>WNFD01001953.1_pt1 | contig 51404 bp, 46 predicted proteins | sample 5400491 | NCBI WGS metagenome assembly WNFD01 (sample SAMN13153343, study PRJNA577476) | soil metagenome | isolation source: 120 cm saprolite under Douglas fir tree site 2 hole 2 replicate 2 | place: USA:California | collected 2015-04-18
TGTTCGGTAACATCCAGCTTCACTTCCTTTTTCGCAGCTTCCAGTTTGTCTTGGGATTCAGCGTGAATGGTCTTGTTCACCACCATCTGCACTTGATTGCCGTCTGCGGCCACCACTTCAATCGAGCCATTGATGTTGTCTACTTCCAGCGAGCGACGGTCTGCGCTCAGAGTGAACGTCTTGCGGATGGTCTCCTGTTCCTTCAGCGGCATGTCTGCATCGGAATCGTCGTGATGGCGTCCGCCCGCGCCGGCAGAATCTGTGGAAGCGATTACCGCGGCTGCTCCACGATGGGTAATCAGCATCACCGCCAGAATCACCATGATCACCAGCAGCATGAATATCCTGATTTTTGGCATACTTCTCCTTCCTTGATTTCTCAGGGTATGATTCGTCCTGGTTTCGATTTAACGTTTCGATTAACTGAGTTGCTGTATGCCCCAGTCCGCTCGCTTGCGGACAGTGGGGTCTATCTTTGGATCGGCCTGGAACTGCTTCAACTGGGGCACAATGCTGGTATCGCGCAGCTCCACCAGAGTATCGATCAGTGCCACCTGCACCATGGGTGATTGCTGCGGCTGCAATGAGTCTTTCAAGCCCTGACGAATTTCCGGACGGCTGCTGTAACGGCTGAGCGCATCCAACGCCGCCAGACGAACGTCCACGCTGTTGTCATAGCGAAGTGTGTGCAGCAACGCCTCCAGCACTTTGCCGTCGGGCTGCTTCTGGTCCATGCTGAAGCTCACACCTTGCAATCGTTCACTGGGCGATTGCTGCTTCAACATCGAAACAACAACCAGTTCGCGCATGTTCACCAGTTCCTGCTGGACAGCAGCAAGCTCGGTGGTATGTCTGGTATCGCGGTCGATATAACGGCCTCCAAAGAAACCGGCAAGCAGCAGCGCCACTGCCCATCCCATACTGAGCGCCGGTGTGCGCACCCAGGCCACCAACGCGCCAAAATCAAGGAACTTGTTGCGTTCATTCTGCAGGCTGCGCTGTTCCCAGCGCCCTTCCTGGTAGGTCTCCAGCATGGCACTGAATCGCGACGCCAAGGCAGGGCTTGGCTGTTCTTCCGGCAGCGCGCCCAGCTTGTTCCACAGCGCTAGTTCTTCAGCACAGGAGGTACAACTTTCAAGATGTGCTTTAACAATGTTTGCCTGCTCCGTCTGCAACCTGGCGTGCAGGTAGTCCGGCATCAACGCGCTGATTTGTTCACACGACATTTCTTTGAACTTCTGGTCTTCAAACTTGTTTGTCATTGCAAACTCCCGGAACTGGGCCATGCTCCCGTTCCTTTAGTTCCCTGCTTGCGCACCAGCCTGCCGCTTTCCAGGGCATGAAAAATCTCACGCAGCTCCTGCAATGCCCGATGGACCCTTACTTTGATCGTGTTCACTTCGCAATCCATCATTTGCGCAATCTCCTCATACTTCAGGTCCTGATACCGGCTCAGTATCAGCACTTCCCGCTTCTCTTCCGGCAGCTCCATCAATGCACTTTGCAAAAGCGCTGTTTCCTGCTTCTGTTGCGCTTCATCTCTGGGCACGATGGCCGGTGACATCTCCGGTTCCCAGTTCGTCTCCGGCTTCTTTTTGCGCCAGTGATCAGCCCGGGTGTTGCGCGCGATCTGATACATCCAGGCGCGAAAGCCGGTGTCCGGCCGGTAGCTCTGGCGATACTTCAGAATGCGAAAGAACACTTCCTGCACCAGATCTTCACTCACGGCTCGATCACCACTTAACTTCAAGTAAAAGTTGAATAACGGAACCTGGTAACGCTCAAATAAAACGCCCAGACTTTCACCCACGCCGCTGCGTACCTGCGCCATCAACTCCTCGTCGGACATCGAATTCGTCATCGCCATGAGCTGCTTCAGGGTTGTTTCGGGGCCGCTGCTTTTCCTTTCACTCAACTCACCGCTACTGCCTGTCACTATCGTACTTTCTTCCCGTGCCGGCGATCTTTAATGTGCTTGCAAAGATGATTACCGCGCCTTTGCGAGAAGGTTACAGGATAAATTGGCCGTTCCAGAAAGCCGGGTAAGTTTCGGGGAACATTGGCTTTACTTTCTATTCCGGATGCATTTTTAATAGAGGGTTACTTCCTCACAGGAGAGATGAATGTTGCATCGTAGCCTTTTGATTGTGTTGTCCCTGAGCCTGACGGTTGCGGCCCAGACGCCGAAGACCACCAAGTCTGCGCCTGCCAGCGCCACGCCTAAAGCCGTGTTCCACACCTCGGTTGGCGATATTACCTGCGAACTCTTTCCCGATAAAGCTCCCAAAACCGTGGCCAACTTCATTGGACTGAGCACCGGTAAAAAAGACTGGACCAATCCTCGCGATGGCAAGACCATGCATGACGCGCCTCTGTATGACGAAACCATCTTCCATCGCGTGATCCCCAACTTCATGGTGCAGGGCGGCGATCCGCTAGGCCAGGGCGTTGGCGGTCCGGGTTACAAATTTGAAGACGAGTTCGATCCCAGTCTGACCTTTGATCGTCCTGGACGTCTCGCCATGGCGAACTCCGGCCCCGGCACCAACGGCTCGCAATTCTTCATCACGGATGTACCAACACCCTGGCTCAACAATCACCACACCATCTTTGGGCAATGCGATGATGCTTCAGTTGCGCTGGTCAAGAAGATCGAGCAGGGACCCTGCGCCGGCGGCACAGCTTGTGGCGGCAGCAACACCAAGCCTCAGGATCCGGTGCAGATCAAGCACGTACAGATAACGAACGCTCCCGGCGCAGACGCAACTGCCCCCAAACCGCACGCGCCCGCAACCAGCAAAAAGAAACCCGCGTCCAAACAGTAATCACTCAGAGAAAGAAGGATATTGATGCCACGCCAGCCAGGAACGTACGCAAATTTTGATACATCAGAAGGCAAGATTGTCTGCCGGTTGTTTGAAGCGGAAGCACCCATTACCGTCAAGAACTTCACCGATCTTGCGGAAGGCAAGCGAAGCTGGAAGGATTCCGTCAGCGGAAAGGGCGGCGACGGCCCGCTCTATAGCGGCACTATTTTTCATCGCGTGATACCTGACTTCATGATCCAGGGCGGCGATCCCAGCGGCACCGGCATGGGCGGTCCCGGTTACAAATTTGGTGACGAGACCAAGGGTTCACCGCACAAGTTCGATAAACCAGGCAAGCTGGCTATGGCGAATGCGGGCCCCGGCACCAACGGATCGCAATTCTTTATCACAGTGGCGGCAACTCCGTGGCTCACCGGCAATCACACTATCTTTGGCGAAGTGATTGAAGGTCAGGACGTGGCTGACAAAATCTCCAAGGTGAAAAAAGGCGCGCAGGACCGTCCGGTAACGCAGGTGACGATTAACTCCATCGCCATTGACCGCGTGAGCTAATCGTTGAGAGATTAACCCAGGGAGCAGATGGAACCGCTCAAAGTCGTCATCTTTATCGTCGCTTTTTTCCTGCTCTTGCTGCTCGGGAGGCTTCTATCCTCCCGGGCAGAAGTTCTGGCAAGCCAGATGCCTCCGCCTCCAGAACCTGAACCTGTGCCGCCACCTCATCACGCAGGTTATGACCTGGCAAAGGCCGCTGCTGTTCACGCCCAATATGAACCAAACTGGAACAGCCTGCCCAACGCACCGGATGGAGCGGCACGCGCAAAGCTGGCTCGCACCGGAGCCGAGATTGGCTTCCCTTTTTCCATTCCTCCAGTCGTTCGGGACGACAAAGGTAAATTTAATCGGCCTTACTACCTCAATTACTACTTTAAGCATTTGGACCTGGTGGACGGGCCACCCGATCCAACCTGTTTCTGCGATCATTTCTTCATGGTCTATCAGGATCCAGCGACCAAACACGAATGGGAAGTGACATATCTGGTGGCCACACCCAGTGGCTTGCGCGAACTGATGCAACAAGACAATTTTAAGTCAGTCTATCTGGACGAACCTACTGTGCTGGTGCGCGATTGGAACCTTTCGCTCATTCTGCGCACGATCCTCGATGAGCATATCAAGGCTTTTGGCAGCGAGGATGATGAGCAATCGCAGGCGGAGCCGCCGACGGTGATGTGACTTCGCCACAAATAAAAACGCCGCCCGATAATCGAGCGGCGCGTTTCAATCCGAATCGAACTAGATACCAAGCACCTTGACCAGTTCAGCCACAGAGTCGGCGCTCTTCTGCAAAGCGGCCTGCTCATCAGAGGTCAGTTTGATCTCGATGATCTGTTCCAGACCATTGGCGCCCAGCTTACACGGCACGCCGACAAACAAGTCCTTGATCCCATATTCGCCCTGGAGGTAAACCGCGCAAGGCAGGATCTTCTTTTTGTCTTTCAGAATGGCTTCCACCATCTCTGTGGCGGCGGCAGACGGAGCGTAATAGGCGCTGCCGGTTTTCAGGTATTTCACAATCTCGGCGCCACCATCGCGTGTGCGCTGGACAATCGCATCCAGACGGTCTTTCGCAATTAGCTCCGTGATCGGAATTCCTGCTACTGTTGAGTAGCGCGGCAAGGGCACCATGGTGTCACCGTGGCCGCCCAGCACAAAGGCTGTGACGTTTTCCACGCTGACGTTGAGTTCCTGCGCGATGAAGGTGCGGAAGCGCGATGAATCCAGCACCCCGGCCATGCCAAGCACGCGATTGCGGGAGAACTTGCTCAACTTGTAAGCGGCCTGTGCCATCGCATCGAGCGGGTTGGACACTACGATCAGGATTGCGTTAGGCGAATTGGCGGTGATCTTGGCCACCACGTCCTGCATGATCTTGTAATTGGTGTTCAACAGATCGTCGCGGCTCATACCCGGCTTGCGGGCGATTCCGGCGGTGATTACGACGATGTCAGAGTTCGCGGTGTCAGCATAGTCATTGGTGCCCAGGACGAACGAATCGCGCTTTTCAACCGGCATGGCTTCCAGCAGATCAAGGCCCTTACCCTGCGGCACGCCGTCAAGAACGTCAATCAGCACCACGTTGGCCAGCTCTTTTGACGCGATCCAATGGGCGGCCGTTGCGCCCACGTTGCCTGCTCCTACAATTGTTACCTTCTTGCGCATGGAAATCCTTCCTGTATATGAACAGAGATTTTAGACTGCGGATTTTTTGCGCCGGTCCACCATGTTATCGATCATGTGTCCGGCAAACTCACTGGTCTTTACCTTGGTTGAGCCCGGCATCTGGCGCTCAAAATCATAGGTTACGAACTTTTGCCCGATCGTGGCTTCCAGCGACGTCTCAATCATGCGGGCTGCTTCCACCCATCCCATGTAGTCCAGCATCATGACACCGGAAAGTATTACCGAACCGGGATTGATCACGTCTTTGTCAGCATATTTAGGTGCTGTGCCGTGCGTGGCTTCAAAGATGGCATGCTGATCGCCTACGTTCGCGCCCGGAGCAATACCGAGCCCGCCAACCTGGGCAGCGCAAGCGTCAGAGATGTAGTCGCCGTTCAGGTTGGGCGTAGCCAGAATGTCATACTCCGCGGGGCGGATGATTACCTGCTGGAAGATGGAATCGGCAATGCGGTCATTGACCATGATCTTCTTCTTCCATGCGCCATTGCCGTGCGACTTGCCGATCGAGTCCAGTACGGTCTTCACTTCCGCGTAAACTTCTTTGCGGAAGCTTTCCGGCGCAAACTCCATGCCGGGCTCAATCATGGCAGCGTTGTTCTCCACCGTGAGGTTGGCATCTTTATCTTTGTTGTCCAGGATCCAGCTCTCACGCTCGGTGACAATCTGTTCGCGGAATTCATCGCGAGCCACTTCATAGCCCCATTCCCGGAACGCGCCTTCAGTAAACTTCTGGATATTCCCCTTGTGCACAAGCGTGACAGAGCGACGATTATTTTTGATCGCGTGCTGAATCGCCATACGCACCAGGCGCTTGGTGCCGAAGATGGAAATCGGCTTAATGCCAATGCCGGAATCTTCGCGAATATGCTTCTTGGTTCCCGCCAGCATGGTGTTGTTGAGGAAATCGAGCAGCTTTTTTACTTCCGGCGTTCCCTGTTTCCATTCAATCCCGGCGTAAACGTCTTCTGTGTTTTCGCGGAAGATCACTACGTTGAGCTGTTCAGGATGTTTCACCGGCGAAGGCACGCCCTGGTAATACTTCACAGGACGAATGCACGAATAAAGATCAAGAATCTGCCGCAATGCGACGTTGAGTGAGCGAATGCCGCCACCCACGGGGGTGGTCAACGGTCCTTTGATGGCGACGTGCAGGTCTTTTACGGCGTCGACGGTTCCCTGGGGGAGCCAGTCGTTGAATTTGGTGAAGGCCTTTTCGCCGGCAAAGACTTCATACCAGTGCAGCTTGCGCTTGCCGCCGTATGCCCTCTCCACAGCCGCGTCGAATACACGCACGGAGGCGGCCCATATATCACGACCCGTTCCATCACCCTCAATGTAAGGGATGATGGGATTATCGGGGATCTGAAGCTCTCCATCTTTAAAAGTAATCGGGCTACCGCCCGCCGGCAGTGCACTGCCGTTATATGAAGACGCCATGGTTCCTCCACGGTTTAGTTTCAACGCATGATGCAAACTTATTAAGGTACCATCTGGCGCGGAGGCTGCGCAATTTGCACCGGAAATGGTGAACTCTATGGCTTGAATTACTTCTGGGCTGGGGTTTTTGGGGCTTCGCCGGTTCCGTTGCAGGGAGTACAGCGCATTCCGTCTTTAATGCCGGAACCCTGGCATCGCGGGCAGAGATTGGTTTTGGGTTTGGTGGATTCTGACATATAGCTTCAATCATACGCTCTATCGCACGCGGGTGCCGTATGATTTCATTTCTCAAGCCGACCAGAAACACTCGTGTCCCGTCCCTCAAAGGCTTACAATCTAGGGTCTTTTATGAGAGCTGACCTATGATGCGCGTCACACTGCTTTTCAGTCTGTTTGTGGTGCTATTGTCGTCGAGTGCGCTGGGCGCGGCGGAAAACAACTATCTCTATAAGGTTTCTCTGGTGCAGGCCGCTCCGGGAAAGCTGCCAGAACTCATCGATCTGTATAAGCAACGCAGCGCGGCACTGACCGCCACACGCGATGAATCGCCGCTATGGATGCGCCACAGCCAGGGCGACCACTGGGACCTGATGATCCTGACGCCTATGCAGAGCTACGCCAGCTTCTATCAACCCGAACGCACCAGCAAGCGCGAGAAGATTGAGCAGGCATTGGCAGAAAAATTTAAGGCCAACATCGCATGGCAGGAAGATCTCTTCGCTTATGGACCGGCACTGGCCGATCTCCGGAAGGCGTTCTCCAACGGAGCTTTTTTCCACGTTGAGATGTTCGTCTCACTGCCCGGCATGTTCGCCGATCTCTATAAAGAACGCGAAATGGAAAACACCTATGCCAAGGCAATCAAGGAGCCGGAGAATTTCATCTTTGTTCGCGATCAGGGCGCAGCCTGGGACATCTTCACCATCGGCGTATTTCGCGATCTGAAGCACTATGCTGAAAGCGCTGACGTCCCCGCCGCCGACCAGCAAGCCGCAGCCAAGGCCGCCGGCTTCGATGCTCCCAGCCAGATCGGCCCGTATCTACGCCGCTTTATCCGCGAACATCATGACACGTTGGCCGTTGCGGTGAAATAACCAGGGAGGCCTGCCGGCAGGAAAGCTATTGGACCGCGCGAACGACTACTAGCGTCATGTCGTCAAATTGAGGAGCGCCGGCGGTAAAAGCGTCGGCAGCGGCCAGTACCGAACTCACGATCTGGTCTGGCTTCATCGCGCAGGATTCCTCGATGGTTGCGAGCATACTGTCTTCGCCCCATTCTTCGTCCTTGAGGTTCATTGCCTCGCTCACGCCGTCAGTATAAGCAACCAGCATATCGCCATCGGCTAGAGTTACGCTGCGCTGCTCATAAGACGCGCCGTCAACCAGACCTACCACGGTCCCGCTGGCGTCAAGCCGCTCCACACGGCAATGACACAACAAATCGCCGGGCTTTTTCTGCTTACGCGCATGGACATTGCATCTTCGCAGCAACATCGGCGGATTATGTCCGGCATTTACGTATTGCAACTGCTGCTTTAATGGATCGTATTCCGCGTAAAAAAACGTCGCGTAGCGGTTGGGCGAAGAAGCTTCGTACACCAGATGGTTGATGTTGCTCACGACCAGCGCAAGATTGTTGGACGCCACCAGCGCCTGCCCGCGCAGGCACGCCTGCAAAGTGGCCATCATCAGGGCCGCTGAAATTCCCTTCCCTGCCACATCGCCAATGGCAATACCCAGCTTGCCATCGGGCAAAAAGATAAAGTCATAGTAGTCTCCTCCCACACCCTGTGCCGGCCGGCACTTTCCAAAATATTCAAGACCCGCAATCGGAGGCAGTTGCTGGGGGAACAAACGTTCCTGCACCTCACGCGCAATCTCAATCTCACGACGCAACTTCTCACGCTCTGCCATCTCTTGCGCCATGGCTTCGGTCAAGCGCGCGTTTTCCAGCGCCATGCCAGCCTGAGTTGCCACGGACTGAAGCAAGCGCAGGTCTGAACCCGTATATGGCTCTTCCGATAGTTTCTGGCCCAGGCTGATGAAGCCCAGAAGCTTGTCGCGCGTGCTGAGTGGCAAGAGAAGCTCGGCATGCAGTTGCGACAGGCGTGTGCGCTCGTCATTGGAGATTTCACTTCCGCGATTGACCCACGAGTTCGGATCGTCAAGGTATACACGAGCCGGCGAGCGCTCGATCATCAACTGCTTCACGGTTCCTGCGTCGGCTGCGAACTGCATATTTAGCGGTCCTGGATAACCTATTGCGTATGCCGGGGTGTAGGATCCTGTATGGTTCAGCAGCACCGCGACCTGTCGCACATGCAATGAGTCGGCGATTCGCTGCGAAACGGTCTGAAGCAGCGTTCGCGGCTCCACAATGCTGCGGACTTGATCACTCAGTTCAGTCAGAATCTGCTCAGCATTGTAGGCATCACGGAAGAAACGGCGGTCAGTCCAGGCGCGCAGTCTCTCAGCGCCGAGTCGAAGCAGAAAGACGGCCGAAAATCCCAGCGCAATCGCCTGGATCTTCTGCGGACGGTTGCGCCCGGCATCAGTAGCCAGCATGGCAGCGGCGAAGATAATCACACCCGACGCTATAATCTGCAAGGCCAGCACTCCATTTTTCGCTAAAGCATATTGCAGTCCCTGGCGTAAAGCCACTCGCACGTCCACCGCGCGATGCACCACGATCACGTAAGCCAGCGTCAGGGGAAAAAGCAGAATAAGCAGAAGAATGGTGAAAAACAGCCAGTAAGGAAGAAACTGGTCCGGAGTCACGCCCTTTGTCACCGCATAGAGCGTGAGTGAGATGGCGGGCACAAGAGAAATAAATGATCCTGCGTAAAGCAGCGCCAGCCGGCGTTTGGCATCGCGTGATCTAGCCAGGCGGTACTTCACCGCCAATGAAATCGTGAAGAATCCGATGGAAAAGTACGCAGCCAGGTTCTCGAATGGCTGCAACGGACCATTGATGCTGTTGAGCCACGCAACTTTTTGCAAATCGTGGTATCCGGCGAACGCAACCAGGAGAGTCTCAACCGTGCCAAACACCAGGAGAGGAATCAATATCCAGCGCAGGACCGTGGTCACCTTGCGCCATCTGCCAGGTGGAAACGGAGCCGGGAAATAGATGCCAAACAGCAACATCCAGATTGGCCAGGTTTGGCCCAGGATGCCGCGATACGCGGCTCCGAAATAATGGAACCACCCCGGCCAGCGCTCAGTCAGCGGGCCGAACAGAATCTGTGTAAATCCCAGCAACAAAGCCAGCAAGAGCCACGCTGTAGGATCCCGGGGCCGCACCAGCACGGTCCAGAAACCAAGACCAACAGAGAATATGGGAACCACGAAGCCAAGAATCGTAAAAAGTAGTTCATTCAAGCTCCAGTGTCCGCCACGTATCCGTTCCTGCAAGGTGATCGGCACAGTGCGAATTACGCCTGCCGATGAATAGGTGACCGATATCGTATCGCCCGCTTTCTTCTGCACCAGCAGCAAGCCCAGATCTGCCGGACCTTGATAAGGTTTTCCGTTTAAGGCCAGCAGAAGATCGCCTTTGCGAATACCCGACTTTTGCGCCGCTCCCAATATCCGGCCAACCCGATTGTCGGAATCGGAGAAGCCAAATGGAACATTGACCACGGTCTGCGGCCAGACCAGCGACCGAATGGTGTCTCGCAAGTCCAGCGACTGAAATAAGGCGGTTGCAGCGAACAATACTCCAATGGTGGCGTATTGCCATTTCGCTGAACGAGAGCGTTGGCCTGCTGGCACAGACATGGGCTGGATATGGATGGCTCAAGGGCGTCCACTTGAGCCAATTCTACATGTGGACGCGAAAATCTATGGCCGTTTGTGTTGTTGCGTGGTGAAAGGAGTGACGAGCACTGGAACCCGCGAAACAATAAGAGGCGCGGCATTCCACCGCACCCCTTCTCGCCTGATCTGTATCATTTCAATTTTTTATTCTTCCTCTTCTTCGTCATCAACTCTGGTAACCGGCGGTGGGACCAAAGCTCCCGGAGGATTTACGCAGCTACTGGCATCGCATCGGATTTCCGGGAAAGCGAAGAGCGATTCGTGACCTTTCTCATCCACGGAAGCGACAGATATAAAGAAGCTTTCGCCAGGGTGAAAGCCAAGTTCCGCCGGAGCAACCGTCTTGGAGTTTTTGTCACCGTCAATGGATATACGACGGCGATAAAAGTTCTCATTGACGGAGCGGGCAGCAATGACGAACTTGTCCACTCCTCCCGTTGTCGGTGGCTGCCAGCTCAGGTTGATGGGACTCGAAGAGCTGCCGTCAGCCACGAACTGCGATGGCGATCCGGGCGCACGGGCCAGGCTTCCGGCTGTTGCCACCATCAGTTGGGTCATGCGCGCGGCATAAGCTGGCGTGGTGAATTGCGATTGGTCATGCGGTGAGTGCTGGTGTGAGGTGGTGAAATCCCGGCAAACGGCCGGTATGTTCGCTGGCGGAGGACAAGGCAATGGCCCGCCGCAACTGTTATCGACAGGAGAAGGTGAGCACTCAAAGGTCTCTATGAAACGGACGGCGGGAAATCCCTGATTGATAAACGACCGATGGTCACTGGCGCGGCCGGGACGGTCCTCACGCAACTTGGGAACAATGGCCATGGATGGCACATACGCCGTGCCCCACGTTCCCACGTAACGCATTACACCCCGAGATGGAGAAGTGTTGTCTGTGGTTCCATCGGGATCCGTGCTGCGGGTTTCGCGCGGGATTCCCGGGGAGTACAAGCGAAAGTGCTGAAGCTCTGTCGGACCGTTCACCGTGTTGTCTCCGCCGGGAATGTCAGCGTTGAGCATGGCTACCACTTGCGGATTGGTGAAATACCGGCTGAGATTGGCCGCAATGGACGATGAACCAAACAGTCCCTGCTCTTCGCCGGAGAAGGAGATGAAAACCAGCGTATTGTCGTGGTTGCGGGCAGCAAGCACACGTGCCGATTCCAGGACGAGTGCGGTTTGAGCGCCAGCATCGTTGGCGCCAGGAGCATCGGAAATCGAGTCATTCACGTTGACGGTGCGTGAATCATAATGACCGCCCATGATGACCAGTCGCTCAGGATGAACCGTTCCGGTCTTCCAGGCAATGACGTTGAACGTTGGCGAGGTTGGGCAACCGCCATGAACGAACGGGTCAAGCCTGACCTGAAGGCCGGGAATGGCGCTGTATTGGGCAAAGATCCAATCTCTGGCGGCGTTCACTCCGCGTCCTGCGGGCGCGCCGGTTGAGCAGGATTGGCGCGTGCCAAATGCTTCCAGGGTGAGAATGCTTTGTTGAATACGCGTAGCGTCCACGTTATTAACAATGGACCTGATATCGGGATCGATGCTTAGCTCGTTATCGTCAAACGTGGGCCGCACAAAGGCGCTTCCCAGGAGCACGATGAGGGAAAGAGCACTGCACAATAGAATCCGCTTCATGGACTTACTCCTATTGCTGAAAGTCTTCGGTTTTGAGAGTACCCGAACAGCCGAACCGGGCTAGTGTCTTGGATATGGGTGAGGCGGAGCAGGATGTCCGTGCAGGTGCGGTGCTCTGATGGAAGCTTTCGTGATCATGTAGCCGGTTGATGAGGGAAGCGTAATTTCCAGCAGCTGAATAGGATAAGAGATTTTGAGTTTTCTTAAACACGCGCGGGGACGGCTTCATGCCTCTTCACCGCGATCTCAATAAACGCTAGCGCGGCACGGCTGAGGGCCTTGTCTTTACGGAAGACCAGCGCCAGATCGCGGCGAATGGATGCGTCCGCCATGGCAAGAGTGGCCAACACCCCGGCCTTTACATCTTCGATGACGTTCGAGCGGGCAATGAATCCGATGCCGACATCGGCGGCCACAAAGCGCTTGAGCAGTTCGCTGGAATCCAGTTCCATGGCGATCTTCGGTTTGAGCCGGCGCTCATGAAACATGTTGGCCAGCGTGTCGCGCGTGCGTCCTACTTTGGGCAGCAGGAGCGGATATTGCGCAACCTCGGCCGCGGTAGCTTTCTTCAGCCTGCTCAAAGGATGGTGCGGCGGAACGATGATAACCAGTTCGTCGCGATGAATATTGACGACCGTCATGCGCTTGTCATCCACCGGAGCGGAGACCACGCCGAAATCGACGGAGTTGTCGATGATCGATTCCAGAATTTTCGCCCGTTCCAGGCGGCTGATCTGCACTCCCACTTCAGGATAAGCGCGCTTGAAGTCGGCAAACACTTCAGGAAGGATGTGCAGGCATGTGCCTTCATTGGCGCCCACCACGATCTCACCCCGCGGCACGCGTTCCATCTCTGCCACGGTCACCAGCATGGTCTTGCGCGCATTCAGCGTGTTCTCCGCGTATTGCTGGAACACTTTGCCAGCACCGGTCAGCCCGACTTTACCGCCGCTGCGGTCAAACAGCTTGGCTCCCACTTCCTCTTCCAGTGCGCGTATCTGCGATGAGATTGCAGGTTGCGTGCGGAAGCGCTTCTCTGCTGCGCGCGAAAAGCTGGTGTGCTTTGCGACCTCAAGAAAGGTCTCTAGCTGGTCAAAATCCATGGGTTGGTCTATTTTAGCAATTGGCAAATGGCAATTAGCAATTAGCCAAACCGTCCTCAAGCGGGCGACATTTGGGGTTGCTTCGACCATCCTCGATGGTGGATGTTGCTCCGGGTCTCCTATTTGCAAACGCTGATCGTGCCAGCCAGAATCCTGTGGTGTTGCCACTCGCTAATTGCTATCCGCCAATTGCCATTTGCTAAAACATGCGCGCCATCATCTGCGAACAATACGGTGGTCCTGAGGTGCTGGAGGTGGCGGACGAAATCCCTATCCCTCAGCCCGGACCCAACGGCGTGCTGGTGCGTGTCCATGCCAGCAGCGTGAATCCGTTGGACTGGAAGCTGCGCGCCGGGTATTTGGCTCCGCTATGGAAGCTGCGTTTTCCCGTGATCTGGGGCGCTGACTTCTCCGGAGTGGTTTATTTAAGCCGGGCGACCAGGTCCACGGCTTCAAGCACGGCAAAGTCGCCCAGACCTTTCGCGGAACATACGCGGAATATGCCGTCACTCCCGAAAGCACGCTGGCACGCAAACCCGCCAGTCTCACTCATGAAGAAGCGGCGGCGATGCCGGTGGCCGCCGTCACCGCCTGGCAGGCGCTGGCGGAGCAAGGCAAAGTGAAGGCAGGAAGCCGCGTGCTGATTCATGCGGCTGCGGGCGGCGTGGGAACGTTTGCTGTGCAAATTGCCAAAGCGCTGGGCGCGTATGTCGCGGGTACTGCCAGCACCGGCAATCAGGAACTTCTCCGTAAACTCGGAGCCGACCTTCCTATCGACTACTCAAGAGAGAGGATTGAAGACAAGCTTTCCGGCTATGATCTGGTTCTCGATGGCGTGGGTGAGAAAGTCTGGTCAAGCTCGCTCAAGGTTCTTAAACCTGGCGGACGGCTTCTGACTCTAACTCCACCCATCGCTCCTCCGCCTGCCGGCAAAATCAAATTCATCTCTACCTTCGCCGGAGCGGTAGCCGCAGGAATGACGAGTGCTCTGCTGCGTGGACGACGTTTTGAGATAGTAAGGGGCCAGCCTCGCGGCGGCGATCTGGAAAAGGTAAACGCCCTGGTGCAGGCCGGCAAGTTGCGCCCAGTGGTGGGAAAAATCTATCCGCTGGAACAAATTGGTGAAGCGCATCGCGAAAGCGAAACGGGCCACGCGCGCGGCAAGCTGGTGATCAAGATCGCCTAGTTTGCGGTTTTTATGTCGCTTCGCTAACGCTACGCTCCGGCCTGCGGCAGCAGGGTATTGAATTTACACACTGGGCTACTTTCAATCGCGCCTGCGGCGCTTTGCGCATGCAAAGCCCTGAGGATTGCTCGCAATTGCCAGGTTTGAGAGCGAAGCAACGGCAGCCTCTCGGTCAAAAGCATGTTTGGGGATTCGCACAGCCGGGGGGCGGCTGTGCCACACGTGCATGGTGAGATAAGAATTTAAGAGATTTCTTCTGGAATGTTAACCTAGAAACCGATGCCCACTGACCAATTCAATGTTGGACTGATTCAGATGTCGTGCTCGCCTGATCCGGACGAGAACCTTCGCCGTGCCTGCGAAAAGGTCCGCGAAGCTGCGAAGCGTGGCGCCCAACTCGTCTGCCTGCCGGAACTCTTCCGCGCGCAATATTTCTGCCAGCGTGAAGATACCGCGCTGTTCGATCTGGCTGAGCCCATTCCCGGGCCGACCACGGAGGCTCTAGCGCCGATCGCGCGCGAACTCAAGATTGTGATTGTTGCTTCCATCTTTGAGAAGCGTGCACGCGGGCTGTATCACAACACTGCCGTGATCATCGAGAACGACGGCACCATCAAAGGCCTTTACCGCAAAATGCACATCCCGGACGATCCTCTTTATTACGAGAAGTATTACTTCACTCCCGGCGACCTTGGCTTCAAGGCCTTTGACACAGCCGTCACGCGCATGGGAACGCTCGTCTGCTGGGACCAATGGTATCCCGAAGGCGCGCGGCTTACAGCCCTTCAGGGAGCGAACATACTTTTTTATCCGACGGCGATCGGCTGGCATCCAGACGAGAAAGCCGAATTTGGTATTGCGCAGCATGACGCATGGCGCACCATACAACGCGCTCACGGCATTGCAAACGGCGTGTTTGTGGCGGTGGTCAACCGCGTGGGGCATGAGTTCGGTGACGTTCGCGGCAATCGTGCGGCAGGAAAAGGTCTGGAATTCTGGGGCGGATCATTTCTATGTGATCCGTTTGGCCGCGTGATCGCCGAGGGCTCGCACGATAAAGAGGAGATTCTGATCGGCACCTGCGACTTGAAGCTGATTGAAGAAACGCGCCGCAACTGGCCGTTTCTGCGTGATCGTCGCATTGAAAGCTACGGCGGCATCACGCAAAGGTTTATTGACTGATGGGCTCCGGCACAGCGAAGAGCTCTCTACAAGGAAGGGTGCGCGGAGCCGAGCCGACACCCCGCGCTCTTGGCTACCGCATGCCCGCCGAATGGGAGCCTCATCGCGCTACGTGGCTGGGCTGGCCGCATAATCGCACGGACTGGCCGGGCAAATTCGAACCCATTCCGTGGGTCTATGCCGAGATCGTCCGCTACCTGAGCCGTGTTGAAGACGTAAACATTCTTGTCCGCAATGCTGCGGCAAAGACGCAGGCGCGCGACATGCTTTCCCGTTGCGGCGCTGACCTGAAGCGCGTGAAGTTTCATCTCTGGCCGATGAATCGTGTGTGGACCCGCGACTCCGGACCCGTCTTTGTTCGCGGCAAGGAACAACTCGCAATCACTAACTGGCGATTCAATGCATGGGCCAAGTATCCGGACTGCAAGCTGGACAACCAGCTTCCCGGTCGAGTGGCCAGATTACTCAAGCTCAAGGAATTCACGCCCATCGTCGAGCAAAGGGGCAAGCCGTATCACGTGGTGCTGGAAGGCGGCAGCATTGATGTGAATGGGCAAGGGCTGATGCTTACCACGGAAGAATGCCTGCTCAGCAAAGTACAACAGCGCAATCCGGACATCGTGCGCGGCGGTCTGGAAAAGATTTTTGCGGACTACCTTGGCGTTGAGAAAGTGATATGGCTTGGCCGCGGCATTGCCGGGGACGACACGCACGGACACGTGGATGACATATCCCGTTTTGTTGCCCCGGATGTGATTGTGACTGCCGTGGAAAAATGTCGCGGCGATGCCAATTACGCACCCTTGCAGGAGAACCTAAAACGCCTGCAGGCCGCCACTGACCTTGAGGGACGCAAATTGCAGATAGTCGAGCTGCCGCTGCCGCGTCCGGTGATTTTCAAAAAGCAGCGGCTGCCGGCGAGCTACGCGAACTTCTACATCGCCAACAATCTGGTGCTGGTTCCAACGTTCAATGATCCGAATGATCGCGTAGCGTTGAACATTCTGGCGGACGTCTTACCGAGGCATGAAGTCGTGGGCATCTATTGCGGCGATTTCATATGGGGCCTGGGCGCGATCCATTGTGCCACGCAGCAACAGCCGGTCTAACTTTTTTGTCGCTTCGCTCCAAACCGCTTGCCTGCCTCGTGCTTGCCCGCACCCTCGAGGCTCCTGTAGTGACGGGCTCGGCGCGCAAGTCGGCCTCGCCCTTTTAGCGTTCAAGAAAATTTGTCGCTTCGCTCCAAACCGCTTGCTTGCCTCGTGCTTGCCCGCACCCTCGAGGCTCCTGTAGTGACGGGCTCGGCGCGCAAGTCGGCGTCGCCCTTTTAGCGTTCAAGAAAATTTGTCGCTACGCTCCAAACCGCCAGAAGTGCGTGGAGTTTGGATGCACCCTCCAGGCGCCTGTTGCGACGGGCTCGGCGTGCAAGTCGGCCTCGCCCTTACACAGCGCAGCCGAAGTCAAGACCATTTGTGCTGCGCGCGATAGTCCTTGCCATTCTGGTCTCTCACCAGCACGTCCACTTTATTCGCACCCGGGAAAACACCTTGCTGGGAAAGCGTGTCATCCCAGGCGTCAAGCGGGTTTTCTGGCGAGTCCTCTACCTGCTGAAAGTCATTTACGCGAATTTCAACATAGGCAATCTTCTGCGGCGCATCCGCCGTCAGGTTCACGTTGATGTCCCAACCCATCAGGGGATTCCTGGCGTGGGTGATAAGCGTTCTCATTTCATCTGCCCCAATCGTGCACAAATAAGACGAGGATTTATGCCGCCACCGTCTTTGGCCGGTACTCAAAAAGTTCAGGATCGGTCTGTTGCAAGCGCGTCAAGGTGTCTTTCCAGACGGCGGGTATGGCGGGAATCTCAGATATTTCGCGCTTCGCCGTAAGCGCATCCTCCATCTTGATGGTGTGCGGCTTGTGGCCTGTGGCCTGGGCCGCCAACGCCACAGAGATATTCCGCGCACACATGCCTTCCAGCAGCACCATGCGCGTGAGCGCGACCTGTATGTTGGGGCCGGATGTGATGGCTCCATGATTGGGAAGGATGACCGCGGGGAATTTGCCCACGGCCTCGGCAAACGGCTTCACGCGATCTTCGGTGGCGGCAAGGCCGGTGTAGTCTTCGTCCACAATGCCCACGTCGCCGGCAAGAATGCAGCTTTCCTGATCGTAGATTTCGGGAATCTTGCGGAAAGTCCCCCAGGTAATGGCTGCCGGAGGATGTGTGTGCGCCAGCGCAACAATCTGCGGATTGTAGCGATGGATGACAGCATGCAGTGCGATGGTGTCATTCACATAGGGATCAACCGAAGGATCGTGCTCAATCACATTTCCCTGGAAATCAAAGGTGCAAATGTCCAACGGACGCAGGGTGCCGAAGGAGGGGCCGAAGCGGTTCATCAGCATGCGGTTATCACCAGTGGCCACGCTAAGATGGCCCGCGATGCCGGCGCTTAATCCCGCGCGAAACAAGGCCCGTGCGGCACAGCATAGATCAAATTTGATGGCTTCATTCTTCATGGCTTCGAGGGCGGTGGACATAATCCGGGCTCCTGGTTTGCGATTTGCCGTTGCATGATTGGCAGCCAGTCCGCTGCCTCAGGCCGATAGGCGATTATCCTAGCCCGAGCCGTTGAAATCCACAAGCGCGCCGGAAGTGCTCGTCTTCCCTTCAAAGCCTGCTGTATCTCAAAACCTGCCGCGCGCTTCCGAGGCTTCCTGCGCGCATTCCTCCGCTTCTTATTGGGCTGGACCCTACGAAGCGAAAATCAAGAGGAGTTTGAGATGGCAAAGGAAACGTATGATGGCGCACCCCATGAGCTGTGGAAGGGCGTGGTGGCAGGGATGGTCGGCGGGCTGGTGGCCTCATGGACCATGAACCAGGTTTTCACGATATGGAGCAAGATCAAGGAAGACAAACAACAGCCGGAACAGCCGGCGAAAAAAGGCGAAGCCAATGATCCGGCAACCTTGAAGCTGGCCAAGAAACTCTCCCGCGAATTCCTGCATCGTGAAATCCCGGAGGATAAGGTCCAAGCGGCTGAGGCCGCCGTACATTACGGGTTCGGCACCGTCATGGGTGCAGTCTATGGCGGATTGTCAGAATATCTTCCCCAGACAAAGGCCGGATTCGGCTCAGCTTACGCCATGGCATTGTTTGTGACTGTCGATGAGATCGCGGTGCCACTTGCCGGGCTGAGCGGTAAAGCCAATGAAGTGCCGGCATCAAGCCATGTTCTCGGGCTGACGTCTCACTTGGTGTATGGCGTGACAGCGGAATTAGTAAGGCGTGGAACGCGCAGGCTGCTGGCCGCTTAGGAAATACAAAACGTTGTCGACCACAAAACAAAACTGCCCGGAAGGATCATCTCCCGGGCAGTTTTTTATTGCTTGTGCTGTGTTGTTATTTCCGTTTGCGGGCGATAAAACCAGAGACCAGTGAGCCGATGCCCAGAAGTCCGAGGAGTGGAAGCGGAGAAGCGGTTTGTGGCAGCTTCTGGCCCGCGTTGGTGTCCTGATCAGAAGTGTGCTTGACTGCGTTCTGATCGCTGGAAGTTGCATTCTGGCCGGCAGCAGCGCTCGGTGCGCTCTGGTCAGCAGCGCTTGGAGTTGTGGTGGTGGCGCTGGGTGCAGCGGCGTTCTGGTCAGTCGTGCTCGGAGTGGTCGCGCTCGGAGACGCAGGGGTCGTGCCTGAAGTTGTGGAAGACGTGCTCTGATCGGTTGCGGTTTGGCCAGCGCTGGTGCTGCTGGACGGAGGATTGCTTGTTGTGCTGCTCGAGGTAGTTCCCGGAGCGTTCGTTGCCGGTGTTGACCCCTGGGCATCGGGCTGCTGGGCGTTAGCGCCAGGAGCGGTCTGAGTTGAGTTGGCCTGCTGATCAGTTGAGCCAGCAGTTGCGGCCGGCGAGGTAGCGGTTTGACCCGGGTTCGCGGTGCTGGTTGAAGCCGCGCTCTGGTCTGCCGTGCTGCCGCTGCCTACTGTGCTGGAAGGCGTCTGGCCGGTCACGGGAGTTGTTGCAGAGCTCTGTCCTGGAGCTGGGTTAGCCGCTCCGGCAGTCTGGTCAGAAGCACTGCTCGGAGTGGTACCAGCGGCCTGTCCGGTGGCGCCAGCGCTGGCACTATTGGTTGAGCCAGTAGCATCTGCCGAGGAAGCCTGCTGGTTCGTGCAGGTGTCAGAAATCTTGTTAACTGAAGTTACCTGGAAAGAGCCGTCACTTGCCTGCGAGCCCTGTACCTGCACCTTCTGTCCGTCAAATGGCTTGATTGAAGAAGAGTCGCCAGTGATGTTCACGGTCTGGCCGCTATCGGACGTAAGCACCCAGTTTCCGCCGGACTGCTTGAGGCACCCCGTCAGGGAGTTCTGGGCGCCGGAGGATGTTGTGCTGGACGTGCTTGGGGTGGTGCCTTGTGAGGTGCTCGGAGGGGGACTGGTCTGCTGCGTGCTGCTCGGATTAGTCTGACTGGGATTCTGTTGGGCGTCATTCGCGGCGCCGGTCGCTGACGAACCTGTCGGACTCGAGGCGCTGCCGCTGCCACCGCCCGGGCTTGTTGACCCGGCGCTTCCGCTGCCACCGGCTTGCGCAAATGCCATGCTCGAGGCCAGCATCATTGCCAAAATTAATTTCCTGTTCATGTCTGTTGCTCCTTCGAAGTTTCACTGCCCTTGGGTTGTCGAGGCCCCTGCGCGTCCATGCGCAAATTAGCCAGTGATTTCAGGTTAGAGACTAGTTAACACGCGCGGGTTGACCGGGTTAGGAAGATTAAAGCAGAGCTCCTTTGCTAAGATTTGTTAGCAACCTTAAGCTGCGATGAACAAAGCAGCATGAACCATGGTGAAACCTATTTCTACATCCAGAGATATTGAGGATTCGATCAATGACGTGGCCTGGATGGAACTCGCGTTGGCCGAAGCGCGCATGGCGGCGGAAGCTGGTGAAGTACCTGTTGGCGCTTTAGTAATCAGCCAAGGTGAAATCATCGGGCGCGCGGGCAATCGCAACTTGCGCGACCATGATCCCTCTGCCCATGCAGAGATCGTCGCGCTGCGCCAGGCAGCGGAGCACATGGGCAATTATCGCCTGACCGGATGCGTGCTTTACGCGACCATTGAGCCCTGCGCCATGTGCGCGGGCGCCATTATCCACTCTCGGATTTCCAGGCTGGTGTATGGCGCCAGGGACATTAAAGCTGGAGCTGCCGGCTCGGTTCTGGACGTGATTAACCATCCGCGTTTGAACCACAAGCTGGAAGTTGTCTCTGGTTTACTCGAAGATCGCTGTTCGGAAATTCTTCAGGATTTTTTTCGCCACAAGAGAGAACAGCGCGATCCCTGATAACAAAAAACCTTCGTCATCCCACGTTCATTGATGAGTCAGCGCCTTCTTCAGCTACCGAATAAACGTGAGGGAACTTGTGTCTATTGCGTTGGCAGAAAAATAAGCGCAAGGTCCCTCCGTCCTACTTCCACCCCAGCGCACGAAGCGCGCGCTGGGGACCCCGGTTCACGCGCTGATGAAGGCTCGCGTTCGCTTGACGGACATCGGGATGACGTACTACTTAGTATTTCTTAAACAGGACTGTCGGAACCCGACCTTCTGCGACATCCGCCAACGCTAATAAATTTATGTAAGCTTCCCGCTAACCACCTGCTCTCTCTATAGTCAAAATCCTTTATGCCCGGCAAAGTGCTCGCCATCCTGACTCAAGATCTGCGTTATGGCATTCGCATCCTGGCCAAAGCGCCCGTCTTTTCGCTGATCGCCATCCTTACGCTTGCCCTGGGTATTGGGGCCAACACCGCGATCTTCTCCGTCGTCAACGGCGTCTTGCTGAAGCCTTTGCCATTTCACGATCAGGAGCAGTTGGTTTCTCTTTTTGAAGAGATTCCCAACTTCAGGAACGGATCCATCTCTTACCCGAATTTCAAAGACTGGCGGCAGATGAACCGGACGTTTGCGGACATCGCGGTCTATCGCTCCGTAGGCTTCAATCTGTCTGGTAACGGTGCGCCGGAACGGATGCATGGGGAGATGATTTCGGCGAGCTTCTTTCCCATACTCGGAGTGAATCCCATTCTCGGCCGGAACTTCAGCCCCGATGAAGACCGTCTCGGCGCCAATCCCACGGTGATGATCACAGAAGGACTGTGGAGACGCAAATACGGATCACGCAAAGACATCGTCGGACAGCGCATGATCCTGGATGACGTCGGCCGCACCGTAGTGGGCGTTGTACCGTCAACCTTTCATTTGCGAATACAGAACTTCCAACGTAGCGGCATGAACGAAATCTATGTGCCCGTGGGAGAGTTCAACGAGCCCAAGTTTTATAACGAGCGCGGGGCCGGCTGGGGAATGGACGGCATTGGAAGACTCAAGCCGGGCGTGACTCTGCAACAGGCACGCGAAGATATGGCCCGCGTGTCGCACGAGCTGGCCATTGCTTATCCCGATATCGATTCGGGCCGCAAAGCCTACCTGCTTTCGTTGGAGGATGAAATGGTCGGCGACATGCGACCGATCCTGATCGTCCTGCTGGTCGCGGTGGGATTTGTTCTGCTCATCTCCTGTGGCAACGTTGCCAATCTCCTGCTGGCCCGGTCCACCTCAAGGCAACAGGAGTTCGCGATTCGCATCGCTCTGGGAGCTGAACATAGCCGGGTGATCCGCCAGTTGTTGACGGAGAGCATTCTGCTGGGATTGATCGGCGGCGTGCTGGGACTTGCTCTGGCCAAGCTTGGCACTGGGGCCGCCCTGGCTTTCATCCCGGAAGGCATGCCCCGCGCCAACGACATTGGCCTTGACGGCACGGTGCTTGTGTTTTCCTTCCTGATCTCCGTGACCGCCGGCATCGTCTTTGGCCTGGCCCCTGCATGGAAGGCCACCCGCGGAACGGTAGGAAAGACTTTGAGTGAGAGTGGCCGCGGACTCGCGGGCAAGCGCGGGGGAGCCCAGGCGCTGTTTGTAATTGCTGAAATGGCCATGGCGCTGGTGCTGCTGATTGGCGCCGGGCTGATGATACGCACGCTGTTTCAATTGTGGGGACTCGATCCGGGGTTTAATCCGCAAAAGGTCACCACGTTCGAACTTTCAGGTCCGGATTCCTATACTAAACAGCCTGGCGCTGCGATTCGCGCGGCCTACCGGCAGGTGCACGAAAAACTGGCCACCGCGCCCGGAGTCGAAGCCGTCTCGTTCAACTGGGGCGCCACTCCCATGGGAAGCGATGACGAGGAGTATTTCTGGTACGCTGACCGGCCCAAGCCGGCCCACTTGAGCGATCTGCCTATGACGCTTCTTTACGTAGTGGAGCCAGACTACCTGCGCGTGATGCAGATTCCAATAAAACATGGACGATTTTTCACCGCAGCGGACAGCGAGCACTCGGCCGCTGTGGCGGTGATTGACGAAAGCTTCGCGAAACAATATTTTCCCGATCGCGATCCGGTTGGGCAGTATCTGGATATGAATTCCAATCCATCCGATCCGGATAAGATCCCCAATCCTCAAATCATCGGCGTGGTGGGTCACGTGAACCAATGGGGGCTTGATAGCGACGGCGCAAACCCACTGCACGCTCAGCTCTATCTTCCCTTTGCCCAGGTGCCGGACAAGGACCTGCAGATGCGTGGTTTAAGCGGCGATGTGTTTATCCGGCACAAAGCTCAAGGCGCGGCCAACATGGCCACTATCGGTGACCGTATCCACGAATTTAATTCTGAACTGGTTATTCACCATCCTGAGGACATGACCAAAACCGTCGCCGATTCCATTGAGGGCAAACGGTTCACCATGGTTCTGCTCGGCGTGTTCGCCACGTTGGCATTGCTGCTGGCCAGCATTGGTATCTACGGCGTCCTTTCTTATATGGTGGGGCAACGGACGCGGGAGATTGGCGTGCGCATGGCGCTGGGAGCGCAACGCGTTGACGTATTACAAATGGTGCTGCGCGACGGCGCGCGCATGACCGTGATTGGAATCATCATAGGCATCGCCGCGGCTATCGCGCTTACGCGGCTTATGTCCGGTATGCTTTTTGGAGTTAAACCCTTTGACCCCGCGACTTTTGTTTCCGTCTCTGTTTTGTTGTCCCTGGTGGCGTTATTCGCCTGTTACATGCCGGCGCGCAAGGCCATGAAAGTGGATCCCATGGAAGCGCTGCGACAACAGTAACTGGCCGGAAATCCGCCCTGCCTGTGCCGTGATGACTGGTTGTACCTGATAAAATACCTGAGACCACGAATTTTCACGGCGCGGAGAGGTGCGTGAGTGGTTGAAACGAGCCGCCTCGAAAGCGGCCATACCTGAAAGGGTATCGGGGGTTCAAATCCCTCCCTCTCCGCCAGACTGAACATTCACAGGCTTACCGATCGATTGATAGGAACAGATAAACTTGTCCTGGCTAAAGTTACGTCAATAAATTTGACGTGTCAGGCAACTTTTTTGGCCGACTCAGGAATCTCACTTCCGTGTCTCGTAGACGTCGTCACGAAGCGGAAGCTTCGGGCCCAAAAATATTTAAAACGCACGACGCCGCACCCGAGACGGGAATTTATCGGGTAGTTCATGTTGCTCATCGTTTGCCTCACGAAGTGGTAATTCTCAAAGACGAGCGATTTCCACGATGCGGAAAATGTAAGGACGCCGTTATATTCGAGCTGGTCCACGCCGCACCCGACCTATTCAAGCATCTTCGTCCGCGCGTTTCTGAACTAGCCATTCTGGACGAAGAAGAGGCTGCCGGATCCTGAGCCTGAACCTTCGTTACGCGAGGTGGTACAAAACTGGGCTCCAAAACGAAAGAACTCTAATTTGGGGTTCTAAACTGTGTTCCTCTACTGCTTTTCCCTGCCCTTACATGTGTTTGCATCGTGCTATTCTGAAAATTCTCCATGCGCACCTTCCTTCTTATCCTCGTTCTGCTGATTGTTGTGCCAGCGATGGCACTGATGGTCATGTCTTCAACTCCTGTATTGACGCTTCCAGCTTCCGTCACCGGTCTGGGCAAGTCGACGCCGATCACGATTCAAGTGAGCGATCCCCACGGCATACGCCACGCCGTTGCCACTGTGGAACAGAACGGCACCACCTATCAGGTCTGGGAAGCTGCATTCCCCTCGCATCGCCTGCGCTGGAAGGGCGGCACACCTGACACAACCTTAACGTTCAACGTCGGCGCTAACACCACGCCTCAGCTCAAAGACGGCAAGGCCCGCCTGATTGTGGAAACCACGTCCAATGATTTTCGCGGGAAGACGGCACACGTGGAGCGAGAGGTCATGGTCATCACGCATCCGCCAAGTGTGAGCGTGGATTCTGACCAGCACTATCTCTATCTCGGCATGGCTGATCTGGCGACCTTTAACGTTTCCGGATTCGCCACCGAAACCGGCGTAAAGGTTGGCGACCAGAAATTCCGCTCATGGCCCATGCCCGGAGGCAAGCCCGGCTTCTTTTCGCTGTTTGCTTTTGCATGGAACATGCCGGCCGGAACTCCGCCGCTGGTTTACGCCACCGACCCTGCGGGCAATGAAGTCACCGGGCAGTTGCTGTTCCAGTTTCCGAAGAAAGAGCAGCCCAAATATCGCACACGCGACCTGCCCCTGGACGATAAATTCATCCAGAAGGTCGTGAATGAATTGGATCCCAGCGGCTCAGGCGAGATGGTGGAACGCTTCGTCAAAATTAACAACGACATGCGCAAAGCCAACAACAAGACTTTGTCTGACCTGCGGCTGAAGACGGCTGACAAGTTCCTGTGGTCGCAACCGTTCAAACAGCAGACCAATTCCAAGGTGGAAGCAAACTTTGCTGACGTCCGCAACTATATCTATCAGGGCAAGAAGATCGACCAGCAGGTCCACCTGGGCTATGACTTGTCGATCACGCAGCACGTAGGCGTTGAAGCCAGTAATGACGGCCGCGTGGTTTACGCAGCGCCTTTGGGCATCTATGGCAACTGCATCGTGGTGGACCATGGCTATGGCTTGCAATCCATCTACGGCCACTTAAGTGAGATTGACGTGCACGAAGGTGACATGGTGAAGCAGGGCCAAATCATGGGAAAGAGCGGCATGACCGGAATGGCCGGCGGCGACCACATACACTTCAGCATGCAACTGGAAGGCGTCCAGATTGACCCCAAGGAATGGTGGGACGCTCACTGGATCAAGGACCACATCGCCAAGCGGGTGGACCTGCCGGGATTTGGCAACTAGCGGCGGGTAAACTTTAGATTAGTTGTTTATGTAAGGTGACCTGAGGCATAGTGATGCAGCCCTCAGGGGTAGGCTCGAGACGTTCTTTGAAAAATGATTATGGCTGTGACAGCCTGTAGTGGGCGTGGGCTGTTAATTGAGTAGCAATCTTTCAGAGGTGGGCGCGCGAAAGCGCGCCCATCGTTGCGATTGGCGTCAACCGAGGTCAGAAAATACCTTTCGCCGCTGATGCAGGCTGATTCCGCGCAGTTCTGCGCCCCAAAGTCTTGTAGTTTCGTCCGAATAGCATCCCTTGGGACGATTTGAGCTAAATCCTTTAAACCTTGGGATGGAGCGGGTGGGGAGGGGGCATGGGATGGATGGCGAGAAAGTAACCGTCACACAATTTTTAAATTTGAAATTTAAAATTGCAAATTTGAAATCTTTCGAGAGAACTCCCTGAATCGGCATCGTTACAACTTCCATCCTCGGGGTCCCTCTTTCGCGCTCACCGCAAAAGCGGCTTGCGGTCACTTGATTGGATGACGAACAACGGCCCCCAACAGTGTCGAGTAAACTCGATTTGCGAAAGACCGAAGAGCTCGAGACGAAGGAGGCCGTATATGAAGTATATAGGTTGTGACTTTCATCCGAGCTTCCAACAGATCGCAATGTTGGAGCCGTATATGAAGTATATAGGTTGTGACTTTCATCCGAGCTTCCAACAGATCGCAATGTTGGATTTGAAATCTTTCGAGAGAATTCCCTGAATCGGCATCGTTACAACTTCCATCCTCGGGGTCCCTCTTTCGCGCTCACCGCAAAAGCGGCTCGCGGTCACTCGGGATGACAAATGTGGAGGGTATGCTCTTTTCCTTTGATCGTCGGCACGTTGGCAGCTTGGGAGCCGCGGCATGCTGCGGCTCTACATTCAGATCCTCTTGACCGGCAGAATCCACGAAGAATGTAGGGATCCCTCGTTGCACTCGGGACTAAAAAACAAAGCAGAATCCACGAAGACCGTAGGGATCCCTCGCTGCACTCGGGACTAAAAAACAAAGCAGAATCCACGAAGACCGTAGGGATCCCTCGCTGCGCTCGGGACTAAAAAACAAAGCAGAATCCACGAAGACCGTAGGGATCACTCGTTGCACTCGGGATTAAAAAACAAAGCAAAGATCCGCGAAGACCGTAGGGATCCCTCGTTGCACTCGGGATTAAAGCAAAAACAAAAACAAAAAAACACCGCCGTTTCAGGCGGTGTTTTATATGGAGAGTGAGTTGAGGTTATTGCGAGAGCAGTTTCAGTCCGTGTGGAACCAGAGCTTTCGCAAAGGGTATGTAGGCGTAGCACATCACGATGATGCCTACGATTGCACCCAGTGCGATTGAGTGCCAGACAACAAAGCGGAAGATCATGCCTTCATTGCCCACCTGGTTGGTTGCGGCCGTGGCTACGCAAATGGATTGCGCGTCCACCATCTTGCCCATCACGCCGCCGGCGCTGTTGGCTGCCGTCATCAGGACAGGATCAAGGCCAAGCTGCTGGGCCGTGATCTTCTGCAAGCTGCCGAATAAGGCGTTGGACGAAGTGTCACTGCCCGTGAGCGCCACGCCGAGCCAGCCAAGGAACGTTCCGAAGAATGGGAACAGCCAGCCGGTGTGGGTAAAGGCAAGTCCCAGCACGGCGTCTGTCCCCGAGTATCGTGTGACGAACCCCAATCCCAGCATGGCTGAGATGGCCAGCACCGCCCATCGCATTCTCCACGCCGTATGGCCGAAGAGTTTCATAAGCGCGATTGGGTTGACCCCGCGGAGGAGGCCACCCATGATGGCTGCCAGGAAGCATCCAGTACCAGTGGCAGAGAGCCAGATGAACGGGAATTTCGCGCCTTCCGGAGTCGGCTTGGCCACAACGGGCTTGTCACGCGAGATCTTGTTGTGAATCGGTGTTTCCCAGCCACCGCGAGGCTTGCCTTCGGGTGTCGTCCAGGCAGGAGTGGTTTTATTCAATTGTGCTTTGACCGGCTTGAATCCCCACAGGAAGACAAACACGGAGAGAATGAGGAATGGCAACCAGGCCTGTAAGGTGCGACCAGCTGAGTAGGTATGCATCTCAGGGCCAGTCGCTCCACCCGACACGCTGGGCATGGCCTGGCCCGCTCGCGTTACGGCGATAGGACCACCGTCCTCTTCGAATCGCCATATTCGTTTTGGTTTCCAGAAGAGCAGGAACAAAACCGTACAAAGCAGAGAGAACAAACCGGCAGTGATATCTACCAGGTTGCTGTCCATCTTGTTCGACCAGAAGAACTGCATGGAGGCGAATGAGAGGCCGACGACCAGAATCGCGGGGAAAACTTCAAACGTCTCTTTCCACGAAACCATGGCGCGAACCAGCCAGAACGGCACGATGATCGCCGTGAAAGGCAGGATGCGGCCGATCATGGCATTCATGTCAGCTTCTGGAAGCTGCGTTACCGTGGCCAGCATGTGTACAGGAGTGCCGATGGCTCCCCAGGCAACCGGAGCCGTGTTGGCGATCAGGTTCAGCGCGGCGGCGTGGAACGGCTTGAAGCCCAGTCCGATCATGAAAGCGCCGGCGATGGCAACGGGTGAACCGAAGCCTGCGCAGCCTTCAATAAACGCTCCAAAGCAGAAAGCTACCAGCAGAAGTTGAAGGCGGCGATCAGCGGTAATGCCGGCCACTGAGGATTTCATCACTTCAAAGTCGCCGGTGCTGACGGAAATGTCATAGAGAAAGACGGCTGCCACCACAATCCAGACAATGTTCAATAGACCTGTGGAAACGCCATAAAGGAAACTGCCCCCGGCCAGCGATAGCGGCATTCTAAAGACCAGATTGGCGACCAATACTGCAGTCAATGCTCCGGCCAGGGCTGACCAATGCGGCTTAACCCGGAATCCGGCCATCAACGTAAAAAGAACAATGATCGGCAGCGCGGCAACCAGCGCCGAAAGCCACCAGTGCCCGAGCGGATCATACATTTGTGTCCATGTCGGCATCGTAATCTCCTGAGATTAAGGAAGTCCCGGAACTATCCTTTTAAGACTTCGAAATTGCGCTTACGCACTTCTTCCCTCGCGGCCAGACGGTTACGGGTTGGAGACATGGAAGTGCGCCGAATACTTTCTGCCTTGCAAAGGCTTCTGTCAAGTGCTTTATGAGCCGTCACAAAACCCTGATATCCAGCAGCGCGTTCTATAAAAGAATCAGCCCTTCACTGCACCTACAGTAAACCCGGCGATAAAACGATCAAGGAATAAATTGTAAAGAAACGCGATGGGCAGGCTGGCGATCAGGCATGCTGCCATCAGCGATCCCCAGAAATAAACGTCACCTCGAACCAGAAATATGGGAATACCGACTCCCACCATCTGGTTGGATTCAGGAGAAATAAACGTGAGGGCGTAAACAAACTCCTGTGTCACCAGAGTGAAAGTGAATATGACGACAGTAAGGATCCCGGAAAGCGAGATCGGCACCACCAGTTTCACGAAGGCGCCAAAGCGGGTGAGGCCGTCCACCATGGCGGCATCTTCCAGTTCTCTGGGTATGGATTTGAAGAAACCCATCAGCAGCCAGATGGAAAACGGAATGGTCACGCTGGGATAAACCAGAACCAGAGACCATATTGTGTCCTGCAAGCCAAGGTTCGCAACCACCCGTGAGAGCGGAATAAACAACAGCGTGGGCGGGACCAGATACGTGAGAAAGATCCCTATGCCTATCCGCTCTCCCCAGCGGCCGGTGAGGCGCGCAAGCGCGTATGCGGCTGGAATGGAGAGCAGCAGTGTGATCGCGACCACCAGTCCGCCAACTAACGCCGTGTTCCCCAGCCAGCGCACGTAGCGAGTCTCAGTGAACAGCAGCTTGATATGATCAAGCGTAGGCTTCAGGTTGAAGATGAACGGATTGTTCTCAACGTTGTAGAGATCAACGTTCTGCTTGAATGTGGCGATGACCATCCAATAAAACGGGAAAGCCAGCAGTACTACAAAGAACACCAGCACCATTATTTTGGTGACGCGGGGACCGAACTTACGAACCAGTAAGTTATTCATCACGCACCCTCCGTGCGGCTGGCCACGCGCAGCATGAGATAGGCGATCAAAACGAGCACTGGAACCAGAAACAGCGAAATGGCGGCGCCTGCAGCAAGATCACTACCCTGAATGCCGGTGGCAAAGGCCAGCGAAGGCAGCGTCTGCGTGGAATCAAATGGCCCGCCCGCGGTGAGGATGTAAACCACCGTCATATCAGTGAAGGTAAAAATGGTTCCAAACAAGACGGCCACACTGAGAATCGGCTTCATCATGGGCAGATTGATCTGGAAGAGCGTACGCCAGAACCCGGCGCCGTCAATGGCGGCCGCTTCCGGGATTTCTTTGGGGATCGCCGTTCTACCGGCGAGCAGGATGACCGTAGAAAAAGGTATCAATCGCCAGCAGTGCACCAGAATGACGGAAGCCATGGCCAGGTAGGGCTGTCCCAGCCACATGGGCGCGTCATAGGGCTTTACCAGATGGGCCCAGACCAGTACCCACGTGATCACGCTGTAGATGGAATCGAGGATCCATTTCCACCCGATAGTACCCAGCGAAACTGGCGCCACCCACGGCAGCAGGATCAGAAAGCGGACCAGACCGCGTCCGCGAAACTTCTTCTCCAGTACGATGGCAAGAATATTGGAACAGATAATAACGATAATCTGCGCGCAGACGGTAAAGATAATGGAGTTCTTGATGGCTTTAATAAAGCTGGGACTGTGCAGGATGCTGCGGAAGTTTTCAAAGCCTACATAGTGAAGTTCATTGCTACCGATGCGCGCGTCACTGAAGGCGTAATAAATTGCCAGCAGGAATGGCGCTCCGATCAGCAGCCCGATGTAAAGGATGGCCGGACCGAACATGGCCGCACCCAGCAACGGGCTTTGGGCCGCTCCCGCTGACTTGACCCTGGCAACTTTGAGCGGCGGGCCTGTACGAGCTTCCGCGCTTACCGCCGGTGTTACGCCCATGCCAGCGCCCTCGCTTCCGTTCTCTTTTCCGTGGTCCGATCAAAAAATTTCAGATGGCGTTCCGGCACGGCAAAGTCGTAGGTGACGCCAACTTCGTAGGTATGGCCAAGCAAAAGCCGAGCGACAACTTTCTTGCCATCGAGCTGGCCGCCCATGATGAGTCCGCTCAGGATGAATTCCGCGCCCAGGTACTCCACGTTCTCCACCCGGAACTTGAATGGGACTTTGGCTTCCTTCATTTCTTCCGCCAGACGGAAGTGTTCAGGGCGGAACCCCACAATGAGGTCGCCATTTTCCACCAGGTTCATTGGCGGCGAGCCGAGAAAAGTCGCGACAAACGTATCTGCCGGATCGTCGTAAACTTCTTTGGGCGTCGCGAACTGACGCACCACACCTTTGTTCAGGACCATGATGCGATCACCCATGGCCATGGCTTCCACCTGATCATGAGTCACATAAATCGTGGTGGTGCCCACGCGACGATGGAAGCGCTCCAGCTCCTCGCGCGCGGAGAGACGCAGCTTTGCGTCGAGGTTGGAGAGAGGTTCGTCCAGCAGGAAGACCGAAGGCTCACGCACGATGGCGCGCGCCAGCGCCACGCGCTGCCTCTCACCGCCGGAGAGCTCGCGGGGCTTACGCTGCAACAGGCTGCCGATACTGAGCAGCGATGCCGCCCACTCAACCTTCTCCTTGTGCAGGTTTTTAGGAATTTTTTGTGCTTTCAGCGGAAATGCAATGTTGTTGTAAACGGTGAGATGCGGATACAGCGCATAACTCTGGAAGACCATGGCAATCCTGCGTTCTCTCGGCGTCATGTCATTCACCACTTTGCCGCCGATAAGAATCTCGCCGGACGTGGGTGTCTCCAGTCCGGCGATCATACGCAAGAGAGTGGTTTTCCCGGATCCCGACGGTCCCAGGAAAACCAGAAACTCGCCTTCGCGAGTTTCCAGGTTCACGTCGTTAACTGCCCCCAGCTCTCCTACTTTGAATACTTTGGTCAGATTACGTGTCTGAACGACTGCCATCGAATCTCCGTGTTAGCTTTTCACGCGATAAGTTTAGGACCGCCGTTGTTCTGACGGTCCTTTGTGCAAATGCTCTGCAACGTTTTTTTAGCGATCTTTCCAGCGATCTTATTTCCAGCGATCCTATTTCCACCTGTCGAAGATACGCTTGTATTCCACTTCGGCCGCCTTGGCCGCATTTTCCGGCGTTTCATCACCGCGCGCAACCTTGGCGAACATCGTGGGGATCACCCAGGTCTTGAACGATTCATCGATGGCCGCTGTGGCATAGCCCGGATAACCAACGTTGGTGGCCCAGTCAAGAACATCGCCCAGTACCGCGTACTTGTTGTTCGGCGTAGCACGCGGATCGTTGGCGATTTCATCCTTCAGCTTGGGAACAACGCTGGGGAAGCAGGGGAAGTTATAGAACTGTCCCGCGATGAAACCGTCATGGAAGGCATCAATGTAATCGATCAGGAATTGCTGTGCGCCATCCTTGTTCTCGGCAAAGTCCCAGATCACGTAGCAGTTCATTACGTGTTCTGCGGCAATGCGGCGAACCGGTCCTTTTAGCGCGCGGCTGATCATGATCTTGCTCTCGATCGGCAGTTTCTCGCGCTCCGCCTGGCGGGTAATGGAGATGGCGTTGGCCACGTACGACACGCGTCCCGCCAGCATGGCTTGATTGTTGGAAGGCGGCGTCCAGGTGAAGACTTCTGCTGTTTCAGTTTCCTGATAGAGCGCCTTCATGAACTTCAATGCTTCAATGGTCTGCTTGGAGTTGATCGTTACGTTGCCGGCTTCATCCTGCTCTGCTCCGCCGAATGACCACAACAAGGCGCGCATGGCCATGCTGGTATCCAGTTCCTGCGCCAGACCAATGCCGCATGGGTGACCGTTCTTGTCCTTGATCTTCTTTGCGCCGGCGCGAAGATCGTCCCAGGTATCAGGACCGTTGGGGAACCCTGCTTCGGTCCACCAGTCTTTATGCCAATTGCCCGGATCAGGAGCGTAAGAATCAGAGAACGCGAAATATTTCTTCGTCTTCGGGTTATAGGTGGACTTGTGGGCCAGATCAATCTTCTTGCCGTGTTTCTTCTCCACTTCCTGATACACGTGGCTCATGTCAATGACTTGTTTTTCATAAGCGGCCGGCGGTGAGAGGAACATGAAAATGTCATGGCCTTTTTTTGCCTGGGCTTCAGAGGCAGCGCGGGTATTCAGGTCAGTGAGGTTGATGTTGTCCACAATCACATTGGTGTTGTGTTTTTCGCCCCACTGCTTGGCGAAGGTATTGTTGAACCACTGGTCGTAGGCCGGTACAAAATGGCTCCACTGCAGGATTTTCAGGGTTTTCTGCTGGGCCGCGGCCCGCTCCGGGAAAAGAAACGCCGGCCCGAGCGCTCCAGCAGCCATGCCGCCCGTTCCGGCAATCTTGATAAAGTCTCTACGGGATACTCCTGTACCTTTTTTCCGGTCCTTCATAACGCCTCCTCAGATGTCGTGCAAAAAGTAGCGTGCAACCTTACTTCATTACAGCCAATCCATTGCGTGTCCGAACCGCCTACTGGTTTCAGCCTTCTAGCGTTCTTCTCCAAATTTCTTCAGGTCCTCTGGAGCGTCTTTCTTCACCACTTTCTTGCTGCCCTGCACCATCACCCTGATCTGCTCCACGATATCGGGATTCGCCAGAGTGGTTACGTCGCCGGTATCAAGCTGGTTGGAGATGGCAGCCAGCACGCGCCGCATGATCTTACCTGAGCGCGTTTTCGGCATGTCAGGAACAATGTGAACTTTCTTGGGCCGGGCGATTTTACCGATCTGGGTCTCAATGGCCTCAACCACTTTCTTCTCGATTCCCGGCGATGCCGCAATTCCAGGTTTGAGCGCAATGTAAACTTCAGGCACCCGGCCTTTCACTTCATCGGCGACTGGAACCACTGCTGCTTCAGCGACTTCATTGCACATCAGGCACGCTGACTCAATCTCCTTGGTGCCTAACCGGTGACCAGCAACGTTGATTACGTCGTCCACGCGGCCCAGGATGCGGAAGTAGCCGTCAGGCGCCTGGACAGCGCCATCACCGGCAAAGTAGGGCCAATCACGCCAGTCTTTGCTTTGTTTGTTCTTGTTGTACTTGGCGTAGTACTGCTGGACGAATCGGTCGCGGTCGCCCCAGATCGTCTGGAAAATTCCCGGCCACGGATTGCGTATGCAGATGTTCCCGGCCTTGCCCGATCCCGGCTTCACCTCTTGACCTGACTCATCAAAGATGATGGGATAAATTCCCGGCAACGCAGGCCCGGCGCTGCCCGGCTTCATGGGATCGATGCCCGGTTTCGTGCTGCACAGGAAGCCTCCGGTTTCCGTCTGCCACCAGGTGTCAACGATCACGGCTTCGCCCTTGCCCACGACTTCGTAATACCACTTCCAGACTTCCGGCTCAATCGGCTCGCCGACGGTAGTCATATGTTTGAAGTGATAGTCGTATTTTGCCGGTTCGTCAGCACCGGCTTTGCGCAACATGCGGATCGCCGTGGGCGACGTATGGAAGATGTTTACGTTTAACCGCTGGGCCACACGCCAGGGGCGGCCTGCGTCAGGAAAGTTCGGCACACCTTCATAAAGAACGCTGGTGGCACCCAGCGCCAATGGGCCGTACACGATATAGGAATGCCCTGTAATCCAGCCGATATCCGCCATGCACCAGTAAACGTCTTCAGGATGAATGTCCTGTATATCTTTGGAAGTGCCCGCAACGTACGAGAGATATCCGCCTGTCCCGTGCTGGCATCCCTTGGGCCTTCCGGTTGTGCCGCTGGTGTACATGAGGAACAGCGGAGCCTCTGAGGGCATGGGAACCGGAGCCACGATCTGTCCGTAATATTTCTTCAGAACTTCATCCACGAAAAAATCACGGTTCTGTACCATCGGCGTGGCCGATTGGTACTTGCCTGCCTGGCGTCGCCACACCAGGACTTTCTCAATCTTGTGACCTTCCTTCTCCGCGACTTGCACCGCGTGATCGGCCTTTTCCTTGTGGTCGGCCATATTGCCGCTACGGTAATAGCTATCAATGGTGATTAGAACTTTGCTGCTTGAGTCTGCGGCCCGCATACCGCAGGCTTCACCGCTGAATCCGCCAAAGACGACCGAATGAATCAATCCAAGCCGTGCACACGCCAGCATGGTCACCGGCAATTCAGGCACCACCGGCATGTGAATGGTGACGCGATCGCCCGTCTTCAGCCCGCAGAAGTCGCGCAGCAGCGCAGCCATCTCATTCACGCGGTAATAGAGGTCCTGATATGTGATCGCCACCGGAGGATCTTCTTCCGGCTCGCCAATAAAAATGAAAGCTGCTTTGTTCTTGTGCTTGTCCAGATGGCGGTCAACGCAGTTGTAGCAGGCATTCAGTTCGCCGCCCGCGTACCACTTCCAGAATGGAGCGTCACTGGTGTCAAGTGTGGTGTGCCAGTACTTGTCCCACGTCAGCAGATCTGCGTATTCGCAGAAACATTCGGGAAAGTTCTTTTCACCGAACCGCTCATTGACGGCGGGATCAGACAGATTGGCCTGTCCTATGAACTTGGGGCTGGGATAGTAATACTCCTCCTCCCTCCAATGCACTGCAATCTGCGATTCGTTTGCTTCCTCTTCTTGCTCCACCGGTTTTGTCACGTGAGCGTCAGCCATTGGCACAAACCCCTTATATCTCGATAACTCTCGAAATTACTTCGAACTGGACGCGCCCTTGAGGGTGGCGCAACGATGATGCGGGTGGCAGTTACGCCACCCGCTGGTTCGAAACACAATCGTACACCCGGCTGGCACGATACTTACAAGCTGGGCGCGGTCTTTTTGGTAGATACTTCCTGCCAGATCTTCACAGACCTGGTTTCCCGCAAGGCAATGCTTCCGAAAATGAACGTCAAAGCCGCGATGCCAATCGGATAGTAAAGGCCGTCAAAGGGATTGCCTGTGGCAGCGGGGATCCAGACGCAGACTAACGGCACCAGTCCACCGAATATCCCATTGCCAATGTGATATGGCAATGAAAGTGACGTATATCGGACCTTGGCGGGGAAGGCTTCCACCAGATATGCCGCGATAGGCCCGTAAACCATGGTGACGAAGATCACCTGCAGGAAGACCAGCCACACCAGCATGTTTTTATTAGCGTCTTTGGCCACCGCCGCGGTAATGTATTTACCCGTTGCATCCACGGTTTGTGGCGTAAGAACTGTCTGGCCTGTCACCTTATTCTTGGTGGCATCCACGCGCACCACATTGTTGCCCGCTGCGCGTTGCATGGCGGGATAGATACCGAACTCCGTTCCGGGAATCCGATAGGCCAGGCAGGCCAGAAGCAGACCAGCCATGATGATTTTCTTCCGGCCAATCTTGTCAGAAAGCCATCCGAATAAAACGAACAGGGGCATTCCAAGCAACAAAGCCTTGGCGATCACAATGTTCGCGTCCCGTGCTGGAACCTTCAAGATAGCCGTCATGAAGAACAACGCGAAGAACTGGCCCGTATACCACACCACGCCTTGACCGGCCGTAGCGCCGAAAAGCGAAATCAGCACCTGCTTCAGGTTTGGCCATTGCGTAAAGGCTTCCTTCAGCGGCTGGGTCGAAGTCATTCCCGCGCTCTTAATCTGTTGGAATATCGGAGATTCTTCCATTTTCAGACGGATGTAGAGAGAGATCGTCACCAGGATCAGCGACGCGAGGAACGGAATGCGCCAGCCCCATTCCTTGAAATTGGTGTCAGTCATCGCACTCTGGGTACCCAGAATCACAGCGATGGAAACAAACAGGCCAAGAGTTGCCGTAATCTGAATGAAGCTGGTATAGAAGCCGCGTTTGTTGTCAGGAACGTGCTCCGCAACGTAAACGGCTGCGCCGCCGTATTCACCACCCAGCGCCAGACCTTGAAGAACGCGCAAAATAATTAACACGATGGGAGAAAACCAGCCAGCAGTGGCATAGGTAGGTAAAGCTCCCACTAACGCGGTAGCGCCACCCATGATGGTGAGCGTTACGATGAATGCATATTTACGACCGACAAGGTCGCCAATGCGTCCGAAGAACAACGCGCCGAATGGTCTTACGGCAAACCCGACGAAGAAGGTTGCCAGATAGGCGATATAGGCGAACAGTTGATTGCCCGGTGGATAGAATTTGGGCGCCAAAAACGTTGCGAGGGTACCGAAAATATAGAAGTCGTACCACTCGATCATTGTTCCGACTGACGATGCCAAAATGACTGACCAGATTTTGGAGTTCGAAATCTGGTCCGATGAAGTCACCGGCAGAGATGCGCTTGACATACGACCCTCCTGGGCGAGAGATCAGACCGGCCAGGGTCTGCCCCTGAAAATTGTGGACTCATTGACTATCTTCAATGCTTTCAAGACCGGACAAGGACTTATCGCAAGCGGGCCAACCCTCTTACTGCGCCTGGGCCGGGCAAAAAATACTACTCCCTCGCCCTTAGAGAGTGGGTTTTGGGAGGTCTTCTGATTCGGCAAACAGGGTAGTCGTATTCCCAATATTGTCAAGAGTTAATCGACGCCAGACCCTCATTCACCTCACTCGGTGAGTATTCATGAAGACGGATCAATTTTTTCGCCGCTTTCGCGACACGCAGAACGCGTGTCCTCCCACGACCTTAGAACTTACGCGAATGCTCCTTCGCCCACCGCTCCACAACCACCTTCTTCTCGGTATAAAACTCCACGGCATCGCGGCCCTGACCATGGAGCACGCCGAAGAAGCTGTCTTTCCAGCCGCTGAACGGGAAGTACGCCATCGGAGCGGCAACTCCGATATTGATTCCGATGTTCCCTGCCGGCGCTTCATACCTGAACCGTCGGGCCGCCGCTCCGCTGGAGGTAAACAGAGACGCCTGATTGCCGAATGGACTCTTCGCGAGGAAATCGAGCGCTTCATCCATGTCACTGGCATGCACCAGACTGAGCACTGGTCCGAAGATTTCCGTATTGGTGAGCTCGCTAGTGGCGGGAAGTGCGTCGAGTACAGTTGGCTTCACAAAACTGCCACGCTCGTATTTCGGGACATTCGCTTTGCGGCCGTCAACAATCAGCTTCCCGCCTTCCTTTGTTCCTGTGTCAATCAGAGACTCAATTCGTTCCCGGCTATTTTGGCTGATTACCGGTCCCATCTGGACATCAGAATCCAGTCCGCTGCCAACTTTAAGAGCTGCCGCCGCGGCGGTGATGGACTCACGGAATGTCTTCTGCGCTTCACCCACGGTGACCGCCACCGAAACAGCCAGGCAACGCTGTCCAGCACAGCCGAATGCACTGTCACTGATGATCTGGGTTGTCATGTCCATGTCTGCGTCCGGCAGGATGATGACGTGGTTCTTGGCGCCACCCTGGCACTGCACGCGCTTGCCATGTTCTCCACCGCGCGCATAGACGTGTCGCGCAACCGGCGTAGAACCAACAAAGCTGATGGCTCGGACCTCAGGATGGTCGATGAGCGCGTTCACCACTTCCTTGCCGCCGTTGACGATGTTGACCACGCCCTTGGGCAAACCAGTCTGCTGAAGAAGCTCGATCGCACGACGCATGGTGAGAGGCACCCGCTCTGAGGGCTTCAGAACAAATGTATTGCCGCAGGCAATGGCATACGGCAGAAACCAGAACGGAATCATGCCGGGAAAGTTGAACGGCGTAATTGCCGCCACCACGCCCAGAGGCTGGCGGATCATCATCTCATCAATACCACGGGCCACGTCTTCCAGGTTGTAGCCCTGCATCATCATGGGAATACCGCATGCGACTTCAACATTTTCTATCGCGCGACGCAACTCAGCTTTGCCTTCGGCAAATGTCTTACCATTTTCCAGCGTGATGATGCGGCCCAGTTCATCAATGTGCTCTTCCAGGAGAGCTTTCAGTTTGAAGAGGTACTGGATGCGATCTTCCGGTGGCGTGCGTCGCCAGGCCGGGAACGCATCGGACGCGGCCTTTACTGCTTGTCCAACTTCGGCAGCGCTGGAAAGCGGCGTTCTTGCAATGACCTCACCGGTGGCGGGATTGATGACGTCCAGCATGTTGGTGGCGGCTGACGTAACCCACGCGCCGTTAATTAGATTCGGAACTGCCACGGCTGCTTCTGTGCTGATCATTTTGCGCGACTCCCGTTGTTTAGCGTGCCATGCGGCTGCGGCACTTTGCAGCACTGCTGCCGGCAAGAAGTATTTCACTATTGAAACACATTCCGCGGCTGCCGCTCACACTCTTGTGAGCTGCTTAACGCCAGCCATGGGTTTACCGCACAGATCGCTTTGCCGCACACATGAGGTGAGCATCTGCAAACGCCTGAGGCTTCATCTGAGGTGTTATGAAAACTCCATCGACGCATGCTCCTGGTTCCATCAATAAGCTCGGTGAGCTGATTCATGAAATTAAATTCGCCATGCTGACCTCAACGCACGCAGATGGCTCCCTGCACAGCCGGCCCATGGCAACGCAGCAAGTGGAATTTGACGGCGACCTGTGGTTCTTCTCCGGCCTCAGCTCGGAAAAAGTCCACGAACTACAAGCGAATCCAGAGGTAAACATCAGCTACTCAGTTCCTGATGACCAGCGATATGTCTCTGTGAGCGGACAGGCGGACATCTCCAGGGACCGATCAAAGATGGAAGAGCTCTGGAATCCGATGTTCAAAGCCTGGTTCCCGAAAGGCCTGGATGATCCTGATATCTGTCTGTTGCACGTGCACGTGACTCACGCCGAATACTGGGACGCACCTTCCAGCAAGATGGTTCACTTGGCCGGGTTTATTAAATCCGTTGTTACCGGCAAGCGATTAGAAAAGGCCGGAGAGCACGAGGAGTTGCATATCCATCCCGGCGATCGGAGTTCCAAAGACCCGGCGGCCTGATTCCAACTTTCTAAGTCAGACGACTCCGGGCTGCCTTTTTCACTCGGTATTCAAGCGTCAAGATCGTCCGGACCTTTGCGTAAATTATTTTGGTTCTAAAGCAATCTTTACGTATGTAACCAGACACGCATGATCCCGCGATGCGGGCCACAGGAAAGTGATTAAACGCTTGTCCTTTTAGGCGATGGGGCGCTATTATTCGTGGGCCTCAGCTCGACCCCTGGTTCAGTTTTTCTGTCTTTTTAGATCAAGAACTCTCTTGGAGGGAAACCGGAATGCAAGCTTCAGCGTTTCATCGTGGTGTGGCTCGATTTTTAGTTCTGGCCCTGTTCGTCACCGGTATCGGCGTGCTGTTCTCTGCCGCGCAAGGCGGTGACACTATCAATATTGGCGTTGTCCTCCCCACTACGGGCAAAGAAGGGCGTCCCGGGCAGTATCAGAAGGAAGGCATTGAGCTGGCGATCAAACAGATCAATGCCGATGGCGGCATCATGGTGAAGGAAAAGGGTAAGAAGCTTCAGATCAAAGAAGTTTTTTACGATGACCAATCCGACTCATCCAAGTCAGCTTCACTTACCGAGCGCGCCATGAGTTCTGACAATGTGATCGCCGTGCTGGGTGGATACTCCACCGCACTCGGCCAGGCCGAATCCGTAATGCCGGACCGTTACAAGACTCCATGGATCACCACCGGCGCCGGCGCCACCTCCATCTTCGGTAAAGGCTACCAATATGCTTTCGGAACTCTCAGCCCTGTGGCCCTCATCGGCACCACGTCGGCGGAGTTCATCGGCAGCCTGATGGACGCGGGCAAAATCAAAAAGGGCGCCAAGGTCGCAATGGTTGTTGAGAATACTGACCACGGCGTTGACTACATCAACGGCTTCACCGAATGGTCCAATAAGCACGCCGGCTATTTTCAGATTGTGATGACCGAAAAATTTGAACTGAACGCCACCGACTTCTCCGGCATTCTGCAAAAAGTTAAGTCGTCCAAGGCTGATATCTTTCTCTCTGACGCTCACCTGCCTGACTACATCACCATGCACCGCCAATATCTGCAAAACGGCCTGCATCATGAAATGATCAGCTATGGTGCGCGCGGTCCGGAAGTGGACGCCCGCAAAGCGCTCGGCGCAGGAACTGACTACATCTTCTCCGGCATCTGGTGGTCCAGGATGCTGCCGTACCCGCAGGTGAAAAAATTCACTGACGACTACAAAGCATTCACCGGTCATGACGTAGATTCCTGGTACGCTGCCACTGCTTATGACGGCATGCGAATTCTGGCCAAGGCCATTGAAACAGCCGGCAAACTCGATAAGACGGCGATCCGCGATGCGCTCAAGAAAGCCGAACTCAAAGACTCATTGCTGCCGGGACAGAGTTTGAAATTCGGCAAAGACGGCCAGGCCCAGTATCCCTTCGTAATTACGCAGAACAAACCGGACAACAAAGTGGATATTGTGTTCCCCAAAGACTCGGCCACGGGGCCGGCGATTGCCCCCACACCCAGCAAGTAAGGGCCATTACCAACTGATATGGACGCAATCGAGTATCTCGATCTGTTGTTGAAGGCCCTTTTGCTGGCGGGCGTGTATGCCGCCATGGCAGTAGGGATGACCGTGGTTTACGGCGTCATGAAGATCGTCAACCTGGCCCATGCGGGGTTCCTGATGCTGGGCGCGTATTTTGCGCTGGAGATGTACGAGCGCTTTCACATTGATCCGGTATTGGGCGCGGTGCTGGCTTTGCCGGTGTTCTTCGTCTTCGGCATGATCGTCCATAAGGTACTGGTGCGCTGGCTGCCCAAATCAGACACGCCAACGCTGGCATCGCTCCTGCTGATGTTCGGCTTCTGGCTGGTACTGCAAAACATCGGCTATCTGGTCTGGGGCAATGAAGACCGCTCCATCCTCACGCCGCTCACACTTTCATCCGTGCAACTGGGGCAGATATCGGTCCCCAAGGTCAATCTGATCGTCTTTGCTTGCGCCACGGTCTGCATGCTGTTTCTTCAAGTGCTCTTCCGCAGCACATGGTTCGGGCGCTCTATGCGTGCGCTCATCCAGAATCCGTACGCAGCACAGATCGTCGGCGTGGATGACGAGAAGACCTCACGGCTCACCTTCGGCATTGGCACCGCTTTTGCTGGATTCGCCGGTGCGCTTCTGGGAATGCTTTATTCCTTCAGCCCGGATTTTGGCCGGCAGTTTCTTCTACGATCGTTTGTCATCATCGTTCTTGGCGGCCTTGACTCGGTTTCCGGCGTCGCGCTGGGCGCTGTGGTTCTGGCGCTGGTGGAAACTTTCAGCATTATCAAAGTGCCCGCCAGCTATCAACCGGCCATCTCCTTCGCCTTGCTGGTTGTAGTGCTGGTGGTCGTGCCCAAAGGACTGGGCAGTCTGTTCACCCGAAAATGGCGGACGGCATGAAATTACCTGCCACGGTGGGCGGAAAATTAAATCTGGTGTTCCCGTGGCTTTTACTGCTGGTACTCCTGCTTCTGCCTGTCACCAGCGTCAGTGACAATATCCTGCGGCTCATCTTCATCACCGCCGTCTGGACCACCACCAGCGTGAGCTGGAACCTGTTAGGCGGCATGGCAGGACAGGTCTCCTTTGGCTTTGCTGTCTTCTTCGGGCTGGGCGCTTACACCACGGCGCTACTGATGCAGTATGGCCATACGCCTTATTTTGGCTTTCTTGGCGGCGCTGCCATAGCCGCACTGGCCTCGTTTTTCATTGGTCTGCCCACGTTCAGATTACGCGGTCCGTACTTCGTTATCGCCACCATCGGCGTAACCGAAGCCGTGCGCGTGATCATGAACAACCTGGACATCACCGGCGGCGCCAGCGGATATCGCATTCAGGAGACTGGCGATTTTCACCCTCACGAACATTACTACTCGGCGATTGCCGCGGTCGCGCTGGCTGTTGCGGTTTCCATCCTGGTGGCCAACAGCCGTTTTGGTCTGGCGTTGCGCGCCATCAAGCAGGATGAAGACGCCGCCTCCGACCTGGGCGTGAATCCCTATACATCAAAACTCTGGATCCATGCCATTGCCGCCGCACTTACGGGGATTGCCGGTGGGATCTATGCCCGGCGCGCCGCGTTCTTCTACCCGGGCGACGTGTTCGCTTTCCAGACCGGCATCTCCATCCTTTTAATGCCGGTGATTGGCGGGATTGGCACCGTATGGGGCGCTGTTCTCGGTGGCGTGGTTTTTGGCATCGTAGAAGAAGAGCTGGTGGCCAGGTTCCCCAATATTCACCTGCTGCTTTATGGGACACTATTAATCGTGATCATTTTGTTGGAGCCCGGCGGTTTGCTTGGACTGCTGCGACGGCTCTTCAGGAGAAGAAGCAGTGAAGATCCTGGAAGTAACGACGCTGACGAAGTACTTTGGGGGCGTGGCCGCGTTGAAAAACGTGACGTTTGATATTCCTGAGAAGCAGATTTGCGGCTTCATCGGTCCAAACGGCGCAGGCAAGACAACGCTCTTCAGTTTAATCACTGGAGCGCAACGCCCGTCCTCCGGCAAAGTCCATCTTCGCGGCAATGACGTCACCGGACTTGATTCCGCGTCGCTGGTGAAGAAGGGCGTGGCCAGGACGCATCAAGTCGTGCGTCCGTTCAAAGAGCTCACGGTCCTGGAGAACGTTCAACTGGCGGTGCATTATGGCCGGCATGCGGTTACGCGCACATCCATTGCCGAAGAGCGTGCCATGGAAACACTGAAACTTGTTGGGCTGGACCGTAAAGCGAGGCGCATGGCTTCGACCTTGTCTCTGGGCGAACAGAAGCGGCTGGAAGTGGCGCGCGCCCTGGCCACCGCACCGGAGCTTTTGCTGCTGGACGAAATCTGCGGCGGCCTCACCGGATCAGAGACCCACGCCATGATGGACCTTCTCCACCGTGTCCGCGAGACCGGCACCACGATCATGTACGTTGAACATGATATGAAAGCCATCATGTCTGTCTGTGATCGGATCACCGTACTCAACTTTGGACAGAAGCTGGCAGAAGGCAAGCCGGAAGAAATTCAGAATGATGATTCAGTGATTGAAGCTTATCTGGGCAAAACTACTTTGGGGAACAAAAAGCGTGCCTGAACCGTTGCCAACTCAGTCCGGCGATCGCCAGCTTCTTACTGTGCAGAACCTTGAGGTGCGCTACGGGGCCACTCAAGTCATCTGGGGAATCTCAATGGCGGTTGCCACGGGCAAGGTCACATGCATTATCGGGTCCAACGGCGCCGGTAAGACGACAACCCTGAACGCGATCGCCGGTGTTCTGCCGGCCAAGGGCGGTAAGATCCTCCTCAATGGCGATGATGTCACTTCCCTTTCACCGCGGGAGCGCGTGAAGCGCCACATCAGTCTGGTACCCGAAGGGAGGCAATTGTGGCCAGGCATGTCAGTGGAGGAGAACCTGCTGATGGGGTGCTTTCTTCCGACGTTGCGCAAGAAAGCACTCGGCGGACTGGAGCGCGTTTACGCTCTTTTTCCTCGATTGAAAGAGCGTCGCCGTCAAATGGCTGGAACGCTTTCCGGCGGTGAGCAGCAGATGTGCGCCATCGGCCGCGGATTGATGTCTGAACCGCAGCTCCTCATGCTCGATGAACCTTCTCTTGGGCTGGCGCCCATTCTGGTGGACGAGATCTTTGAGCTGATCGCCAACATCGCGCAGCAGGGCGTGACCATCCTGCTGGTTGGCCAGAACGTCAATTACACGCTCCAGGTTTCTCACTACGGCTACGTCATGGAAACCGGCAAGATCACACTGGAAGGCCCCAGCGAGATGCTCTTCCACAACGACTACATCCGCCATGCCTATCTGGGTGGCGCGGGTGATTCCCTGCCCTCCGCTCCGGCGTAAGGCTGCTCTGCCATTTCATCTTCTAAACCTTCTGGGCGTTACACCATAACTTACTCGACACTGTTGGGGGCCGTTGTTCGTCATCCAATCAAGCGATGGCGGAGTTTCCGCCCTCGCGGAACGACGGCAAGAGAGGAAACCCGAGGATGCCGCTCATGACAATACCGCGTCAGGGAACTCTCTTGAGACGTCGCCTTGGCTTTTGACCTTGCTCATCTGCTCGCACTTTTTAGACGATTCTTTCCGCTTCGTGGAAAAGAATACATTTCACCCGAGCCTGCAAAGCAGCTACAATCCAGAGCTGAAAAGCTATGGCAACTGAAATGGTTCCGGTAGAAGCTCCCGTGATCCGGGTCGCGGGTGGGATTATCCAACGTGCCACGCAAAACGGCGACGAAATCATGGTCGTCTATCGCAAGCGTGAACAGGATTGGACGCTGCCGAAGGGCGAAGTCCGAGACAACGAGTCTTTTCAGGAAGCCGCCCTGCGCGAAGTGGAAGCAGAGACTGGTTGCACCTGCCGCCTGGGCAACTATCTGGGAACCATCAGCTATGCCGATAACGGCGTGCCCAAAGTGGTGATGTTCTGGAAGATGACCGTACTCCAAGAAAAAGGAATTGTGTCAGGGACTGAAGCGATTGGTGAAGCCGTGTGGATGCCGGTTGCCGCCGCGATTCAACGCTTGAGTCATGCCCAGGAAAAATCTCTTCTATCAAGATTAGGCAGCAGCGTGGTAAGGGCTGTCGCCATTCCGGCAGAGACGCAAGTCCAGCCCCAAACGATTACGCCAATGAATACGCAGCCGGCTCCGCTGCCGTCGCCCATTATTCCGGTCATCCCCAGAAAGCGTGCTTCCATTGAAGATGAGCGCGTGCGCGACCGTTTGCTGCGCGAATCCGAGGCCTTCCGCGTTGAGCTTGCTTTTCTGGAACGCCGTGGTGGTTCGGGCGATAAATCATGGGTGGCAGCCGCTCAGGAACAGCTTGACAATGTTTTACGCTGTCTGGAAACCAACGACATTGAAGGCGGCCTTTTCGGCTTGAATGCCGCGCAGCGTTTTGCCGTTCATGGACTGAACAAAAACGAAATGATTACCCGAGCGTATATCCTGCGCGAGGAAGCCTTGAAGATTTCTTCCTGGCGTGGCGAAGCCATGGACAGCCTGCTGGCCATAAGCGATGACCAGCTCACGTCAGACCGGCTGGTTGATGCCATGAAACTGCGCGACGAGGAATCCAGCAATCAGTACTATCGCACGCGACTCACGGGCGACCACCTGCGCATTCTTCTGGTTATCTGCAGTGCTGCGGTCATTGCGTTTCTTCCCTTCATGCTGCTCTCCGGCCAGGTCCGTCTGCTTGGCCCGGTACTGCTTTTCGGACTGCTGGGATCATGCTTTGGCACGGCGCAATCACTCATGCGCGGCAAGGGCGACTCCATGATTCCCAACATCTTTGTAATGCTTACGCCCGTGATATTCGGCGGCATCGCCGGACTGGCCGGCTTCGGTATCCACGAATACCTCTCCGGCCTCTACGGATTTACTCACACACACTGGGGAGGCCTTCTGGCCATGGCATTCCTGTTCGGACTGCTGGGGCAAAGAGTGCTTGCCCGCTTTACCGGCGGCAAGCGCCGGAAAAAGGCCAAAGCCTGACCTTCTCCTCGCACAATAAGTTATTCCTACTCGGGAGTCGGTGAAGAGCGGCTCTTTAAAACAGCGGACGCCACCATAAAATCCCAAGCCTTTTTCGACCCGTGAGAACAAAGCTGAATTGCTCACATTCGATCTACGAGACAAGTGTCAGGGCACGATTTTACTCGTGCCGATGGCTGACAGAATTGATTGAGCTTCAGCCCCTGAGGTCGGAAATCTTGGCCATCACGGGGTGGAGCAGGCATTTATGCCTGCGCTAAGCAGAAAGCGAAGACACTACCTTGCTGCCGCAGGCCGGAGCGCAGCGTTAGCGGAGCGACATAAGCGAATGTTCGTGTATGATTCATCGTCGCGTGCCGCTTCATCCAATCGCGACGCGTTCTGAAGAATTAAATCCTTGAATTCACCAGCGCCTCAACCATCGCAAGCTCTTGCTCGCCGACTGGGTCTCTTTGACGCCACCATGCTGGTCATGGGCGGAACCGTAGGCGCGGGCATCTTTATCAATCCGTATGTTGTGGCGCAGCGCGTACACACGCCATGGCTGGTTCTGGGCGCATGGCTGGCCGGTGGCCTCATTGCCCTGACGGGCGCTTTCATATGGGCTGAACTGGCGGATCGTATGCCGGAGGTCGGCGGACAATACGCTTACCTGCGTGATGTCTATCATCCGCTTGCCGCCTTTCTTTATGGATGGGTGCTGCTACTAGTCGTCCAGACGGGCGGCATGGCGGCCGTAACTGTAACCTTTGCGCGCTATTTCCTGGAACTGACTGGAATCCACGTTCGCGACTGGCAGATTGCCGTGATCACTCTGCTGGTACTCACCGTGGTCCTCGCGTGGAATGGCATCCCATTCTTGACCAGCCTTTGTCCGGCGGTCTGTTTTCGGCTTTTGGAGCAGCCATGGTGCCTGTGCTCTTTGCCTATGGCGGATGGCAGACAGCCTGCTTCGTTGCCGGAGAGCTGAAACAACCGCGTCGCGATCTGCCACGTGCGCTGGTGCTGGGCGTGATCGGGGTGGCAGGGCTGTATATTTCCGTGAATTACATCTGTGTTCGTGCACTCGGTGTCAACGCTCTGGCGGAAACACATACGCCCGCATCTGCCGTGATGCGTCTGGCCATGGGACAAAGAGGCGCTACGCTGATTGCTCTGGGTATCGCGGTCTCCACTTTGGGATTTCTCAGTCAGAGCGTGCTCACGGCGCCGCGGGTTTACTTTGCTATGGCAGAAGACGGAGTCTTCTTTCGCCAACTGGCCTGGGTGCATCCGAAAACACGCGTGCCGGTAGTGGCGATTACGTTGCAAAGTATCTGGGCCGTCGTCATTCTTCTCTTCGGATTATATGAGCAGATCCTGAACTACGTGACCGCCATGGACTACACCTTCTTCACGCTCACGGCGAGCTGCCTCTTTCTGCTGCGCAAACGCGGACCGGCACCCGGCTTCAGCATGCCTGGTCATCCCTGGACAACTGCCTTCTTCTGTGTCGCATGCGCCAGCGTGGTGCTGAACACGTTTTATCGTTATCCCGGAAACACTCTGATCGGCCTGGCAATTCTAGCCACCGGCGTGCCCGTGTATTACATTTGGAGAAGGACATCACAGGCATGAGCATCCGCGCCAACGCACACTCCACCTACATGCAATGGGCCAAGCTCCACTCCGTCGCAAAGTACAACCTTGCCACCAGCGGAGTTGTTGGACTGCCTTTGGCTGATCTCGGCGTGAGCATCGATCAACTGGAAATCAACGGGCCGGACTCTTACGGCTATGACGTTCTGCTCCAGGCGCTGGCGCAACGCTATCGTGTACCGCAGGAATGCGTTGTCAGTGCGATGGGGACCTCGTTTTCCAATCACCTTGCGCTGGCGGCCGCGACGGAGCCGGGCGATGAAATCCTGGTCGAACTGCCTGCCTACGATCCAATACTCGCCGCGGCAAAGTACCTTGGTTTAAATGTGAGACGGTTCAAACGCCGTCACGAAGACAAGTTCGCCAGCCGTCACGAAGACAAGTTCGCCATTGATGTGGCAGAAGTTGAAAGAAATCTCACCCCGCGAACGCGGATGATTGTGCTGTGCAACTTCCATAACCCCAGTGGAGCATTTACTTCTGACTCAACTTTGCGGGAGATCGCCGATCTGGCGCGCCGGAACAATGCTTACGTGATGGTGGATGAGGTCTATCGTGAGATGCTTTACGAATCGAATCCGCAAAGCGCATTTCACATTGATCCGGAACGCTTCATCATCACCAACAGCCTCACCAAGGCGTACGGCCTCAGTGGCTTGCGCTGCGGATGGATTCTGGCCCCTGCAGATATCGCGCAACGGTTGTGGAATTTGCATGACATTCACGCTGCAACGTATCCATTCATCGCCGAACAACTGAGTGTGATAGCGCTCAGCAAACTCTCAGGTATCGCCGCGCAGATGAAAGCCATGCTCGATGAAAATCGCCGCCTGCTAGTGGCATTTCTGCAAAGCCGGGATGAGCTGGACTACTTGTGGCCGGAACATGGCACCGTCGTCTTCCCGCGATTGAAGACCGGCAGCGCGGACGATCTATGCAAGGTCCTGCGCGAGAAATACGACGTAAGCGTGGTGCCCGGCAGCTTCTTTGAAATGCCAGACCATTTCCGCATTGGCGTGGGAACCCCGACAGCCTCGGTGAAGGAAGCCTTGCAGCACCTGGGCGCGGGGCTGGACATGTATAAAGCTTCTCTCGCCGCGAGGGCCTCGCAATTTGTGCCTTCTCGTTAGTCGCAGGCCATGGACGACGAAACTAATCCTTTTGGACGGCGAATTTCCCGCTGCCATAACAGGCAATCAAGAGGAACGCGAAACAATAAAAAACGGCCGCCTCGCCGCTATTTTTAATCGGCAGAAGTCCCCTGGGCTGATGCATCATGAAGTAAGCTACCGCCATTTCACCGCTGCAAATGAAAGCCGCAAAGCGCGTGACCAGCCCCAACAAAACCAGCAGCCCGCCCCCGAATTCGATGACAGCTGCCGCCAGCATCAACGGAGAATGCAGACTCTGATGTCCACCGAATACTCCAAACAGCTTTTGCGCTCCGTGACACATGAACAAAAAGCCGATCAGAATTCTGAACGCTGCATACGCTACCGGTTCCAGGTCACTGAGAAATTTCATCTATCGCTCCCCTTTGCTATTCAGGACGGCTGCTGAGTTTAAATGCCAGAAGCGGAGAAGTCGATTACTCTTCGGACACCCACGTTTCAGAAATTGCCAAAATCGCCGGAAGTGCCAAAATTGCCAAAATCGAAAACCCGCAACACCGTCGCAATCGAGAATTCCTTTTTTCTCCTGTCATTCCGAGCGCTGTCGGAGTTCCGTAGCGCGGAGCAACGGCGAGAGAGGAGCCCCGAGGATGAGAGCGTGACAATGCCGCTTCAGGGAATTCTCTCGAGACAAAATTGCCCTCGTCATCCCGACGTCCGTCTCATCTCCTCTTAACCACCAGAGCGCCTTCACCATTTACAATCGCTTTGATCTTTGTAAGAGGAGGCAATTGACTATGCAACGAAACGCAAGCGCGCACTGGAGCGGTGGCCTGAAGGACGGCAAGGGCACACTTACTTCGGCCAGTGGAGTTTTGAAAAGCACACCTTATTCTTTTGCCACGCGATTTGAGGGCCAGCCGGGAACGAATCCTGAAGAACTGGTTGCCGCGGCACACGCCGGATGCTTCACCATGGCGTTATCGGCGCAGCTCGGAAATGCCGGCCTGACCGCCCAGGCCATTGACACAACCGCCACGGTGACGCTGGAAAAGCTTGAGTCTGGCTTTGCCATCACCACCATTCATCTCCAGGTGAAGGCCAGGATCCCCGGAGCAGACAAAGCGAAATTCGACGAAGCCGCAAAGAACGCCAAGGAAGGCTGCCCTATTTCCAAACTGTTGAATGCAAAAATCACCATGGATGCGCAGCTCGAAAGCTAACCGTTCGTCTCGGTACGGACGACTGCGTCCGTACCGAACCAGGCTTTCTGTTCCCAATTCAAATTCCCACTGCAAACGCTCACCCTCAGCCGTCCGGTTCGTCTAAAAAACCGACCTGCGTCTCAATTCGAATTCGGCTTAACGCTATCGTCCGTTAACTGCGAGGGAATCAATATGACCAGAAAACTATTTACTCTCCTTCTTCTTGCCGGCGGCCTGGGCATCTCTGCCAGGGTCGCTCATGCACAATCGTCCGTTGTGGATATTCCCCGCGCCAGCCAGCGGGCTTCCGTGATGCAGCGCGTCGGCATCACTGACATCACCATCTCCTACCACCGTCCCTTGATCAACGGACGAAAGGTCTGGGGCGGGCTTGTTCCCTATGGTCAGGTCTGGCGTGCAGGCGCGAATGAAAACACCACCATCGAGTTCACTGACCGTGTAGCCGTGGAAGGCAAACCTGTTCCCAAAGGCATTTATGGACTGCACATGATCCCAAACGAGAATGAGTGGACCATTATTCTTTCCAAAGTATCGAGTGCCTGGGGCAGCTTCACATACGACGAAAAAGAAGACGCTCTGCGCGTAAACGTGAAACCTCAACCTGGCGATATGCATGAAGCGCTCACCTATGATTTCGACGAAGTGAAGCCGGACGCGGCGGTGGTAAGTCTGCGCTGGGAAAAGTTAGCGGTGCCATTCCATATTGGCGTGAACACGCATGAGATTGTTGCGGACAGCCTGCACAAGCAGCTTCGCGGCCTGGCTCAATACACCTTTGAAGGATGGAATGACTCTGCCACTTACTTCCTCACCGAGAAAACCAATCTTGATGAGGCGCTGAAATATTCTGACCGCTCGATCGCACTCGAAGAACGCTTTGACAATCTCATGACCAAAGCCAGCATTCTGGACGCTCTCAACCGTAAGGACGAAGCCAACACAACTCGTGCGAAGGCATTGCCTCTGGGTAGTCCACTCGACCTGCACGGTTATGGACGCCAGCTTCAGCAACAAGGCAAACAGGAACAGGCTTTCGAAGTTTTCCGGGCCAACATCAAGAAGAATCCGACCCACTGGGTTGCCCACAATGAAACTGCGCGTATCGCGGTGGCACAGGGCAACTACGACCTGGCGACCAAAGAGATGAAGCTTGCGGTCAGTGTCTCTCCTGATCCGTTCAAGTCACAAGGGGAAGCGCTGGTGAAACGCCTGGAAGCCAAACAAGACATCAACAAGTAACGCGCTTCTGTCGCGTTCCCACAAAGGCCTCCCCACATGGGAGGCCTTT
>WNFD01000675.1_pt1 | contig 51348 bp, 91 predicted proteins | sample 5400491 | NCBI WGS metagenome assembly WNFD01 (sample SAMN13153343, study PRJNA577476) | soil metagenome | isolation source: 120 cm saprolite under Douglas fir tree site 2 hole 2 replicate 2 | place: USA:California | collected 2015-04-18
CTACTTCGAGAACGGCAAGCGCGCGTGGCTGCGGCTCCATGAGAAAGGCGGCAAGCGTCACGAAGTGCCGTGCCATCATAATCTTGCGACCTACCTGGATGCCTGGATCACTGCGGCCGGCATTGCCGCCGAAAAGAAAGGGCCGCTCTTCCGGGCAATTAGGAAGGGAAACAAGCTTACCGAGAATCCGATGGCGCGCGAGGACGTTTTAGCCATGATCAAGCGGCGGGCAGCTGTGGCCGCCCTGCCCTACTCCACCTGCTGTCACACATTTCGCGCGACGGGCATCACGACTTATATGCAAAACGGCGGTACGCTCGAACACGCGCAGCAGATCGCGGCACACGAGTCGCCGCGCACCACGAAGCTATACGATCGTACCCAGGACGAGATTTCGCTCGACGAAGTCGAGCGGATTCGGATTTGAAGTCAATGAAACAATGAGACTCGAGGTGTTAAAGCCAGATTCACGTTGCAGGGACGAAATAAACGAAAAAAGGGGTGCCGAGTTTGCTTCACCTTCGCGGCCTTCCACTGAGCCCGAGCGCAACCGTTGGCCCGAGCAGGCCCAACCGCCGATTCAAAAGGAAAATGCGAAAAGCGATGAGCACGCCGAGCCCATCGAAGCGACAACTTCGGAAACGCCGGGACGAGGGCGGAGCGTGTTCGGCAACGCGGTCATCGTTATTGGGACTGTGGGAGCCCTCCTCACGATCCTTTCGCCGTGGGTGGCATAATTGACAACGAATATCGCAACTTCGACTCAGGAGTGATCGCGATGGCGATCAGTGCCGGCGTCATTGTTCTACGCGTGTTTTTGGGGACCGGAATTGGCAGAAAGCGGCCGTGCCCCGTAGCGATACGGCAGGCTTCGGAGTATCCAGTTGTAAATAAGATGCGAATAAGAGCCTATCTGTGCTTTATCGCTCTCGGGACTCCTTCTTAGCTCATGTTCCAGCGGTAAGTTCCAACGAGCCGAAGTCGCTTCACAAGCCAAAAATTCGATGATCGGTATGACCAAGGAAGGCGTCCTAGCGTGTATGGGAGCACCAGCGCAGCATGCCACAGTCGGAGAGACGGAAGTCTGGTCGTATCCATCTGGTGGCGACACGAATAGCTTCGGGAACGCCACTGGGTCGACGAATTCACTCGGCTACACGAATGTGTTTGGCTCATCTTCCAGCTTACGTCGATACTGCATTGTGAATATTGTAATGACTGGCGGGCGGGTCAGGGCCGTGAATTACAACGGCAGGACCGGGGGGTGGGCCAGCCAGGGGGGAACAGTGCGCATTCGCGGTACAGAATTGCGTTCAGTAGAGAGCGATGAACTATGAAGCCCCGCCACGCTGTCGCGCTCGCGCTTGTGGGCTATCTCCCTTGACTTTATTCGATCCTTGGCTAAGCATGCGTCCCGGTGTTCACCAACGGAGGAAAAGATCATGAAAACTCGGCTGGCTCTGGTCAGTTTGCTGGTCTTCTTCTTGGGCTCTTTGGTATGGCTGAGCATACCCAGCACGAAGGCCTCAGCGCAAAGCGCCGAAGCGAAGTGCGTAGAGGCATGCAATGATAGGTACAACATTTGTCACGACACTGCGGTGGATGCGCTTACGGCGTGCCTCGGCACGACAACTCCTAGGGACACGTGCCTGGATAGGTACGAAGCCGCGCAGGCCAGTTGTAAAGCTGCCCACGATCGCTGCATCGATGGTTGCTAGTCACAAATGATACACGAGTCTCCCGTCGAATCCGTCTAGTAGGTGAACACCAAAATAAGAGACGGGAGACTCATCCCCTCAAATTAGGACACTACCCGTAACCGAAACTAGTGGCGCCGACTTCGCAGCCCTGCACGCAGCGGATCGCGTCCTCCAGCACGCACAGCCAGAGCATGCGTTCCGGGGCATCAGGCGCCGACCTAAGTGCGTCAGCCCACTGGCTTGGCATGACAGCGAAAGTGGCAGGTACGTCGCCAATCAGGAGGGCTGTGGGTTGGTTCATTTCGGTCTCCCAATGATTCGCGTAGTTCCGCATTTGCCTTGGCCGTGCTGCTGACCGCACTTCAAGCAAGTGATAGGTGGCGAGTACTCGCGTTTCATTTCTGCTCCTTGGCTAAGGCGTCGTCAGCACGTAACAGGTCTTGCATGCCGTCATGAATCCAATATGGGATGTCGTCGTTTTGAATAGCCTCTAGGAATCCTTCCCGCAGCTTCTCGATGCGCCGGTGGGCAAGGTCGATCGCCCGTTGTTGCTCTGACTCGAACTTAGCGCATCGTTCCGCTTGCGTCTGGTATTCCCGCAGTAATATCTCGACAGCTTCGGCCAGGTCTATCTCGCGTCGTGCAACATTGCTGGCGATCCTTATCGTAACCGCGCGCGCAGTAAATTCTTCTCTTTGAGCGTCGCTAATCATCGCTCTTCCCTCCTGATTTCATCTTCGCGGTCCATGTCGCGGGACACGAACAGCAGCAGCAACGTCACGGCAAGGATGGCCGGAATAACGAAGCCGACAACGCAACCGATCAGAAAATACATCACGCGCGGCCCCGCAATTGAGACAGGTGAGCAGTAATGTGGTGCTCCATCGTCATCACCCAGAAGGCGTAGCGGTCGGCTTCGCTATCCTGCGGCGGGTCGAAAGGCATGCACCAGAAATGCGCGGCATAGCGCCGTATCTCGTAACGCTCGGCGAGCCGTAGTTGCCATCTCGCCTCGATCCAGATCGCGTCGAGCAGCACGCTCAGCGGGTTGGGCACGGCCAGTTCTCCTAGCGCAGTGACAGCGCGCTGGTAACGGCGCTGATGATGCTTGTCTGGTAGCCCGCGACACAGCCTACGACGATAGCTATCGCGCCGAGTAGCGCAACGCCCCACACAGCGGCGGTGAGGTTGCGTTCGGTCTGGTGTTCGAGCCAGTCATAGTTTTTCCAGCCGCGCTCGTTGTCGTAGCTGCCGCATTTCAGGTTCTGATGCGGATCGTGCCGCCCCACGGACCGGCGCAGCAGCCCGCGGTACTCGTCGCGACGCAGGAGATATTCGTGCGGATGGTACTGGGTGCTGTGAGTGTTCATCGTTTTTGCTCCTTTGGTTGTGCTAGGAATTCTTCGATCGTCAGCATCGGAACGTCGTCTTTGAATTCGGGCAATAATTCAAGTTGGTCCGGCTGAAGGCCACAACGGTCATAGAAAGGTTCATTCGGTATTAAATTCACGACCACAGATTCGGCGACATAACGATGATTGACTTGGGCGAGGATGGGCGCATGAGTTTCAGTCCAGATTTCACGTCCGAGCCATTCTGGAAAGTCAGCCTTAATGATTCGGGCCTTCTGCCAATTCATCGTGCTAACTCCTCCATTGTTTGCGTGCGTTGATATTGCCGAAGGGCAGGCCCCTCAAGCCGAAATGAAAAGTCGCTTCAGCGATAGCTCGACGCTTGCTTAAGCGTTCAACGAACTTAATTTCGGTGCCATCGTCATAAATGACTTTCGTCGCGACGCGAATATGGCTTCCGTCCAGTCGGCATAAATTATAGTTTTCAACCTTCCATTTCGGCGCCTTTTGTTTAGTCAAGTAACCATCTGCTTGCACGACCAAAGGATCGGTTTGCTGCCGTTTAGTGTTCTCGATTAGGTCCAGACGTTTAAGCAATTCGCGCGCGATTGCGAGCAAGTCAGCAAAGCTATCAGTGCCATCCCAAGGCCCATTCCATTTGCGCTCTATCGCATCTAAGTCGGCCGCCGAAATGGTTCTGTGGAGAATCATCGCGCTAACTCCTCGTCGATTCGCTCGACGGCATCTTTGAGACGGTTGTAGACCTCTTGCTCGGTAACGGTGGGACTATGCGTTACAAGAATCTTTTCCAACACACCATCCACGGCGCTTCTCAAAAAGCCGTAGGCCCAGGGATAGCGGGTTTCGACGTTGGTGGTCACTAGCGTCCCTCCTTCCAGTGCGCCCAAACCATATATACCCAACCGTAAACAACCACTGCGGACGCGCACGCTAGAAGCGAGTAACTCGCAATGGGGTGTCCAGGAATCCAAAACATCACCTTCACTCCTTCAGGCGGAGTCTCCGCGACGACTTCCGCCGGTTCGCTGCTCCGGTCGCGGCCGGGTAGGGGATAGCAGCGAGTTAAACCGCCTGACCGCCCTTCGCCAAGTCAGCGAGAGTCACATTGCTGCGCATATATCCCCAGAATGGTGAGCCCTCCGTGCTGAACATGCGCCACGCGAGTTGTGAAACCCATTCGCTCTGGTAGCTCATGTTTTGCGCGTCCCGATAAAGCTCGGGCAATTTGTCCGCATCGGCGAAATAACCGCGGATGAAATCGAACACGCGCTGTTCCATTTCGGGACTCATGCTGACGCTGCTATGGACATACTTGGATTGCGGCACATCCGAACGGTTGTTGCTGTACTCGTAACTGTCGGTCATTCCGTCGAAATGACCGTATTGGTAAGGCGCAGCGATTAGGCGAGCGCGCTTGACCGTTTCCGGGTCAGCGTCGATGAGGCCAACGTCAACCGCATCCCCGCCGGAGAAGCCGCGCGACTTGACGGTTGCCTTAATGCCCGCCGTTTTGAGAATGCGCCGGATTTCAGCGGCTGCGCGCGCTTGGTTGCTTTCTGTTTTCATCGGTCTGCCTCCTACAGCAGAGTTGCGGAGTTTAGAGCCCGCCGTCTTCGCGTATAGGTAATGCGCGCAACAATTCATCGGCACGTTCCGGCCAAGATATAGAGAAACCGATCCAGGCAGTGATGATGTGCTCCGCTTGCCCACGACTGTTGCATTCTGCGACAGTGCGATCCTGCCATGTGACGACCCATGTGCCGCGCGCATCGCGATATTTGTCGTAAACGGGTCTGCGTGATGAAGTCATCATGATGTCTCTCTTAGAGCCCAAGCAGCCAGTCCATCACGGCGCAGCCCTGGACCATCAGCCAGGCAACGCCGAGCGTCAGGTCGCCCCAGAGCAGCCATGCCGCGATGGGACCGAGGGACGTGAGCAGTAATGTGGTCATTAGCGTTCCTCCTCCATAAATCCGTGTTGTGTTACTCGGCCGTAACCTCCGCAAATCCGACTCAACACGACAGCAGCGTCTTGCTCACGCGCAAACAGAATAGCGTCATCGTGTTTCGGCAGAAAATTATCAGGGCCACGTCCACTCCAATACAGCAGAACGGAATTTACATAACGTTCAATCACCCAGCCGAAATGCGTCATCTTTCATCCCTCCGTCAGCGTGGGTTGGTTAGCGCCGCTCCAGTTCAATCATACGAACGAGCATGTGCTCATAGCGTCGGCTCTGGGCACGGTTGCGGACGATCTGGCCGACGGTCATGTATGCGACGAAGGCCAGTGTGGTGATTAGAAGTGTCATCTCTTTTCTCCCCTATCAGCGTGATAACTACAATCTAATCATAATGCACATAAGCTGTCAAGGCTCATCATGTCGATTCTTCTCTCTAGCCTCTATCGCCTCTCCTAATAATTGCCGAATCATATTGGATTTGCTCCGGTTTTCCCCCTTCGCCAATTTAATAATTATTTCATCCATCTTCTTCTCAAGAGTCGCATGAATGATAATGCCATTTGTGAGTTGATGTGATGTCATGTGCGTATAAATAGGACAGAGTTGTTGAAATGTCAAGTTCCACCGCCTTGCATTCGCAACGTCAGCTCGCTAGCGTGCACGATAATGACCGCTTCTGAAATGGCCCGTATGCGGTGGAAAAACGTAGATGCTATCGAGCGTTCTAGGTTCATGCGTGCGCTCGCTATCAGGCGTTGGAAGGAATCTGGACCGCATCTAACGGTGTGGCACGGCTTAAGAGCCTTAGAGACTCGCATTGCTGGACTTGAGGCTCTGCTGAGTGAGAGTGCCGATCGCACCACAGGCTTCAACGCACGCCTACTAGAGCGCAAGTGAGCGCAAGTGACTTGTTTCACGTGAAACATAGACCGGCTGATACTCAATCAGCGGCGCTCTGACTAATAGCTCAGCAGCGTCAATGACTATTCTGCTTCACTGAACGAGATTGTCCGTCTTATTGTCCGTGTCACTGCGCTTGACGCGTCGATCTGGCGACGCTAAGCTCGGACCTGTTCATCTCCACACTCCTTCGCTATACGCTGACGCCGTGGCAATTGTGCTGCGGCGCTGGCGTCTCTGTCCTTCAATGTCCTCCCTCCTTCGATCCGACACCCCCGGTAGAACCCCCAGGCCCCCGTGTGTATATACTGCTGAATGTCAGTCCCCGCGCGAAATATATTTTTGCCGTAGACAAATGCGGGATGCTCGTGATATTGAGCATGGCTATGTGCGAACACCCCGACATCCGCTATTGCCGCGTTCCTGACTGCGCGAAACATCCTGCTGAGCAGACCGGCCCCGAGACATGGGCTCAGTGGTATTGCCACACCTGTGGTGAGTCTGTCAGCGAGGCTCTGGCTATCGAACGCGGCGCGTGCGCAACGTGAAGCTGGTCCACTGTCGGAAGTGCGGTCGCGCACACCGATGTCCGAAGACGATGACGAGCCGGGAGCAGGCGAAGAAGGCCGCACAAGCACGGTGGAGGAAGAATGCTGCTGACACTTAAAGGTGCCGATGGTTCTACTGTGATCGTAAACACCGACACTATTTTATATATCGGCCAAGCCATGGACCCGAACTCGAAGCAACCACTACTCAGTCACTCGGCGATTATCTTTGGTGGCGGCTTTGCCGTGCGACCAGATGGGCAAATCGTCCAGCAATCCATGCTGGTGCGCGGTACGCCGACAGAGATCGCCGAGCTAATCCGCAACGCGTACAGCAGTTATCCCATCGAGGCCCACAACTAGATGAAGGGCCACTAAAAATGAATTGGTGGACATTACCGATAATGCCATTGATGGGCGCCGCCGTCCTTGGTCTCTGTAGCTGCGTGGTCATTCCCTTCGTGCTGTGGATAGAGAATCGCGACCTGCCCGATTCGAAGAAGGGTGGAGTACGCGATTTTCTTGAAGGCACTTTCGCGATGATGATCGTAGGCGCGACGGTTGGCCTGATATCTGGAATCATTGGGCTCGCTTCACTATGAAGGGCGTTCTCAAAGCCGCACAGTCTGCCACATGCGCGAACTGCGAGAAGCCGTTCACGTTCGAGAGCACGGGCCGGCCGCCGCGGCTCTGTGACGACTGCAAGAAGAAGCTGCTCAAGCCCTCTCGCCAGCCGATTGCTAGGGTCGATGCGGCAGTTGAGAAGAAAACCACCGATGAAGGACTCTCAAAAGCCGAGCTTGAAGAACTCCGCAAACGACTCCGGTGGGGCGGCTATGGCGATCTTGCGCGCATTCCAAAGACTAAGGAATTTCTGGCGGCGTTCAAGGCCCGCTGCGAGCGAAGTCTCTACATGCTCGCCCGTTTTGTGCTTGGCATGCCCGACCTGTCGGAGCATCTGCATCATCCAGTCTGTAATTGGCTGCAAGACACAGCTATTAGTCGTCGCAAACTGCTCATGTTACCCGTGGTACACCTTAAAACCACCATCGGCTCTCATGCCTTCCCCATCTGGTCGCTGATTCAGCCCGCATCGAACAACTTACTATTCAAAGGCATGCCCGGCTGCGATACGAGGATATTGCTACATGGCGAAACAACCCCAAAAGCGACCGAAAATCTGTCAGTCATTAGACAACACCTTGAAGGCAACCACCTGCTGCGTCATCTCTGGAAGGAAGTATTTTTTAGTGACCCCCGACGTGATGCTGTTGCTAGCGGCGGGGTTTGGGGTGAAGACCGAATCACAGTACATCGTAAGCGAATCGGCATTGCGGAACCTAGCATCACGGCTATTGGTGTCGGCACTGCCCTCGAACAGCGCCACTACGACCTGATCATCATCGACGACATCGCCTGCTTCGAGGCGGCACTCTCCGAAGTCGTGATGAACCGCGCCAAGATGCGCCGCAAATCGCTCCGCTCACGCCTCAACGACCTCACTCGCTCCATCGAAGTCGGCATCGGCACTCACTGGACCGCCAACGACGTGTACGTGGAATGGAAAAAAGACCCGACCGTGGCAGTCAACATCCGTGCCGCGATCGAAGACGGCAAACCCATCTGGCCCGAGCGCTATCCTCTCGAAGCACTACTCGCCCTCCAGGAAGAGGAGGGCATGGGCAAAGTGCTGTTTAGCGCCAACTACATGAACAACCCGCTGAACGCGTCCTTCTCCGCGCTCGACTGGGCGGAAGTCCGCACCTACGAGATCAAAAACGGCTTCATCGTCTTCGACAAGGACGACGCCGACGTGCGCGCCGCAGATCGGATGGTCGCCGGCGGTAAGTTCACGTCCGCCTACTGGACCCGGCGTACTGAATTTCAACGCGGTATCAGCCTAGATCGGCTCTACCCGCGCAAAGGCTGGGATGACGATGAGAGTGAGGAGCAACACGAACAGCGCCTGCTCGCACGGATGGAACGCAAGGTGCGCGCGCAGGACGAGGGTTCAGCGACTTGGGTGCGCCTCACTGAATTGTTTGCGCGGCGACGAAATGAAGCTAAAGAGCGGGGCCTACTGAATTGAATGCGGTATCACAGTGGAGGCAGTCGAAGACTCGCCTGCAACGAAGCAGGGAGAGGGACGCGACTAAAGTAGATGGAAATCGACGACAATCTGTTAGCGGCAATTCTGAAGACACTTACATCTCATGCCGATTTCTCAAACATGGATGCTAGTTATCGAAAAGATGCGTGGGACGAGAAGACCGGAGAAACTCATGAAGTACACGATAGATGTGTAATAGAAACCCTGCGCGCACTTCTACAACGCAAATATCCTGAATTGTGCAAGAAGATTTCTCAGGGCTGGTTATGAATGCGGCGCCGCAACGAAGCGAGGGAACGAGGATGGCTGAATTGAATTTCCGTGCTTTGCAAGAAGCTGTCCTTTATGGCTTTCTCTTTGGTGAGCTGACCACACAACAGATACGTCAGGTGGCCGCTGAATTAAATATACGACCCATACGGCTCAGTTTCATTGCGGGGTACGAAACGTATCATCTGATTGATGGCACGAATGAATGACACCCTCACCATCCGTATCCCGCTCCTGACCCTCTACACAGTGGGCTTCGTCGATTCGGCCGGCGGTCGCGTCCCCGGTCACGCCAACAAGTCGCGCAGCGCCAACTACCGCTCCCGCTCGGCCATCGTGGTGGTCTCGCAGGACGATATCGACCGCATCTTCATCCGCAAGGCATGGGCGCGGCACTGCACGACCGACGAACTCTGCGACGAAATCTTCAAAACCTATAGCGACTTCCATCCCGCCACCATCGGCATCGACTCATCCGCGAACCAGTCCCTCTTTGCCGACTCCCTCATCCGCGAGGCTCGCGAGAAGGGCAAGAAACTCCCGCTCACCAAAATCACCCTCGGCTCCGACAAGGACGTGCGCATCGAGACGACACTCCAGCCCGCCGCGACGGCCGGCCGCATCTTTGCTCTCACTGATATGAGCGACCTGCGCGGCGAATGGGAAGCCTTTCCCGGCTCTCAGTTCAAGGATATTCTCGATGCTCTGGCGGGGGCGATTAAGCTCTTACCCGCGCGCCACACCAACGACGAAGTGACCGGCGAAGTCCAGCAGTATCGCAACTATCTGAGGACGCTGCGGCTGACCGAGGCTCAGATCGAAGAGCGCGTTGTTGCCGCATTCGCACAGGCGGAGATGAAGTGATGCCCGAGATAACGGCCGAACAGCGCCTCGCCTACGCCAAGTTCATCGGCGGACTGCCGCTCGCGGCGCAGACTACTGCCGAGGCTCACTCCGGCCTGACCTGCCACAAAGACATCATGGGCGGGCATTTCTGGATTCAGGTCTTCCACGACGACGGCACCGTCTGGCTCCTACATGGCCGCGACTCGACGCTCCCCGGCCTCGATGTGAAGAATCACGATCCTGAGGACTTGAACATTTGCGACTGCGGCAATTGGATGCCTGCGACGAAGGAACAGATGCTCGCCTCGCGGGAGATTGTCGCGACCATCTATCAGAGCGGGAGGAAGAATTGAAAGCCCTCGTCGTCGATTACGGTCTGACTATCGAACTCGCGCGCCTGCTCGCCCGCGATCTCGACGGCGAGGTCGGGTACTTCTCGCCCTGGGTCTCATCCTTCGCCGAGCCCAAGGCGACTATGCTCGGCACTGGCCTCGAAGACGAAGGCGTAAAGAGAATCGACTTCCCCTGGTCCTTGCTCGACTCGCCCGACGAGCCTGACATCTGGGTCTTCCCCGATCTCTACTTCACCGACTGGCAGCAGCATCTGCGCGCAATGGGCAAGAACGTGTGGGGCTCCGGTCCTGGCGAATTGCTCGAATTGGATCGATGGAAACTTCACAAACTAATGAAGGACGCGGGACTGCCAGTTGCCGATGCAGTTACGATAAATGGCATTGATAGCTTGCGCCACGCCTTAAGCGAGCATGACGGGTGGCGGGATGAGCGCAGGTTTATCAAGCTCTCCCAGTATTATCGCGGTGCCACGGAAACCTATGAGCACAAAGGCTGGCCCGCGTCGCGCTCCTGGTTCGATGACTTAGCCCACACGGTCGGTCCCGCCGGCGACAAGATCCGCTTCATGCTCCAGGAACCCATCGAAGGCGATAGCGTCGAGCCGGGGATAGACCTGATCGTCATGAATGGGAGCATTCTTACTCCGATGCTGCTCGGCTATGAAGATAAAGATCGTGGCCTAATCTCAACGATAATCGAGGGTGAGCCCGATTGTATGGCCGAATCACTTGATGCGGTAACGCGAGCACTATCCTCAGAAGAACCTTACACAAATTTCTTCAGCGGGGAGATGCGCGTGACCGAATCGGGACTGTGTTATTTTATCGACGCCACGTGCCGGATGCCGCGCCCTGGGGATGGCGCCCATCAGAAGCTTTGTAAGAATCTCGCACCGATTATCGACGGTGGGTCGCGGGGCATATCCCCATTCCCCGATTATCGCGCTAAGTTCTGCTGCCAACTAATGCTCTCCTCCCCGTGGGCCAAAGAGCACCCGATGCACGTCCGCTTCCCGGAAGAGTTGCGCGACAACATCCTGCTGTATTACTTCTACCGCGACGACGACGGCGAATACTGGACGCTCCCGCATAACGTCGAGCAGGTGGTGTCGGTGGTCACCACTGGCGACGACCTGGAGAAAGTCAAACAGGAATGCCTCGACATCGCCAAAGAAATCGAGGGCGACCAACTAACCTTCAAGCACGATGTGTTCGAGCAGATCGAAGAGATGATCGAGAAGGGACAATCCTATGGAGTCGACTGGTGATGTGTGCGGCGCTCTGCCTTGCGAAGATGACCGAGGACGAAGAGTTCGAGGGAATCTACATCACTCTGACGTAGGCTGCTCTTCTCCCTGCTGCTTGAGGGACGTGCCGGCTTTTCGCTGCAAGCCCGCTGCCGCGTCCGCGGTCACCGCGTCTGCTAACATTCTGCCGAGGATGCGACTACGAATCGGAGCGCTCCCGCTATTGGCCGCTTCCCAAAGCATCTGTGCATTCCTAGGGTTTTTGAGCGCCGCCTTCACCAGATATTGCATCCCGCCGTGGACGCCGGTGATCGCTCCGATTCCTAAGCCTGCGGCTGCGAACATGCTCGGATGACCCATGAGGCTGGTGGCGACGAGAATCTCCGGATACCAGGTCAATCCGCGCAAGACGCGAGCCTTCAGTGATTTGCCGATGGCCCCTTCTTCAACCCGCCCCGACATCAAGGATTCGATGGCTGCGTTCTCGGGATGACGCTTCATAAAATCCATGACGACCTGTGCGCCCTCTTCCGGCGTTCTGGCGAGTCGCGCTTGTTTGGCCATCGCCTCACCGTAGGGTCCGAGATTCTTCGCTTCTTTCTGTGCCCACTTGACCGCCTCACCCGCCGCCTCAGTCCGAATCTCTGTTAGGCGAGCTGCCATCTGCTTCTGGAATTCCTGGCGCAACTGTGGTGACGTATTCATCACGTTCTCGGCGCTGACGAGTTTGTCTTCGAGGTGAACCCAATTCGCAGGGTCAGCAAGCGGGGTGCCGGGATAGAGTTTCTGAAGTACCTGCTGCTGGTCCTCCTGTTTCATTATGCCCGGAGCCTTGTCGACGCCGTTCTTCAGGAGCCAGTCCGCGTAAGTGCCGCGCAGCGTCGATTTCTCTTCGTCGGTCGCACCCTTCCAGATTTGCTCGATGCGTTGCGGTGATCCGAAGATGTCGCCCGCTGCGTCGGTCGGCTCGAACTCGCCTGCGATCTTACGACGGAACGAAGTATCGAATGTGCGGCGGTATGACCCGTAGCGCCGATTGATGGCAGTCAATTGGTTCTTATCGACCAACCCCGAATTCTCAAGAGTGCTGTCTATGCCTTCGATCAAATCGAAAGCCGCCGATTTGTCGCGAGGCGATGCTCCGCCCCGAATAAGGCCAAGAGCATCACTTCGCAAGCCGAGCAAACTCTGAATATTTGCGGGCGTGCCGCCGCTGGTGTCACCCGTGGACATGCGCTGTTTAAGTGCCGCCCATTCTTCATTGCTCATCGAGAGCGTTTTCTTACTCTTGAGCATGGCTCCAATATCCACCGGCTTGGGAGCGGCAAGAGCGTCGGCGCGTTGCATCAGTCCGCGCAGTTGCGGCCCCGGCGAATGTCCCGTGTCTTGTCCAAACTGAGCGATCTGGGCGACCTTGCTCTTGATCGCATCGGTATCTTGAATCGGCTTCGTTTTGACTCCCGCGAATAAAGTCTCGTACTTATGGCCGAGTTCATTCGAGGCGCGATGGATCGGATTGAACACAGCATCGCCCCATTGCTGCTGACGATCTATGGTCTCCTCGCTCGGTAGCGCAGCCTTCCCAACCTGTTCGGCCGGCGTTGCGCGCGCCTGAGCCCCTTGCCGTGCTGTACGCCCTAGCCGTTGCTGAATCGCCTGACCGCGCGCCTCGGGTGCGAGTGCCTGCGCCGTCTTGTCGCGCGCCCCAACGCCAGCCGCCAAACGGGCCTGGCCACTGGCCTCCTGCTGTTCGCCGAATCGTTCAGCGGCTCCGCGGCTTCTTGCTGAGCGAGCCCGGCGCCTTCTAGCAGCGGATTGATACCCACGATACTGCCTGCGACCCGGCCAACCGGAATCAGCTCACTGGCAGCGCCGATGGCGGCATTGACGGCCTCGTTCTTAGCGACGTTCGGCCACGACAGGTCGGGATTGCGACCGAAGAACGTTTTATTGATGCGCGCGGAAAGATAGTCGGCGGCTGCCACCCCGACGCCCGCGCCCGCAGCGCCGCCCGCTACTGCGCCCGGTGGGCCACCGACAGCTCCACCCACCGCGGCACCACCTAATGCTCCCGCCGTACCCGCGACGGCTGGTGCCACATAATTCTCACCGAACTCAACGGCGCCGGGAAGCGGCTTGCGTAGTTCGCCGCCCCCACCCTGAAGCGCAGTCCCAGTCTTGAGTTTGCCCGCGCGCGTCAGAATCTCCGTTGCGACGCGATGCTTAAAAGCAGGGTCTTTGGTGGTAAATCCCGGTTCCGATCTTTCCAGCCCCGCCATAACCGCGTCGTACATTTGCGGCTGATTCATCTTGGCGAAGCCAGGATCGGCGATCATTCGCTGCATCGGTGTTCCTGAACTTGTCGGGGAACCAGCCATCTTCAATACCTTATCAGCGTATTCATCCGTGGTCGGCATGCCTTTCCCAGCTTTGCCGCGACCATAGTACGACTTGAGCGCTTCGCGTTCATTACCTTTGTGCTCGTCGACGAGGCTCGTAAGGATGGCGGTGCCCGCCATTCGATTGTACGCCGGATTGTGCAGACGAGAAGGATCGAAGCCGTAAGCCCTCGCCGTGGCAGGCTCGATCTGCATGAGACCCACGGCCCCCCTGCCCGCATCGGGCGGATTCGAGCGTCCCCCAGATTCTTGCCGAATTACGGCATCAATCAGCTCGGGGCGAGCGGCCATTTACTTTTTCGGGAAGTATTTGTCGGCCACTGAAGTCGCCGGATCGGTCGATGGGTCTGCGGTGCCCTCACCCTGAAGGTAAGCTTCCGGGTCAATACCGCCGAGCGCATCACGGATGTATTTCTTGCGAGCATCGCCGGACCCGAGCGGACTGAGCCGTGCGATGGGGTGTTCCTTGTCGTACTGGTTGCCGAGCGCCGTCACCACATCGATCCGCTTCTTGCGTTCAGTCTCTGCCGATCCAGACTTGCCGCCAGCGGTAATATCGTGCTTCCGCTTGAGCACATCCATCGCTTCGGCAGAGCCAGCGACAGATAGGCTCGCACGCGCCCTAGAGGTCGCCACCCTACCGGCGGCAGCCTCTCGACCCGCCGTGATGTCTGGGGCGAGCTTGGCGTGCTCACGTGCTGTAGTCTCGGCGGCTGCGACCGCAGCCTTCTCTTCCTTGGTACTCGCGGACGCCTTCCATTCCTCGAACTTGTCCTTGATGAGCTTCTCGTAAAAATCCCCCACCGCCTTTTTATGCTCGTCGCTGAGGTCGGGGTTCCCAGACGCCGTTATCTGCTGTCGACGCAAGCTATCAATCTGCTTGGAGAAATCCAGCGGTGCGACTGGAGCGTCAGGCGCAGCCTGCTCGGGGCTCGCAGCGGGGCGCGGACCGGGCGTAGGTCCAGGCCCAGCGCTGGGCGCTGAGGCCGACAGCATGCCACCAGCGGACGACGGACTCGGCGTCACAGGGGACGGCGCACCACCGGGCTCTTGCGGCCCCTGACCGCCAGCCTTGCCCATGATCAGTTGGCCTAGCTGTGCGTGAAATGCCTGCTGCTCGCGCTGCTTACCGGCGGACAGGCCCCTAGCTGCAAACATCAGGGTATCGGCCACTTCTTTGTTGTCGTAGGCTTTCCTAAGACGCTTCTCGAAGTGCGGATTATGGACGGCTGTCGGATCGAAACTCGGACTGGACGGATCAAGAATGATGTCGTGCAGCGTTTTCTGTTCGAGCTGTCGGTCCTGCTGCTTCTGCTGCTCGTGCTCGCCCATTTTTCCGGCTGCGTATGCGAGCGCGCCGCCGCTGATTAGACCTAGAAGTGCACCTGCCATGATTGATTCCCTACGGGTGCGCAAACATGGGAGCGGGCGCGACAGCGCTGGCTCCTATCTGGCTACCCATCTGCATACTCTGCATGAACAAATCCCAGAACCCCGGCTGATTCTGCGTCGTGCTTGTATTCTGTAACCCACCAGCCATCCCCATCGCGCCCTCAGCCAATTTGCCGGTTCCCAAGGCAAAACCTGGGGCTCCCTGAATGAAACTCATGATCATCTCTTCGGGTGTATTGGCGACTTGATTGCCCGCCTGCATATTCGCTTCCGACAATTCAGCTTCGCCAAAGGCGCTATTGCCCTGTCCGCTCCGCGCAAGATTCTGCCGCAGCCCTTCGATACCCTTCGATGCTGACATCCGGCTCGCGTCTACAGCGCGGTTGATCCACGGAATGAACGAGTTTACACCGCCAGTCTTCAACGCTTCGAGGAACTGTGAGCCGAGCGTAGACATCAGTGGCTGCGCAATCTTCCACGCTGACTTGCCCATATTGCCGAGCGGTCCCGCCCAGGGCGAATTGGTCGAACTCGTGCTGCTACTGCCGCCGCCGAATGGCATCAGGGTTGCTCCTCGCGAACCGACTTAATTAATTCGCGGACACCCAAGGGTGTAAGCCATACGCCGCGCGAATCATGGAACGCCCAGCCTTCCATCACGAGCCGCGCCAGGAATGCAAGATTATGTTCTCCGATCCGATCGCCCTCCATGCCGTTGTGCAGGAGTAAGCTCTGCCGAAATGTGCGCGATAAAACACTGAAGGCACCGGGTCGGTCGTCGTCCATCAGAATGCTCCGTCAAGACCCGTGAATGGCCGCCCTGGTTTATCAAAATCGCAGGAGAAGGTTCTGCCGTATCCTGGACCGTCCCATCCTTTCTGTATCACTACCCAGAACTCCCAAAAATCATCCTCATTTGCGCAGCGCACTTCGAGAAGGATCGATGAACCGTCTGGGCGGTGAAGCTGGATATTGGGTTCCATCAGGCTACTCCGTTGAGGTGCGCCGTCGAATCTCTTTGTTTCATATCTCGCTCCAGCACACGCACTTCCCGTTTCCTGTCGCGGATGGCTTTCGTGAGGCGCTTTCGATCCAGCCACGCAGATTGGGTGAGCTGATACACGTACTGCGTCTGCCCATCCATGTTATTCAGCAACCGTCCTGCGTAGACGTACCCGAGTTTGAGATGAATGGCGTGCAACTCCGACTGCTGCGTGAATCCAAACAGGCTCGGATACTTCTCCAGCGCGAGCGTGTAGGACAACTCGATAGCCTTGAGCGCAGATTTGGTATGCCGCTTGTCGATGCGAATCCAAACGTCCCAGAGCGCACCGTCGAAAAATGGAGAGGCCGCAGCCGCGAACCAGATACCCCGTTCGTCGACTTCAAACATGAGTGCAGCAGGACCGCGAAAATAACCGATAAAAGCATCAAGGTCGCGGATCGAGGAGTGAACCGTCTTCGCAAAGTCGCCGCTATTCTGGAGTTCCGCCCACCATTGAACGAGAAGAGGGGCATATTTTCCTTCGTAGGCAATCACGAAGTCTTCCGCTCCAGAGCCGTCGTCATCCGGTCCTCGAAGTCCTGTGCCTGTTCCTCAGTGATTGGAGCGCGCCCGCCCGGACAGCCGCACAAGCAAAGGTCTTCGTGAACATCTGAAGCATGATGCGGATAACAACCGGAGCACAGTCCGCGCGTAGGTACGAACTTCATGTCTCTCGTCTTACACCTTATCCGGCGCGAGGGCTAGGCACGCCCTGTTTCGTGCTTATATCGACCAGGAAGACCTCGACGCGGCCTGTCAACCGTCCCGTGAGCCGCACACCCTCCCAAAAGCGCCCGTGGAATCCGTGAATCGGCATATCGATAATCACCCGAGACATGCTCGTGATGCGCGGCAAGGTGTACTCGATGCCATCGATGATGAGGATCGGCGTCAGGATCTGGGGCACCCCCGAAATGTTGCAATTCACCCCAAGGAGCAGTCGGTTGCCGGTTTCTTGCTGTGCACTGTCGCGGATGATCCCCGGCGTCTGAATCTCGAAATCTACGGGACTGACAGGCGGTTGCGCCTGCAACGCGATCTCGGCGGTCATCTGTGTGATCCGCAGGTTGGTAGCGCTGAGCAGATGCTGTATCGCGAGTTCTGCGTTCTCGGTGGTGACACGCATGCGCGTGCTGGCGGAGGTTGCCTGTAGAGCGACCTCGGCGTTCTCAGTCGTCGTATGCATCGCGCCGATGCCGGTAGTCGGAGCGAAGACCACTTCGTCGTCGATAAACGGCGGTAGGAAAGTCTGTGACGTAGCAGGAGCGAACACCACTTCGTCATCGATGAAGGGCGGACTTGCTGGATTGACGATGCTCGAAATCAGCGAGAGAGTGTCGGAACTCCAGTGAAAGTTGGAACCTGGATCGCCGCCATTATTCGATGCGATGAACGTGCCGGAGCTGACTCCAGCCTGGACATATACGTAGCCGGACCAAATACTAGGAGAACCGAAGCCGCCAACGGCCTGAACTTGCGTAAGCCCGCCGGGGCCGATCGGCGGACCCGGTTCGCTGATTACAAATTCCTGATAGCTGACCAGAACTAGCGCATTCTTGCTCGGCGTGACGGCATCGCTGGTCTTTTGAGTGGCGCTGCCGACCTCGCTGAGGGTTCCCGTGTCGAGGCTGATGGTGCCGCCGCCCTGGCTATAGATGGCCAGACTGTTAAAGATATTCGGCTGGTTGCTTCCATCCCACGTAAAGGTATAACTGGCCGGTTCGGCACCGCCCGCGCGTTTCGTAAATACCTGATAACTAGAAACAACGCCGTTGACACGCGTCCATGTGCCATCCGGCGCATTGATCTGTGCGCCATTTCCGACCTTACCGGCGACTCTGATCAGGTCGTTGTTGGCAGTGTTAGGCGGTTTCGGTACAACCGCCGAGGTGGCGCCAAGGTTGCCGACCGAGCCGCCGCCGCCAGCGCGAACCGCAGGATCGTAAGTAGGCACTAGTTAGACCCTGAAGAGACCGCTGGCGTTCCAAGCAATCACGACATCCGTGCCGCCCGTGGCGAACGGCCATCCGACTATGGTGTCCCAGATCACGATGAGTGGCGAGGTATTGTCGCCAACGCCACCACCGCCGACGAGCTTATAGACAACAAGGAAAGCGACCGTCGAACCGCCAGGGACGAGAGGGAACGTCACGTTCGTGGCAGTCAGGAACCCATTGGTGACGGCCTTGCCGGCGAGAGTCTGATCAGTGCCGACGCGGTTCGTTCCGAGATTATTCAGAAATTGATCCGTTACGAGATTCGGCACGTAGACGTTGGAGACTAAGCACGCCTTGATGGTGTCAGCGGTCGGATTCCAGGTAGCTGCCCCTCCGCCCTGTATGTACTGTCGTCCGAGTGGATAGCCCTGATTAGCCATGTGCGGACTCCGGCGCCTCGGTGATCAACTTCTGTAGAAGCTCGACGCTGAAAGAAACGATGGCGCGAGGCTCAATGTTCGATCCGGTCGGTTCGGCTCTATCGATTCCCGCCTGAAGCACTTCGCAGACGTTGCGAATCCATTCGTGGTAACACATGCGCACGCTCCTTTAAGGTAGATTCGGCATTGCGATCTCGATGCTCACCTGACTGACCCGCAGATTGTCGCCGGGGATGATCGTAAAATCTGGATGCTCCCACAGCCCCGTGACACCGTTCCAACTGGCGATAATCTCCCCCGTCTCTTCCTCGTAATAAATGGCGGTCATTGCCACGTTGAACGAGCGCCACGCATGCCCCGTCTCAGGATTGAGGTTCATCGCGAGGGTAACCTGCGTCTCATCCGACCAGTAGATTTCCTCTCGTGCGAACCCCGCGAAAGTGGGCAGAAAGGCGGGTAGGTTCTCGGCGGGCTGATGGCGAAGAATCGTCGCCAGTTGCTCGAATCCCACCATCGGGTTGCCCGCATAGTTCATCCCATGAATCGCGTCCTGGTCCCGATAGTAGATGCCCCGCTTATCGGCGACCATCGTGAACGGGAAGGTCGAGCCGGAATGGTCGTAGATTTTCTGCGGCACAATATTGGGATAAGTGCCGTCCAGCCGATAGATTGCGTTCACGGTTACGAGGAAAAGCTGCTCCTGCCAGATGACCGCCTTCTGCGTCGGGTCGGTATCGGTCGATACGTTGATGAACAGGCCCATCCCCTCGGCGCGTCCAGGTGGCGAGAAATAGATATTGCCGCGTGAGCCCGCTGCGCTGTCCCGCGTCCAGACCATCGAGCCTTGCCACGGACCCACTGCGTCGCCGATCGTCGAGAACGGCTTGATGTTGTCAAATTGGATCGCCTGATTCCCGAGCACAGGCGTGGAGTTGATGCCCTGGAAGAGCCACGTGACGGTATTGTCTACCGTCGAGAGTGTGCCCTGGTCGGTCCATACAACAGTCCCATCGGTAACGGTTCCGCCACCAGCGACTGCTGCCCAGTTAGGTTGAACGCGACCAGTGGTGCCCGCCGTGGTCGCCTTGAAGAAGCGACCGGCCGCGGCGCGTGGCGCGATGGTTGTATTGAGTAGAAACGCGCCGAGTGCAACCCACGTCGATTGCGGGATCTGCCACGTCGGCGATGCCGCCCCAGTCGTCCCCGCCACAGTGACCTTGAAATAGTAGCCGTTACCCCCGTCGACGAGCTGGTTGAGGATATAGGCCGACGATGCGACCCACGGAGTTTGCGTGATCGGAATCGAAGTGTCGGCCGTGACATCTTTGTAGGTAGTGGTCGTGTTGTCGTAGATCGTATCGAGGATGAATGCGGTCTGTGATCCCCCGAAGTTCTCCGCCGATGTCCGCCACAACTCCCGCGCGCCAACCTGCGGATCGGCCGAGGTTGGAATTTGCGTCAGCGAGTTCGCTTGCAAGGCGACACCGAACACCTTTGCCGAGTCGGGCTGTGGATTGCTGCGATTGCCGGTCACGAGATTCAGAAACGTCGAGAAATACTCGTACTCGCTGCCGCCCCTGGTAGCAGCAGGACCGACCCCGAGAGGTTGCCCGCCGATCATCTGGAACTGGTCGAGATTGACGACGGGGTTAGGCGGGATGGAGCCGGGACCGCCCGCCTCGATACGCACGGCGACGACATTGCTCCAGTCGAGGTTTAGCTTCGTGCCGATGCGCTGAAACTCGCTTTTCGCCAGCGTCAGTTGCGTCCAGCGGTCCTTATCAACCGGGATAAGTGCATTTGCTCCGGCCGCCTTCGGGTTGTTCGTGCTCGTGACGATCTGGATGACGGCCAGGTAATAGTCGTTCTTGAACGTGCCGTCGCTCACATCGAACATGATCCAGAACCAGACCGTCTTTGCTGGAACGTCGCAACTCACCCACAGCGAGATTAAATCGGTTGGCAGCGAAATATCGCCATTGGGATACTTCGACAGGTCTTTCGGATAACCGACAGTAGAATTGATAAACCACAGTGGCGCGAGTGCGGCAGGGGTCACCTTGAGACTCCCCGTGCCGAACTGAAACTCCGTGTTGTCGTCGCTACGCGAACACAGATGCGTAGTCCAGTTCGCCGCGTGCGAGTCGAAATTATCGATCGTGATGATGTCCTGCGCGACCTTGGTTACAGCAAGTTGGTCGGGCGGGCGATCTATGCCCCAGTTCGTGACGGTATCGTCGGGCGCGACCTTAATCAGCTTTCCCGCGCCAGCCATGAAGAGGTAATCCTGCAAGCCTGATGCGGGCGGCATCGTGACGAACGTCGCCCGATTGCCGTTGAAGCCGCTGGTTAGCGGTGTGCCGAACTTATAGAGAATCTTCCCATCGAATTGATAGCGCTTGTCGTTGAAACGGATGAGGTTCAGCGACTTGATGCCATAGAGTACCAATGGCGGAAACATCGACTGCACCGAGCCAGTTAGTTCGGGTGCGACGCCGCGCGCGCGTCGCAGTGACCCTTCCGGTACTTGCTCTCGGCCACCGGCGACGTTCAGACGACGGTTGAAGTTGGTGAAGGAAATACGAGGCATTAGGCCTTAAGTTCCCTCCATCCCGCCTCCCATAAAGCACGGGAGACCATCATCTGGCTATGATCGTCGATGAACTGAACGAGTAACATTTCGTAGGTCAGATCGATGCCGTAAATCTGGAATGGCCGTCGATAGTTGGTCAGTTCAAACACTCGACCACCCACGGGGAAAATATGTGCTTGCTCAAGAGAATCTATCCACGTCATGCTGCAACGATGACTCCAATCTGCGCTGCGTCGATTCCGGCCTTGGTGAACGGGTTCGTGGTCGCCGGGTCAACTTCGATCACATCAAGATACCACGCATAGCTTTGGGACAGAGGGTCCACGGCACCCTGCACTACGCTCGCCCCGGATTTGAGATAGTTCGATGTGCTGCGCGCCGCCGCATCGTCCTTGCGGCTGACCTGACAGAGCTGAACGGCGAACACCGTTCCAGTACTAGCGGGCGTCGGCGTGTGCTGGTAGAGGTCGATGTCGAGCGCATTCGCGTCAAAGTTGTACGTTGCGTCGCCATCCTGCTCGACTTCCCTGACGTTGAGATAGTGCGCCTGATTTGGTGACGGCGTGAATTGCAAAGTTCCGCCATCCGCGTTCGGGAAGGAAGCGAACACGCGGGTGTCGCCGAGAAATGCGAGGTTGCGCGCGCCCACGTTCGGGTTGATGGTGTAAATATCGTCGAAGTCGACTTGGGTAAAGTTCGTGAAGCCAGCCGGATTATTATTTATAGTACCTAGCCGCAGCGTGGTCATCTGATTGGCTCCGCTAGGTGCCGTGTTCTGTGCGGCGGCCGTAAATACCTGCACCCCATTACTTCGCAGCGTGAAGGCGCCGGCCCCATTGTTAAAGGTCACATCGAGTTCGAGATAGTAGTACACGCCGGTAGCGGCGATCACCGGACTCGCGGAAGTCGCCAAGATTACTCCGCTGTTGGTCGCGCCCCGAATTAGACTCACGAGACCTGTGGGGCCGATGGCTAAGCTAACCTGTGGCGTAGTCCCATCGAGCCATTGCAGCGGATAGCAGGTTCCAGCCACATCGAACACACTCACCTTGACTGCGATCCCGATAATCTCTCGCGTGGTCGTCGCGTATCCGCGTTGAAAATAGCCCCCAGGTGCATTGATGGCTCCACTGGCTTGTGCCGAAAGGGACTGAGTTCCATTGCGGCCTCCAGTGGGGTGAAAGCCGAGGACGTTACCATTGTTGTTGATGGTCTGCCACTTACCGAGTTGGCCGGTGGTGAAGGTCGTGTAGTTATCGAAGCTTTCGAGAAAATCGACAGACATATTAGTACCCTTCCACGATCACGAAGCCGGTTTCAGTACCGACCATATTGATAGGCAAAGTCAACGTCGTCGTACTAACCGTACAAGCTGGCGTGACGTTGGCGATAAAGATCGGCGTCTGAGTGTTCGCTGTTGGGAAGACGATGGTTTGCGCGACGCCCGTTGTATTTTCGTACCCGTTAAAGAAGGCGATAAACACCTTATAGCTGACGAAGCGGAAGATTTGCGCCCACGTAACGGTTCCTAGGGTGGTTCCGGTGAGGATGGTCTGTGAATCGAAAATCAATGAGGAGGTGGGCGTTTTCCATTCGATGTCTGGGACACCCGCGACGTAGGTTGCAACGGTGCCATCTACAGTCGGTGCAAGAATGGGGACGGTCTGGATTCCACCGACTACGGTCTGATCAAGGGTGCCAGTTACGTCACCGCCTAATTGCGTGCCTGCTGCCGGTGGCACACTGGTCCCGCCACCGATCCCCGGCGTCCCCGGATCGAACGCGACAGTCTGTGGTGCCTGAACCTTGGTAACTGCCTGACCTGCCGTGACGGGAAGCGAGTCGATCCGCTTCTTGATCGCCGCGAACATGCGGTTGATCTGATTCGCCAGTTCACTCGGCGAAGGAGTCGGCGAGATGCGCCAGTGCTCACTCATCCGAGCATTTCCTTGAACAGCATCGTGAGCTGATCACTGAGAGCCGACAGCGCCGGATCGGGATGATCGCTTTCGCGGTTGAACTCGCGGGCCATGATGCGAAGTGCCGTAGGGAGTTCGAGATAGGACGGCGGCTGTATCGGGTCGAGCGCCGCCTGACTGTAAAAGACAACGGCGTTATAGGTGGCATAATCACCGCCCAACGGCTCACCAAAGGTGCCGCCAAGCGCGGTGCTCGGCCTATCGGGGGTTGGGTACAGGGCGATGGTCTTTTTGCTCACGTCCTCTTCGGTATAGCTGGTCGTGATACCCCGCGAGTCCCGCCAGTAGGGGTCGAGCATCTCAAGCTGGCGTAGCGGGATTTCATCGATTTCGCGGTCGTCGTAGATGATCCCAAGCAGATTGACGACGTTGATCAGCATCGTGCCGAGATTAATTTCGGTCTGGCCGGAGGTAATAGCAAACGCTTGCGCGTCGCAGGTCCAGTTCTCTTCGGCCAGTTCGATCATCGTGTCGTTGTAGTAGCGATCCGAGGTCGAGGGGTCGTTCGTGCCGCTGCTCAGGAATGTCACGAGCGCGAGTGTATCGACCTTGGCCATAACGCCTTTCTATCAGAGCATGGTTGCGCCTGCTATACGTTTAGGCTAAAGGCTTGGAGTAACGGGGTTTGTTTCAGCAGAACCAAGGAGCACCCATATGGCAGGGACCAGTTCTAATCGAGCCGAGGAATTCGCGCGGATCAACCGCTCGGAGTCGAACACCTACGAATCGGGCCGCAGCGACAGCGCGAGCAAGTATCAAGGCGGATTCAAGCCGAAGCGAAACGCCAAGGATCCAGCAGCGACCTCGGCAGGGACGACCAAACCGAACGGGCGATAAGCGATGGGCGTGACCGACATCACGAGTTGGCCGGTCATCTTCGACGCCTCGGACGTGGGTGGGGCGCTGATTCCGGCCATCCCGTTCAGTTGGACGAAGCAGCGTATCGCCCTTGGTACGGTTCTGTGGGCGGCAAAAGATGCGGCCGCTGGCGATGTCGTCATCCTCCAGGACCAGGACGGCGACGAGATTTGGCGCAGTCAGGCCGCCACGGGTGCGAACTTCGCCGACGATTATAAGTTCGTCGATTCGGTCTCGATCAACGGATTGGTGGTCGCCGCGCTGCCTCACGGTATCCTTGAGTTCTATTACAGGTGACCCTTGCCTTATTTGTCGGTCACCGTTCTGATCGACTCCGACACCGGAGCCGAGCCGAACCAAATCTTTGAGTACCGCGCACGGGTATTCGTCAATCAATCGCAGCTAATCAACATCCAGAAAGCGGGCAGTGATGGTGTTGGCGTCTACACCGCGCTGCCATCCATCGAGCAGTCTGCCGCGATCAACGTCCTTGCGATGGCGGTCGATGGACCGCTGCTCCTCAAGCTTGCCAGCGTGGCCCCGACTGACGGGATCGTGTCGCTAAAGGCGGGCGGCCTGCTTTTGCTTATCGACAGTAGCCTCGCGGCGGGCCTTACCTCGAACGTGCTCGTGAACAACGTGCCTGCCACCCCCGTCACGATTACTGGCGCCGCTGGCGGTACGTAATGCGTATCATTGACAAGTCAGGGGGGAAGCAGATCGATTTTGACTCCCTGACTGATGAGCAGCTAGGCAATCTCTCCCGTTGGCGGCAGGAAGAACGTCTCCGCTCCGAATCCGCCCGCAAAGCCATTGAAGTTGGTTGGATGGACGAGATGCGGATGTACGAAGGTATCCCGCCGTCCAGCGTCCGCGATTCGGTAGGCACGGTCTCCGACGCTCCCAATATCGAAATCACCCTCGGCGCGATCGCTACCGACAATATTCACGCCAACCTGATCGAACTGCTCTACCAGACCGACCAGATGCTTCAGGTGCTGCCCCGCAAGGGTTACGAGGACTATTCGGACGCGGTGCAAGACTACGTGGATTGGGGCTGCCGCGAGGCATTCAACGTCGACGACGCTATCCCGCCCGCGACGCTTGACTGCATCAAGCTCGGCTCAATGTGTTTCTACATCCCGTGGGTAGAGAAGGTCAAAGTCACCGACACCTACAAAATCATCGACCGTGGCCCGCGCATCATCCCGCTCGCCATCGAGGACTTCCACTTACCCGAAGGCGATCGTGGCAACGTGCAAACCGCGCGGTGGGTTTCGATGGATATGTGGCTCACTGAGCCCGACATCAGCCTTTACGAGAAGAGCGACCATAACCCGAAAGGGTGGAATACCGAAGGCATCAAGACCGCTGCGAATATTTCCGAGGTCCGGCAGAAGCGCCTCGATGTAGCGAAAGAGCACTCATCCGAGGCGGCAGCGGGTAAACTCTACCAGATCGAATATTGCTGCGGCGAGTACGACATCGACGACGACGGCCTCCTCGAAGAACTCGAAATCGTCTCAGACGTAACCACGAACAAGATCATGTCGGTGGCGTTCGCCAAGTACGATGCCCGCCCGTTCGAGTTCGCTGTCTACCAGCTTCGCCCGCACGTCGCGTGGGGCTTGGGCGTGATGCGGATGAACACGCCGTTCGAGGATGAAGTCTCGACCATCCACAACGAGCGTGTGCTAAACATGCGGCTCGCAAATGCGCGCATCTGGCGCGCAGCTCCAGCGGTGGCGTCCTTTTTAGCGAAAATCTGGCCTGGACTTGTGCTCAAGGCTAACAAGGACGAGGTCGAGGGAATCAAGATGGCGGATATCTACCCGTCATCGACACAGGCCGAGATGATGACGATTAGCTTTGCGGAACGCCGAACAGGGGTGAGCGACCTACAGGCGGCTCAAGGACGGTTGGGTACTCGTACCCCTGGTATTTCTGCAATGTCATACATGCAGGCCGCCAACCGGCGCTTCACTCCGGCGTTTCGCAACATGCGCGGATGTATCGCAGCGGCCATTCGGCAGTGCCTGTATCGCACCCAAGAACGCATCAAGGCTAAGGACAAAGCGGTTATCGAGGACATCAAGAACGTTCTAGGCGACAAGGCCGACAAGTTCCTCGAACTGATGGGCAAGGTCGATAACCTGATCGATGCCGTGGACATCCAAGTCACCGCGTCGTCGGTATCGATCAACCGCGAGGCTGACCGACAGAGTTGGGTGATGCTCTCGCAACTTGCTGAGAAGTATTACCAGAGCCGCATTCAGCTTGAGCAGTTGAAGGCGCAGGCGCCGACGCAGGAAATGAAACAGCTCGTCGAGGCCATCGAAGCTGCCAGCATCAAGCTCATGCGCAGAATTCTCCGCACCTTCGAGACAGTCAGCGACGTGGATGCGTACCTCGCGGAAGTCGAGGGCATCAAGCAAATGACGGAGCAGTTACCGCCGCAGGCACAGGGCGGGTTGAATGGCCTCGCGCAGATGATGCAGGAACGTGCTCAAGGTGGCGCGCCGCAAGGTCCACAGGATATTCCGCCGACTGAGGCGGGAGGAGTGCCGATTCAATGACATTCGACGAATGGCGTGGCAGTGACAATCGGGACGGCGACCCGATGATTTTGATGGATCATCCGCCGCGTCTCTATTGGGACCGCTACTTTCGAGCGTTCATATTACCTGATGCGAATCGTGTTATCGGCGTCGAGGAAATGATGGACTTGCTGGGGAGACCCGGATGACCGGCTCATATTTCTTTCACGCCTTGAAGACGGATCGACTAATGCGCGAACACTTCGAGGCGTGGTTGCGTGAGCGACTCGAGGATTGCCGCAACGAAATGGAAAGTGCCGGAATTACCGAGATGGTATGGCTCGCAAAGGGTAAAGTGCGCGCCATCCGCGACCTCCAGACTCACGTCGATCAGGCCTTAAATCTTCCCGCCGACACAACCGTTGACAACGGCCATAGTTGACATCGCGTTCTATTTCTCATAGAGCCTAGGTAGCGACGCTCTTTATGGTTTCGGTCATCCCACCGGACCACGAAGAGCGTCGCTGTTTTTCGAGGGACATAGGGCGGCCGATTCCATAGAGGGCGTTTGGAGAACCAGATGCCCGAAGACGATGTAACCAAGCCGCCCGTAGATCCTCCTGGAGATCCGGGTAAAGACCCGCCCGTCGATCCACCTAAGGATCCGCCCGCCCCGCCCGAAGCTACTTTCAAGTCCGTAGACGTTCAGAACATCGTCCGCGGCGTTATCAGTGAACTGACACCGAAGGCTCCCCTCGTTGCTGCCGCTCCGGCTGGTCCCGATCCCGCCGAGTTGCGCGGGCAAGTCAGCACTCTCGATACGCAGATCGATCAGGCCGTGCAGGAAGGCAAGCCCATTGCCGCCCTTCAGCGAAAGCGCGACGAACTGCGCGACCAGATATTTGAGGTTGAGCACGTCACCCCGTTGCGTACGCAAGGTGCCGAAGCGATCAACGGCGTTGTGCTGACGCAGATGAAGGCTGACCCCGAACTCGGCGACCTGTTCAAAGAGTACGAAACCGAAGTCCGAGAGGTGCTGATCAAAGGCCTGCGGCCTGGCCAGACCATCATGCTCGACTGGGTGAGGGATGCGACGCGAATGGTTGCGGGTCGCCACCTCACCGAGATTCGGGCGCGCGATAAAGACGCCACGCTACGGCAACAGAAGCTCGACACCCAAGCACCGCTTCCAGGCTCGACGAATGGACGCACCGTGAACAGTCAGAAAGACAAATTGCCCGAAACCATTATTGAACAATTCGGAGATCGCGCCGCAGAGTCGTTTCGCTCCAAGGAACGCAAAGGCTACACGCCGGATACCTTCGCGCGAACTCAGGGCTTTCAGAACCGCGAGGAATGGTTCAAGCGCGACCGCGAACTTGCCGACAATCCCACGCTCGGCTTGGACAAGTAGATGGCAAAGGAAATCCGAGACCCGTCACTTCCGCCTGAGCATCTCGGGCAACTCCCCGCAGGCCACACGCGCGACGAAGAGAATCGAAAGCGCACAGACGAACTCGCTGCTCAAATCGAGAAGGACGCAGAAGCAGGTGGTCTTAACACCGATGCGCTGAAACCGGAGAACGAGATTCTCCAGTATTTCGACGAGCAGACTCACAATCTCGTCGTCACCAACCCCCGTGCCGAGCGGCATTACGTGTGGATCAAGGCCCACAACGTCGTGACTGCCGCCTACAAAACGATGGGCTTCCAGCCAGTGAGGGGTGACGACAAGGAATGCGACGACTACAAGGGGCAGGATGCGGCTGGCGCATCGACACTGCGTGGTGTTGGCGACGTGCTTCTCTATTGGTGCCCGAAGGAACTTCACGAGAAGCGCGAAGCCTACCTCGACGAGAAAGCGCGCCAGAAAATCGGTGATGTGGAACTCAACTGGGCCGAAGATGCGAACTATGGCCCGAACTCCCCGACGCGGCGCTACGGTCCTTTAGCCCACGGCGACCCCAACGACCCGCTCCTGCGCCGCACCATCTTTCGCGGCACCAACGGGCAGATCGAACGAGTCAGCGACGCGCTTAAAGCCGGCCGTGGATTGCCGACCGGCGTGCAAGTGAGAACCGAGTAAGAGGAATACACGATGGCGAACCTTGCCCTTGCGGCGATGAAGCTCTCCTACCAAGAGGGCAAATACTCGGGCGCGGTGAATTTCATCACGCCCGAAGCTGCCACGCAAACTTACTTCGATGGGGCTCTCCTCGTCGCATCGGGCGGGAACATCCAGGAATGCGGTGCGAATCCGACTCGTATCGATGGCGTATCAGTGGGGCCAGCTCATAACGATGCGACCGCAGCCACTCATAACGCGATGTTCACACTGCCTAACGACGACATCGTTTACGAGATCAGTATCGACCAAGCGTCAGCAAAGGCGAGCGCCACGGCTGTTCTGGCGGCTACGGATGTCGAAACGACGATCGGCGTTACGAAGGACACGATTGGCTCATCGCCGGCGGGCACACCGCTTTATTGGTATGCCGACGTGGACAAGAAAGCTGCGAATCAACGGGTGCTCATAATCGGATTTCCCGCCTGGTCGCCAGCCGGAACCGTGAATGGTCGCGTATGGGTGAAATTCCTGAGCGCGAACATCCTGCAATAAGCGAGGTTTAACAGTATGCCGGCTGCAACACCAGGATTTTCCAACTTGCTCTCGACCAAGTTCCAGGGCGTGCTGCTGGACGTGGGCAAAGAGCGACCGCTCGAATATCCCATGTGGATCAACGTCCGCGACATGCTGGTCAACCCCGAGACTTACCTGCAAGCGACCGGCCTCGGTGCGATGCCGCAGAAGCCCGAAGGCGAACAGTTCCGGCGCGATCAGCCGATCCTCGGTGGTCAGATCAACCCGGCCGCAGTGCCCTACGGGATGTTGTTCGAGGTCACGTTCGAGATGTACGACGACGACCTCTACGACATCATGGCGGCGCAATGGCGCGAGGAAGGTCGCGCTGGCCGCTTCCGGCAGGAAGTAGTTGCGGCACAAATCCTTATCAACGCCTTCAACAACGCTTTTCCTGGATACGATGGCGTCTCCCTGTGCCACACCGCGCACCCACTGTTGGGCGGTCTCAATACCGTATCGGGCGGTGGCACCCAGGCCAACCGGGGATCGCCAGATCTCACATTCAGTGTTACCGGCCTCCAGAATATGATTCTACGCGCCGAGAACCGAGTGAATCAGCGCGGGTTGCAGCGTCCGGTTGCTCTCACTCGATTGCTGCTGACACCCACGAATCGTTTTCTCATCCGCGAAGTTCTCGGTTCCTCAGGTCAGCCGCAGACCGCCAACAACGACCTCAATTCCATCGTTCCCGAGGCGCTCCAGTGGCGCATCCTGCATTACCTGACCTCGGCCAACGACTACTTTGCCGCAGCACCGCTTCCAGACTCGGATGCGTACTTCTTGTGGCGGAATCGGCCTAGGGCCAACCACTTCGACGATCCGTACACAGAAAATGGCTATTTCAGTCTCTATCAAAGAATCACATCTTATTTTGGAGCTTACGAGTGGATAGAAGGGGCGCATCCCACATAACCACGGAATCGAAGGTGGCGCCGAGCTAATGACCTACGTAAGTAAGGAGAAATCCACGTGCCAATGCAAGTAGTTTCGACGGGACTTCGGACCTCGCAGAGCGCCGCGCTTGCGCTACCCGCGACCGCTGCCGGTACGATCTTCACCGTCACCGGCCATATTTGGGTGCAGGCGATCTATCTGATCGTCACCACGATCATCCAGGCGCAGGCGACTACCGTCAAATGGTCCGCCAAGGTGGGGACGCTAACCGCTGTGGACATAAGCAATGCGACCGCCGACTTGAACGCGGCTGCCGTGGGACAGATTTTCATGCCGGTGACGACCTTCGCGACCACGGCGATCAATAACGCGAATGGAGTCCTGATCGCTGTGCCCATCACCGCACCACCGATTTCCTTCATCATGGCGGGCTCCGGAATCATCACGATTACGACTGGCGCGACGAGCACGGGCGCGGTCCAGCACCAGATTTTGTGGGCTCCGATGTCTCCGGGCGCAACAGTAGTTTAAGGGAGCATCATGGCAAATCCGGCTCCACGGTTTACGGGATTCCCCTACGGACTCGATGCACCTGGCGTTTCGATGCTGGGGCAGACGAATCCGCTGGCGTTACCGCAGACCACGACTAAGACCATTTTTACGATCACCGGCGGGCCAATCTGGCTCCAGTGCATCTTCGGAGTTGTCACGACTTTGGTGGGTGCCGTCGCGAATGCCACGAAACTTCAGTTTGTGGATACCCTCACGTCGACGGCCACCGACATGTGCGCGACCTCCGACATCAACGCACTCGTCGCTGGGGCCTTCTATAACCTCGTGAACGGCTTCGGAACGGCGGCAACAATCAGCGGCACGGCGGGCATCGTAATCGCCGGGTCGGTTCTTACGACAGCACCAATGGCGTGTTTCCTGCAACCAGGCGTGATCCGCATCAACTGCGCGGGCTCTGACGGCGGAACGGGCCGGATGCAGTGGTTCATGCGATACATCCCGATGAGTCAAGGTTTCCAGACCCTTGCGGGTGCTACCGCCGCTGGCGCTCCGGCCGCGCTGGTTGTGGTGACTTCGCCGCTGTCGTGAAAAAGGCCGCACGCAAACGTAAGGCTCAAAAGGTCATGCACGAATTCAAGCATGGCCAGTTGCGTAGCGGTTCGAAGAAGGGGCCGAGGGTCACAGATCGAAGTCAGGCCATCGCGATTATGATGAGCCAGACCGGCCAGTCAAAGAAGAAGGGCAAGAAACGGAAACGCACGAATATTTCGGAGGCACTAAGCCATTGAAGAAAAAGCCGATGCCAAAAAAGAAGGGCAGCAAGAAGAAGATGATGTCGAAGGGTATGTTCGCCAAGAAGATGAGCACATGAGCCGACCGCGACCATGCGGGGTGCGCGGTAAGTCCCATATGGCCTGTGGCGCCAAGGAGCAGAACCCTCGCAAGTTGCAGGCTCCCAGCGGTGCCGTGATTCATCGCCCCAAACCGACAGCCTTTGGGCATCCAGTAGCGAGCAAGTAATGGCGAGAGGTCGCAAATCACGCACATTCGGGGTCTACACTCCTCGCCGCACCAAGAAGGGCAAGCGTAACGGGATGCAGAAGAAGGCGGCTGTCGAGCGCGGTGTTGAGTCCATTCAGAAGCGCTTCAAGAAGGGATTCGGGGTATGAGCAGCGTTGCAGCGCAACCAACTGGAACGAGCTTGAAAGTCGCCCCCGACAGGGCGCGAATTCAGCGGTTACTAGACAAGGAGGATCCTCAATATGATCCATCCAGCTCAGTCGCAACTAAGCGGCGCCAGCTAATGCAGGAAGATCCCGCCAAAGATATCCGCAAATATCTAAAGAGATGACCGTGTGGCCGTCACCATCGAGACAATCGCCCGCCAAGCCAAAGCGGAGTTAGATTCCGACATCAACATCCAGATCGTCGGCAATTTCGTCTCCCAGAAAATCTCGGAACTCTATGCGCGCACGAAGTACAAGGCGCTCCGCAAACTCGGCGCCATGTATCTCACTGGTGCACTCGGCGGCCAAACCAATCCACAGGGCGTGGTTAATCCGGGTGGCACGGTCACTGTCACTGTGGGTTCGAAGACTGTGGTGGGGGACGCCACGGCTTCTCCCTTGTGGACGAACGTCCTCGAAGGTCAGTTCTTTCGTGTCTATCAACTCAAGACATGGTACAAAATCGCCAAGGTCGAGACCTCTCAAACCGCCGCAACACTACTCCTTGAACTGCCGTTCGTCTCGGAGAGCAACGCCCAGTTCACGCCTAGTACTCCGCTAGCTTCGCAGAGCTACTACATCACGCCCCGGTTCTTCGCGGCTGCGGCCGATGCGCGGTTCTTCGGCACGTTCGCGCTCGACTACCTATTCAAGTGGCTCAAGTTCATCTCGCCGGAGAGGATGCAGGAACTCTACCCGTCGCGCTATCTCGTGGGGCCTTATCCGTGGTGCGTATCGGAGTTTCAGAGCCAGCTAACTGCCACGGGTCAGCCCAAGATGCTGGAGTTCTATCCGGCCCCGCTGATTTCGACCATTGTGCATTACACATACTGGTCGATTCCGCCGGTGATTGGCTTTGCCGAGGCGATTCCCGTTACCCTGGACGACTACATCGCTAAGGAACTCGCGTTCATCCCGATGATGCGGCACGAGATGATGAAGGCCGCGCGCAAGGGCCAAGTGGACGTGGCGGCGCTGATGCGGAACGAATACCGCGCGCAGGAAACGCGGGCGAACACGCTCATCGATCAGGCTATCCGCAACGACTCGGGCGTGGATGACCAGACCTTTATGATCGAGACGCTACGGGGACGCAGACGGTCGACCGATTTCGATCCTTTGACTACGGCGGAGGCCGACGTATGGTCGCGAAACGGATAAGCAAGGAGTTATCATGGACGTAACATCTCCGATAAGTCCTCCGCGTTGGCAGGTGATCGTCCACGATGACGACGGCCTGCCCTACGTGGTGGCGCACTTGGTACATGAGTGGGACGCGCTTGCGATGGCGCGGCGCTATTGGAATAACCCCGGCGTGCGCGTCGAACCCCGTTGGGACGCGGGACTACTTCGGAGCCGTACTGGATGAAATATTATTGGCGCATCGTTCTGTTTGGGGTCGTGCTTGGCTTCGGCATCGGCATCTTCCACGCGCCGATCATGCGTGCGGTCACTGCTTCGTTCGATATGACGGTCCAAATCGTGAGCAGCACAGGCACCGTACTCGGCGGGGTAGCCTCCGCGACCTCAGCAAGCCCAGATCGCACCGTGCGTGTTGTCGACAGCACCGGGAAGGTGCTCGATCAGGTCGGCGCTTCGAGCACGATTTATCCAAACACCGCGCCAAGCGCTGCGCAGATTCTTGTCGGTAATGCGGGGGGGACAGCTTATGCGCCGGTCACCTTGAGTCAGGACTGTACGCTCGCCAGTACCGGCGCGATCGCGTGCACAAAGGACCAATAACGTCGCCTTTACCGCGCTCGCCACCGCGACAGTGCCTTTGAGCCTCGCTAATGGCGGGACGAATCAGACCACGGGAGCGACAAGTTTCTGTATGGGCACCACGGCCAGCATCGCTGCCACGACGACTGACTTCATCGCCTGCGGAGACGATGCAGCGGTGGCTCTGCTCACTACGGAAGCCAACGCGCAGCAAATGATTCCCACAGCGTGTACGGTATCAAATCTCCAAGTGACCCTCACGACGGCCGCAAACGCAAATAAGCCGGTCATCACAGTCGATAAAAATGCGGTGGGCACCACGCTGACTTGCACAGTTAACGACGCTCTCGGCGAAGATACGACGACCCACTGCGCTGACACTACGCATACGTTCACCACGACTGGAGCCGCCGGCGCGAAAGATTTGCTCAGCATCAAAGTCGCGAATCCGGCGGGTGCTAACGCGACGGGGTGAACGATGCCAGCCACAGCAGGAACCATGACCGACACGGTGCTCCAGCGCATCTACGATGCGGGCGGTGTGGCCACTTCGCGGGCCAACGTCTGGGACATGCTTTCGCGCTGTCAGCAACTCGTGAATGCCGCGCTAGATTCCATGATCATCGCCCTGAACTTCAATACCGGCCCGCGTCAGCAAGTCTTTACACTGACCGAGATCGCGCCCGACGTGATGAAGGTGCTCCGAGTCCGCGACCAGCATCGCGACCTCTCAGAGATTCAGCTTAGAGAATTGAAGTACCTCTCACCTCGCTGGTTTGGGCAGTCTGGACCGCGCTGGGAGACCTTCGCCAAGATCGGCAAGACGATGCTGGTGGTGCATCCGATGAAGCTGAGCGCGGACAGCTTGACGCTGGTTTACACGCAGATTCTACCGCGACTCGGCGGCGACCTCGACGTATGTCCGCTTCCCGACGACCAGATTCCGGTGCTTACGAAGCTGACCGAGGCAATGCTCCTCTTGCGTCAGCGGAATTTTGACCCAGTGAAGAAGATAATCGATGATGTAGTGAAGGATGTGCAGGCCATGAAACTCGGCGTCGGAGATGGGAAACCGAAAGATGAAGCGGCTTAGTATACTGCTCGCGGTCCTGCTCCTCGCGGGGTGCGCACAGGTCAATCGGATCAATCGCTATGGCAGCGGCCGCGACGACTCCAATACGGTGAACGCCTTGCCGGTCGCGGGCACTTCGAGTTTCGCCTCATCGACCATCCTATTTCTCAAGCAGGAGGATGCGAATCGCTGGCTTGAGCAGAAATTCCCGAACTTTGTGTCGTCGGGCTGCGTGGGCATGACCTCGCCGGGGCTCATCCTGACTCCGAGTGCCTGTATCGCCTACAACGCGGGATTTCGTTCGACTGAGACGGGCGCGATCACGTTAAACGACAACTCCAGCACTTGGGTTGCGATGGACGAAAACACATCGGGCTCAAATGCTGGGTTGCCGAATTTCACACGTGCGGGATCGACGCATTATCTTCTCGACACGTTAGATGTCTCCCAGCCGACGATGCCGAACGATGCGCAGCTCATCGCGCGGGTAACGACCCTGGGCGGGGCGATCACGGCGATCGACCAGTCGATGAAGAAGAGTACTCCGCAGACGGCGGGGCCTCCGGGCGCAACGGGCGCTCCTGGCTCGACGGGGGCCACCGGCGCTACTGGCGCGGCTGGACCTGCAGGACCAGCCCCCACCGGAAACATTCCACAAATTGTGGGCTATTCGGGCGCGAATATTGTCGAGGCCGAGACGGTTAGCGGAGATTGTACTTTTAGTCGCACGGGTCTAAACGCCTACGCGATCACTTGCACGAAGGTCAATGGTAATGCCGTGTCAGCGACCGCGCCGACGAACGCTCAGGTATGGGTCGAGAATGCGGGCGCGACCTCGATGGTGCCCGTTAGCATCTCGGGCGATTGCACAATCACGGCGGCTGGAGCAATTACGTGCACTAAGCTAAATGGAGTCAGTCCGGCAACCTGCACGAATCAATTCCTGACCTCGCTAGGTGCCTGCACGACCGACACGCTTGCCAGTGCGCAGCACGCGAACCAAGGTACGACGACGACGCTTTTGCACGGCAACGCGGCGGGAAATCCAGCGTTCTCGCCCGTATCGCTGACGGCGGATGTGACTGGCACCCTACCCATCGCGAACGGCGGCACGGGCACCACAGCGGGCGCAGTTGTGAGCATCAGCAACCAGACAATCACCGCAACCGGCGCATATACCCCTCCAGCAGGTTTTCTCTTCGGATTCTTCGAGGTATGCGGCGGGGGTGCAGGTGGGGGCTCAGCAAATGACACGGCAGGCAGCGAGTCGGCTGGCTCCGGCGGCGGCGCGGGTAGTTGCTCGACATGCCGTTTGACGGCGGCGCAAATCTCTGGTCAGACCGCGACCATTGGAGCGAAGGGTAATGGGGGCGCGTCGGGCGGAACCAACAACGGCACTGACGGCGGCGATTCGACAATGGCTGTCGCTAGCGGCACGGCTTGTGTTGGCAAGGGTGGCACACATGGAGTAGGAGGCCCCGCGGCTAGTAATCCCCCTCCTGCTGGTGGCGCCGGTGGTGTGGCCGGTACGGGCGGCACCGGCGATACTCTAAGAACGGGAGAGGCCGGCAGTGCGGGCCAGCAAGCTGGTTCGACTAATGATTTTTCATTTGGTGGCAAGGGCGGTAGCTGTCGAAACGGCGGCGGCGGGAAAACGACATCTGCGACCGCGGCAGCTTGTCTGGCGGGCGCGAATGCGACGCTCTATTGCAGCGGCGGCGGGGGCGCCTCGTGCGAGAACGTAACCTCATCGGCGGCGGGCGGCGATGGTTCTGCGGGCCTTATCCGCGTCGAGGAATTTAACAGCCAGTAGGCCGCTCTTGCCAGCTTCCAGCGGATTTAGTAACTGGGAGTTAGCAGGAGTGTTTGGGTTGTGACTGTTCAGACAGCGATTGTAGTGTTCGTGCCCCTAGCGTTCACGGTGTTCGGGTGGCTGCTGTTTCAAGTATGGCAGACTAAGGTGGGGTATCGGGAATTAGGGCCGTTGATGGAAGCCGCCAACCAGAGTTACCACCGCTTCGACATCGCTCAGGATGAGGCGCGCATATCGCCCTTAATAACGCGCCTCGACGCCGTCGATCACCGAATCGAGTCCCTAGAGGAACAGGTCGCGAGGCTCCATCGGGAAAACCGCGAAGACCTGCAATATATTCGTTCGCAATTAGATCAACTGCTCAGGCGAAACGATGAATGACGAGGCTTGGGATCGACTCTGGATGGCGCTGTTCGTGACGACGTGCGGCAGCGTGATCGGCTCGATTCTGGGAACTTTGCTATATCTCGTGTCGTGATTGCCACGACGGCGGACTTAATGGAAATGATCCTGCGCACGCCGGAACCTGCCGCGACACGCCTTAAGCAGGCCTGGCTACGACTACGGGAGGACGACAGGTGGATCGCCGGCGAGACCAAATTGCCGCCTGTGGAGGTACCAGCAACGATTATTGATGCCGCGATTATTGATGCCGAGCAGGCCAAGGGCACCCACGGCATCAGGGCCCTCAAGCATCAATTGGCGGTGACAGCTAAGGCGCGGTATGGTAAAGCGGAAGCCGCGGCCTTGGCTCTGGGTGTGAGCAGATATACGTTTTACCGCTGGCTAAAGAAGGCGGCATAAGCTAAATGCGCCAAGCCATAATCACCATCGGATTGCTGCTGTGCCTGTGCGCGCTCGGTGCACAAGCAACACCACCGCTCAGCGCAGTTGCGCCGCCGGTGTCTTTGTCCACTTCGGGCTCACCACCCAAGACGGCCTGCCACCCGTGGGTCAAGGTCAATGGGGGTTGGCGTCAGACGGGCGTGGTCAACGTCAGCGTCGGCAGCCTCGTGGCACTCGGCGCGTCAGGTCCAAGCGGGACTACTCCACCGGCAAGTATGACGGTTAACAGTGGACGCCTCGACTTGGGCTCGTTTGCGGCGGAGAACTTCGTCGCGGACCAGCCGGGCGAGTGGCGCGCGCACTTCGATGCGCCGGGTTGCGGCTTCGTGGAGACCCTGAGCCTACGGGTGCGCTGATGCTTTCAGTGATAGAAGCGGCATGAGTCTCGCGTATGCATTTATTGTAGGAGTATGTCGTGACTGGGGACCGGGTGCTCTTGGAACTTCAGCGCTTCCAGCTCATCGTCCGCACTTCAGGCAGCGGTCAGCGATTTCTGCTCCAAGTCCGCAGCGGTCGATTGACCGGACAGGATGAATGGTATGAAGCCGTCCTTGTGGGGGAATATCAAGGATTTGTAGAGGAATTTTGTCGTACACTTCAGGGAAAGCCATAGGAATACCAGGCGATGGACCTCAAATTAGACAAATGGTACAAGGGCCAGGAGGGCATCTTGCGATCCGTCCATTATCGGGTGGTCGCCATAAACGATAACGGCACCGTGGAGATCGTGACTGCGAAACCCTTCGAGCGCAGAATGACGTTCCGGCTGTACGAAATAAGAGACGAGATGAAGAGCGTGGAATTGCCGTGAAAGCCCACCCGCATCCGGTAAGTCGGCTTCGTTACGACTGGACCCTCGCCCTGAGCGTCCTTTGCTTACTGCTGGGTGCGGGCATCTGTCAGGCCGGCAACGGCATCCCCTGGTGGTACTTTCTCGGCAACCTCAAGATCGGGCCGTTCCCGTCGCAGCGGTTATGCCGAGACGACCTCGGAAGCTGCCATAGCGAACACGGGCCGAAGTGTCTACCGAGCCCCACAGGGACGAATTGCGCGCCGATTGGCCCCGGCTTCGGCGTCATCAACGGCGTTGATTTGTGCTCAAACGATTGCGTCGCGGAAGGATACCTGAAGGGCTACTATTTCGTGGTCGTCAACGCGGATGGTAGCTTGTCGCTGGCGGGGCCGTACTCGAAGAGAGCTTGCGAACGTCTCAGCGATGAGTGCTTGAGTATCGGGGCGCTGCCGAATACGGAGGGGAGTCGTGGCGGGCCATGAATCGTGAACTCTCACAACTTGGCTGGATTACGTTCTGGGTAGCATTCGCCTTCGCGGGATGGCTGCTATTCGGCTTGACGTTCTCGGGCTGCACGATGGCGAGTCTAACCAACGGCAAGTCCTCGGTTACATATAAGGGCGCCAAAATTTTCTCGCCCACCGTGCTCTCGTTGCGTGAAGGGAATTGCGCGGTACCGACCGTGGATGGGGCAGGCGTGGTTCAGGAACCGGCGAGCGCCGCCCAATCCGCAGCGCCTGGGACGAGTGGCTCGATTAACGCATCCGCCTGCACAACCTCCGTGATGAGCGTAAACGGCGTAGATTTGAAAGGCCTAGTCCAGATCATTCTGACAGGTATCGTCGGCGGAATTGCCGCAGGATAAGGAGTTCCCCATGCCATCCCACGCCCTTCAGCATCCTGAAGTCACGAAGCGCCTCGCGGCCGCCCCGCAATGGCCGAGCTACACAGGCGTCTCGCAGCTAGAAGGCAGTACCGCGGATGGACGTTGCACCATCTATGTCGACCCATCCCTCGGCGCTCCCGGCCATGCGAACGCCCTTGATTTGCTGCTAGACGCCGACCGCGTGATGAAGTTCAACGATGCCATTTTCGGTTCCGTTGGTGGGCCAGTGTCCGTGATCGTATGTGCGCTTAGCGGTGCAACGGATGGCACTGGCGGGGCCGATCACATGGGGTGCGATTTCACGACTGGTGCCCAGATCGAAGTGTGCGCCTCGTTTGACAATTCGGCGCGTTGCTCAGGGCTGTTCGAGGCGGAGTTGTCAGAGTGTTCGATGAACGGTCAGCTTTGCGGGTTGAGTACAGGAGAAGCGCTCAGCCGCTGGTGCGCAATGCTGGTCAGCAACAATGCGCTCGCAGACTTCGCATCGGCGCCAACCTGGGCGCAAGACGGCATGCCAAACTTTGTCGACACGGTAGACCCGAGCGACCGCAACTACGACAGCATCGGTTGTGGGATGGCCTATCTGAGCTGGCTGATGGGACCAGAAAAGCTGACCCTCGATAAGATCGCGCAGCTTATGGTGCATCTGGGGGACACTTGCACCCTGGCAATGCTTGCGCTGATTCCCGCAACCGCATGGACGGAGTTCCAAGCCGCCATCGCAGCGCTCCCCAGCGGCGTGACGAGCGACGACCCCTTCAATGCGCTCATACCCGTGCCCGTTCCTGGACCTACTGGCCCTACAGGTGCAACTGGGCCGGCGCCAGGGCCAACGGGACCGACAGGAGCTACTGGCGGAGCTACCGGGGCGACAGGACCGGCGCCGACGACAACTTCTTCACTCGAACTGGCGACACTGATCGGGGAGGCGCTGTTCGCGGACCTCGACGGTGGCGTGACTGAACCGATGATGAAGGCGGATGTGCAGGCGATTCTGGACGCGAACTAAGATGGCCGTGACCCCTTGCTAGATCACGGCCTGTCCTCCTAGCGAAATAAGCCATCTTGCGTCGGCGCAGTAACGTGTGATGGCACCCATTCTGTCACAACAATCTCGACACGCGGCTTGTCCGAGTACCACTTACCCAGTTGGGCACTCACGATGAACTTATCGTCCCGAATCACCACGCCGGTCAGCACCGAATCGGCAATGGCCTTCATGTTGTTATCGAGGTCGGGCGTAGTGATCGGCCGTAATGTTCCTCCCAGAGCCCGCTCGCGATTCCGCTTCGAGATGCTGGCGGGGATCTCTCGATAGATGCGTATCTCCACTTCCACCGGACCTTGAAAGGGAATGCGATCCCCGACTGCCTGTGCCGCGACCATGCGCGCGTAATCCTTCCACTTCGCGTACGATCCCGCGTTGTACGCCAATGTGCCAGACCGCTGACCATCCTTGCTGTGCCACGTCGCAGTCTTTTTCTGGAACGGCGCTACGGGGCCAGGAATCATTATGTGGATCGGTTCGCTCATTCCTTATTCGCGTTCCCCGGCTATATCCAGAGAACCAGACATTGGCACGCTGTTCCCCTCGAAACTCGGCGGTACGACGGAAAACATCTCGTTGCAGTAAAACGGGGGGATCGGCAAGCCTTTCTTTCCTTTGCTCCCGTCGCAGTCGTTAAACGGAACGCTTGCTATATCCAGCGTCAGGATGTCGGGCCGTCCAGCCGGGCAGGTGCCATTGACGTTTAGATTCACTGCGACGTCGGTCTGCATGAGAATGTTGATATACAATCCGCTCGTGCTAGCAGTAGCATTCCAGGAACCGTCAAACGTCTCTTGACAGGTTTGCCCCGGCCCTTGATAGCAGAAGTGGAAAATGCCGCCGAGGTTCGGCACGCACCCGCCGTTATTTGCGGCAGGGAATACATAGATTAGCCCTGTGCATCCCGGGTCGCCATTGAGGCTATAGAAACAACTGCCGCCCCACTGGGTAAACAGTGAGCCCGAGATATTACCGCTGTTCCCTCCAGCGTTCCCTGTCGCCGTGGCGGAAACGATGGAAGTGGTGATGCCGTTCGGATCGTTGTAGGTCCAAGCGCCCGAGTAGCTACAGTTTCCCTGGCAGAATAAGCCAAACAGCGGTACGTCAAAGGCATAGACGGGCGTCGTGATAGATGACAAGAGCAGAGCAAGCATTAAGAATGGTTTCATTTTTATCCCCTGCTGAGGTTGCGCGTGACGTCTTTCTCGAATACCTGGACGCCCCTGAGTGTAAGGCCACGGTTCAGCTTGTCGTCGAGCGCACTAGGCATGATGCGCAGCACCGGCCCTGTTTCGCTCACGTAATGTTTGAGTTCGATTAGATCTTCCAGCACTGACCAGGGATTCTCGGTGAAGAACGCCTTAGCGTCGACGATGAGACCGGCTTTCTTGAGTGTGACGCTACTGCCTGGCACTTTGCCCGCGTCGGGGTCCACGGACGACACGATGGGCGCCAGAGGCGCGGTCTCTGCTTCGATGGCGGCGGCGAGGGCGGACTCGTCGTTAGTCTCAGTGGCAACGGCGAGCAGATGGTCCACACTGGCTTTTTGGTTACGCTTCTGCTCTGCGAGTTGGCGCGCCTCATCGTCTCGACGCTGCTGCGCGACCTTGGCTTGCCGTTCGCGCTCATACCGAGCGGCGATTTGCGAAGCTAGGCCACGAATGCGCTTCGTTGGATCGCCGTGGATGGTCCTTGCCAGCCGCTCTTCGTCCTGTAGCCACGCTACTAGCCCCTTCCAGGTCTGATAAGCCTTGTCGCGATGCGGGCCGATCTTGGCTTCGGGGCTCTCTGGATTCTTCTCATTGAGAAACGCTCGGGCGCGATTATCAAACTCCTGAGCAATGTTGGCCTCGGTTTGCGTGATCGGGTTAGGGGAGGCGATTATGGCGCGCAGGCGTTTCTCCAATGCCTCGAAGTCACGACGTGGAGCCTCAAACGCTTTGCGATCGATCGGGGTCGGTAGTGCGCTCATAGCGTTTTCCTATATGCATGCTTGCATTCGGCGTCGACCAGCGATCCAGCTGCTGGACCACCGGCGGCAATCCATACGTCGACAGCGGTTTTGATGAAGCGCCAATCCGAGCCGACACGAAATACGCAGCTGGCGAAGTCGCCTCGCTTCAGCATTCGATAGATTGTGCTCGGGTGACACTGCAAATAATCGGCAACTTGCTTGACGGTCATAACCGGCGATGCGGCTCGCATGGCGCGTTGCTCCTCGGATTTCATCATGCCTCCACTAATCTGCTGTGATACTTGACCATCGATTTCCAACCTGCCATCAACGCGATCCATTCCTGACACGCGCGCCACGGATCCGGTAGCGGTACGAAGCGGTAATCGTCAGGCTCCAAGTACAGCGCCACGGGCTTAGGGCGGCGCTTGTAGTGATACTCGACGGCGAGCATGTACGACGCGATTTGTAGTACGTGCCAGTCCATCTCCATGCCCGATTTCAGTTCGAGTAGGACGAGATAGGGATCGGTTTCGTGTCGGAAGCCTACGTCTATCGGCAACTCCAGAATCTGATCGGGATGGCACGAGTAGCCATACACCGGATGAACCAATTCCTGCTCAGCGGCGATCAGCTTGGGCTTGTGATCGCGCTGGAACTTGGCATAGCCGTTGAGCTTGGGTCGGCAATCCTCGTGGAGCACGGTATCGCGTGGGCCCGAACCGCTGGTGCCCTCGAACCATTTCGTGTCAAGGGTATGGCCTGCTGCCATAAGCGCCGCGCCGACGTGGATGTAACGGCCGGAGCGGGAATACTCTGGACGCATCCACGGCTCGTCGGACTGCGTGATGCCGAGTGTCTTGAGCACGAACGATGTGCGTGGGCAATTACTCGCCATTTGTCCGCGCACACCCGCAGTTGTCACAGACACCTTCGATAAACAGATGCTCGTCGGTCGGACTATTGGGGCAGATGCCGAGGTCAGACATGATTTGAGATACTGCGCGAGCATATTCTTGCGCGTCCCGCTCCCGCTCGCGTTCTTCCTGACGCTGATGAATTGCGCGCCGCTGCCATCGAGTAATCATGCTGACCTCCATGTGATGTGCGCTCCCCTTTGTCCTTCTCTGCTTTCCGTTGACGCTCGCCATCAGCGATTTCCAACTTCGCGCAACGCTGGCAATACGGTCCCATTCGCTCGTTGGTGAAACTCATCAGCGTGCCCTCAGAACGCCCTTTACAGCGCTGGCAACTGCCCATCGGATCGAACCATTGTGCGCGATAACTCATCGTTTCTCCCACGGTACGATATGTTGCGACACCTTCTCGGCTAGAAGCTTCACAAGCACGCGGTCGAGTGTGCCTCCAGGGAGAGAGTGCAGGGCATCGACGATGGCGTCGGCTTGCGCATCAAAGACGCGAGTTGTCTCTTCGAGCCAGTCTGACTGCTCGAATCGGGGCAGGGGAGCCCCTATGCAGATCGTAACGCTCTCAATGTATTGATCGCCGATGGGCTGCGCTTTGAATAGGTAGACTGTTTTCATTGGCTTGCCCGTCGCTCCGCGAACTGTTCGACGTGCTTGAGATACGCAGGTAGTAACGAACTCGGCAGATCCTCGATGCCGTGCGCATCAGGGCAATTCTGCTGAGCGAACGTGTAGACGACCTCGCCCCATTCTTCGCCTGGAATATGGAGCTGGCGATAACGCTTGATGATCAGGTCTTGCTCGTTCTCGTCCAGCTTGGGATCGTCCGCACCGCCGGAGCGAGAGGCGGCGCCGACAGGGAGGGGGGAGTCTCCTTTAGGTGCGTTCGCTCGCTCGCTTCCGGCGATGATTTCCACCCGCTTCCCATCCTGCCCATCCACGTCCGGTACCACCACAACAGCCCGAGGCGGATCGTCGGGGGCTGGCTCGCTCGGATCCAACGTCGCGTCAACGCTGTCCGAGATGTGGACCGCCTTTTCCAACTGACTCGACAGTCGCATGTATTTGCAAAGTTTGCGGACGAGGGTCTTTTTTGCCATCTCGTCGAAGGCGGTCACCCAAGGACCGTCCTTAGCCGCGCGACTGTACTTGTCGCGATGCTTCGCGACGGAACCGATGTCCATGTACTCGGCGCGCACCAGACCACCGGGGAGAAAAGCGACAGCGTAGTAGCCGACTACGTTCGCAGTCGAAGCGGGGGCATCGCCCGCATAGTTGCCTTCTTCGTCGTAAGAGGCCAGAGGTTCGTGGACGATAGGTTCCGTGGGATGCAGGGGTCGATAGCGAAATACTTCCCCTTCGCGCCGGATGCCTGTGCGGATATCGAGCGCTGCGCCGGATTTCAAGGCGAGATGGGACAGTCCGCGCGCCCCGATGATGGGCACCGCCGTCTGTTTGAATGGGACGAGGTAGGCATGCCCAAGGGTCTTGGTGAAAGTGAGTCCCACGTCGGCGACCGCCATCACTCCCGCGAGAATCGAGTTGGGCGAGCATTTGCGCAGTTCGTAATCCTGGTCCCAAAGTTGGAAGACGGTAGCTTTGAAGCGCTCGACGGTCAGGCCGGATCCGGAGAGGAGACCTTCAAGGTCGGTAGTTTTCGATTCGACTAATGCACGGAAATCAGTATCAGCCATCAACCTTTCTCCTTTCTGAATTCGTCAGCCTTCGGACACGTTGCGAAGTGCGAAGTGTAGGTATCGGTCATCAGCGCTCTATCGCGCACATGCGGGGTGTCAGTTCCCGCAAAGAGCAGGAATCGCTTCTCCGGCTTGTTGAGCGGGATACGTTTTCCGTGCTCGGTGACCGCCCACACTATCGGGGCACCGCAGCCTTTGCAGATAGATTGCTCAGCCATCAGGCATTCTCCCGTGCGTGGCCGTTGGTGCGGCGGGGTTTGGCGAGATAGGTGGTCATCGCCTCGATGGTCAAGTGTTCCATGGACACGTTGTGCCTAGCAGCCGTGATTTTCCATCGATAATGTAGCTGCGATGGAATTCTTACGGAGAATAATTTGACCGACTTCTCGGCCTTTGCTGGCTTCATGGATTTACAGAAATACAGGAGTTACAGAAGCACTGTCAATAGCAGAAGAGAAGAATCTGCCTTTTATTTTAACGATGCATGGTTGCCATCCAAAACAGATTGCGGCCGATAATGCTGTCTTGCTCCAGTGGGAAATTACACGCTAAGCGGTACAGATTGTGCCGATACAGGCACGTTTGCCAGGATGCTTCAATCCATACCGCGCGTAACAAGATTGTAAGCGGGTCCAAGCATTCTCCTTTTTTATTGAGCTATCCCGTACCACTCAAGGCCGTCTCGATGCACTCGGAAGTAATTAGCGCGGTGGCGGAAAACCACGGCACCTCGCACCAGGTGCCACTCTCGCCGCTTCCCCCGATAAAACCAGATCGACTCGTTCATACTTCCTCACCCTTCGCGGTGTTTTTAGCGGAGCTGTATTTCCACATCACGCATGGCGAGCCGCACTTTCTGAATCAGTCGGCGTAGTTCGTCTCGCTGATCGAAACCTAGGCCCTGCCGAACATCCCAATTGAGCACGGTCGTCAGCATCGTTTCCGCACTGACCACCATTTGCTCGACAAGCACGGCAGTATCAGCGGCGGCAACACTTCGCTCTTCGGCCTCTTGCGGCACGACCTCGCGAATCGTTTCTTTTATGAGTGCTTCCGTTGGTTGCGCCGCCTTTTCGGTGGCGAGCTTCCATACTTGCTGGCGGTGCTCGGTATCCAAATGGCTGAGCGACCGCATCTGGGCCTCATTGGCTGGCTGGACATCGCTCACCTCGGCGACATCCTTGAAGACATCGGCAGCGGCAATGAACTGCCGGGCACGGGCGGCCTCGAAGCCCCAGCGGGCGCGGCAATAGGCGCGAAAGGATGCAAAAGTCTCGCGATAGAGCCGCTGGTTGCGGATCGTTTTGAGTGCGTCGCCGACTTCATAGAAGGTCTTCAGTCCCTTCGTCACGGCGTTCTCGCAATGCCGGAGGGTCGCACGCTCTTGTGGGGATAACTTCCGCGCTTGACGGGTTTGAGCGGGAGCGCGGTCAGCGCGGGACTCGTCAGTTAGGTCAACGGGGGATTCCATAGCCTGTTCTCTCCTTAGCCTAAACATGCAACAGCTGTAACACGCGTAACATGATGGCGTCAAGTGGGGGCTGTTGATAACTTTCGCCGTGGTATCTGGCTTGACAGTTAGATGTGGCACATGCCACATTCGATAGTCCATTCACCTTTGCAATAGCTTCGAATAGAGGTTAGACATTGGCTAGCTCAGCTTCGGATATACTCACTCGTGTTCGTGTGACTCGCGCAGAATATCTCCAGTTCAAATTAGCGGCGATGCGGCGCCAGCAGGACGTCGCTGACTTGTGGGGACAACTGGCCCGGAAATTCCTGACACAACAGCAGCCGGTGGTCCGGCTACCCAAAAACGGCAGAATAGCAACCGAGAGTTAGTAGTGGTCCTGCCGAGGACCTACTATCCCTTGTGCGATGCGTACCTTTAGTGAAAGACGCGTCGTTGACGCTTCGCGAGGAGCGGACTACATCACGGAGTTACGCCCACCTTCGGAGCGGGGGACAACCATGAGCGCAATCACAGACGCCTTCGATGCGGCAGCGCGGGAATTCCTGAAAGAGACGTGGGTCAAGCGCGCGAGAAGCACTGGCTGGCGCCATCCGTTGACCGGTGAGGTACTACCTCCCGACAGTTCCTATCCCGCCGAGGTTCTGCGGCATGTCGAAGTAGAGATCGAGGGCGCGCTGACAACCTTCGCGGTACGGATTCGGCCAGTGGAAGTAACGAGGGGAACACGACAAGTGAAGTAAACTTATGTTGCGGCGATACAAATTGTGTGCGCGGATGGGATGCCCGAATCACTGTTTCCGCACTCGGCGATTTTGTGCGCGCTGCGCTCAGCAAATCCGGCGATGGAACAAACAGACGCGCCTAAGACGCGCGGGAAGTAAAGGAAGTAAAGATGGAACCTGAACTAATTGGCCAGTTCGACCCTGCGTGGCTGGTAACGCTGATGTCGCCCTCATTCTTCTTGCGACATCGAGCCGCTCCGCTTGATCGCATTCGCGATGTGGTGCGACTTGAGTTCAGGCTGCCCGCCAACACCGATTTCAGCAAAAAGGATAATCGTGCGCACATCTGTGCCGGGCGGCACGTTGCGATTTATCTAGTATGGGCATTGTGCGGCTGGTCCTTCCCGCGCATCGGCATGAGTTTCAAGCGCGATCACTCCACGGTCATCCACTCTTGCAACGTCGTGGCGCGACGCACGCGGCAGAATCCCCAGTTCGCGCGGCTGGTCGAACGATTGATGGAGCAGTGCAGATGAGCAACGAAGTGGTGTATCTGAAACGCTCCTACGCTTGCGAGTTCTGCAATCCGGCGTGGTCGCCTGCGCCGCCTCCCGATACCCCGCCCTGCACCTGTTACTACCCGTGCGAAGAATATTTCTGCCCTGCGAGGCCTGCGTTGGATAATGACGACGACTTGAATGGGGGTGCTCTATGAACCGCGTAATCCATCTGTCTCAATCGGTGCGTGGCTTGCTTCATTATTCCGACCGCGAACTCACCCAAGCACTAAAGTGGATCACCCGCGATGGCGGGAAGCGCTTTAGGTCGGCGCGAGAGCTACGCAATGCGTTGATGGACGAGCTGGTCAAGGGCCATGAACTATTGCCGACTGGGCCATGCGAGGGCTTCGATCCGAAGACCGGCTGTCCAGGGCATGCAGAATGACGACGCTCGCCGAGATGGCCGCCGACCTCAAAGACGTAAGTTGGCAAGACGCCAGAACCTTCACGTCGACATGCCGGAAGCACGGACCACCATGCAGAGCGAAGGCGCATCAGGCAGCGCGGAACATCTATCTATCGTGCGATAACGAGAAGACGCTGACACAGGATGAGTTTCGGGTCGTAGCACAAGGGACTGTGCGGGGGATCGCATCTCCTAGCGTGTCGCAAGAGCCTTTTCAGGCCAGTGCGGAGTCAACGCAACAGGCGGGTTCGAGTCCCGCCCGCCCGACCAATGAAGACGCCACCGCCCCAGCGTCGGGGGAACGACGAGCCGGGGCGGCGACTACAGCCAAGACATCGCACTCGGAGGAGGATTCACGAGTAGCACCGCCAAAGGGCGGCGTCAAGCGCGGGCGCGCAGATGGCTCTAGCCGCGTCCTTCCCGAAGATTCGGCGTTAGATGCCAACCCGTTGCTGGAAATCGCTCCGCGGCGTGGTTCCCTTGCCGCAACCGCCAATGGCAACGGCAAGGGGCAGCGCGAACATACTCTGCCAATGCCAGCGTCTAACTTGGACCAGTGGCAGACCAAACTGTTAGCGATCGCGTGGCGGCTGTTACGCAATGACCCCGCGTATGCAGATAAGGCGGTACCTGGGCGGGATTTCCTTGAGCCGTTGATGCAGGACATGAGAACTGCTGCGGAGGTGCTCAAAAGTTATGGAGAGCGGCCGCCAGATGACCTTGCAGAGCCGGATCTACAGGAAGAGTACGAGCGGGCGGCACGGATCGCCATCGAGGATTGGTTGGGCTCTGCGATTTGGAGCAATCCGCTGCCAGCGGTGCAAGCCGGCACAGCGGTTCGCCTGCTTGAGTTACCTGATCTCAGCCGGAAAGAGATTGAGCCGCTACGTTGGTCAGACATGCGGCAGCGGCGGGCTGCGCAACAACGGGAATGGGTTGTCGACGGTCTTCTGGCACGCGGCGAGATGAGTTCGTGGGCAGGGAAGGTCGAAGCGGGCAAGACTACCTTAATGCGGGAGTTAACGCTATGCGTCGTTCGGGGTGAGTCATTTTTAGGACGTCCGACGCAGAGAGGCAAGGTCGCCTACTTGATGCTCGATGCGGATGGCGAAGAGGAGACGTACGACGAATTTGACAAGCTAGGCTTCAACGATGACGACGGTGAAAACACGTTATTTATTTTCGAGCCGATGCTTGCACAGATGGAGAACGGACTCGAGAAGCTCGTCAAAATGCTCCTCGACTTTGGGCCGACGCTGGCGGTGATTGATCCATACCCGAGACTTAAGAAAATCGAGGATTTCACAGGTTACGAGAACACCTATCTGATGGCCCAGCTTTCCCACGTGGCCCGGCTTGTGCGGGCGCACTTTGCTCTCCCCGGACATATTCCGCGTGGTAGAGACGATGACGCCGACGTGGCCACGGCGGGGTTTGGAAGCATCAGCTTTAGTGGTGGTGTTAACGCGCGTTTTACGGTCACAAATCGCAAAGGGACTCACACAATCAGATCGTCAAAGGGCAAAGGATCTAGTTTTAAGGCGTTCGATGCCGAATATGTGACGCAGCAGGACGAAATGACGAACAGAATTTCTCTCGGCGCGCCTTGGTCGTGGAAGGATAAGGCGCGCAGCTATATGGAGGTCGTGCAGCAGTTCCTCGACTCACACGAGGATCGGCCCTTCGACGTGGTGACATTGGCGAAGGAAATCAGGGCGCAGAAGTCAGTCTTGCGGACGGCGGCAAATATGTTGTTCGGTCATCAAAAGATCAAACGGGAGGGTGATGGGCTCAAGTCCGCACCGTACATTTACGCGTCGCTGGCCTACCAAGGGAAGCTGACGATGGAGGAGGTAAAGCGTGACTAACGAACAGGTTGAAACGATGCTTCGCAAGGCGGCCAGCGAGTGGCGAGCCAAGGGCCACGATTTGGATGTGATCGAGGCCCAACTTAAGGTGCTCGTGATGCGTGCGTTGGCTCCGATGCGTGATCTGGAACACTCACTTGGTAGGTTTAAAACCTAGGTGCTTTTCGGCTCGTGGGTTTCCAGACCGACGAAACCTGGTAATTAGCCTTAATTCTATTGGGCTTTAGCCTGCGAAAGGGCAAGAATAATGCTAGGTTCCATAGCTATAGTGCATATAACCTAGCAATTCAGGCTATCAACGAGGAGGCAACCGCAATGACATCGGATATCTACGCCTGGGGCATCCTATGGCGGCAGCACAGCCCATTGGACGGTTATCGTGAGTTCTTAATCGGAGATCCGCACACACCCACCAGACGGCTCCTATTCTCCATCCGCCAAGCCGCCCGAGCGGCCTGCGAAGCTCGTTACGGCTATATCAGGGAGAGGAACGATCTACGTGCCGAGCCGCATGGCTGGAAGATGCCGAAAGTAGTCAGGGTGAGAATCGAGCTTGTAGTGGAGCAACCGAGAGATAAGAAAAAGCGAAGCGGCAGGGCCGATTAAGGCCCTGAGTTCTGGAGGATCACAATGAACGAGGCAAAACTGCTTCTACTTGAAACAGAAGCTCACAATGGGGACCTTGCGACAGCAATCGCGGAGGATGGCAGTCTGGGGATGGAGATCGTCGCCGAGATTCGCGCCCAGGACGCATTGCTGAAAGAGGCGCGGCGGGTAATCGAGCAATACGTTTCAGGGTATGCGAGAGGGTCGGAGGACGTGGCAGGCTTGCTCGCCGGGTTGGATGCGGCGCTAAAGTCCTAAGCGGATTGCGCCCGCCTGACTCTCCGACGGATCATGGTCGGATGCTCACTGGCAGAGACCGGAGACCTGCGCTGGAGCGTGATGCCCTCCGCGATTCGTTGGCGCAGATAGTCCGGCTCGATATCGAGCGTATCGCAAATCCACCTGAACGAGCCGGGATAGGTCGCCTGGCTGTCAAGCCAAGTGTGCGCCTCGGCAGCTTTGACACGACGACTGCCGTAACCGGGTAGTGTCCTAATTTGAAATTGCATTCTCGATCAATTCCTGCACGGTCCACAGATGATCCGCAACTCTAGCTGCCATCGGTGGCGGATGAACGGAGGAAAGATGAAGGCCAAGTGTCTGATGATCATCGTGGCAGCGTACGTCGCTGCTGGTTGCGGCAAGCCAAGCGCCTGACGTGATGCAATCCAAGGTCGCATACACAAATTGCCGGGAGCTATACGCAGCGCCGAGCAGGTGCGCTGGCCTCAATGGCGTTGCGCGCGTACCGAATACCGATTCGAGCGGCAATTGGGGTAATACTGATAGTACTCCGGTTACTGGGGGGCCATAAGGCGGTCTGACTGGCCTAAACTTCTCTCCCGCTTCAGGAGAGATAAGAGCGAGGGCACAGGCTGTTGAAACCGTTTTCTTCAACAGCCTGCTGGGCGCTCACGGATGGGGGAGTGCTCGGCGAGGCCGGACAAGCGGGCGCGAAATGCTCAACTAGCTAGGGCTGTTTGGCCGACACCGTGGAACGGACGAGCGAGGCACCGCGCAAAAGTCCAACATTTGTCGAGACATTTGCGCGATCGAGAATTGCCAGGTTGGTGCGAGCCGGTTCAAAACCAGTCCGGGCAAGGTCGGACCATACCTCATGAGCAGTTACGTAGTTTCCGTCCTCGGCGTAGATGACACCGAGCATGTTACGGGCTTCAGCCCGATTG
>WNFD01000325.1_pt1 | contig 51288 bp, 45 predicted proteins | sample 5400491 | NCBI WGS metagenome assembly WNFD01 (sample SAMN13153343, study PRJNA577476) | soil metagenome | isolation source: 120 cm saprolite under Douglas fir tree site 2 hole 2 replicate 2 | place: USA:California | collected 2015-04-18
GGGCACATCGACCACGGCAAGACCACGCTGACGGCGGCCATCACCAAGGTGTTGAGCAAGCACAACCCCAAGATCAAGTTCCGCTCGTTTGATTCGATTGATAACGCGCCGGAAGAGCGCGAGCGTGGTATCACCATCGCCACGGCGCACGTGGAATATGAGACGGCGAACCGGCACTATGCCCACGTGGATTGCCCGGGTCACGCTGACTACATCAAGAACATGATCACCGGCGCAGCGCAGATGGACGGTGGCATTCTGGTGGTAGCAGCCACCGACGGTCCGATGCCGCAGACGCGTGAACACGTGCTGCTGGCCCGCCAGGTCGGCGTGCCCTGCATCGTCGTCGCTCTGAACAAGTGCGACGCAGTGGACGATCCTGAGCTGCTGGACCTGGTTGAACTCGAAGTGCGTGAGCTCTTGAAAAGCTACAAGTTCCCCGGTGACGATATCCCGGTGGTTCGCCTGTCGGCGCTGGGCGCGTTGAACGGCGAAGCCAAGTGGGAAGCCAAGGTTGACGAGCTCATGGAAGCGGTGGACAAGTATGTTCCCCTGCCGGAGCGTGCGATTGACAAGCCGTTCCTGATGCCGATTGAAGACATCTTCTCCATCTCTGGTCGCGGCACGGTGGTCACCGGCCGCATCGAGCGTGGCAAGGTGAAGGTGGGCGAGGAAGTTGAAATCGTCGGCTTCCGTGAGACCCGCAAGACGGTGGTGACGGGCGTGGAAATGTTCAAGAAGCAGTTGGACGAAGGCCTGGCGGGCGATAACGCCGGTCTGCTGCTGCGTGGCACGGCAAAGGAAGACGTGGAGCGCGGAATGGTCTTGGCCAAGGGCGGATCGATTACGCCGCACACCAAGTTCAAGGCAGAAATCTACGTGCTGACAAAAGAAGAAGGTGGACGTCATACCCCGTTTTTCAAGGGCTATCGTCCGCAGTTCTACTTCCGCACCACGGACGTGACGGGTGTGGCCGAGCTGCCCGCCGGTACAGAGATGGTGATGCCGGGCGACAACGTGGCTTTGACCATTGAGCTGATTACGCCAGTGGCCATGGAAAAGGGCCTGCGTTTTGCTATCCGTGAAGGTGGCAGAACGGTAGGCGCGGGAACCATCAGCGAAATTATTCAGTAACGGGGATTTGAAATTTTAAATTTGAAATTTCAATTCCGAACCAGAAAAGGGTTTAGATCATGCGTGAAATAGTGACTCTACAGTGCGGTGATTGCAAAGAACGTAATTACTCCACGACCAAGAACAAGAAAACAACGACGGGTCGCCTGGAGATGAAGAAGTTTTGCAAGCGCTGCCGCAAGCACACAGGACATAAGGAAGTTAAATAGATTGAGTAATTGAGTAATTTGGTAATTGGGTAATTGAATTCAGCGTTTTGATGGCCCGAACGAATTGCTCCACGTCAAAAGTAATTGGGTGCAAATTACCCAATTACTAATCTTGACAATTACTCAATTCTCGGAGGGGCGTAAGCTCAACGGCTAAACTGCCGGTCTCCAAAACCGGACTTGGGGGTTCGAATCCCTCCGCCCCTGCCAGATTTGCTGGTGGGATTTAAGGTAGGTAGGAAAATGGCAAAGGCAACGACAATGGCGCGGGAAGAGCAAAGCTTTAGTGGCAAGCTCATGCAGTTTCCCACCGTCACGAAAAATTTTCTCACAGACGTCCGCAATGAAATGCGGAAAGTCACGTTCCCGGCGCGCAGGGAAGTCCAGGCCACCACGCTGGTTGTGATCATCACGGTTATTCTGTTTGGGGCCTATTTCTTCGCCATCGATCAGACCATAGCCAGAGGCGTTAATTGGGTGCTGCACCACGGTCGGTAGCATCCGGGAAAGTTGAATTCCAGGTATGGAAGAGCAGAATACAGCAGGAGCGGCCGCAAACTCGCCGGATACGGGTCAGCCGGTCCCTGGCGAAACGGTCAATCCGAATATGAAGTGGTACATCATCCACAGCTATTCGGGTTTTGAGCGCAAGGTAAAAGAGTCGCTCGAGTCGCGCATTATTGCGTTTGGTTTGCAGGAAAAAATCGGCAAGGTGGTCATTCCAACTGAGCCGGTCACCGAAATCCGTAACGGCAAGAAGTACACCGTGGAGAGAATGTTTTATCCCGGTTATGTCCTGGTGCAGATGGACCTCACGGGCTTTCGCACCGGCGGTGAAGGTGACCACGTGTGGCATGTGGTGAAATCCACGCCACGCGTAACGGGTTTCGTAGGAACGGCCAATGATCCTACGCCGCTTTCCGAAGATGAAGTGAACCAGATCATCTATCGCGTAAGCGCCGCCAAGGACAAGCCGAAGATCAAAGTCAAGTTCGAGAAGAACGAGACGGTACGCATCACGGACGGCCCCTTTGCCAACTTTAACGGCCAGGTGGACGAGGTAAACGAAGATCGCGAAACCCTGAAGGTGATGGTCACGATCTTCGGACGCTCCACTCCAGTCGAATTGGAATTCGGCCAGGTGGAAAAAGTCGCGTAGCAGTTGAGGCGTCTGGATACTAAAAGACATTCAGGAAAAGTAGAGAGCATATGGCACCGAAAAAAGTACAGACATCCGTAAAACTCCAGATTGAAGCCGGTAAAGCTACCCCGGCTCCTCCGGTGGGCCCCGCCCTCGGCCAGGCGCAGATCAACATCATGGAATTCTGCAAGCAGTTCAACGCGCGTACGCAGAACAAAGAGATGGCCGGCCTGATCATCCCCGTGGTGATCACGGTTTACACCGACCGCTCTTTTACCTTCATCACCAAAACGCCGCCGGCTTCCATTTTGCTGAAGCGCGCAGCGGGTGTTGCCAAGGGCGCGGGCGCTCCGAACAAGGACAAAGTTGGCAAAGTCACCGAAAAGCAGGTCCAGGAAATCGCAAAACAAAAGATGCCAGATCTGAATGCCGCATCTTTGGAAGCCGCCATCAAGAGCATCAAGGGCACGGCTCGCAGCATGGGCATTGAAGTCGCCGGCTAAGTTTATTCGAAGTATTTTGATTTGAAGCACGTTAATCGCATACCACGGCCCGGGAAACACACCGGTGCGGTGGGAGATAAGGAAGCAATATGAGTCGTAAACCAGGAAAGAATGTCGCGAAAGCGCGCGCCGCAGTTGAGAGCCGTATGTATCAACTGACTGATGCCGTGCCTTTGTTGCAGAAGGTAAAATTCGCCAAGTTCGACGAGACAGTGGAAGTAACTCTCCGCCTGGGAGTCGATCCCAAGCACGCCGATCAGATGGTCCGCGGTACGGTCGTTCTACCGCATGGTCTCGGCAAATCGAAAAAAGTTCTCGTGGTCGCCACGGGCGAAAAGCAGCGTGAAGCCGAAGCTGCCGGAGCTGATATTGTTGGCGGTGAAGAGATGGTGGAAAAGATCCAGAAGGAAAACTGGACTGACTTTGATGCCGTCATCGCCACGCCGGACATGATGAAATCCGTCGGCAAACTGGGCAAGGTGCTCGGTCCTCGCGGCCTGATGCCCAATCCCAAGACCGGCACGGTCACCTTCGATATCGCGAATGCTGTTAAAGAGATCAAGGCCGGTAAAGTCGAGTTCCGTACCGACAAGACTGCTCTGGTCCACGTACCGGTAGGCAAGATTTCGTTCTCGGCAGACAAGCTGGTTGAAAATGCCACCACGGTCATCTCCAGCGTAGTTCGCGCCAAGCCCGCAGCCGCCAAAGGCAAATACATCAAGGGAGCTTACATCTCCTCCACCATGGGACCGGGAATTTCGGTCGATACCTCCGCGGTTGAAGCTGCGGCCAAGGCGTAAAAGGATCAGACGATGGCAGTCACTAAAGCAAAAAAAGCCGAACAGATTGAGAAGCTGAACAGCCAGCTGCAGAAAGCCAGCAGCATGATTGTGGGCAGCTTCTCCAAATTGACCGTCGCTAAAGACTACGAATTGCGCAAAACTGTGCGTTCCGCCGGCGGCCGTTATCAGGTCGTAAAGAACACTCTGGCCAAGCGCGCGTCAGAAGGCACCAAGGTCTCGGAAGCGTTGAAAGGCCTCAAGGGCGTCAGCTCCATCGCTTACACAGATGGCGATCCGGTCGCTCTGGCCAAAGCACTCAGCAAATACGTGGAAGACAATCCGGAATTCTCATTTAAATCAGGCATTCTGGACGGCCGTGTCATCAACCTTCAGGAAATCAAGGCTCTGGCCACTATGCCTTCGAAGGAAGAGCTTTACTCCAAGCTCCTCTTCCTGATGAATGCTCCGGCACAGCGCCTGGTAACCGTGATGAGCGCAGTAGGCCGCGATCTTGCGGTGGTAGTGAACCAGGGCGTGGAAAAGAAAAAGTTCAAGGAAGAAGGCGGAGCTGCCAGCAGCTAAGCCTCTCTTCTGACCTGAAGGCGGATTCAGTGCGGTCCGTTTGCGGGAGAGTTTATCGCTGTCACTCACTCACGTGGCGCTTGTCTGGGCGCATTGGAACACGGTGAGGAAATGCGGCGAAACAGCACAAAAAAATCGATTTTTATAAAAGTGGAGAGACACAATGGCAGATTTACAGCAACTTGAAGATCAGATTGTTGGGCTTAGCCTGCTTGATGCAGCCCAGCTTGTAAAAAAGCTTGAAGAGCGCTTAGGGGTTTCAGCGGCAGCGGCAGCCCCAGTCATGATGGCGGGTGGCGGCGGCGCAGCAGCGGCTCCGGCGGAAGAAAAGACCGAATTCACAGTGGTCCTGACCGGCGCAGGAGCTAACAAGATCAATGTAATCAAGGCGGTACGTGAAGTCACGAGCCTCGGCTTGAAAGAAGCCAAGGACCTGGTGGATGGCGCTCCCAAGAACGTGAAAGAAGGCATTTCCAAGGAAGAAGCCGAGACCATCAAGAAGAAGTTTGTCGACGCGGGCGCCACAGTCGAGATCAAGTAGCTTTTGCGGGCTTAAGGCCGCAGCTGCTGCAACTGACGCCTGAAACACTTTCGGGGTAAGGCGATAGCCGAAAAGTGTTACGGGTTTTTCTGGCCAGCGAATTTGAATCTTGGGGAGGACTTCTGTTATCAAATAGATAACGGTAGTCCTCCTCAAATTCGGGATTTTCATGATGCAGAGCAAAAAGCAGCCACCGGCATGGCAAAGGTCAGAGCCGGAGGACTATTTTGTTCTGCGGCATTGTGCTTTTTAACAGGTTTGCTGATGAGCAGACCGAGAACGGTCTAGTCAGACGGGCGCGGACAAATACAACTCAGGATTCATATGTCGCACTAGCGGCGTCAACGGGAACTCTCGTCTCCCGCTGGCATTTTTGTCTTTGTCTCTGCCTCACGAATAGTGCAGCCCTTTACGCTGCATAGATAGCAGGTTTTGTTCTGGAAAAGCAAGAAATTTTCCGATCATGGCCTACCGGGTTCGCCCGCGAGAGCGAACAGAACTGAAACAGGTTTAGGAGTAATTCATGCCGAACAAGAATGGCGCCTCCCGTTATCGTCTCGATTTTTCAAAAATTCCGGCAGCCCTCCAGATTCCGAACCTCATTGAGGTCCAGAAGCGTTCCTACGATCGCTTTCTGCAAATGGATAAACTGCCCAGTGAACGTGACGACAGCGGATTGCAGTCCGTCTTTCAATCCGTTTTTCCAATCACCGATTTTCGCAACGTATCTGAGCTGGCTTTCGTCGATTTTTCCATCGGCAACTGGGAGTGTAAGTGCGGACACTTAAAAGGTCTGCATCACCTTCGTACCACATGCCGTAACTGCGGTAACACCGTTATCACCGATCCATTTCACCCGGGCGATGTGCTCTGCGGCAAGTGCGGCACCTACAACGCCAACACACCTGACTTCTGCAACAAGTGCGGTGACCCGGTTGGCTTGCAGCTGAAATATGACGTTGCTGAGTGCGAAGAGCGCGGCATGACCTACTCTGCCCCGCTGAAAGTCACTATTCGCCTCACTATCTACGATAAGGACCCTGAGACCGGCAACAAGAGTATTCGCGATATCAAAGAGCAGGAAGTCTTCTTTGGTGACATTCCGCTCATGACCCAGAATGGTACCTTCATCATTAACGGTACTGAGCGCGTCATTGTCAGCCAGTTGCATCGTTCGCCTGGTGTGTTCTTTGAAACCGCGAACAACCGCACGTATTTTCTGGGCAAGATCATCCCCTACCGCGGATCATGGGTAGAGTTCGAGTACGACCAGAAGAACGTTCTTTACGTTCGCATTGACCGCAAGCGTAAATTCCTGGGCACCATCTTCTTGCGTGCGTTGGGCCTTCGTTCCGACGAAGACATTTTGCGCACGTTCTACGCGGTTGACCGCGTCAGCCTGAAAGACAAGAAGCTGCGTTGGATGCTGGAATCGGCCATTGATCGCCCCACGAACCTGTTGGGTCTCAAGTTGGCACACAGCATCAAGGACAAAAGCGGTCATGAGATCGCCCACTCCGGGCGCAAGATCACTCCGGCTGTGCTGAAGGAAATCCAGAAAGCCAAGATCACCGAAATCGACATTGATCCAACGGACCTGGAAGGCGCATTTACGGCCGCTGATGTGATCGATGTCAATACCGGTGACATCCTACTGGAAGCGAATAATGAAATTTCGGCGGACAAGCTGTCCAAAATCATGGACGCGGGCATTGAAGAAATTCATGTCTTCTTCCCTGACCGTGATGATGTGGGTAACGTCATCAGCGCGACGCTGCGTCGTGACTCAGTCAAGACGCCGCAGGAAGCCCTGATCGAAATTTACCGCAAGCTTCGTCCCGGTGATCCGCCGACCCTGGATACAGCAACCGCGCTGTTCCATGGCATGTTCTTTGACTCGCGCAAGTACGATTTCAGCCGCGTGGGCCGCTTGAAGTTCAACATCAAGCTGTATGACAAGAATGAAGCCACTGATCTGGACAAGCGCACGCTCGATCCGGACGACTTCTATTCCACCATCCGCTACCTGCTCAAGCTGCGCAAGAGCATTGGCGCGGTGGACGACATCGATCACCTTGGCAACCGCCGCGTTCGCGCGGTTGGCGAATTGATGGAGAACCAGTTCCGCATCGGTCTGGTCCGTATGGAGCGCGCCATCAAGGAAAAGATGTCCGTGTACCAGGAAATGTCCACGGCCATGCCGCATGACCTCGTCAACGCCAAGCCGGTGATGGCAGCGATCCGCGAGTTCTTCGGTTCATCACAGCTCTCGCAGTTCATGGACCAGACCAACCCGCTCTCGGAGATCACGCACAAGCGCCGTCTCTCCGCACTGGGACCGGGCGGTCTGTCACGTGAGCGTGCTGGGTTTGAAGTCCGCGACGTTCACCCAACGCACTACGGCCGTATCTGTCCGATTGAAACGCCGGAAGGTCCGAACATCGGTCTGATCAGCTCGCTGAGCTGCTATGCCCGCATTAACGATTACGGCTTCATTGAATCGCCATACCGTCGCGTTCGCGATGCTCGCATTGTCGACTTTGTCACCGTCGTGAACGCCGGCGACAGCGACCATCGTGTAGGCGATCACATCGAGCAGAAAGACCTGGATAAGACCAACGCCGATCTGAAAGAACGGAAGAAGAAGGCGATCGAACACGAGCCGTTCTCCTTCTATCTCTCCGCCTGGGAAGAAGACCGGCACGTTATCGCCCAGGCCAATATCGAACTGGATGACAAAGGCCGCATCGTTGCCGAACTGGTGAACGCCCGTAAAGCCGGCAACTTTGTTCTGGTACCGCGCGAAGAAGTTGACTACATCGATGTTAGCCCGAAGCAGCTCGTCTCGGTGGCCGCCTCGCTGGTTCCGTTCCTCGAGCATGACGACGCGAACCGCGCTCTCATGGGCGCCAACATGCAACGCCAATCGGTGCCTTTGCTTCGCGCACAGGCACCGTACGTCGGCACCGGCATGGAAGGCGTTACCGCCCGCGACTCCGGCGCCGTGGTTCTGGCCCGTCGTAACGGCATTATTGACTCGGTCGATTCCGAACGCATCATCGTGCGTGTGGAAGGTGAACACCATCCCACTCAGCTCTCTCGCGAAGTGGGAAGTGACATCTACACACTCACCAAGTTCAAGCGCTCCAACCAGAACACCTGCATCAACCAGAAGCCGGTGGTCAAAAAGGGCGATCGCGTTCTGAAAGGTCAGGTCATTGCTGACGGACCTTGCACCGATAAGGGCGAACTGGCCCTGGGACGCAACGTGCTCGTGGCCTTCATGCCATGGCGCGGTTACAACTTTGAGGACGCAATCCTGGTTTCGGAAAAGATGGTGAAGGAGGATTACTACACCTCCGTCCACATTGAAGAATTCGAAATCGAAGCGCGTGATACCAAGCTGGGTCCTGAGGAAATTACCCGCGACATCCCCAACGTGAGCGAATCTGCTCTGCGTGACCTGGATGAAAGCGGCGTGATCCGCATCGGCGCCACCATTAAGCAGGGTGACATTCTGGTCGGCAAGGTAACGCCGAAAGGTGAAACTCAGCTCACGCCGGAAGAGAAACTTCTGCGCGCCATCTTCGGTGAAAAAGCCGGTGATGTCCGCGACGCTTCACTCACCTGTCCTCCGGGTATCGAAGGCACGGTGGTTGACGTGAAGATTTTCTCGCGTAAAGGTCAGGAAAAGGACGAGCGCGCCAAAGCCATTGAGGCTCATCAGATTGAACGGCTGGAGAAGAACCTGGCTGACGAAATCCGAATCCTCACGGACGAGCGGTTGAAGCGTTTGGAAGCCATCCTGGGCAACAAGGAAGTGCAGGCTGACCTGCATGACGAACGCACCAACAAGCGTTTGCTGACCAAGGGTGGAATTCTCGATCGCGAAACCATTGAGCGCATCTCCACGCGTAACCTGAAGCGAATCAAGTACGCCGACAAGGATCCGCGCGTCAACGAACAGATCGACGAAATCGAGGAGATGACCTCGCGCCAGATTGACGTTCTGCGCAAGATCACCAACGAGAAGATCGGCAAGCTGCAGAAGGGCGACGAACTTCCTCCCGGCGTAATCAAGCTGGTGAAGGTTTACATCGCCATGAAGCGCAAGCTGAGCGTGGGTGACAAGATGGCAGGCCGTCACGGTAACAAAGGCGTGATTGCCCGCATTCTTCCAGAAGAAGATATGCCATACACGGCGGAAGGCACACCAGTGGAGATCGTACTGAATCCACTCGGCGTACCCAGCCGTATGAACGTAGGTCAGATCCTTGAGACGCACCTGGGATGGGCCGGCTATCAATTGGGCGAACGCATCAACGAGTTCCTGAAAGAGAACTCCCGCGAAGAGGCTGTCCGGCGCGAGCTGAAGAGCATCTTCAAGGACACTCCGTTCCTCAGCAAGATTGCCAACCTGGAAGACGACGAGCTGATGCACGTGGCGAAAACGTTGACCAAGGGGGTTTTCTTTGCGTCACCGGTATTTGACGGCTCTCGCGAAGTTGAGATCAAGTCCATGCTTCGTGAAGCCAACTTGCCGGAATCAGGCAAGACCGATCTTTACGACGGCATGACAGGTGACAAGTTTGAGCAGCCGGTTACGGTCGGTTACATCTACATGCTCAAGCTCTCTCACTTGGTTGACGACAAGATCCACGCCCGCTCCATCGGACCGTATTCGCTGATCACCCAGCAACCGCTGGGAGGTAAAGCGCAGTTCGGCGGACAGCGCTTCGGAGAAATGGAAGTCTGGGCGCTTGAGGCATATGGCGCGGCTTACATCCTGCAGGAACTGCTGACCGCGAAGTCTGACGACGTGTTTGGCCGTACCAAGATTTATGAGGCCATCGTGAAAGGCGAGGCCGCCATTGAACCCGGCGTGCCAGAATCTTTCAACGTCTTGATTCGCGAACTGCAGTCACTCTGTCTTGACGTCGAGTTGATCAAGAGCATTGATGGCGGCCGGAAACAGGTCGCAGCGGCAGCCGACTAACCCTCGGCTGCCCGTCTCAACTCCAGAATGCTCACCGGCTGGGGTTGAGATCAGAATGAAAGCTTATTAACCGGGAGCCGCCGCGGTGGCGCAAAAACCGCAGGAGGACACCTTGTACCGTTCAAGTCCATTCGATTTGGGAAACGCGATCACTGACTTCGACTCGATTCGCATCAGCCTGGCTTCGCCCGATAAGATCCGGAGCTGGTCTCATGGCGAGGTGACAAAACCCGAGACCATTAATTACCGCACCTTCAAACCAGAACGTGACGGCTTGTTCTGCGCACGCATCTTTGGTCCCGTCACGGACTGGGAATGCCTGTGCGGCAAATACAAGCGCATGAAGCACCGCGGCGTGATCTGCGACAAATGCGGAGTTGAAGTTACGCTCAGCAAAGTTCGCCGTGAGCGCCTGGGCCACATTGAGCTGGCTTCGCCCTGCTCGCACGTATGGTTCTTTAAGGGCCTGCCATCCCGCATTGGTCACTTGCTGGATATTTCTCTGCGTGACCTCGAGTCAGTTCTGTATTTCGAGTCCTACGTAGTAGTTGAAATTGGCGATGCGCCGGTCAAAGAACGCGAAGTTATTAAAGAAGAGCAGCGCTTCCGTGAACTAGACCAGCAGTTCCGCGCCACAGGCTTCAAGGCCATGATGGGCGCGGAAGCAATCAAAGAACTTCTCAAGCGGGTTGAAGTGGATGAACTGTCCGTCGATCTGCGCGAGAAGATGAAGCACGAAACATCGCTTCAGAAACGTTTGAAGTACGCCAAGCGGCTGAAAGTCGTCGAAGCGTTCCGCAAGAGCGGCAACAAGCCACAGTGGATGATCCTGGACGTTATACCGGTTATTCCGCCGGAGCTCCGTCCCCTTGTTCCACTGGATGGCGGACGCTTTGCCACATCCGATCTAAACGATCTTTATCGTCGCGTCATCAACCGTAACAACCGGTTGAAGAAGCTGATGGACCTCCACGCTCCTGAAGTGATCGTGCGCAATGAAAAGCGCATGTTGCAGGAGTCCGTGGATGCCTTGTTCGATAACGGCCGTCGTGGACGTGTACTGCGCGGCGCCAACAATCGCCCGCTCAAGTCACTCTCTGACACGCTGAAAGGCAAGCAGGGACGCTTCCGCCAGAACCTGCTGGGAAAGCGCGTTGACTACTCTGGCCGTTCCGTGATCGTCGTTGGTCCAGAGCTGAAGCTTCACCAGTGCGGATTGCCGAAGAAGATGGCGCTCGAGCTGTTCAAGCCATTTATCTATCACCGCCTGGAACAGACCGGTCACTGCACCACCATCAAGCAAGCCAAGGAAATGGTGGAACAGCAGGAACCGATCGTTTGGGACATCCTGGAAGAGGTCATCAAAGACCATCCGGTATTGCTGAACCGTGCTCCAACGCTGCACCGTCTGGGCATTCAGGCATTTGAGCCGGTGCTGGTAGAAGGTAAGGCCATCAAGATCCACCCGCTGGTCTGCACTGCGTTCAACGCTGACTTTGACGGCGACCAGATGGCGGTACACATTCCGCTGTCACCTGAAGCGCAGGTTGAAGCCAGTGTGCTGATGCTTGCGTCACACAACATCCTGTCACCGGCGTCAGGACAGCCAATCACCGTTCCTACGCAGGACATGGTGCTTGGTCTGTACTACCTGACCAAAGCAAAGCCGGGTGCGAAAGGTGAAGGCCGCGCCTTTGCCAACACAGACGAAGTCCTGCTGGCCCTTGAAGCCGGCGAAGTGGAAACCTTGACTCCGATCCGTCTGCGCTACACCGGTGAGGTCATTGATCTTACCTCGGCGTATGACAATCAGGACATCATCCACACCGAGCCAGTCAGCTTCCAGCGGCAGTTCATCAACACCACGGTGGGACGCTCCATTCTGAATGACCATCTGCCTGCAGAGATGCCGTACATCAACGGCCTCTTAAAGAAAAAAGGCATTGGCCAGGTGGTGAACTACACGTACCTGCGCTTCGGACTGGAAACCACGGTCAAGATGCTGGACGAAGTGAAAGAGATCGGCTTCCGTTATGCCACCAAAGCCGGATTATCTATCGGCATTGATGACATGGTCATTCCTGACGATAAGAAGGAACTGGTCAGCGAGGCCGAGAAGCAGGTCATCAACGTTCAGCAGCAATACCTGGACGGCGCCATCACCAACGGTGAACGCTACAACAAGGTAGTTGAAATCTGGTCAAACGTGACGGAAAAGGTCGCCGACGAGATGTTCAACAACATGCAGGAGCTGGACAAGGCCGGATCGATGAATCCAATTTACGTCATGGCTGACTCCGGCGCTCGCGGATCGAAACAGCAGATCCGTCAGCTCTCCGGAATGCGCGGATTGATGGCCAAGCCGTCTGGCGAAATCATTGAAACGCCCATCACAGCGAACTTCCGTGAAGGTCTCACGGTGCTGGAGTACTTCGTATCCACGCACGGCGCCCGCAAGGGTCTGGCGGATACGGCACTCAAGACCGCTGACTCCGGATACCTCACCCGCCGCCTGGTGGACGTTGCACAAGACGTCATCATCAGCGAGCAGGATTGCGGAACGGTTGACGGAATCTACGTCGGATCCATTGTGGAAGCCGGCGACATCATCGAACCGCTGCGCGACCGCATCGTGGGCCGCGTATCGCTCGAGAAGATCAAAGACTACGAAGGCGGCATCATCGTGGACGTGAACCAGGAGATCACCGAAGAGCTGGCCAGCGCAATTCAGGCTGCCGGCATCGAGCGAGTGAAGATCCGTTCAGTGCTTACCTGCGAATCGAAACGTGGTGTTTGCATCGCCTGCTACGGACGCAACCTGGCATCAGGCCGCACCGTGGAACTGGGCGAAGCAACCGGCGTTATCGCCGCGCAGTCCATCGGCGAACCTGGAACGCAGCTAACCATGCGTACCTTCCACATCGGTGGTACGGCGTCACGTGTTTCCGAGCAATCACGCCTGGAAGCCCGCAGCGCTGGTATGGTCCGCTTCATCAACCTCCAGACTGTGAAAGCTAAGAGCGGCGATCTGGTGGTCATGAACCGTGCCGGATCCATCGCCGTGGTCGACGAAAAGGGCCGTGAAAAAGAGCGCAACGCCGTGGTTTATGGCGCCAAGCTGAAGGTCACGGATGGACAGCAGGTCACCCAGGGACACGTGATGGGTGAATGGGATCCTTATACGTTCGGTATCCTCACGGAAATCGGCGGTACGGTCCAATTCAAAGACTTGCAGGAAGGCATTACGCTGCACGAAGAAGTGGACGAGGTCACCGGACTCTCACGCCACGTCGTGGGTGAATCGCCGGATGAAAAGCGTCAACCAGCCATCATGATCAAGAGCAAGACGACGCGGCGGTATTTGATGCCGTCACGAGCTCACCTCATGGTTCAGGATGGTGATGAAGTTCACCCCGGCGACGTGCTGGCGAAAATTCCGCGTGAAACCACGAAGACCAAGGACATCACGGGCGGTCTGCCGCGCGTGGTTGAATTGTTCGAAGCTCGCAAGCCGCGTGAAACCGCCATTATCTCGGAAATCGACGGCGTGGTGAAGATCGGCGAAGTCAGCAAAGGACAACGCAAGATCTACGTGGTGGCTGACAACGGAACGGAAAAGGAATACTCGGTACCCAAGGGCGTACACATCAACGTGCAGGAAGGCGAGCGTATGCGCGCCGGAGAAGCCTTGATGGATGGCCCGCTCAACCCGCATGACATTCTTGCCGTACTCGGTGAGAAGGAATTGCAGGCTTACCTGGTGAACGAAATCCAGGAAGTTTATCGTCTACAGGGCGTGACCATCAGTGACAAGCACATTGAGGTTATCGTCCGCCAGATGATGCGCTGGGTGAAGGTGGAAGACGTGGGTGATACCACGTTCCTGCTGGAACAGCAGATCGATAAGTTCCGCTTCCGCGAAGAGAATGAGCGCGTGATTGCCAACGGTGGCCGCCCGGCAACGGGACGTCCCTTGCTGCTGGGAATCACTAAAGCTTCACTCTCCACGGAGTCGTTCATCTCCGCGGCATCGTTCCAGGAGACAACCAGGGTACTCACGGAAGCCTCGATTCAGGGCGCTGTGGACCATCTGCGCGGCCTCAAGGAGAACGTCATCGTCGGTCGCCTTATCCCAGCCGGAACGGGCATGGAGTTCTACCGCAACGTGCGGCTGGCTCCGGAGCTCGAACAGGCTGCGGCCAAGGTGCAAGAGGAAGTCTCACAGGCATACGCGGAAGCAGAGCGTGCGCTTGAGCTTCTTCGCCAGGAAGGCGAAGCTGAAGAGATGGCTGCCGAGTAACAGTTGTTTACCAACTAACAAACTAGAACGGGCTGGAGCAATCCAGCCCGTTCTATTTGCGATTTTGGTGGACTTAGTCCACCGCTTAGTCCACAATTGTTAGGCCATGGAAGTTAACATTCATGAAGCCAAGACCAACCTTTCCAAGCTGCTGCAGCGTGTGGCTCTCGGAGAAGAAATCATTATCGCCAAAGCGGGCACACCGATAGCAAAGCTGGTACCCGTATACGCAGAAAAACCAAAACGCCCGTTGGGGTTCTATAAGGGACAGATATGGATGGCGGATGATTTCAATGGGCCCCTGCCCGATGACATCCTGGCAGGTTTTCTGGGAGAAGAGCTACCGCCTGGCAAGATTTCCGCCAAAACAGAGCCGTCGATTTCGCAGAGACGAAAGAAAAAAAGATGAAGTTTCTGCTCGACACCTCAATTTTTTTGCGCAGCTTAGATGCTTTTCATCAATTGAATCAGCAAACGCAAAAAGTGTTTACCGAGGGCGAGGAGGTGTACCTCTCTTCCGCTAGTTCGTGGGAAATTGTTGTGAAATTCGGAACTGGCAAACTTGACCTTCCAAAGCGACCCTCAATACTCATTCCTGAGGCACTTGCAAGGTTTTCAATCCGCGCACTTCCGATCACACTTAGCCACACGCTGGCTGTGGAGGAATTGCCGAATCATCACAAAGACCCATTCGATCGTATCCTTGTTGCGCAAGCACGTAGCGAAGCAATGGTATTAATGACGGAAGACCTAGAAGTGAGCAAGTACCCAATAGAGATCTTCTGGTGTGGAAAGTAGCGTTGCTGCATGGCCCGGCGTTATCAGCTTTCTTGATAACCTGCTCGGGCTGCCTGTAACCTAGTTACTCATGCACTTTACTCGATTACGACGCGCGTTCTGGCAGGCCTTTCTTCACGGCCAGTTTTCTATCGCCAAGGCCGCCGCGTACTCATCGATCCTTACGCTGTTTCCCGCCTTCCTGATCGTTACGTCAATGCTCGAAGCGTCCAACGCCACGGAAGGCTTCGTCCGCCAGATATCCGCTGCGGTTGGGTGGGCCTTGCCACCCGGTCCTGATTCTATTGCTCTCACGTTCTTTCAGACGAAGCAGCATCAGGCCACACGCATTATTTACTCCGCTTCCCTGGTCACCATGCTCGCGGCTTCGGGTGTGATGATCTCCTGGATGGAAGGGTTTCGCAAGGCATATAACCTGCCCAACTCCTGGGGATTCTGGCGGGAGAGAATGGTCGCTTTCTATCTGGTTTTTCTTGCCTTGATTCCCCTTGGATTTGCAACCTTGCTGGTCGCGTTCGGCAATGAAATTGAAGCCTGGGTGCAGGCACAGACCATGCACCTTTTCAAGCCGCTGATCATCCTGGTGTGGGACGGTGTACGCTGGGGCATCGCCATGCTGACGAGCATCGCCTTCATGAGCCTGGTGTACCACCATGGAATCCCTAAGACTCAATCCTGGCGGCGCGTATTGCCGGGTGCCGTGCTGGCGACAGTTTTGTGGTTTCCGGCGACCATGTTCTTCGGATGGTATGTGACTCATTACGCCACCTACACAGTGGTCTATGGCTCTCTCAGCGCGGCCATAGCGCTTCTGGTATGGCTTTATATCGTATCCGTCTTGGTACTGCTGGGCGCAGAATTGAATGCTCAGGTCTATCCGAAGATTGCCGAAACGGGCGTTGGGGCCAGTGAACGCGATGGCTTTCCGGCAGAAAGCGAAAATACCGAAAGCAAGGGTATAAGTAATAGATGAGCTCATTGAAAGGCCTTGACTGGGCATCCACGCACGTTCCCCGCAAAGCAAAGATTGTCTGCACACTTGGACCAGCCAGCAATTCTGAAGCGATCATGCGCGACCTGATGCGCCTTGGCATGGACGTGGCGCGGTTGAATTTCTCTCATGGAACCCATGAAGACCACGCGCGCAATGTCGATCGGCTGCGGCGGGTGGCTGCCCGGGAAGACCGTACCATCTGCATCCTGCAGGACCTGCAAGGTCCCAAGATCCGCACTGGCCGGCTCAAATACCGCACGCCCATCGCCCTGAAGAGTGGCTCGCGACTCATCATCACGCCCAGGGACATCCCCGGCACAGCCAGCGTAATTTCAACAACATTTAAGACGCTTGCCCTTGAAGTCCATCCTGGAGCACGGATCCTGCTCTCAGACGGACTGATCGAACTCAGAGTCACGGGCATACGCGGAAATGACGTTGAATGCGAGGTGATCAACGGCGGCATGCTTGGCGAACATAAAGGCATCAATCTGCCGGGAGCAAAGGTGAGTGTCCCGTCCATGACGGAAAAAGACGAGAAGGACCTGGAGTTTGGGATCAAGCATGGCGTGGACATGGTGGCCGTCTCATTCATACGGACGGCGGAAGACGTGCGCGCGGTTAAACGATTCATTCAGGCCCGGCGGTCGGACGCATGGATCATCGCCAAATTGGAGAAACCGCAGGCGATTGAAGAATTGAACCTGGAAGAGATCCTGGACGTTGCTGATGGTGTGATGGTGGCGCGTGGCGATCTTGGCGTGGAGATGCCGCCGGAGAAAGTGCCAGTGATCCAAAAACAGGTCATACGGCGGGCCGCAGATTGGCGTAAGCCGGTCATCACCGCGACGCAAATGCTTGAATCGATGATCGAAAATCCGCGTCCTACGCGGGCTGAAGCCAGTGACGTGGCTAACGCAATTCTGGATGGAACAGACGCTGTGATGTTGTCGGCGGAAACAGCCAGCGGCAAGTATCCGCGTGAAGCCGTGGCGATCATGGCCAAGATCATCGCTGAGGCGGAATCAAGCACTGAAGTGTTTCCGAGGCGCCGCCAGCACCGGCAACTATCGATTTCAGAGACTATCTGTGAATCCGTTTCACACGCCGCACAGGACCTGGAGATGAAGGCCATTTCCGTCTACACGGAAACGGGGAATACTGCGCGCCTGATTTCCAAATACCGCCCTAAGACTTCAATTTACGCATTTGCTGCCAATGATCATGTATGCGCGCGCCTGAATCTGATGTGGGGTGTGAAGCCTATCGCCTGCGAGATGGGCATTACCAGTGAGGAGATGCTGAAGAATGCGGAAGACCTGCTGCTGAAACGCCAGGCTGTCCAGCCCGGGGATGTGGTGGCGATTGTGGCCGGAACACGGAGCATTAGCGGATCCACAAATTTTCTGCGGCTGCACGTGGTGGAAAACGAAGTCTCAGCTAATCTACCAACTAAAGATCGCCGCAAGCAGCCGCGTTCACAACCCGCCAGCGGCCGCAAAACGAAGTTGACCAGACGCTGAGCCGGAAGTCATCTCATAGGTGGTTTTGTCCGAGGCAAGAATAGGACCTCAGGGTCAAAAAGGGCAAATCATTTTTGGACTTGTGCGGCCTGACTGAAGACAGGCCCCTGGTACGCGTTTTTCATGGCTGGCTTTACGAGTGAACTCTAGTTGACCCAACCAGATCCCGAGCCGTGATCCTTCTTGTCCTTCTCATCTGGCGGTTTGAAATTGCCGTATTCGTCAAAGTATTGCTTGGGGTCTTTCTCATGCTTGCGCATGTAGACCTCAAATTTTCGTCCGGCCCTGCGTCGCTTCCAGCGGTAGTAGTTGTTGCTCAAGCTCGCAATCTTATCGATCACAACACCTGATAGCGAAGCCCGCCGCCAAAAAAGCCTATACCAGATATAACCGGTTCCAATACCCAGGAGCTGAACCATGTAGAAAAGGGCAAATCCGCTCAGAATGAAATAACCAGCTTCAATGGCACCGATACCGAGCAGCACCCATAAAACAGGGATTTGGAAGGGCAATGGGAACATCATGATGGATGTGCCGCGGTTTAACATGTAGAAGACCATCAGCAGTGCGTTTGCAGCTACACCAGCGCCCAAGGCGGGGCCGGCGCCAATCTGTCCCGTCAACGAGAGCAAAAATCCCACTACTCCTGCAAGCGCGGATGAAAAAACGTACAGCTCCGCAAAGCCTCTTGAGCCAACTCTGTCTTGCACAGCGGACCCGATGAAATAGACGCCGACCATGGAGAAGAGCACATGTTTAGGATCCAAATGCACGAACGGGTAAGTAAAAAATTGCCAGACCCAGAAATGCTTTGAGATCTGTGATGGGATCAACTCTGTCCCGGCGAGAATGTCCAAAGCAACAGAGCGGTCAAGGGCCCAGAGAAGTATGATCGCTACCCAAATGCCCAGCGTGCCGATGACGATATAGCGCAAAGCGCCATAAAATCGAGGAAGTCCGAACTGAAAACTTGTGTCTCTCCGCATTTCGTGTCTTTATCTTTCCGGTTCCGGTATCACTATCAGACTCTTGTGTCCCTTGGCGTCAATTGATCGTAGACCAAAAATTACGTTGTCCTTTGATTCCGGCAAGTCGGCGTTGGTGGCGGTAACGCGCATTGCATTCTCTGACGGAAAATCGGCGTCGGTTGTCTTACGCCATAGCACTTCATAACCAGCAGCTCCGGAAGTGGAGTCCCACTCCAATTTGGAATCATTCTCCAGACCCTTAGTCAGCAACCTTGGTTTCACTGGCGGCGCAGGAGAAGAGGCCAGCGTGGCCAACGAGGCGGCGTTCAGCCTGGCGACATTGGCTACATACTCAAAGTCGACAAACTTCGGAAGGTCTCCGTATTCGATGCCCTTCTCTGTTCTCGGGTTCTCGTGTTGATGGTGAAAATCTTCTCGATATTCCGTAAAACGGACGGCGGCAAACCCCTGACCGTTGAAGGCAGAATGGTCTCCGCCGCGCAAATAACGGTCCCGCCGGTAGATCAATTTTGGCGAGAACTGCCCTAGACTTGAGTACGCTTGTGATACTTCCGAGATATACCGCGCTACCTGTCGCGAGGGCGAATCATTCTCGCCGCCAACCCCACGAATACGGTTGATGTCGGCCTCGGTGGCCGCTGCGGGGATCCCCTCTGAGAACACACGCACCCAGTGGTTGTTTTGCAGCGTTTCACCGGGGGTTCGATTCCCGCCCACAATGTCGTTATTCAGCACGCCTTCAATCTGCCAACCCTGATCCCTGGCCATTTTGGCGAAGTGAGTACTGCCGTTGAGGCCCTGCTCTTCGCCGGCAACCGTCAGGAAAATGACGGTCGCGGGAAACTTGTGTTTGCTCATGACCCGTGCGCATTCCAGGGACACCGCAGTCCCGCTGCCGTCATCATTTGCACCCGGAGCAACATGGGCTGCATCCATTACATCCAGGCTGCGGGAATCGTAATGGCCGGTGACAAGGAAGATGCGCTTTGCCTGATCAGGATCAGTGCCGCGCAGGATCGCGTAGACGTTCTGGATTTCGGTGGGCTCTTTGATACGATCCTTGGGCCCTTTGGATTGCTCGACAAACGTGTCAGTCTTTACTTCCAGGCACCCACCGCAAGCCTGAGAGTAACGCTCAAATTCTGTCTTGATCCAGTTGCGTGCAGCTACAATACCTGTACTGGAAGTAGCAGCATCAGGGTTGTTGACTGAAAGGGTATTCCGGGTCCCAGACGAAACCAGTTTTTCAATGGTCTGCTGGATCTGTGAAGCTGACACGTCATGAATGATGTGGACGATGGCGTCGTCTTTCGCGAACTTAGCTGCTCCGGTTTTCTTCTCAGCGGTCTTCCTCGCGGGAGACGCCGGGCCGGAAGAGGCGGATTTCGCACGGCTTTTCGTGCTATTGCTCTCGGCCGCCGGCGCGGCTTGCTGGGCAACAGATGTGCGAGTCAGGAGCATCAGAAGCGCCAAAACAGAAATCCAGGTCACTTTGATAATGTGGCGAAAGATCAAGGCGTAAACCTCGTGTAGAGAACTTGACGACAACCCAGAGAGATTCTAAATATAATGGCGTACCTGTTGCCAGCCGAGCAGGTTGCCTTGGAAGGAGGAGAAATGGCGATTTGTCCAGAATGCGACACAGATCTGGATTTGGACGAAGAAGAACTTGAAGAAGGTGAAGTAGTATCGTGCCCGGAATGTGGATCAGATTTCGAAGTTATTACTAAAAGTCCTTTGGAGTTGAACCCCGTTGACGAGTATGACGAGGACGACGATGAAGACGACGCAAAAGAGGAAGAAGAAGACGGTGACTTCTAGGCGGCTGGCAAATTTGCTTGCTGCCGTTCTGGGCGTGGCCTTTCTTTTTTCCCCGGTGGCCGCTAAAGACGACCACGTTAAACCATATGGCCTTATTTTTGGCACCGCCTACGGCCCGGACGACCGCCCTCTTTATGGCGTCCGGGTCACAATCCATCTGGCAGACCACAAAACCCCCCATTGGGACTTGATGTCTGACCACCGTGGAGAATTCGCCCAACGTGTTCCCCCCGGACCCAGTGATTATGAGATTTCGGGCGAAGCCGTGATTGCACCTGTCGTTGATGGTAAGCCGCAAGCTTCTAAAAAGAAGCAACTTAAAGGTTCCACCAAGGTCCATCTGGATAAAGATGAGCGGCAGGACATCAGCTTGCATCTAAACTGAGTAGAAGCTCAATTCAATTTAAACGTAAGAGGTGGTCTGGATGACACGTAGATTCGTAGTGTTTGCTGTCATGGCCTTGATGCTGGTCAGCCTTCCAGCCCTGGCGCAAAACAATCAAGAGATGCGCAGTGTGAGCGGCAAGGTGCTAAATGCCCAGGACCAGCCCTTGACCAAGGCAGTGGTGCATCTGAAGAACACGAAGACCCTGGTCATCAAGACCTACATCACTGAGCCGGACGGAACGTACCGATTCAGTGCGCTCTCACCGAATGTGGATTACGAGATCTACGCTGAGAAAGAAGGCCAGCGCAGTGATACCAAGACCCTGAGCGCCTTCGACAACCGAAAACAACTCACGGTCACTCTCAAGATTCGCTCAGAAAAATAGGACAAATCTGTAGTAGCGCCATCAACGATTTCGTGGACGGCCAATGCCGCATGCCTTTACGGCGGGCTGAGCTTCAGTAAAGTCGCGGGATTCAGGTACTCGCCCTGCCAGCGTACGGCAAAGTGCAGGTGAGGTGCGGTGGACCGTCCTGTCCCGCCGCTAAGCGCTAGAGTCTGTCCACGATCGACTTTGTCACCTTCTTTGACCTTGAACTCAGAAAGATGAAAATAGAGCGTGATCAGGCCCTGGCCGTGGTCCACAGCCACGCAATTGCCTTCGAAGTAAAGAGGGCGCGCCAGGATCACGGTGCCGGCGTTGGACGCGTGAACGGGTGTCCCGGTGCCTACACGGAAATCCAAGCCAGTGTGCTGGTTCTTCTTTACCCCGTTGTACAGCCGGGCTGAGCCAAAGACGCCTGAAGTCGAAGCTTCCGCGGGAGCTTCGAAAGCGCCGGTCCATGCGGGTTCGTTGGCTGAAGACGAGAATGCCTGTTTCTTGACCTTCTGTTCTTCCTCAATCCGCGCCAGAGTCTCTTTGCGCGGCTCAACGTATTCAGTCGCCACCTTAATGGTTGTAGATGGATAGATGGCCGCAGTCACCGGAATTTCCTGCTGATGGCGCAGCTTGCCCCCTGTGACGGAGGTGGCCTCAAGTTCCAGAGAGTAATGGCCAGGCTTGGTTGAAAGTGCGATTCCAGCAATGGCGTACCAGCAGCCACAGGCGTGGCTTTGGCGAAAGACAATACTGTGGTCCAGCCAGGTGGCTTGCAGTTGGGAAAGATTGCCGGGCGCCTTTATCTGAAAGAGAACTGGCGCGCCATTCATCAGTTGGATCGGCTGATAGCTGACCTTCCAGGCTGACGGCGTTTCGGCGACGGCGCGGTCAAAGCCAGTTACGACCGCAAGAAGAGTCATGGCTACAAAGAGAGTTCTCCAGAGCGCCGAGGGCAGGAATACGCGGCAAGGAGCTGGCAGGTGCTGTCGTGACCCGAAGAGCATGAGCTACCACGGACCCATGGGATTACGATTCGTTCCACCGGCGGAAAATCAGGGAACCATTGGTGCCGCCGAAGCCGAATGAATTCGACAGTGCTATTTCCAGTGGCGCCTTGCGCGCGGTATTGGGAACGTAATCCAGGTCGCAGTCTTCTCCGGCGACCTCAAGATTGATGGTTGGCGGCAGGACTTGGTCCCGCAGCGCCAGAATCGTAATGCCGGCTTCAAGGCCGCCAGCACCGCCTAACAGGTGCCCGGTCATGGATTTGGTGGAGCTTACCGGGATTTTGGAGTTCTCGCCGAACGTTCTTTTGATGGCCTTGGTCTCCAGCACATCACCAAGCGGGGTGGAGGTTCCGTGCGCGTTGACGTACTGAACGTCACTGGGCTGCAGCTTGGCGTCCTTAATGGCGTTCATCATCACACGATAGCCGCCTTCTCCATTTTCGGCCGGCTGGGTGATGTGGAAAGCGTCCGCGCTCATGCCGTACCCGATGACTTCTGAAAGTATTTTGGCTCCGCGATTGCGCGCGTGCTCCAAATCTTCAAGAACCAGAATCCCTGCGCCTTCACCGATAACGAAGCCGTCTCGACCTTTGTCCCATGGGCGGCTCGCTCTTTCCGGTTCGTCGTTGCGTGTGGAAAGGGCGCGCATGGCGGCAAAGCCACCTACTCCCATGGGAGTAATTGCAGCTTCGGTGCCGCCTGCAATCATCACGTCCGCATCGCAGCGCTGGATGATCTTGTAAGCGTCACCAATGGCATGTGCGCTGGTGGTACACGCTGTAGCCGTCGCCTCGTTCGGTCCTTTGGCACCGTAGCGGATGCTAACGTGGCCGGCAGCCAGGTTTACGATGGCCGCCGGAATAAAAAATGGTGAGATCTTGCGCGGCCCGCCAGCAAGCAGCGCAGCGTGCTCCCGCTCGATGACATCGAATCCGCCAACTCCGGAACCGATATGTACGCCTACCCGATGTTCATTCTCAGGCGTCACCTTCAACCCTGACATGGTCATGGCTTCATCCGAAGCGGCCATGGCAAGATGGATGAACCGCCCCATCTTTTTCACTTCTTTTTTTTCAACGAAATTCAAAGGGTCAAAGCCCTTCACTTCGGCGGCGATCTGGCAGGCAAAGTTGCCGGCATCGAAGTGAGTGATTTTCGCTACTCCGCTTTTGCCGGCAACAATGTTCTTCCAGACCTCGCTGCTGGTGTTACCAACTCCGCAGATCAGCCCCAGACCCGTTACAACAACCCGCCTCACCAATCACTTGCCGCCTTTCGAATGTTTCTCAATGTACTCAGTGGCGTCCTTTACGGTCCGGATTTTTTCCGCGTCTTCATCAGGAATTTCAATGTCAAAAGCCTCTTCAAAAGCCATGACGAGTTCTACGGTGTCGAGAGAATCTGCGCCGAGGTCATCCACGAAGGAGGCATTGGGCGTGACTTCACCCTCATCCACTCCGAGCTGCTCAACGATGATTTGTTTAACCTTCTCCTCAACTGCTGCTGCCATAGGATTGTGTCTCCTTCTTTCGCTCTGCTGAATTTTTTACCTCGGAACCGCATCACTGTTTTACTGATTTCGCGTTCTTTTGAATATAGGCAATTGCATCCTGCACGGTCACGATCTTCCCGGCATCGTCATCAGGAATTTCCAGATCAAAATCCTCCTCAAACGCCATGATGAGCTCAACCTGGTCAAGTGAATCTGCTCCCAGATCATCCACAAATGAAGCCTCTGGCACCACCTCGGAGGCTTCCACACCGAGCTGATCCACGATGATCTGAGTGACCTTCTCCTCTACCATGGGCATGAGGCTCCTTACAACGCCAAACCGCTTAGTGTAATTGCTGGAAAAATGTTGTGTAAAGGGCACCCCTCAAGTGCGCCCTGGCGACACAACCCAGGTTCCGGCAACCCTCCGGCAATCCAAAAACCTGCAAGTAAATCCTGAATGCTGGACAGCGCTCAAATGAGAGGCTGGTAGTTCCACCCCCGCAGCAGTCGTTTTGTCGCAGCTTCTATTGTATCGGGAGCGGACGTTTTCAACCGATTCCGGCCTAAAGTACAATATCTCCTTGCCTGCCAAAACCAAGCTTTTCCTGAAGCTTACCGCCTGGATCGCAGCCCTGAAGACTCTTGGAGCCTGGGGTGTTCTGATCCTGGCGACCATTGACAGCGCCGCTATCCCCATCCCTTTGGACGCACTGGTAGCGGGTTATGTCTACTCCAAGCCTCACCTTGCCTGGCTGTATTGCATAGCTGGTGCTGTGGGATCGGCCATTGGATGTCTGGTTCCTTATGGCTTGGGCCGTGCCGGCGGTGAGCTTTTTCTGCTCAAGCGAATTAATGAAGCGCGGCTTCAGCGTATTCGGGACCGTTTTGAAAAACAGGAGTTTGTTGCGCTCATGGTTCCCGCCATGCTGCCGCCGCCAACACCATTCAAGCTCTTTGTTTTCTCGGCAGGCGTGTTTGAGATGCGAATTCCAGCATTTCTTCTGGCGATCGTGATCGGACGACTCGTACGGTTCGGCATCCTCTCCGCGTTGACCGTGATCTTCGGGCCCCAGATCATCAGCGAAGCCAGGTTCCTGCTGCGGAATCATCTGGGTTTCGCATTGCTGGGACTTCTGGTGGTGATTGCTGCGGCTTACCTTATCTTTCGACTTATGCGAGCTCCCGTTTCCGAAGTTGCAATGGAGATCCAGCATGGCCATGCGCGTGAGAGCGAAAGTCTGAATGAGACAGACGATAAAATGCCGCGAGCCGATTCACACGGAAAGTGAAGCAAGTCGCGGCATGGTTAAGTTAGAAGTTCGTCACTAATCAAGCGTCAAATATTCAACCTAGCTTGCGCGCCTGCAAAGGCATGTACACGCAACTCTCTTCCTGGTTGAACATGTCACCCGATAGAGACCAAGCGCGGCCCCTTGATCCTCCGCACATCTCTTTGAACTCACAGTTTCCACACTTTCCCTTCAAATTCGCGGGATCGCGCAAAGACTGGAAGATCGGCGAGTAGCGGTACAAATCCACCAGCTTGTCCCGACGTACGTTGCCTGCCGGAATGCGCAGGGATTTGCTGGCAAGCACGTCACCACAGTGGGTGATGTACACGGACGCCATGCCCTCATTGATCGGCAGAACTCCAGGTACGCCGGTTTCAAAGAACGCGGGAAGCCCGCCTGTCTCGCCCACCAGTGATCTGGACTTCGATCTCTGCTGTAGCACATATCTGCGATAGTGCTGTGCTTCAACAGTTTTGATCTTGAATGGGACCTTCTGGGCCAGCGCGTAAATGCTCCGGAACGCCTCCTCAAACTCCGAAGCGGAAGGAAGGTTTTTGAGCGATTCGTCCGGGCCAGGCACGGGAAAAGAAATGCTCCACATGGTGATTCTGTAATTCAGCAGCAGAGTTGCCATAGAGCCGAGATCGCCAAGATTTCTGCGAGTGAGATTTGTGTGGATTTGAACAGGTAACCGGCGCTCATTTGCCCACTTGATGCCTTGCAGCGTACGAGCGAACGATCCTGGAATGTCACTGATCACGTCATGTGAACCACTGTCCGCTCCGTTGAGCGTAAAGGCCACACGTGCAAGCGACGCCGCTTTCAGGTTAGCAATCGTCTGTAGAGTAACAGCCGAGGCGGGAGTCAGTAGCATCACCGGATGCAGATTGCAGGAAGCCGCATACTGCACCAGGCTATAAATTCCATTTCGACTCAGGGGATCATCACCTGCAAACATGAACACAGGTGGTTTAAGGTCTGCAACGTCGCGAATCAGTTGCTCCGCTTCGCTGTCGTTTAATTCCAGCTTTGAAATAGCTGGCCGGAAGTTTTGGTCACGGCATCCGACCGAGGAAACGGAGGTTTCCCAGATCGCAATGAGGGGCTGCGAATGCAAATCAATAATTTTGTTCATATCCGTCGTCCTGTAAAAACAGGCGTTACTGCTATTGGGGATATCTTAGAAGCATCAGAAATTAGAGGAAGGGATTTAATGTTGAGGCAAGACGATTTGCAGCCACGATCAGCTATTAAGTGCTTTAAAAATAGGGATTTATATTGATGTTAGCTGGCGGTAAACTCTGTAAACAGGCGGAGCGAACACTTAGAGTTTATTAGGAACTTTAATAAACGTGCTTCATCGCCAAAGAAGCGGGACTGCGGCGGCTTAGGCTATGTTGTCTTAGGCTGCGACGTCTTAGGCCGCGACGTCCCTTCGGGGCAGAGTGCGCAGAGCAGAAGCCACTAGCGCTCCCGCTCCGAAGAAAACCGCGGAGAAGAAGAGATCGGAAGCCAGACCGCGCTGGAAGAACGGGATAGCTGCGACATAGCAGGCGGTAAGGCCGGCGAAAGTTTTGGGGTAGCTGATATATCCAGCTGCCCAGACGGCGAAGTTGCTGATCAGGAAGAACGAGATGGAACTGGCCAGCGCAGTCCCCGCAACATACAGCGGTTTTACCCGGTTGCGAAGGAGCATACCCAGGCCGCACGCTCCGGCGTACCAGGCCCATACTACGGTCTGATCCCAGGTCAACGGGAGGTGGTAAACGCGGTAGTTCAGGAAAATATCAGAACCAATCAGGAGAACAACCGGCGCCCAGAAATACTTGCGCGGCATCGAGGAGCCGAAGAACAGAAGCGAGGCGCCAACTGGCGTGAAACCATGGGTCGCGAAAGTCCCGGTACCGGCCAGAACACGAATCGCAACAGCGAGAACAACGAACAGGTAAGCCAGCATGAAGCACCTCGAAACAGTATTGTCACCGTTTTGTTGTGCATGCGTCAACATTGGCGGCTCTATCTGGTATTCGTTGTCTGGGTTATTCAGCGGCCGTATGGTGGTGTTCCAAAGGCCATCTCGGAAACGCGCAGTTGAGGATCGAGCAGGACATAGGCCCGCAGAGGCTGCGAACGCCTGGTGCGCGACGGTTTCAGCTCAAACAGGTGGGTGTCAGCAAAACGAAGATCGGCAAAGGTAACCTGAAATCCGTCTCCACCGGGCAGCTTTTGTGTTTGCACGAGCGGATACTGGGCCCAGTCCAGATACACCTGTCCCAAGCGTGACTTCTTCGCCGCCAGAGTGACCGCAGTTTCTTCTGGCTTGTAGTGGAGCACTGATTCATTTCCCGGATCAATCTGACCGCTGTTTACATTCACCGGAAAGAGCTGAAAGAAGGCCGCGGTCTCTACTACGCCGTTCCATTCAAATGGGCTAAAGGCGGTGGGAAAGGCTGAGAGCCGCAACGGATCTTGATTTTGATAGGTGACTGAGCCCATCAACTTTAACGCACGGCGATGCTCGAAATCGCGAGTGAAGATCACCAGCACCAGGCAGATCAGCGCCGCGATGGCACTTCCACGTCCGCGAAACGGTGGTTTGGCGCCTCCCACTTCATCAGAAACCAGCCGGAGGATTCCGGGCACAGTCAATGCCAGGAAAAGCGCGATCAGCATGATCGGGTCAATGATGTAAACAATGTCCCAGGAATACCACTTCAAACTAAAAGGCGCGAACGGCCGGACACCATAGTTATTGGTGAAATCCTGGAGCAGATGTACCAGGCAGCCGAACACCGCGTAGACGTAGAGGAGCTTCCAGTCAGGCGGGGTCCTGGTATCGCGACCGCGAGCTTTCATCAGCCCATACCAGCCCCGGACCATCCCGAGAACCAGTCCAGCCAATACCGGCGCGCCCAGCAGTGAGTGCGTAAACCCGCGATGATGGGCGAATCCAGTGACTGACCCTCCGAAGTAGGCAACCAGGTCAATGTCAGGCGACTCGGTGGCCAAAGTGAGTGTGAGCGTGGCCAGCGCGGTTTTGCGATTCAATCCCGCACGTCCCAGGCAGGCACCGGTCAAGAAATGTGTGAGTGGCTCCAAAGTTAGGCTCCTCGAAACAGATGTTGTGGCCTGGTCAAGGCTCGCTCGGCATTAACAACTGGAAGCTCTTATCAGCAATGCTGACCTCCGCTGGCACCCGACCAAGCAGCTCACCATCCGCCTGAGCATGGATTTCGGGAACGTCCAGAGCTGTGCACCGAAACCATTTGGAAGTTACCACGTCAACTTTGGGGACCTTCCAATTCAGTCCGGTGGCAACACTGGCAAAATAATTAGCAAAATGCAGAACGTTGCCGGTCCGGAAAAGAAGCAGGCTGTAGTGATCGATGGTGAGGGAAGAGCCCAGGTTAACGAAGCGCAGAAGTCCGGGGAAATGGCGCGCGCGGACCGCCATGGCAAGCGTGATTTTGTCCTGGTGTGTCTGGCCTTGCTCATCCTTCCATTCCACCTTAAACATTGGAAAATGACCGTGACCAGCCATGCGTGCCATTTCTAAGAAGTACGCGTTGCGGCCAAAGCGTTCTTTGGATTCCACCGCGGTGCGATACATAAGCTGCGCGTCAGAACCCACACCGGCAGCAACCACGAAATAGCGGAGATCTTCCTTGCCCTGACGCTGAGAGCGCAAAATGCCGGGATAAATTGCTCGCGGCTTGTATTCGAGCAGAGAGCGAGCGGCAGCTTCGGGATTGGAGTGAAGCCTAAGGTCAGTAGCCAACAGGTTGCCGCTGCCCAGCGGGATTACGCCAATGGTCGGCTGCTGGACGGGCGATTGCACGTGCATCACGCCGTTCAGGACCTCATTGAAGGTGCCGTCGCCTCCGCAGGCGAGAACCGTGTCAAAGCCTGCTGTAGCCGCCTGTTGTGCCTGCTGCACTGCGCTGCCCGGGTGGGTTGTGGCCCAGGCTTCCACCTGCATGCCATGTTCGCGGAAGAGGGTGGCGATACGGGATATCTGCTGCGTGCGTCGCTCACGCTTCCGGCCCGACGCGAGATTGTAGAGCAGGCAGACCTTCTTCATCAGCAAACTGACAAATATAATCGTTGCATGGCCACAGCCGCCAAGAATAACGCCAAAGCAAAAGAAAAGGGCCTGGAAAAGAAGATAGAGAAGCTGCGCGACGAAATCCGTCGCCACGAGCAGCTGTACTACGTGCTGGATGCACCCGAGCTGAGTGATGCAGACTTTGACCGTCTGATGCAGGAGCTGAAGGCCCTGGAAGCAGCCCACCCGGAGCTGATCACGCCTGATTCGCCCACGCAACGTGTGGGCGGCAAGCCCCGCGAAGGCTTTCTCAAGATCGCACATTCGCGTCCCATGCTTTCGCTCGACAACGCGTACAACGAACAGGAACTGCGTGACTGGGACCGGCGTGTCCGTGAACTGGCTGGTTCGGACAAGATCGAGTATGTCTGCGAGTTCAAGATGGACGGCATGTCAATGGCATTGACCTATCGTGACGGCAAGCTGCTTACGGGCGTGACGCGCGGGGATGGCTCAATTGGCGAAGACGTGACCAGCAACGTTCGCACCATGCGTTCGGTGCCGCTTGCCATCAGCCCCGCCGTGCTGAAGAAGGCCGGGATACCTCCTGATTTTGAGGCACGTGGCGAGGTGGTGATGCCGCTGACGGCATTTCAGCGCATGAATGACGAGCGTGAGCAGCAGGGACTGAGCAAGTTCGCTAATCCTCGCAACGCCGCCGCTGGAACCATTCGCGTTCTTGAGCCTAATATCGTCGCGCAGAGACGCCTTGATTTTTACGCTTACTTTCTGCTGGTGGACGGCAAGTTTTTTCCCGATCACCACTCCGACGCACTTGATGCCCTGCATGCCGCCGGCTTCAAAGTTAACTCGCATCGCATCGTGGTCAGCACGATTGATGAGGTGCTGAAGTTCATCGCCAAAGGCGAAGGACTGCGGGAAAAGCTGCCCTACGAAATTGACGGCATCGTGGTGAAAGTGAATTCCCGCCGCACGCAGGAGCGGCTTGGTTTCACCGGCAAGGCTCCGCGCTGGGCCATCGCCTACAAATACGCTGCCCGCAGTGGCGTCACCCAGGTGGAGGACATCAAGCCGCAGGTCGGTCGGACCGGGAAACTTACGCCTGTCGCGTGGCTGAAGCCAGTGTTCATCGGTGGAACTACGGTAAGCCGGGCCACGCTGCACAACATGGACGAGATCGGGCGCCTGGGGGTGAAGATTGGCGACTGGGTAATGGTGGAGCGCGGTGGAGACGTGATTCCCAAAGTGGTGAAGGTGGTGGATGACAAGGAGCATCCGCGCGGGAAAAGAGAGTTCCGCATGCCCACGCATTGCCCTGTTTGTAACAGCGAAATCCGGCATAAGGAGGGCGAGGTCGATTACTGGTGCGTGAACATCAACTGTCCCGCGCGGCTGCAGGGCAGCATCCTGCACTTTGCCTCACGATCCGTGATGAACATTGACGGCATGGGTGAATCGATTGTGAACCAGCTGCATGAAGCCGGGCTGGTGAAGAACATCGCCGATATTTACGGCCTCAAGGACAAGAGGCCGCAACTTCTGGCGCTGGAGCGCGTGGGAGAGAAATCGATTGATAACCTGCTGGCGGAGATTGAGAACTCTCGCAAGCTCCCGTTGGAACGCGTAATCCTTGGCCTGGGGATTGGGCAGGTGGGTACGCGCACAGCGGAGCTTCTGGCGGAGCATTTTGGATCAATGGATGCGCTGATGGATGCATCGGCCGAAGAGTTGCAGGAAGTGCAGGATGTTGGCCCGAGCGTTTCAGCAAGCATCAGGGAGTTCTTTGATGAGCCGCGGAACCGTGAGCTGGTGAAGCGATTGGAAGGATTTGGCCTGACGTTCAAGGGCGTGAAGCGCGAACGTGGAACAGCGCTGGCGGGAAAGACATTTGTTATCACCGGGACGCTGGAGAAATACTCGCGTGATGAAGCCAAGCGCATGATTGAAGACGCAGGTGGCAAGGTCTCAGGGTCGGTGAGCAAGAAGACAGATTACGTTGTGGCCGGCGACGATCCGGGATCGAAGCTGGATAAGGCGCGTGAGTTGGGAGTGAAGGTAGTGGGAGAAAAGGAGTTGGAAGAGTTGCTGAAGCAGGGGGTTTAATCCCGAACGAAGTGAGGGATCGCTATTGTCAAAGAGGCTCTTAAGGCGAATACTTTTTCGTGCATTTGCGACCATTTGCAATGGAATCCGTCTCGCTTCGCTCAGGAAATGAAAATTGGACGGTAGGGATCCCTCGCGAAGCTCGGGACTTCAGAAAAAGAACCTCGGGATTTGAAAAACTACATGACCCAACAAACGCAAGCCTTCCGCACCGCACGCGATTTTCTACTTCAACACCGTGACGAATACGCAGCCGCCTATGCCGGCTTCCAGTGGCCGAAGCTTAACCACTTCAACTGGGCACTGGACTGGTTTGATGTGATTGCTGGCGGAGAACGTCGTGATCAGACGGCTTTATGGGTGGCCTATGAAGATGGCCGGCAGATCAAGCTGACCTTTGCTGAGCTGTCCCGCCGATCGGCACAGGTGGCTAACTATTTCCGGACGTTGGGTGTGCGTCGCGGTGATCGCGTGTTGTTGATGCTGGGCAACATTCCGCCGCTCTGGGAGACGATGCTGGCGGTGATGAAACTGGGTGGCGTGATTATCCCTGCCACCACGCTCCTGACGGCTGATGATCTGGCAGACCGCATTGCCCGCGGGCGGGTGAAGCACATTGTCTGTGCCGCTGAGATGGCACCGAAGCTGGCCGAGGCCACGAAGGGTTGCACGAGGTTTTCGGTGGGTGGGGCAGTATCTATGCCAGGTTGGCATGAGTTTGAGAAGGCCTATGAGTCGCCGGAGGAGTTCGTGCCAGATGGCGAAACCCTAGCCAACGATCCCATGCAGTTGTATTTCACCTCAGGCACAACGTCGAAGCCGAAGCTGGTGATGCACAGCCACACCAGCTATCCCGTGGGACACCTTTCCACGATGTACTGGATCGGCATACGACCGGGCGATGTGCACTCTAATCTGTCTTCGCCAGGGTGGGCCAAGCATGCGTGGAGCTGCTTTTTTGCGCCCTGGAACGCGGAGGCCACGGTCTTTGTGATCAATCAGGCGCGCTTCAATGCCCGCAATCTGCTCGATATCCTTACCGGCTGCGGGGTGAATACTTTCTGCGCTCCGCCCACGGTCTGGCGCATGCTGGTGACGGAGAATCTGAGTTCGTGGAAGGTGAAGCTGCGTGAGCTGGCTAGTGCCGGCGAGCCGCTGAATCCGGAAGTGATTGAACAGGTCCGAAACGCCTGGGGGCTGACGATCCGGGATGGTTACGGGCAGACGGAAACCACGGCCCAAGTCGGGAACCCGCCAGGGCAAAAGCTGAAGGTTGGTTCCATGGGACGGCCGCTGCCGGGATATCACGTCAGGTTGATCAATGCCGAAGGTAAAGAAGCAGAAGAAGGCGAGCTATGCCTGCCGCTGGATCCGCCGCCCATGGCACTGATGCCGGGCTATCAGGGTGACGACGGCAAGCTGATCCCTATCGCGCCGCCCGTGTATCGCACTGGTGACGTGGTGCAGCGCGATGCGGAGGGCTACCTGACGTTCGTGGGGCGGGCCGACGATGTATTCAAGGCTTCGGACTATCGCATCAGCCCGTTTGAAGTGGAGAGCGCGCTGATTGAACATCCTGATGTGGTGGAATGCGCCGTGGTGCCCTCACCCGATCCGATCCGTATGGCAGTAGTGAAGGCGTTTGTTACTTTGCGTCCCGGGACCCCGGCATCGCGCGAGTTGGCTCTATCTGTGTTCCAGCACAGTCGTAAAGTGCTGGCCCCGTACAAGCGTGTGCGGAGGTTGGAGTTTGTCGATCTGCCGAAGACAATCTCAGGAAAGATTCGCCGCGTGCAGCTTCGCAGTTCCGAAGCAGAACGAAAGCCCACGGACAGGCCGGTAACGGAATATCGCGAAGAGGATTTTCCCGAGCTTCAGTAAGAGCTCACCGCTGATCAGAAAAGCAAAACCTTACCGCTGATGAATGCTGATGGCGCGGATGACAAAAGAGCAAGCCACAAAAAGAAGCCAACGATAAGGACACAAAGAAACGAAGGCAGGGCCCGCAACTCGGAAAGCAAATTTCACAACTGATCGGAAAAGCAAAACTTCTTACCGCTGATTAACGCGAATAGCACGGATCAAGCACGGGTAACGGAGACCACGAAGAGAGTTGGCGAAGGCTGTCTGGAAAAGTAGGAGACACCAGTTGTGAAGTGATGTAGCAAACCGCCTTTGCTGAATCTTTCCGTGTCCTCCGTTTCTCTGCGGGCTTTTCTTCTGCGCCAAGGAGGAAACTTGTGAACTTGTTGCAACACAAGCGGCCCGCCAGGCTTTAACCTGAAGAGCTCTAACCAGGAAGAAGAATCCCAATCAGAGCCGGCAGGCCGCCTGCCTCAGGTGTTCTATGATCACTTCAATAGACACCGCCAAACGCCGCAGGTTCCGCTGTTTTTTACAAATTAAAAGTAGGTCTAAATAAACAAGGCCACCGGCAGGCGGACTCTTCTTTTGTTTGGAAGTTGTTAAGCCGCTAAGCAACTTTTCTCTGACTGCCGCAGATCGGACATTCGCCCACCACATCTTCACGCCGCTCACGAAGTCTGCTCTGGAAGCGATTCCAGCGCGGCCCGTAGCTGGCATTGAGCGGCTCGTTCATGTCTGACCGCTTTTCTGCCTCGGGTACGGTATCCACGCGATAGACACCAGGTTCGGCCAGGCCTTCGCGGTCGGCCACAACATCACCTTCACGCTCGCCGGCGCGGGGTGTACGGCTGATCACCTCGTCTTTCACGTCCCTCACTTTGTCTTTAATGCGCTCGCCGACAGGTTTGCCCGCCGCGGGAATACGACTGTCATCGAAGCGCGCGTCTGCAGCTCTTTCCCTGGCGCTCGCCAGGTTCGCGTCTTGCCGGCCTGCAATGGTGGGCTTTTTGGGCTCGAGAGTTGCGGAGCGGCTGTTGCCGACGCCCAGCAGATCGTCTTCGCGGCCGAGACGCTCAGGAGTGAAGTTTGGTTGCTCGCTGCTGCGACCCTCCTTGCCAGGACTTTCCGTCCGAGTTCCGGGAACCTGCTCTGGCGGAGGTGTAATCATTCGGCCGGTGGATGTGTTGTACATGAGAGCGCCGTCATTCCATTGGTCTTCATAGCGGTTCTCGTATTCTGACCAGGTGCTTTCGGATTGCAGCGCGTTCTCATCATATTCAGGCAGCATCTGAATGCGTTCTTTATCCAATTCGGCGTAAAACTTGTCCTCATGGTTTCCGTAGGGAGAAACGCGATTCGTCGGCACCAGAAAACTCTTTTTGCTGAACAAACCGCCGGTTTGCACCACCACGTAACGGATGTCTCCGCTGGCGTGGTCAAAGATCACGTCATCGACCTTGCCCAGTTTTTCATCGTTCACACCATAGACTTCTGCTCCGCGGAGGTCGTCCGCGTCATGCTGGAACTTGGTTTCGCGCAATGTGCCGTAATGAGGCATAAAACTCCTTTGCTCATTCAAACGAAGTGGATTTCTATCTCTATATTTAAGATGCCGCGATGAGAGAAGCGCGAGGCCGTTTTAAGGTTCCTTCACTCACGTCTGAATGTAAAAATCTGGTTGCTTTTCAGGAAATGAAAACGGACAATTCCAGCCTTATGGGAAACTGGGCATGGCCATAAATAGTTGATGAAGATTCTGCTCTCGATGATTCACGCAAAGCAGGCGGGTGGGCAGCCTTTGCAGGGGGTATTACTGCACTTCTCGTGACACTCGGCCTGGTAACAGGAAAGGCCGTGATGGGGCTCAGTGCCAGTGCCTTGTTCGACGCAGCTCTGTTTGGCATCGTGGCATGGCGCGTATGGAACGGCTCCAGGGCCTGGGCTGTGACCGGGCTGGTTTTGTATGTGTTTGAGATCGGCTGGAATCTGGAACATCACCATAACATTGGAATTTTAACCTTCATCATCGTCCTGGACTGTTGAACGGAGTACGCGGCACATACGCTTTGCATCACCATCGACAAGAAAACATGAGGATGCAGTCGCAGACAGTTATGAAGGCCGGTGCTGCTGCCGCAGGCTCAAATTCCGGCGGCTCCGGTTCATCCACAGGCAGAATTCTCAGTTAGGCCGTTTTTCCGGAAAAAGCTTGCCGAAGGCGGCTGTAAGTTGTGGCCAGATCTTCCGGCAGCACACGCGTCTCTCCAATCACGCTCATAAAATTGGCGTCAGCCACCCAGCGGGGAAGAACATGCATGTGGATATGGCCGGCAATGCCCGCGCCCGCGGCTTTACCCAGGTTCATGCCCAGATTCAGACCGTCCGGGTGGTAGAGCTCACGCATGATTCCTTCGAGCCTTTGGGTTAGTTCCATCATTTCCTGGGCTGCTTTTGCGGGAAGCTTCTGGAGTTGGTCCATGTGCTCATATGGAACCACCATCACGTGACCGGAGGTGTAAGGAAAGGTATTGAGGATCACGAAGCAGAAGGCGCCACGATGGACGATCCCGGCGGCCTTGTCGTCGCCGAGCCGAGAAGCGGCACAAAAAACGCACTGATCCGCCTTATCATTCGATGTATCCGGGCCTGAGACATAGGCATAGCGCCAGGGAGTGAAAATAAAGTCCATAAAAGCAATTTACCAGAACGGGAATGGCCGATTTTAAGGGTGTTGCAGGGCCTCGGGTGTTTGACAGTGGTTTAGCCGGTTGCTATAGTCGAAGGAGTCTTATGGCCCTTATCAGGACTGCCGTAAGATCCGGCCGCTGGTATTTCCGCCTTCCAGCAAATTGGAGGGAACACGCCAGTGGGACCCTTTCAGGGTCCACCTTCAGCACGTCACACGATTCTCTTGTTTGAGTCCCAACGTGTTTTAGGCCCGGCAGGGTAGAGGAATGTCGGTCAAGGAAACAGCCCGCAGCGAATCAATACAGCCTGAAGCTGAGACCAGAAGTTCATCCGTCCCGTCAGAAGTCCTACAAAAAAACTCAACTATGTCCGGAAACAATACCCAACTCGAATCCACTGAGCAGCCCACTGCGGGCACAGCTCATAAAGAAGAAACTCACATGGAAGATTTCGCAACCGCGCTTGAATCGTACACCCTTGAAACAGAGCCGGCGCCAAGTGAAGACAACGTCTTCAAAGGCACCGTTATTAAGATCACTGCCACCCATGTCGTTGTGGACATCGGCTTCAAGTCAGAAGGGCTGGTGCCCATCGCTGAAGTCACGGATGCCCATGGCAACATCAAGTTCCAGCCCGGAGACCCGATTGAAGTCATGGTCCAGCGGGGCGAGAACGAAGAAGGCTCAGTCCTTCTGTCGCACGAGCGTGCACAACGCGTGCGGGTGTGGGAGAACATCGAAAAGGCTTATCACACCAAGGAAGCCATCAAGGGAACGGTTGTAGAGCGGGTCAAAGGCGGAGTTTCAGTGGATATCGGCGTGAAAGCCTTCATGCCGGGATCGCAGGTGGATACACACCCGGTCCGCAATCTGGACACCCTCAAAGGGCAGGAAATTGAAGTCCGCGTCATCAAGCTGAACAAGAAGCGCGGCAACATCGTGGTCTCCCGCAAGGCGATCATGGATGAGGAAGTTGCGGTCAAGCGGGAGAAGACGCTTGAGCATCTTCAGGAAGATTCCATTCTTACCGGCACGGTCAAGAACCTCACCGACTACGGCGCTTTTGTGGACCTGGGCGGTATTGACGGCCTGCTCCACATTACCGACATGTCATGGGGTCGCTTAACTCATCCCCGTGATCTGGTCCACGTTGGCGATCAGATTCAGGTCAAAGTGCTGAAGTTTGATCCAGAGAAACTCCGCGTCTCACTGGGCTTTAAGCAGCTCACGCCTGACCCGTGGCTGGATGCAGCGGAACGTTATCCGATCGGCGCGCGTGTTCGTGGCCGCGTGCTCAGCGTGACTGACTACGGCGCATTCGTTGAACTGGAACAGGGCATTGAAGGCCTGGTTCACGTGAGCGAAATGTCATGGTCCAAGCGCATGAAGCATCCTTCCAAGATGCTGAACGTGGGTGAAGAGCTGGAATGCGTGGTGTTGAACGTGAATTCCACCGAGCGGCGTATTTCGCTGGGATTGAAACAGCTTGAGTCGAACCCATGGGAGCGCCTGCACGAGAAGTATCCCATCAACTCAACTGTTGAAGGTCGCGTACGCAACCTCACCGACTTCGGTGCGTTTATCGAAATCGAAGACGGGATTGACGGTCTGGTACACGTGAGCAATCTGAGCTGGACCAAGCGTGTGAAGCATCCTTCTGAAGTCCTGAAAAAGGGCGAGAAGGTGAAGGCAATCGTTCTTGGCATTGAGCCGGAGCAACGTCGCCTGTCACTGGGTGTGAAGCAGCTTCAGCCGGACGCCTGGGAGACTTTCTTCCAGACGCATCGCATCGGTGATGTGGTCCACGGCAAGGTTCTGCGGCTGGCCCAGTTCGGCGCCTTCGTTGAAATTGCAGAAGGCGTTGAAGGTCTCTGCCACAATTCTGAAGCTACTGACTCCAACGGCGCACCAGTCAAGCTGGAAGCCGGACAGGACCATGACTTCAAGATCATCAAGATGAACGCCGAAGAGAAGAAAGTTGGCCTGAGCCTGCGTGCAGTGGGCGAAGAAGCCAGCCGTGCGGACGTGGAAGCTTACAAGCATCCTGCGTCAAGCTCCAGCGCAACCACCACTCTGGGCGACATCATCAACTGGAAGCGCGCGGGCAACGATCAAGACTAGAGCGTTTTCAAAGTCGAAATAAACATGGGCCGTCCGATATGGGCGGCCCAAACTTTTTGCCCGGAGATAAGCCATCTTGGGCACAGCGCTTTCTTTAGCTGCCGAATTAAGGGTCGGGGACCTCGTGTTTCGCGGCCTCAGAACAAGCACAAGGTCCCTCCGTCCTACTCACGCGCTGATGACCGCGCATTCGTTTAACGGACGTCGGGATGACGTGGAATGAATTGTTTGGGAGAACTCCCTGAATCTGTTTCGTGCAATTAATATCCTCGGGATGTTTCGACTTCGAGCCGCGATTCGTACGCGGCTCTTCGCTCAACATGACAAGGGTTTAGCGGCTTCGTGAACTCGACACCTTGCATCGTACTAACGTTAAACCGGCGTGTCAGTGCCGCAAAAAATGCGTGGCCACAGGGGCCACGCGGTTAGAGACATGAAAAAAGAGGCATGAAGAGAACTAGCTAGATCATTGAATCGGAATGTTTCACCCAGTTTTTGTGTTCTCCGTGAAGCAGGTCAAGGGCTGACTTTGCCTTGTTTAAGGCATCGTTGATGTTTCCGTTCGCCAGCTCATCTGACCAGGCTTCTATATCCGAGTCGAAATCCACCATGGAATCATCGAGGCTTCTGAGCGAAGCGTCCAGATCCACGAGCTCATCGTCGCTATTCAGCATGAGCTCGGATGAGTCTTTGGAGCGGCGCTGAGGCAGCTCAACGGTCACCGTCTGCTCGCGCTTATCTCTTACAATTCCGAGGTTAAGTTTGCCGCCTTCGCGGTGTTTGCGCATCACACGCGAGAGGTCGCCACGGTCGGAAAGTTTTTCATCACCAACGCGGACGATGACGTCACCAGCCTTTACTCCGGCCTTATCGGCCGGACTGCCCTTTTCCACCGAGCGGACCAGCACGCCTTCTCCACCTTTGACACCAAAGAAATCACCCAGTTGCTGGCCAAGATTTTCTGTCTGAACTCCCAATGTGGGCGAGAGATTACGCATCACCATGACATTGGGAACGTCAATGCGGTTGGAGAAATCCATGTCTGGAACGGGAGGGATGGGAGGTATTTCGATATGATTGCCGGCCACCACTTTGTCATGCTGGGCAAGCTGTACGTTGAGCTTCATGGGATTACCATCGCGGCTGATTCCCAGGGTCACGGTGCGTCCGACAGGAGTCTCGCGGATCATGCGGCGCAACTGCTCTTCACTTTCTACCGGAGTACCGTTGAAATCCAGGATCACATCGTGCTCTTTGATTCCGGCTTTACCCGCGGGAGCGTCCTGATCAACCATGGTCACTTCCACGCCGCGTTCTTCTTTGAGTTTGAGGGCTGCCACGCGGTCCTGCGTGATGTCACGAATATCGACGCCGAGATATGAGCGGCTGGGAGTGGAAAAAACGTAAGCACTCGACCCACTCTTAGGCTGCGCCTCAGGTTGTGTCGCCGCGCCGGCATGAGAAAGGGGAAGCAATCCGGCCAGTATGATTGCGGATGTAAATAGTCGAACCATGAAAACCTCCCAGAATGTCTAGCTATTCTTTTGCCTTGCGTCTGAATTCGATATTGCCGGTGGCGGTATGAACATGAAGCACCGGACCGCCACCATTCAGGCTGCCTTCGGCGAAGGCTTCACGAGGACCGATGTTCCCGGAGCGGGTAATTTTCAGCTCGGGAAAATCACTGCTGATGCCTTCACCGCGTGCGACCTCGACGGCAGCTCGGATCGTGACTCCCAGTCCGTCTGGAACATAAACAACGATGGAGCCGACGGAGGTTTCCAGGCGTGAATCAGAAAATGACGAACCTTTCGCCAGTGTGGCGATAATGGGCCCGCTGCCGGTTTCAACCTGCATCCCGCTGCGAATGGGACCGATCTTGATTCCGCCGCCACCGCTTTGAATCTGTGCCAGACCATCGATCTGGTTCAGATCAATGGTGCCGCCGCCGGTTGCTGCCTTGATGGCGCCTTCGCATTTGTTGACTTTGATCCAGCCCCCGCCTGTTTCCAGGTTCATCAATTTCGCAGACCCGATGTTGAGATTGCCGCCTCCGGAGCTCGCCATGACGCGTCCGGCTGCGGAGCCGATGTGAATATTACCGCCTCCGGTTGAAACGCGCACGTCACTGCCGGTTTGCCCAATGTCAATGGTGCCGCCACCGCTCGATACATTTACCAGACCACCAATCTGGTCCAACTGGATGTCACCGCCACCTGTGGCGGCATCAACTTTTCCGGAGATATTTTTTGCGCTGACAATTCCGCCTTTGGTTTCAAGGCTTAAAGCCGCGGTCTGGCGGGGCACGTGGACTTCAAAATCGATGTAGCCATGGTTGTAGCCTTCACACTCGGCACGCAGTACTGTGCTATCACCTGTGCCCATGGCACTGTAACTCATGTGGCCGATCTCTCGCCGCGCCGCAGCTTCAGAACCCGCACGCACACGTTCGCGGATGGTGTACACGATGGCGTTTTGCTGCCCGCCCTCAACTTTAATGGAGCCTGCGCTGGATTTGACTTTGACTGCCTTGCTTGCAGGCATGGAGCCGGTAATTTCCTGGATCCACTCCCCTCCAGAGCGGTACAGGCGTGAGCTTGAACTCGAACTTGATGTTTGCGCGACTGCGCTGAGGCCCGTGGCCACAAGCAGAGTAGCGAGTTGTAGAGGTTTGTTCATGTTTGTACTTTTCTTCAGTCCTTCAGTCTTAGTCCAGCAGTCTTAGTCCAGATGTGGCGTGCTGGCCAGATAGCGTTGCGATTGCGAACGAATAAATTTGTTCGGGTCACTCTTGGCCAATATTTCCAGTGCTTCGCGAATACTGGAATCGGCTTTTACCGGATCGAGTAGCCCAATGGCTTCTGAGCGGACGCCGGCATTGTCATCACGGAGCAGCGCGTCCAGGACGGCATCGCGAACGCGAACATCGTTGCGTACATAACCTTTAAGGCCGTCAAGTGCTTTGAGCCGGACGCCCGGGTTCTTGTCATAACGCAGGGCTGAGATCAAAGCATCCCGGACGTCATTGTCACCCGCGCGATTTTTCAGCAGATCAATGGAGTCCAGGCGAACATCAGAATCGCGATTGCTGTGAGTGGCCAGAAGCAGAAGCTGCTGGATGCGGGGGTCGTCGGCTGAGCCTACCAATGTTTGCGGATGCAGCGTGTCGTATTTGATGGTGACGTTGTTCGAGGTGGGATCGGTAAGGATGGATTCGATGGCGGCAACACCTACATCCTGCTTCGGCTGTTCTGGACCTTGGCCGATGAGTGGCGGATTGTTGCCAGGGCCAGCAAGCTTCCATGTCGTAATTGTGCCGCCAGCAAACCCGATCATCAGAAGAGCGGCGGTCAGCGCGGGAGCCAGCTTGATCTGGTTCATCCATCCGGCAAAGTCGAAAATAAACATGCCCCAGGTGGAGCGATTCTGTTCGGCATGTTCCAGGGATTCCTGCAATTGCATGCGGCTGGCGGCCAGAAGGTTGGGGGAAACCTCCAATACCGGCATCGCGGCCATATCCTTCTTTAGCGCGTTGATGCTTTCCAGTTCTTCACGGCAGCCAACGCAGTTGCGGATGTGGTTCTCCATTTCAAACTTGGCGTCGTCGGCAAGTTCGTCATAGATGTAGAGAACCATGTTCTCTTTTGTCCAATCGCATTTCATAACCAAATTCCCCCGAAAATTTCTTTACCGGCGCATGGGCGCAAGCGTGCTCCGTAATTTCTGTGTGGCCCTGAATAAAGTGTTTTTGGCTGTTTCTTCCGTGGTATTCAACATTTCGCCAATGGTCCGCAAGCGTAGTCCCTGATAGTGCTTCAGTTCAAAGACCATGCGTTCACGGGGCGTAAGTTTCGTAAGCGCCTGGGCTATCTTTGAGCCCAGCTCGCGCCGCATTAGGTCGCGCTCAGGATTGGCGCCAGCCCTGTCGTCAGAAACACGGTCAAGCAGATCAAGCTCCTGGCCGCTGGAATCCATGATGGTGGCCGGGTCTTCGCGGCGAGTCTGGCGTTTACGCAGATGGTCCAGACACAGGTTCGTCACAATGCGATAAATCCAGGTATAAAACGAGCATTCAAAGCGGAAATTAGCGATATGACGGTAAGCCTTGAGAAAGGCTTCCTGGTAGATATCGCGGGCGTCCGGCTCAGAGCCGGTCAGGTGCAGCGCCAGGCGCAAAACAGCCTGATCGTACTGGCGAACCAGGGTTTCAAACGCAACACGGTCTCCACGCTGAGCGGCGCGAATCAGCTCACTGTCATTTGCTCGGCTTAGGGCTTGACTCACCATGTCTCCCGCTGAATGGGAGTTACGTTTTTCACCGCTCGCGCCAACCGCCGCTTTCAGAACTGCAGTTTCGGCCGGCATTGATGTGTCCCTGTAATCCTCTCTCCTTGCAATTACTTGGACGCGCCAAACGGCGATACGTAAGCTCAGAGTATCCCATTTTCGGACACTCGTGAAAGTGCCTCAATCCGGGGCACACTCGTGGATTTTCTCAGCCAAATTGCGCTTGCCACCCCCATCTACCGCCTGAGATGGCAAAAGCCCCGGGCTTTCCGGGGCTTTCACAGCTTTTGGCTTGATTGAAGGGGCTAAGCTTGCGCTTCAGCTTCCTTCTGCACAGAAACTTTCACCTTGCTGACCACGTCACGATGCAAGCGGATCGGCACTTCGAAGTCGCCAATGCTCTTGAGCGGATCATTGAGCTGGATCTTGCGCCGATCAATGTTGAAGCCTTTCTGTTCCAGCGCGTCGGCGATGTCCGATGAGGTGACCGATCCAAACAGGTGGTCCTTCTCACCGGCTTTGCGATGAAAGCTGAGACTCACAGCGTCAAGCTGCTTCGACAGAGCTTCTGAATCGGCCTTCTCCACAGCGGAGCGGCGCACGGCAGAGGCCTTCATCTGATCGATGACGGCCTTGTTGGCCTGGGTGGCTTCAATGGCCAGTTTGTGGGGCAGCAGGTAGTTGCGACCATAACCTTCCGCCACCTTCACCACGTCTCCACGATGGCCGAGCTTGGCTACATCTTCTTTAAGGATGACTTCCATGTGATATCTCCAGATTCCTTGTATTTACCGGGCCGCGAATGGCAGCAGGGCGATATTGCGGGCCCGCTTGATGGCGGCAGTCAGACGCCGCTGGTGAGGCGTGCAAACGCCCGTGAGACGGCGAGGAACGATCTTGCCGCGCTCGGCCACAAATTGGCCCAGCAGGCGTACGTCCTTGTAGTTGATGTCGTCAATCTTCTCCACGCAGAACTTGCACACCTTCTTGCGGCGGAAAAACTTGCGGCCGCCTTCGCGGGGGCCACCGGGGCCACGGTCTGGGCGGTCCGGTCGATCGGGACGTCCCGCCGGGCGCTGTGGTGGTGTTGCTACTTCCTGATTTTCGTCAGCCATAACTCTCCTTGAGGCAGGCGCACACATTCAGGTGCGCCGAAAATTTTTATTATGCGGTGACCGCGGAGCCTTCATTCTCAGCCGTTGCCGGTTCAGCCGGCGGGCGTTTGGTGCGGGCGGCACGCAGTTTGCGGACCTTGTCCAGACGCTGCTGCTCTTCATCCGTGCGGACAGTGATGTACTTGATCACCTGCTCAGCCACGCGCAGACGACGCTCCAGTTCGTGGATCGCCTTGCCGTCAGACTGAAGGGTAAACAGAACATACTGGCCATCCTGAAACTTCTTTACGTCGTAGGCCAGGCGTCGGCGGCCCATTTTTTCCGTGTTCTGCACAGTCGCACCCGCGGTGGTGGCATGGCCCTGCAGGGTTGAAATCAGCTTGTCCATGTCCTCTTCCAGCACGTCCGGACGTACAATGAACATCACTTCATAAGCTCGTTGCATTTTTTCTCCTGTCGCTGCCCGTACTTTGCCAGCGAGCTGCTGATGCCATTCCCGGCCAGCAGCGTTTTCAAATTCTTTACGTACTTTCTTCCGCCGGTTCGTCCGGCTTATTCTTGCGATTGAACCGGTTCATCGCTGTTGCGATTCCATCGCTCAAAATCACGTCCACAGCTTTGGCCGTAAGGTCCAGTGCTTCATCCACGGCCGGCAACTGCGATTTTCTGAACGGAGCCAGTATGTACTTGGCTCCGCCTTTTCCCGGACTGTCTGGCGCCACGCCGATCCTGATCCGGGCAATCTCATCGGTCTGCATCGCATTGATGATCGATTGCATTCCGTTGTGTCCGGCGGACGATCCACGTGCGCGCACGCGAATCATCCCCAGGGGAAGGTCCAGTTCGTCATAAATCACGACCAGGTCCTTCGCCGGATCAATTTCATACTTCCGGGAGAGCTCCAGCACCGACATGCCACTCAGGTTCATGTAGGTCTCCGGCTTGGCCAGAAGGATTTCTTCATTTCCAATTCTGGCCCGGCCGGTTAACGCTTTGCAGTGCCGGTTATCAACCTGTACTCCGCAGTTTTCGGCGATTCGATCCACTGCCAAAAAGCCGATATTGTGCGGCGTGAACTGATATTCGATACCGGGATTCCCCAGCCCGACGAGCAGTTTCACGCAGGTTACTTCTTCGCCGGCGGTTCAGCTTCTTCCGTTTCCTGCTTGCCCTTCTTGATAACTTCAGGCTCGGCAGGAGCGGCCGCGGCAGCTTCCGCCGTGGCTTCAACCGTGGCAACAACTTCTTCTTTCACTGATGTCACGTGGGCCACAGCCTGGTTTTCATCCGTGATGAACTTCATTGTGCCGCCATGCGGCAGATCACTCACGCGCAACACATGGCCGAACTCCAGTTTGGATACATCGGCATCAATGTGGCTGGGAATGTCACCCGGCAAGCACTCAATTTCAACTTCACGCAGTACCTGGTCCATGATGCCGCCACCCGTCTTCACGCCGGGCGCTTCACCTGTCAGATGAATCGGGACCTTCACGCGGATCTTCACGTCCATGGCGATCCGCTTCAGGTCAATGTGCAGCAGTTGACTCTTGATCGGTTCGTACTGCCAGTCAACGATCATCACCTTGGTGTCTTCGTTTCCGATCTTGAGATCGAAAATCGTGTTGTGGCCGGTCTCGGAATGCAGGATTCGCGTGATCTGTTTGGGATCAACACTCACCGCAACGGCGTCTTTCTTGGCGCCATAGACCACGGCGGGAATGCGTCCGCTTACACGTAGACGGCGGGCTTCATTCTTCCCGCGCGATGCGTCCGGCCTTGCCTGTGCTTCAACTACTTCCTTTGAAATCATCTCTTTTTCCTTCTTCTCTGCTTCCGCGTTCTTCGTTTCGAAGTCTTAAACAAACAACGAGCTGACGGAAGTCTCCTCGTGAATTGACTGGATCGTTCGGCCCAGCAGGCCGGCGATCGACAGAACTTTAATTTTCGGTTCGGCTTGAGCGGCTGCCGTCAGCGGGATGGTGTTGGTAACAACCACCTCTTCCAGCCTCGACTTGGAAATCCTCTCAATCGCCGGACCGGACAGCACCGGGTGTGACGCGCAGGCAAATACTTTCGTGGCGCCAGCGTTGATCAACGCTTCCGCGGTCTTTACCAGCGTGCCTGCGGTATCAATGATGTCATCGATAATCAGGCAGGTCCGCCCCTTAACATCGCCGATTACGTGCATCACTTCGGCCACGTTCATGTCCGTGCGCCGTTTATCGACAATGGCCAGGGCCGCGTCAATCTTTTTGGCGAAGAAGCGTGCGCGCTCCACGCCGCCTGCGTCCGGTGATACCACGGTCAAATTCGGCAACTGCATCTTCTTAAAATGGTCCACCAGCACGGGCGAAGCAAAAATATGGTCCACCGGAATATTGAAAAACCCGGCGATCTGCGGCGCATGTAAATCAACTACCAGAGCGCGATGCGCACCGGCCGTGGTAAGTAAATCAGCAATTACCTTGGCAGACACCGGAACACGCGGTTTATCTTTGCGGTCCTGGCGGGCATAACCATAATACGGAATCACCGTGGTGATGCGCCGGGCTGACGCGCGCTTAAGCGCGTCCACCAGCAACAACAACTCCATCAGGTGCTCATCCACCGGGAAACATGTGGGCTGAACCACAAACACATCAGCGCCGCGCACGTTTTCCTGGATATGTATGTAAGCTTCTCCATCAGAGAAGCGGGTCACTGTAGCCTTACCGCGCTGCAAGTCCAGAAAACTGCAGATCTCATCAGTCAATGCTTCATTGGCCGTGCCGCAGAAAATCTTGAACTTATCATCCATGCGCGCGCGCTGGGGTTTGTGCTCGCTCTTTGGCTGAGTTGGTTGCTGCTTTTTCTCCGGTTTGTCAGTTGCTGTCGCTATGGTCGCCATGTTCATCACCCGTTTGAAGCTGGTTTGCTACAACGGATTTACGTTTTAGGTCCTTGGCCGGAAGGTGCCTGAGGTTACAGAAGCCTTCCGGGAACCTGCTTTTATTCAAGGGCTCCGTCGCAAGCGACTTCGCCCTCGGCTCAGGTTCGCGCTATACGGCGCTCACCATTCGCCTCACCCGTTTTCACTTCAAGGGCTCCGTCGCAAGCCACTTCGCCCTTCCCTTCGATCCGATCAACAATCTGGCTGGGCGGCTAGGAGTCGAACTTAAGCCGACTTCGCGGCGTCCGAGCCGCGAGGCGAAATCCTGAGCGCAAAGCGCGAAGGACCTCTACCTTCCAAGCTTCCAACCAAAAACTGGCTGGGCGGCTAGGAGTCGAACCTAGACAAAGTGCTCCAAAGGCACTTGACCTACCATTAGTCGACCGCCCAAAACTTTCCAAATTCGCGGGGATCAATTACCCGATTACCAAATTACCCGATTACTCAATCTTTCCTACCCCTCCCGGTTCATCCCAAGGTCTAAAGGACTTACGGGAACTATCCCAAGGGATCGCACATCAGGGGGTTCAATTACCCAATTACCAAATCACCCGATTACTCAATCTTTCCTACCCCCTCCCGGTTCATCCCAAGGTCTAAAGGACTTACGGGAACTATCCCAAGGGATCGCACATCAGGGGGTTAATCCAGCTACCCCTCCCCGTTCATCCCAAGGTCTAAAGGACTTACGGGAACTATCCCAAGGCCATCGCACATTCGGGGGGTTCAATTACCCAATTACCAAATTACCCAATTACTCAATCCAGCTACCCCTCCCCGTTCATCCCAAGGTCTAAAGGACTTACGGGAACTATCCCAAGGTCAATCCAGCCTCATCCTATGTTTTCGTCGGAAAAATCTCTTTCCAATACCGGTTCCGCGGCAGCGTGGTTGTGGCCTTTGCGGGGATGTCATTATCGGCCAGAGTAGCTGCAGCTTTATCGGCTGTAGCTTGATCCGCAAAGAGGCCAAACACAGTTGATCCCGAGCCCGAAAGCGACACATACTTCGCTCCGGAACGCTCCAAGGCGCGCTTTACCTCACGTATTGCGGGATGTTTAGGGAAAACGACGGTTTCAAAGTCATTTTCTATCCCGGTACGGACAAGGTCGAGAAGCAATGCCTCGGCCCGGTCCCAGCCATTTTCTGGGACACCGGTTGGGGAAAAACTACTACCACTCAGCCATTCATAAACAGACTGGCTGAACGTATTCATTTTATCGGAGGCAGGCTGCGGCGTCAATTTCGCCGGCGCAGGGAACTTTTTGTCCCATTCCGCGAACGCCGCGGGCGTGGACACTCCAATTTCCGGCGTTGCCACCACGCAGGGAAAGCCGGGCAGGTCTTCCAGAGCGTACACCTGCTCGCCACGACCGGTGCCCAGCACCGTCCCACCTACCAGAAAAAGGGGCAGGTCGGAGCCGACCTCAGCAGCAATACGCAAACGCTCTTCCGCAGGAAGCTGCATTTTCAGGACCTTCTCCAACCCGAACAAAGTGGCGATGGCATTCGATGAGGCCGCCCCCATTCCACCCTGTACCGGCAGGTTCTTCTCGATGCTGATCCGCACCTTGCCGCGCGTTTTCAGTGATCGCAGTACTTTGTCGGCCACGCGCCAGCAGGTATTCGTCTCATCACTTGGAACGCGAGGATCTTTGCAATAGACCTCAATGCCGGTACCTCGGCCTACGTCCACGCGAACCATATCGGCCAGATCAATGGTCTGGTAAACGGTTCGCAATTCATGGAAGCCATCCAGGCGGCTGGCGCCGATACGTAGACCGATATTTATTTTTGCGAAGGAACGTACGGCGACCGACATGTCAGTAACGCCATGATAACTGAGAACTTGCAACGCAGGGCGGCCTCGTTGCGGATTTTTGCGCCTAAAGCGAGCAGCTCTGGATTTTCGCCTATTGACGTTACGTGCAACTGAAAATAGCGGGAGGGACGCGATAAATGCCAGACGCGAGGGATGCTTTTCCCCTGTGTCTTTCCGAGTGAGTCGGAGCGCATGGGGTGAGGCGAATGGTGAGCGCCGTACAGCGCGAACCTGAACCGAGGGCGAAGCCGCTTGCGACGGAGCCCCTTTTGAAGCCGGCGAAAGAGGAACCCCGAGAATGCTTACCTAACAATGCTGATGCAGGGAATTTCTGCGCTGAGCTTCCCCTTTCTCGTGATGCAAATAACTCATTGCGAAGAATGCTGATGTTGCAATCGTCCACGATCTTCAGGGCTGCCGATGCACAAAGCGCCGTAGGCGCGACACAGGTGCTTCGCGGCTTACGCGGCGCAAACAACTCGAGGCAAAAAATTCTTGATGCTGCAATCGTCCACGCTCTTCAGGGCTACCCATGCACAAAGCGCCGTAGGCGCGACTGAAAGTAGCCCGGCACGCTGCGAAGCAAGTGCCGGGAAAGGAGAAACACAAAAAGTCCCGCCAGGGACGGCTGAACTGCTCTTCAACACTCATCCGCATTGCTCCGCGCGCAATGGCTAATTTGGGCAAGCCTGCCGCATGCCGCGTCTAGAAAAGTCACAATGTCGTGCATTCTATAGCGCTGCCTGATGTTGCAATCGTCCACGATCTTCAGGGGCTGCCCATGCACAAAGCGCCGTAGGCGCGACAGAGTTTAGCCCGTCCGTTCCCGTGTCGATTGGTGCGAAAAGAATCTCAACGTAGAGACGCGGCATGCCGCGTCTGAAAAGTCGCAATCGCCCACAATCTTCAGGGCTGCCCATGCTCAAAGCGCCGTAGGCGCGACAGAAGTTAGCCCCGTCCGTTCCCGAGACGCGCTTGCGCGCTGAGGGATAAGGGCGGGGGTAAGCGTAACGAGAAGATACCACCATGGTGCCGCAGGCCGGAGCGCAGCGTGAGCGAAGCGACACAAAGACATGCAGGACATGCTTTCTCGCCTGACGACTTGGAGCGGTGAGGTGCGAAAATACGGAACAGTGGCAGGGCTTCTGTGCAAGACCTGCGACCCACAAACGCCCACGGAGAAAAAAGCTAGAATGACCAGTTATCAAACAGCGGTTTTGTCGGAATACAGTGTCGGTTTTCAAGAAGTCGCGCGTGCAATTGTTGAAAATGTAGAGCGACTTATTGTCGGGCATTTAGCTCATCACAATGGCAGCTACAGCATCCTCCCGCAAACTTCGAAAGAAACCGCGGCTAAGATCATCCTGTATGAACCGCATTTAGGGAAACAGAACGGGGAACATTTCCCGCTTCGTCATCCAGGGGTATATATCTTGGTACGACGCAACGGCGCGATCGGCCAACATATTTGGGGCGGCGCTCGATGTTCACCCAATCTCCTGGAACGGTGTGAGATACAGGACATTGGCGTAGCGCCGAAGCACGATGAGAGCTTCCGCTTCTTTCCGGTGATGGCAGGTGAATCTCTGGATCAGATTGCCGGCTTGCTAATAGAGATCGCGCAACTGTGATCGTCGGAAGGTTTACATGCTATTTCGCCATCTTGGAGCGCCGCGGCCAACCAATCGCGAAGACTTGCGGCAGCGCTCGCGTTCAATAACCCAATCACGAAAACTGAATTAGAGAGGAAAGTGGCCTAATACCTGAACAAATACGAAATCTTCACAAATATCTGGCGCTCGTCATTGATGAATGTATTGCGCGTGCGCAGCAGTCCATCGGGCGACTGCCCCGGGCCGCAGGTGACCCCCGCGCAAACGCCTCGAAGCGAGGGATCAAGGTTCTGCAAGTTGCTGTTGTAACCCGCATAGATCGCCGTTCCTGGGTTCAACAGATAGGTGAACAGCACATCACCGTTGAAACGCTTGCTGTTCTGCAGAGTGGTGAGACCTGGATTCGACAGTGTCGAATCATATTCGCCGATCAAGCGTAGAGAGAACTCCTTAGTGAACTGGTAGTTCCACTTGGATCGCAAGATGTGGTTGTTAAAGATGTTCAATCCGGTCTGCTGGTCCAACAGCCGCGTCAGGAGATACGTGTTGTCGATGGTGAGCCCTTTGGTCGGGCGCACTCTGGCAGTGATACTTGCGGCTGAAAAGTTTGCCAGCACCGGCGGGCCGTTGCGTGGAACAAAATTTGTAGCTGTGCCCAGATCAATCTCGCCATTCAGCCCAAACCACTTGAAATAATTCGTGTTCAAAAATGGGCCATAGAGAACGTGAGCGTAGTCGCGATTCGCCGTCAATGTGGAGAAATCCACCGGACGGAGCCGCTCATGCTCCAGAGTCCCGAACCACCCTAGAACAGTTTGCCTGGGCAATTCGACCTGGTAGTTGGCATTCGCGTTGTAATTCAGCCGGGTGCCGTTATGGTCCCAGAGCGTTTGTTCAAAAAATCTCGGGCCGTGCGAAACCAGTACTTTCCCTTCCGGATGTCGGGTATAACCGAAAAAGTTGCTGAACTTGCGCATGTCAGCGCGCGGCACGAAGCCGGTTTCAGTAGTAAACCCGGGAGAGACATCCTGAAAAAGCGAATTGAATTCGATTTTTCTCGAGCTGTACTCACCGAACAAATTGTACGCAGGTCCGGCTGAATGTGAGCCGTTGTTAAACTTGGTTTCGCTGGTTACGGCTTGCGCGTTTAGCTGCCAATTCTGGTTGAGTTTGAACTGGGCATCAAATCCGCCCACGCGATTGAAGCCGACCTCGCATTCCGTGATGGTGCAGAAGCTATTCGGCGCGGTATGGAGTTCGCGGTCGGTGTAGATAAATCCAATGCTGTTGTTTTTGCCAAATTCACGATTCACGCGGACAACGCCGTAATATGCGTTGTTGCCGGAAAGTGGATCACTGGCGATAACATTCCTGCCGGGTGCACGATCATTCGCCACAAATGTTCCAATGGCCCAGTTGCCCACCTTGCCGGTTAGACGCGCTCCATAGAGTGGATCAACCACGCGGCGCGTAAACACCAGATTGAAGGGTGTAGCAAAGAAGCTGGAGTTTTCCTGAAAAAATGGCCTCTTTTCCGGAAAAAAAACTTCGAAGCGCTGATTGACCGTGACTTGCGGATCATCGGATTCAATCTGCCCGAAATCTGGATTAATGGTGGCATCAAGCACCAGGCTGTCTTTCAGTACGATCTTTGAATCCAATCCTGCTTTGGGTTCCAGATGCTTGCCGGTAAAACGGTCTCCCGCGGGATCACGCGCATCCAGCGACCGGAAGGCCCCCAACGAGGTGTAAGGGATGAACTGCATGTTTCTTCCCGGCGATATCTGCTCAAAGCCGCCGAT
>WNFD01000777.1_pt1 | contig 51239 bp, 39 predicted proteins | sample 5400491 | NCBI WGS metagenome assembly WNFD01 (sample SAMN13153343, study PRJNA577476) | soil metagenome | isolation source: 120 cm saprolite under Douglas fir tree site 2 hole 2 replicate 2 | place: USA:California | collected 2015-04-18
AAGAAACCTTGGACAACTGCCTTCATGAGGCAATGGACGTCGACGGATTGAAAGCGGTGCTGGAGGGAATTCGCGACGGCCGGATTCGGACGCTGGCCGTCGATCTCCCCGAACCATCGGTTTTCGCGCACCAACTGCTCAATTCGCAGCCGTACACGTATCTCGATGATGCGCCGCTCGAGGAGCGACGGGCGCGCGCGATCAGCGTTCGCCGGACTCTGCCTCCGGAGGATGCGGCGGCTTTTGGTGCGCTGGATCCCGATGCGATTGCCCAAGTCATTTCCGATGCTCAGCCGCTAATCCGCGACGCCGAAGAGCTCCACGATGCCCTGTTGCAGCAGGTTCTGTTGCCAGCGGCAGATCTGGATCCTGACAAGCTGGCCAGCTTGACTGGTGAGCGACGGGCGGCGCAGTTGAGTGGGGACGGCTTTCGCTTTGTGGTGGCCGCAGAACGCGTCGCGTACGCTCAAGCGTTGTTTCCCGGAAGTCCTCTCGAGCCGCCTTTGGAACGGCTACCAGGGGACCCAGCCGTAGATCCCGAGGACGCCGCCGTTGCGCTAACGCGGGGCTGGATGGAGATTTGTGGTCCGACTCAAGCCGGCGAGCTTGCGGGGAAGCTGAAGCTTCCCGAGCCAGAAGTGTCGCGAGCCCTGCTGCGGCTGGAATCCGATGGGCAGGTATTGCGCGGGCACTTTCGCGCTGCCCGCCAGGACGACTCTGCTTCGGCACTGGAATGGTGTGACCGGCGGCTCTTGCAGCGGATCCACCGCCTCACTGTCGGCCGGCTGCGGCGCGAAATTGAGCCGCTGTCCGCTCAGGACTTCATGCGGTTTTTGTTCCGCTGGCACCACCTCGAACGCGCAGATGCGTTGCGGGGTAAGGGCGGTTTGCTCAAGGCGGTGGCGCTACTTCAAGGCTTTGAGGCTCCCGCCGCCGCTTGGGAGCAGGTGTTGCTTCCGATCCGAATGCACCAGTACTTGCCGGAAGCTTTGGACAAGGCGTGCTGGGACGGCGAGGTGGCATGGGGAAGGTTGACACAACGAGATCAGCAGCCCGCGGTTCGGGGTCCAAGACGCGGATGGGTGGCTTCGGCGGAGGATGTGTCCTCGCAAAAAGGCAGGCGTCCTACTCCGGGTCGAAATGCAAGTATCACGTTCGTTCGCCGAGAGGAGCTGGATTGGCTGCTCTGCGCCTCTCGGCCCGGGACCGACGGGGCGAGAGATCTTTCGAAGGTGGCTCAGCAAATCGCGGAGGTGCTCGGCCGCCGTGGCGCGCTGTTCTTTGCAGATTTGATTTCGGCCACGCGCCGGCTTCCCAGCGAGGTCGAAGACGCGCTTTGGGAGCTGCTGGCCAGAGGCGTGGTTACTTCCGACGCGGTCGACAACCTTCGTGTCCTTCAGTCACCCAAAATGCGAAAGCGCCAAAAAGCTCTGCGGCGTGGAGGACCGGGGCGCTGGAGCCTTTTGCATCCGAGCGAGCCCCGTCCGACTAGCGAAGTTCACGAGCACCTCGCATGGCTGTTCCTCCAGCGATACGGCATCGTGTGGAGAGACCTGGTGGTGCGAGAGCCTCTGTCCCCATCGTGGCGGGAATTGCTTTATGTCTACCGTCGCTTGGAGGCTCGCGGCGAGATTCGTGGGGGGCGCTTCTTGAGCGGCTTCGCCGGCGAGCAGTTCGCCTTGCCCGATGCGGTGGAAATCGCGCGCGCGGTGAGACGCGCCCCGCCCACCCGACACCGGATTGCGATCTCTGCCGTGGATCCGCTCAACCTTACCGGGGTGGTGACACCTGGGCCGCGCGTTCCGGCGGTCCTCGGCAACGTGGTCTCCTATGTGGATGGCATTCCGGAGCAAACCGACGTGATTGAAGGCGACCAGCTCGTGCCAGCAGCTACCGCGTCCTGAGGGGCTGGTCAGCGCGGACCGAAGCCCGCGGTCTTGCAGGTGTTCGACATGCCTGCCAGCAGCCCGTCGCACAAGGCAATCGAGCCGAAGTAGATATTCTCCTGTCCGGGCACGCAGGTACCGACCGACCGTTCCAAGCAATCCAGATGCGACAAAATCAGTTGCTGGTCGTTCGCGTTGCAGCTTTTGATTGACTGTTCGCAGGTTGCTTTGGACATCAGCGTGAAGGAAACATTGTTGCAGGCTCGCGCCTTGTCCAGCAGGCTGAGGTTGACCAGGGTGAAGCGGTCGCACACGTTTGTGCCGGCTCCACATCCCGCACAGAGAAGCGCCAGCGCCGTCCACTGCAATAGAAATCTGCGGTTGGGCATCTTCGAGCTCGGGCGAGTTTACCTCTCCGGCTTTAACCATGGTTCAACTGGAGCGGCAAATTCCTGGAAGGCTTGCACCTCAGGTCAGAGTCGAAGCGCGCCTCCGACGAGAAAGCGCAAGGGGGCGCCGGGCGTCAGAAACCGTTCGATTCCCGCACTGCTGTTCGCATACGTGCCGAACGTCTCGTACTGGCTGTTGAACAGGTTGGTAACCTGGACAAAGCCGCTAAGCGCCCTCCAGCGCAACGTAACGCTCGCGCTCGCGATGAAATAGGCGTTCAGCCTGGGCTGGGTGTTGTGCTCGTCCCCGCGAAAGTACTGAGGGCTGACGTACGCGCCACCAACTGACACAGTGACCCAGTCGACGGGAGAAAGCCGCACTCCGGCATTGAGACGATGATTCGGGACTAACGGCAACTGATCGCCGATTCGAACCTCCTCGTCTTCACCTGGAGTTCTCGGGGACGCGATTGAGAAGTTGCTCTCGAAGGTCGCACGCGTGTGCGTGTAATTGACGAAGCCGTTCCAACGACGAAACGAGATCGCCAGCGAGAGCTCGACGCCCTGGCGCCGAGTCTTGCCAACGTTCTGGAAAAAGACCGCGGTCGGGGTTGGGGAAACCGAGTAGATGTCGTCGATCAAATCCGTCCTGAACAAAGCGAGATTCGCGTCCAACCATCCTCGAGGGCTGGCGCGCACCCCGGCCTCGTAACTGCGCGCCTTAACCGGTCGAAGCGAGCCGAAGGTTGCATCCGGCGCGACTCCAGCCTGCAGACCTACGCATGGCGAGTTGGCATCGGCGCAGGTCAACTCGAGAAATGCCGGCGCTCGCAACCCCTCCTTGTACGCGACGTAAGCTCCATACTGTTCTGACAGGCTGTAGCTCAGCCCTGCGGTGGGTACCCACCGGTGGAAGACGGCATTTCCGCTGGCGCGTCCGGGCTGATCGGGGCTGGCATCCACGATCCGATGGCTGGCTCGATCGAACCGTGCGCCCACCGACAGAGTGATGGAATCGGACGCTGCCAAGATCCCCGAGCCCAGCCGAAGGGTGTCGAAGAGATACACGGCGAAGGGATTGGAGCTGTCGGCGAGGTCGGCCACGAATCGGCTGAACGGACAGTCCTGGGAAGAACCCCTGCAGCTGGGGAATGTCCGCTCGTTCTGCTCCGCGTACACTCGAACCCGCACCTGGTCGTGGGTGTACTCCGCACCGAGGAGCAAGTGATTTCGAAATGGCCCCAGGCGTGCGCGGTACGAGAGCTGTGCAATCCCTCCCGCCGAGCGGGTTCGGTTGAACAGTCGCGTATCCTCAGCCAGCAGGCTGGCATTGAACTGCTCCGCCTCGAGCGCGCGAAAAAATCCGTTCACCGTCAGCGACAACCCAGAAGCCAATCGGCGGCTGGCGTTGAGCGTCAGTTGATGAAGCTGTGGCGCAAAGAAGTCCCCGGTCGTCAGATTGGCCGTCCGGTCAACCGTGAGCACGCTCAGTGGCAGCGAACCGGCCTCTCGGATCCGATCGTTGTGATACTGATAGGAGAGCGCGACATCGGTCTCTTCCGCCTGATAACCCAACTTGCCGAATACCTGTGCCGTCTTGGCGTCGGACTGCGCGCGAAACCCACGCTCCGAGAATTGGCTTGCCGAGAAGTAGTAATCGAAAGGCGCACCAGCGCCTTCCAAGTGAACCCGGTATTTCTCGCGATCGAAACTTCCCGCCGAAACGTCTGCCTCCGCCGAGAGCGGCCCGCGCCCGCGTCGGGTGACAATGTTGATCGTTCCCCCAAGGCTGTTTCGACCGAACGCTGCGCTCGGCCCTCGAATGACCTCGATTCGCTCCACCTCATCCAGGGGTATCAGATCGAAGTTGATCTCCTCGACGTCGGGCTCATTGACCCGAACTCCGTCTACGAAGACCCCGATTCCTTGCGACAGACCGGTCACGGGGCTTCCAGTCATTCCGCGGATAGTGATGTCGGGCTGGAGCGAATTGCCCTGTTCGTCGTTCAAATTCACGCCCGGCAACTGCTGGAGGACATCCTGCACAGTGACGGATCGGGAACGAGCGATGTCATCACGCGTAAGCACCTGAACGTTGGCCGGAAAGTCACCGGTCAAGATTGGGCTCTCTGGAAGTCGGCTTTCGGCTTGCACCGTCGCCTCCAGCGGGCGCTCATCTTTCGCTTGTGCGATCGCGACCCCTGTTCCCAGTAGCAGCTCGAGCATCACCACGCCCGGCTTCGCGGGGCGCCAGAATCCCCTCGGCTGGCTCATGGAACGGCCGGGGTGCTTCCTCGCAGCATCCAGAAGATCACCACTCCGGTGACCGAAACGTAGAGCCAGATCGGAAGCGTCCAGTGCGCAATCCGCTTGTGCCGGACCCAGGCGCGCTTGAAGGCAAAGTAGAGCGAGCTGACGGCGAGGGGCACGATCGTCATCGACAGCAGAATGTGGCTCGCCAGCACCATGTGGTAGACCAACCGAATCGGCCCGGCGCCTTGGAACTTCGTGTCGCCATGCGTGTAGTGATAGAGCAGGTAACAGACCAGGAATAGGCTCGAGGCGACAAAGGCGGAAACCATGCAGTATTGATGCAGCCTCACCGCCCGACGTCGAATGAACACGTATCCCGCAGTGAGCAGAACAGCGGAGGTGGCGTTCAGGCTGGCATTGACCGCTGGCAGAAACCGCAGATTGAGCCCACTGCCCGGGGTGCCTCGGTGGATTAACAAGATATAGGCGAGAAAGGCGAGAGCCGCCCCGGAGAGGATCGCGTTGAAAACGTAGAAGGCTCGGTGCGAAGCGACAACGATCTGGCGCGGCGGTTCCATCCGCGCGGCTATACCATTTTGGCTGGCAATCGAGATGTGGTTAGTGAGCGTGGATTCGCAAGGCCAGCTTGCCGAGGTGATGCCGGTTCAGCTCTTGATGCGCACGCGCCGCATCTTCGAGCTCGTACGTTCGTCCGAGCTCTACGTGAAAGGGCCCCATCGCAATCAAGGTATTGAGCCGTTCGAAGACGTCCGGACTCGGAACACCGTCATAAGGAATGGCTCTGATTCCAGCCTTGCCTTTTGGTGCGGGCTCGACTCCGTTTGGATAGGCAATCCTTCCACCCTTCTTCATTCCCGCCAGTGCCTGTTGGAGCGTCTTCCCACTCGTGAGGACGAGCGCTGCGTCGAGGCCTTTCGGAGCAAACTCCTGAACCGCCGTCCCCACGTGGTTCTCCCGGCCGTTGACTGCCACGTCCGCGCCAAGACTGCTCACCAGCTCGACGCCATCTTTGCCGGACGCAACCGCCAGGACGCGTGCGCCGATTCGCTTCGCAAGCTGCACAGCCAAATGCCCGATGCCGCCGCTGGCTCCAAAAATGAGTAGATTTTCGCCCTTGCGAAGCTTCAGCTTGTCCTCTAGGCCGATGAGGGCAGTGACACCGTCAACGCCCAGGGCGCCTGCCTCTTCAGTCGGAAGATTGGGTGGCGCAAGAGCGGCTTCGTCCTGTTTGACCACCACGTATTGGGCATAGAAGCCGCCCTCGAAAGAATAAGCGTAGACGCGATCGCCCACTTTGGCGCGGTTCACTCCACTTCCGACGGCAATCACCGTTCCGCTGCCATCGTTGCCGAGGACCTTCGGAAACCCGCTCTTGCCGAATTCGAACTCTCCCGAGCGAACATCTGCGTCCCAGACGCCAACGCCGGCGGCCTCGAGCCGGATGAGAACCTTTTTGCTCCCTGGCCGCGGAACGGGCAGCTCGTGCAGCTTCAGGACCTCCGGACCTCCGTAACGGTCAATCGCTGCTACCTTCATCGTTTCAGGAATATACGGCTCCATCTTAGACACCTCCTCAGGTGGCGTGAGTGCAGTAGGCTTTCAACGTGCGCACGCAAGCATTGTCCTGGGAGGACTCCGGTTGCTACGGCAAGACGTCCGGTATCTAACGCAGGCGCGGTAGGTGCTGACGACCCTCAAGCACAGGCGAGAACAGGTTTCCCACGTCCTTCAGTCGAGCCGGGATCGTTTTCAGGTTGAACTTCGATGGGTCCAGCTTGGGGGTGACTTCCGACCAACGGAGTGGGGTCGAGGCCGGGGCGCCTTCGATGGCTCGTAGCGAATAGGGCGCGACCATTGTCTTACCATAGCCATTCTGCATGGCATCCAGGTACACCCGACCCTGTCGCTTTGCGATCGTCCGCTCGGTCGTAGCGAGCCTAGGCAAACCTCTTTCGAGCGTTTGGGTGATCGCTACCGCGAACTCCAGAGCGTCTTGGTGGGTGTGCCCGCGCGCGACGGGAACCAGGACGTGAAGGCCCCGCTTTCCAGAGGTCTTGGGAACGCTGTCAATCCCGAGTTGCTGAAGAAATTTTCGAAGCGCATTCGCAATCTCGATCAGGTCGTTCCATCGGCCCTCGGGCGGGTCAAGGTCGAAGACCACCCAATCCGGCTCGGTGAGCCGAGAAATTCGACTCGAGGGGATGTGCAGCGTCAGCGCTGATTGATTCGCTAGCCACAGCAGCATCTCTGGCCGGTCCACAATCAGATGACTGACTTGTCCGCGCTCGTGTGGCACGGAAGCCGTAGTCGCCCACGGAGGAACGCCCTTGGCGTGTTGCCGGAAAATGCCGGGCTTGGAGATTCCCTGGGGCCACTGCTCGAACGCGAGAGCCCGCTCCTCAAGCGCGGGGAGGATGAATGGGGCGATTTCGCTGAAATAGTTAAAGACATCCCGCTTGGTCAGCCCTGATTTTGGATAGATGATTTTGTCCGGATGGGTGAGCTCGACCTTCGGCGTATCGGTTGCCACCTTGGAGCGCGATCGGGAACGGGCTGCGGCATCTCGCGGCTGACGTCTTCAGGCTTCTTGTCCTCTCTCAAGCCTTGAAAGGAGGGTTGCCGAAGCTTTCCATCTCGGGTCCACTCGCTAAACTCAACCTGCGCCACATACCGGGGCTTGACCCAGATTGCGTCGCGTTCTCGCGGCGGATCCACCACTGGTGGCTCCTGAATCCGATCGGCTTCGAGCTTAGCCCTCAGTTGCCGTCGCATCGCTTGGGTAAACCCGGTGCCCACCTTGCCCGCAAAGCGGTACTGATTGCCGTCGCGAACGCCGACCAGCAGAGCTCCGATTTCGTTGCTTCCGGTGGAGATCGGCGTGTATCCGACGATCACGACTTCCTGTGCTTGGAATACCTTGATCTTCAGCCAGTCGCTCGATCTGCCGCCCCTGTAAACCGAACCGCGGCGCTTGGCGACGACTCCCTCGAGACCGCGGCGCTTGGCTTCAGCAAGCGCGCCCTCGAGGCTTTCATTCAGGCGCTCCGAAAGATGAATCGGGCGGGGGATCCTCGCGAGCACGCTTTCCAACAGATCTCTGCGTTCCTCGATCGGCCGCCCTCGGACGTCCTCTCCGTCGAGCCAGAGCAGGTCAAAAGCCATGTAGTGGTGCTCCACCCCGGGGGTCATCAGCTGCTGAAAGCGCGTTGCTCCCTTGGCATCGAACGCGACGACTTCCCCATCGATCACCGCTTCGGCCATTCGGAGCTGTGCGATCGCGCGAGCTGCATCGGGAAATCGCGGCGACAGGTCCAGCTTGTTTCGGGACTGGAATGCCAAGCGGCCAGCAGAGAGCGCGGCAATGCCGCGATAGCCGTCGTATTTTACCTCGAGCCAGTAGTCGTCCTCTTTCAGTGGCGGCTGTGCAAGGACGGCCAGCATCGGTGGCCAAACTTTTTCCAGAAGCTCTTCGGGAGCGGGGTGCGCTCGATGCTTGGCTAGACGCTCCCGGACGTTGCTCATGCACTGAATGTGCATCGAGCGACACCCGGGATCAAATGTTACCGACGCGGTCTGTTTCAGGCCGTGCCGGTTGCTTCGATCGCTTTGTTAACGATGAACGTCGTTGTGCTTTTTTCGGTAAATGGCGCGGCTGACGCGGTTCTGTTCTCGGTTGATCTTCGCGCGCTCTGCGGGGGTCAAGGTACCGCCGTTTGCGGCGCGGTCACGCCTGATTTCCCGATTGATTTTTGCTTCGCGGCGCTCGAGGTTTGCCGTTTCGCGCGGGGTGAGCGAACCATTCTCGACGCCTTCTGCGATCCGCTCCTGTTGGCGCTCGGCACGGCGGTCGACCTCGGCCGCTAGAGTGGGGACGGATATCAACAGACCGAGCGCAGCGGCACTGATTTTGAGGACCGTGGCCTTCATTGGGTGAGTCTCCGGCAAGGGGTTTGTGAAATCCTACCGGAGGTACCAACCCAAAGGCCCACGACCGGTTTCGCCAGGATCCGATGGATCCAAGGGCGCGAAAGGCTTGTGGGCGCAGAATCGTCGCTTCTGGGGGGAATTGGGGGTCAAAATCATACAGTTTTTGCACCCAGAAGCCGCCTAAGGCAGCGCGAACGTGTTGCCGCTTCGGCAGGAAGGTGCGAAGCGGTAGCAGCATGTCAACGCGATGGTACGCGGCGGACTGGTTGCTGTTCGAAGGTGAGCTGCGCGAGGGCTGGGGCCTCGAGGTTTCCGAGGATGGGCATGTCTCCAGCGCTCAACCGGGGTCGCCGCCGTCGGCGACCCATTTTCGGAACTGCGTTCTCTTGCCCGGGCTGGTGAATGCCCATTCGCATGCGTTTCAGCGGTTGCTTCGCGGCCGCACCGAATTTCTTCAACCCGGCCAGGGATCCGACGACTTCTGGAGTTGGCGCGAGCTGATGTACCAGGCCGCAGCGGTGTTGGATCCTGAGCAGCTGTATGTGGCTTCGCGTCACGCCTTTCTCGAGATGGCGCTGGCGGGAATTACCTCGGTGGGCGAGTTCCACTACCTTCATCGCGACCCAACCGGGGCGGCCTACGCGGATCCCAATGAGCTTGCAAAACAGGTCATTCGCGCTGCGCGAGACGTTGGGCTTCGAATTGCATTGCTGCGGGTGGCCTACGAGCGCGGCGCCTATCGAACGTCACCCAACCCGGTGCAAAGACGATTCGTGGATCCAAACCCGGGCGCCTTCCTTTCCGCCGTCGATGCGCTTCGCGATGATCTGCGCGGTGAATCGGCGGTTTCCGTCGGCGTCGCTCCGCACAGCATCCGAGCTGTTTCCAAAGAATGGCTAGAAGAAATCCAGCGCCAGTGGAAGGGCGTGATCCACATGCACGTCGCTGAACAGCTGCGGGAAGTGAAGGCATGTTTGGAAGAACATCAGAAACGCCCAGTGGAGTTGCTCGATGACATCGGTTTGCTCGGGCCCAACTTCACCGCCGTCCATGCGGTACACCTGAACCGAGACGAAATTGCTGAGCTGGGGCTCTCGGGCGCAAGCGTCTGTGTTTGCCCGACGACCGAAAGGAACCTGGGAGACGGCGTGGTTCAGGCGGATCTGCTGGCCGCGGCTGAGATACCCCTGTGCGTTGGGTCCGACAGCCAAGCCCAGGTGGACCTGCTCGCCGAAGCGCGCGATCTCGAGGGGCACTTACGGCTGCTTCGAGGCCGGCGCGCGGTGCTGGATCCTGGCACAGGACGACCGGATGGGCTCGCCCGGCAACTGTTCATGACGGCAACCCTTCATGGAGCTCAGGCGCTTGGCCTTCCAACGGGAGAGCTTCGGATGGGGACACCGGCGGACTTCTTTACCGTGGATCTATCTCATCCATCGATGGCCGGAGCCGTGCCCACAAACCTCTTGTCGTTCATCGTTTTCGCTGCCGAAAAGGGCGCAATTCGCGATGTGGCGGTGAACGGCGAGCTGATCGTCCGCGAGGGAGGGCACCCCCTCGCGGAGCGCAGTACCGTCGAATTCGCCAAGCTCAGCCGCCGGCTGAGCACGCAAATGCCTTAGTCGTCCTCTGACTGAAACCCGCCCAGGGCTGCGCGCATGATTTTGAAAAAGACATCGATGTTGGTCTGCACGCCCGTGAACTGCTGATAAGCGCGGCTACCGCTGCTGAACGCCGAAACAGGAATGTCCGAGGCAGTGTGGACCGCCTGTCCTCCGGCGGCTCCATCGGCTTGGCCGCGGATGAAGTAGCCGAAATTTCTTTCCGCGCGCTGCCAGGGCAGGTCTGGGTAGCCCCGTGTTCGTAGCTCTGCCTTAATGTCATTGGGCAGCAAGCTGTCGATGACTGGCAAGGGCTTTACCAGCCATCCTTCGTAACGATCGGCATTGGCGCCGTAGCCGATCATCAGCTTCCCATCGATGTCGAAGGTCTCAGGGTAGCCGTCAGCCAGGATGTTGTAGCGCGGGAAACCCGCTGCATCGTAGGTTCCGACGACTCGTTGGCGTTCAGGCACCTGACTCGGGTCAAACACCATGTTGTCCGGCGGGAGGTTTCGCAGGTGCTCAATTCCGCCGGTGAGCGCGCCAATCAAGCTGAAGCCGGAGCACTCATGATCGGCGAGGACGATCACGAGCGTGTCCCGAACTTGATCCGCGAAGTGGCGAGCGACCGCAACCGCGTCGTCGAACTCGATCGTCTCGTCGATGACTCGCTCGGCATCCATCAAGTGTGACTGCTTGTCGATGTGGGCTCCCTCGACCATCAAGACAAACCCATTCCGATTCCGGCTGAGAACCTGAAGCGCGGCGTCGGTCATTTCATCGAGCATCGGCTGGTCGGGCGCGTGGTAATCATCGACCGCGAAACCATTGTAGCCAGGGATCGGTACGCCGCGTCGCTTCGCGATCCGGTCGAGGGTCACATTCATGTTTCCGTATCCGAAAAGACCTAGCAATTTGTTCGGCGTGCCACGGGATAGAGTGTCGGTTAGCGTGGTTGCCGAGTCTGCATAGGCAAAGCCGGCGTTTTCGAAATCAGTGATCAGATCGCGACCGGGATCAATGGAGCCGGCAACCGGCAAGTTCCAGGTGGCGACCAGGTCGTCAGGCAACGGACCGTAATCGGTTGCTGCACTGCGGCTGGAGCCGAATTGACCGGCGGGAAGGAACCAGCGGCGGCCACCCCCCATCAGCACGGTTAGGCCGGTTCCATACAGTCGGCTGTTATCCGGATCGCTTTCATCCAGGTATTGATCGCACACCCCGGTGCCCGCATTGCGGTCGGCGGTGTGGATCGCGTTCGCTGCCGGGGTTGCGTCTTCAATATCCGCGGTGGTGACCAGCCCGAGCGAAGTGCCGTGCGTCCGGTGAAGGTACTCGGCCATGTACTCGATTCGCGGAGCATAAAAGGCATTAATGAGATTTCCCGGGTACACGCCCTCCTGACCGTTATTGGTATGGCTCCCGGATGCGTAACACGCCATCCCGGGCGCAGAATCGGTAACGATGCTGTTGAGAGAATGGGTGGTGACCAACCCCGTTCCAGGCAGCTGATCCATGGCCAGGTAGCCGTTGGGATTGCCCTTCGTCACTCCGTACTTCACCAGGCGAGCGGCGGTGCGGTGGGCCACGCCCATCCCATCGCCCAGTAAAATGATGATGTTTTTGATCGCTCGATGATGTCCCGTGAGGTTGACGATCTCGAACGCGGCCGCAGTGTTCACCGTTCCCGTCGAGTCGGTGAAAGAGGCGGTAATGGTGTGACGTCCCGGCGAGCCGTTCGAGTATCCCCGCAGGTTGAATCCGCCGTAGCCCGCCGCACTAATGCCATCGGTGGTGGTCGTTCCTTGCGCGCCGGAGGTGAACTCCAGGGGGACGCCATCAATCGCGATCGTGGCATAAAAGGGTCCCTCGCCCCTGCCCTGGACCCGCAAGTCGAACTTCTGACCGGCTAGCAAACGGGCACCATCCGGCGGAGCGATCGACACGTTGGTTGGATCGGCGACCGCGATGACTGTTTTGGCGGCCCTGCCTGGCGCGGGTGGACCGTCGAGGGTCAATCGAATCGCAGAGACCCGACCGTCGCTCTCTTCCCGATTCCCGACTTCGAGAATCCCGGTTACTTCCAAAGGCCTCGGTATGAACGCGATCTCCCTGTCCTTGGCTGAACGCACCAGAACCAGCACGTTCTCCACCGGGAGGTCCGAGGTTCCACCGCCTTCTTCATCGCAGACGACCGGATGAGGAACCAGGTAGAAGGCGCCATATATGGGTCGCTCCAGTCTGGCCATGTAGCCGACTGTGTGAACCCGTTTGCCGTTGAGACTGAGAAGTTTTTCGGGTGGCCTGAGCTCGCGGGGAGAAGCCTGGAAGAACTCTTTAAAGGAGAGTGGCTCTGCCGCCGTTGAAGCCTTGCCGTCAAGGGTCGGGCTCGCCGCAAGAAGGCTTATCCAAGTCAGGGCAGCAGCGGCGTTCATTTTGATGATTCTTGCCCAGCCCCTCAGGGCCAAGCCGGCTCTGATTACTTGCCCAGCCCCTCAGGGCCAAGCCGGCTCTGATTAGCTTTCCGCGCCGAATGCCGAGGTGAACTCTCTGCAAACAATCGGTGTCGCCCGGGTTTCAATTGGGTGATGGGATTCGAGCAATTCAGGTAGCTCGGTCGTAAGCTTTAAGGCGTGAGTTCGCTTGCTGCTCTTCGATCCACGCTGACCGACCTGGTCGGGATCGACTCAACTTCCGCGCGGTCAAACGCAGGGATTATTGATTACCTGGATTCTCGTTTGAGCTCGATGGGGTTTACCTCCCAACGCTTGGCTTATGTCGACGAAGCCGGCGTCGAGAAGGTGAACCTGGTTGGCGTGGCCGGGGGTCCCCGGTCTGCTCGCGCTGAGCTGGCGCTGGTAGCTCACACGGACTGCGTGCCGTTCGACCCCGATTGGAAGGAAGCCCTGAAACTCACCGAGAAGAATGATCGTTTTTACGGTCGCGGAGCCTGCGACACCAAGGCGTTCATTTCGGCGGCGCTGGTGGCTGCAAACGCCGCGCATGCCTCAACTCTCGAAGCACCGCTGATGCTGATCTTTACCGCCGATGAAGAGGTGGGTTGCGTGGGCGCGAAGCACCTCGTGGAAAGGAAACTTCCGGGTGCGCACTTTGCGATTGTGGGTGAGCCCACGTCGCTCACCGCAATCCGGGGAAACAAGGGGTATTGCCTCGCTGAAGTTGAGGTGCTGGGCAAGGAAGGCCATAGCGCGTATCCGGACACTGGCAGGTCGGCAATTTTCCGCGCCGGGCGCTTTCTCATTCAACTGGAGAAAGCCGCTCTGGGCGAGCTTCGCCAGGAGGTGGATCCGAGCTTCCAGCCACCGTTCTCTACTCTCAACGTGGGGCTGATCTCCGGCGGGAAGGCGCGGAACATCATTCCCGGCAGTTGCCGCTTCTCGGTGGAGTGGCGACCGATCCCTGGACAAAGTCCGGACCGGGGATTGCAGCTGCTCGAGAGGCTAAAGAGACAATTCGAGGAAGAGGAGCCCGGTTTTCAGGCGCAGATTCGGATGTTGCGGTCGGATGCGGGCTGGCAAATCTCACCCGATTCGGAGCTTGTTCGTTTCGTCGCCGAGCAGACCGGAAACCCTCCCGCGACGGTTGCATTTGGGACCGAGGCCCGCCAGCTCAGTCAGATGGGCTCGCAGGCGGTCGTGTTCGGACCTGGCGACATCCGGCAGGCTCATCAGAGCGGTGAATTCGTCCCGGTTCCCGAGTTGGTCCGCTGTGAGGAAGTCCTCGAAAAGGCAATCAACTACTTTTGTCGACGCAGCGGATCAGACCCCTGAAGTCTAGGACGCGTGCTCCGCGGCTTTGCCAAGGTCCCGCAGGATTTTCTTTGCTTCGTGGAGCAGATTGAGCCCTTTAAGGCCTTCGGGCACCTTGGCAACCAGCCTCATATCGGGCGTCAGGCGGTAGGTGCCCTTGGATCGCTGCAGCAGGGTAGCGAGCTTCGCGGGCTCAAGCCGCGGATCCTGGCCAAGCGAAACCACCAGGCGCCCGGGGCCGGCCTCGATCGCCCGCAGCTGCAGCTCGCGCATCTCCGCCTTGAGGAGCATTAGCTCGGAGAGGTTATCCACTTCGTCCGGAAGCTCGCCGTAGCGATCGGCCAGCTCCGCGCGCAAATCGGCGAGCTCATCGGGGTTCGCTATTTGGGAGAAGCGCTTGTAGAACATCAGCCGCTGATGCACATCGGGCACGTAGTCATCCGGAATTAGAGCGTTCAGCGGAAGCTGGACGTCCGGATCTATCTCGGTACGGGGCGGCTCGCCGCGCATCTCCCGCACCGCCTCATCCAAAAGCTGGCTGTAGAGGTCGAACCCAATCGCCGCGATCGAGCCCGATTGATCCGGGCCGAGGAGATTGCCCGCGCCGCGAATCTCCAGATCGTGCGACGCGATCAAGAATCCCGCGCCTAGCTCATTGAAGGTCTGGAGCACTTCCAGGCGCCGCTGCGCCTCTCGGGTGACGGCGCGGCCCGCGGGTACGAGCAGGTACGCGTAGGCTCGCTCTCGGGAGCGGCCGACCCGCCCCCGAAGCTGGTAAAGCTGAGCGAGCCCAAATGCATCGGCGCGGTTGACGATCATTGTGTTCGCCGAAGGAATGTCGATTCCGCTCTCGATGATCGACGTGCACAACAGCATCTGGAATTTCTTATCGACGAACTCGGCCATCACCTTTTCCAGCTGCCTCTCCCCCATCTGGCCGTGGGCCACCCCGATGCTCGCTTCGGGCACCAGCTCGCGTAAGAATCGCTCCATCGAGCGAATCGACTGAACCCGGTTGTGGACAAAGAAAATCTGCCCGCCGCGTTGGACTTCGCGGAGGATCGCTTCGCGGATTTGCGGTGGGTCGAACTTGATCACGAAGGTTCGGATTGCGCGGCGGTCCTGCGGCGGGGTCGCCATGATGCTCATGTCGCGCAACCCGGACATCGACATGTTGAGGGTCCGCGGAATCGGGGTCGCGGTGAGCGTGAGAACATCTACCTGGGTACGAAGCTTTTTCAGTTTTTCCTTGTGCTTCACGCCGAAGCGCTGCTCTTCGTCGACCACCAAAAGCCCAAGGTCCTTGAAGGAGACGTCGGCGCCTAGGAGCTTATGGGTGCCAATCAGGATATCGACCTTGCCTTCGCGGGTTCGGCGCAGGGCATCTCGCATCTCCTGCGGTTTTCGCATTCGCGAAACGACCTCGATACTCACTGGATAGTCAGCGAAACGATTTCGAAAGGTGTGGAAGTGCTGCTGAGCCAGGACCGTGGTCGGCACCAGTACTGCCACTTGCTTATGGTCGAGCGTAGCTTTGAAGGCCGCACGCATCGCCACTTCTGTCTTCCCGTAGCCGACGTCGCCGCAAACCAATCGGTCCATCGGTTCCGGTTTCGCCATGTCGTCAAGGACCTCCTCGATCGCCTTGGCTTGATCCGGCGTTTCCTCGAACTCGAAGTCAGCTTCGAACTGATGGAAGTATTCATCCGGGGGCTTGAAGCTGTAGCCAGGATGGGCCTTCCGAGCCGCGTAGATTTGAAGAAGCTCAGCGGCCATCTTGAGCAGGTTTTCCTTGACCCGCTTCTTGGTTTTTTCCCAGGAGCCGGAGCCGAGCTTGTCGAGCGTCACCTGACTCGGATCTCCGCCGGTGAACTTCTGGATCAGCCTCATCCGGCTGACCGGCAGATAGACTTTGTCGCGTCCGGCGTACTCGAGGACCAGGAAGTCTCCGGCCACGCCTTGAACCTGCATCTTGGTCAAGCGGAAGGTGGCGGCGAAGGGAAGATCGGCGCGTTTTTGGCGAGCTCGGCGCCGGGCCCTTACCCCGAAGATTTCCTCGTCGGAGACGACCGCGAATCCGTCCGCTGCGTCCACGAACCCCTGGGAGACTTCCCCGGAGAACAGGTGAGCGTAGATGGAGGGATCGTACAGTGCTTGCGGATCCTTCAACGGCTCAGGGTGCACCCGCACCATCACATTTCGGTCGAGCAGAAGCCGCTTGAGCCGATCCACCTGACCCATCGAACCGCAGGCGATCGCCGCTCCCACTCGTTCATCGCGCCACTGCGAGAGGCGGTTTACCAGCGGAGAGAGAGCCCCCTCTTCTCCGTGATGGGCGAGAATCGCCTGCCGCAGATCCTGGGTCCCCCCGAAGCTGAAGTGCACCGGCGCGCGGCTGGCGTCCGCTAAGGTGAGCCCGCCGCCCTGAATTGTACGGTAGCGCTGAAGGTGCTCGCGCACCTCCTCAAGGGACAGGTAGTGCTGCGTCGGCGGTAAGGTCAGATCTCCCCTCGCCTCCGCGCCCTCGAAGGTTCGCGCCAGCTCCGTCCACAGCTCCCCTCCGGCTCGCTCCAGCGCGACCGGATCGTCCCAATAAACGATCGGCTCCTTGGACCAGAACGGCAGGTAGTCGAAAACGGTGCTGAGCCCTCCTTCGAAGAAGCCTGGAAGCAACGGTTCCATTCCAAAGGCGGGAATGCCTTGACGGATTTGATCCAGTCGCTCGCGGACCCTGGAGGTCGGTGTAGTGACTCTTTCCGCTGCGGCGCGCACCGCAGCTTCCGCGGCCCGCTGAGTAGCTTCATTGAAGAGCAGCTCCCGGATCGGGATGAGATAAAGCTCCTGGAGCGGTTCCACCGTTCGCTGCGTGTCGGGATCAAAGGCCCGAATCGATTCGATTGCATCGCCGAAGAATTCGATCCGCGCCGGCCTGGGATAGAGCGGAGAGAAGACATCGAGAATTCCACCTCGAATCGAGAAGGTTCCGACGTCTTCAACGAGCGGCGACGATTGGTACCCCATCTCGGAGAGCTTTCGGACCAGGTTGTCGCGATCGAATTCCTGACCGACTCCGAGAAGCTCCGACATCTGGTTGAGCAGAGCCGGTGGCAACACCTTCCGGTGGAGCGCTCGCAGAGACAAGACCAAGGCCGAAAACCCGGAACCTTGGCGCAGATGAAAGAGGGCCCCCAGCCGTTCGGTCGTGACGGTGGGTTCAGGCGAAAGGTCGTCGTAGGGCAGGACCTCGTCGCTCGGTAGTCGCAGCACTTGCGGCTTGAGTAGGGAGCCAGCACCTCCCAGAAAAAACGCCAAGTCGGCGGCCAGATGGTCGGCCTGATCCTCGTCCGCTGCGACGCAGATCAGTGGAGCGGCAAGCTGTTCGGAAACTCTCGACAACACATAGCCCCGGGCAGCGCCTCTCAGACCTTGGGTCAACGCCCGACGCTCGCTTTTCAGGGCTTCCAGCAAGCGCAGGAGTGCACTCTTGCCACCGACCAGGTCGGTCGTGGGTCGAGTGAGCTCTGGGTGTAGGGAAGACGTCGAAACGGACATGGAGAGGCTTCGGCTACATAAAAGCCTTAGCCTTACCGGTCAACGTCTCTCGCGGGGACCTTGAGGCCCCGGACGAACTTCACCATCGAGTCGATCTCCTCGGCGGTGAGCTTGTCCTTGAACGGCTTCATCTTGGGATTGTCTTCAGAGCCGTTGGTGATCGTGTCCTTGATTTGTTGATCGGTGTGCCTCGACTGCCATCGCGCGGAAGTTAGATCCGGAATTTTTTCCTTTTTTCCGATTTTCGTTTTCCCACGGCCATCGTCGCCATGGCAGGTCCTGCACTTTCCCTTTTCCTTCCAGATTTCCTCGGCCGAATCCGCCCACGCGGTGGCTCCGAGCAAAAGGGTCAGTAGTGCGAGGGTGCCAATCTTGAATATCAAGTGATAATCTCCCCAAGGAATCCGGCCTGCAATTCATTTACTATACGATCCGCAAAAGGCGCGATGAGAAATCCAAGCGGATCACCGGCGACCTCTCTGCGGCTGCTCGTCCTGGACCACGATCGAAGTTTCTCGTTTCCACTTCCGACAACGGGTGAGGTGGTGGTGGGCCGCGGCCCGCGCGCGGAGCTTTCGCTTCGCGATTCTAAAGTTGCGCCAATTCACCTACGGTTGCGACTGCTGCCCAATCAGCAGCTGGAGGTCGAGGGTCTGGACGGTTCCTTCGGCACGCTGATCAACGACGTTCAGCTTTCAGGCCCTTCCCGGGTGCGGGTGGGCGACCAAATCAGCCTTGGCAGGAGCATCCTGCTGCTTCTGGCAGCGACCGTTGCGGCACCACGCCCGGGTACAAAGCTGCTTTCGAGGTTTCAATTCGAGGATGTGCTCATTGCCGAATCGCGACGCGCGCGGCTTCTTCGGCGCGCGTTCTCGCTGATCTTGTTGAAGCTCCCCGCGCGAAGAATGTACGAACGCGAGAAGCTCTTGGCGTCCCTGGCACCGCAGGTCAGCGAGATAGCGGTGTTTGGGGAATTGGGTCCCGAGCACATCGAGCTGCTTTGCCCGGAGGTTTCCGCCCGCGAGTGTGACTCGCTGAGAGCGCGCCTTTGTGCGGCGCTGGGTTTGATCGGCGAGCGCTTCGCGATCGGACATGCGTGCTTTCCCGATGATGGTTGCAACGCGGATGCGCTGGCGCAGAGTGCTCTGGCGAGGCTGTGGGGAAGGGACCCGCGCCAGCTCCCGATACCCGACGAATTGCTGTTTCTGGATCCGGCAATGGTGCGGCTCTCCAGCCTTTTGGAACGGATCGCCAAGGCTGAAGTGCCGGTCCTGTTCCAAGGCGAGCCCGGCGTCGGAAAGAGCGCGCTCGGTCGGGCGCTTCACTACCATAGCCGTCGCAAGAACGGCCCTTTCATTCGATTGTCGTGCTTCGCGCTCTCGGATGGCGTGGTCGAGGCGCAGCTTTTTGGGAGCCCGAGCTCGCTGGCGGTAGGAGCGACAGCCGATCCAGGAGCCCTGTTGGCCGCATCCACTGGAACGCTGTTGCTCAACCAAATTGAAGCGCTGCCCGCGCCGGTGCAGGTCAGACTGTCGCGCGCTCTCAAGGAGAGGAATTCCTCGCTCGATGTCCGATGCATGGCGACGCAGGATGAGAGTCTGACCGAGAGCAATTTCCAGTGGGTGGTTCCGGTACCGTCGCTGCGGGATCGACCCTCGGAGATTTTGCCGTTGGCCGATTTTTTCCTGGCCCGTGCTCGAAGGGTTCTAGCGAGGCCGCAGCTCGGATTGAGTCAGCAGGTGCGCACTGCATTCGCCGAGTACAGTTGGCCGGGCAATCTGCGTGAGATGAAGAATGTGGTCGAGAGGGCAGCGGTCGCTTCAGCAGCGGAGGAGATTACCTCAGAGGCCATTCCTCCTCGGATCATGAGGCCCGGCGCTGCAGGAAAGGACCTGCTGGCTCGACCACCGGGAGGATTGCGCCTGACGTTGCGCGCGACCGAAAAAGAGGTGTTGCTGAAGACGCTCACCTACACCCACTGGAATGTGACCCAGGCGGCCAAGAGGCTCGGCCTGCCCCGTAGAACGGTCATCTATCGGATGAGCAAACTCGGGCTACGCCGCCCCTCATGAGAGCGTTCAGCTAGAGCGCGCTCGGGCCTCGTTCGCCGGTGCGGATCCGAATCGCCTCGTCAACCGGCAAGACGAAGATTTTGCCGTCGCCTACTTTGCCGGATTTGGCGGCGCGCTCGATCGCCTCAACGACCCGAGCCACTTGCGCGTCCTCGACCACCACTTCAACTTTCACCTTGGGCAGGAAGTCGACAACGTACTCGGCCCCCTTGTACAGCTCGGTACCCCGACCTCGCTCAACGCTTCCTTCACGTCGTCCAGCTTGAAGGGCTTAATAATCGCTTCGATCTTCTTCATTGACGGACCATTCTCTTATCATTGTTTGCAGCGCCGCGCCTAACGTTCACCAGCGGTTTCACCCTGTGGAGCACGAGGGTTGGATCGCTCCAGAACGTGGATTTTCAGGGCGGTTACCGATTGGCAATAACGTATTCGGGAAGGACGGCCACTTTTGAAAGACTGGGCGCCTCCGTGTCCTTTTTGGAAAGTAGCGGATGTTGGACTGGCCAGCGGATTGCTATCTCGGGATCATTCCAGGCGATGCTGTACTCCGCATCGGGTCGATAGAACTCAGTGCATTTGTAGAGGACTTCGGCACTCTCCGACCGGACCAAAAAGCCGTGTGCGTACCCCGGCGGAACCCAGAGCTGCTTTCGGTTCTCGGAGGAGAGCTCGACTCCACGCCACATCCGGAATGTCGGCGACCCCCGCCGAATGTCCACAACGACGTCGTAGATTGTACCGGCGAGAACTTGAACCAGCTTTCCCTGCGCGGCTGGCTCCTGAAAATGGAGGCCTCGGAGAGTGTCCTGGAGGGATTTCGAGTAATTGTCCTGCACAAAAGGATAGGAAATCCCTGCCTCCGCGTATCGCTTGGCGTGAAAAATTTCCATGAACAATCCACGGCTGTCTGAGATGACTCTCGGCTCGAGGATTAGCACGCCGGGAAGGGCTGTCTTGATGACATTCATCAGGGCACTTCTCCACCATCGAGAACCTGCATCAGATATTGTCCGTAGGCGTTCTGTCGCATCTTTTCTGCGAGCCGGGCTAGTTGGGTTCGGTCGATGTAGCCCTTCCTAAACGCGATTTCCTCGGGGCAGGCAACTTTTAGCCCCTGCCGTTGTTCGAGAGTCTCAATGAATTGAGAGGCTTGCATCAACGACTCATGGGTACCTGTATCCAGCCACGCATACCCGCGACCCAGATACTCAACTCGAAGCTCCCTGCTCTTTAAGTACCAGTTGTTCACATCGGAGATCTCCAACTCTCCTCTCGCGGATGGCTTGAGATCTTTTGCTATGTCCAAGACGCGATTGTCGTACAGATAGAGCCCAGTCACGGCGTAGTGCGATTGTGGTTGCTTTGGTTTTTCCACAATCCGCAAAGGCGTGTTCTGGCTATCCAACTCCAAGACGCCGTATCGCTCCGGGTCCTTGACGTAGTAGGCAAAGATGGTGGCCCCGGATTTCTGGGCGGCACCCCGCTCGACCTTTTCCGGGAGGGCGTGGCCATAGAAGATATTGTCGCCAAGAATCAGGGCCACGCTGTCAGATCCAACGAAGTCTCGGCCGATAATAAAGGCTTGAGCGAGGCCCTCGGGCCGGGGCTGTTTTGCGTATGCAAGTTTTAGCCCCCACTGCTCCCCATTCCCGAGCAGTTCCTCGAATCGCGGAGTATCGCTCGGCGTCGAGATGATCAGGATCTCTCGAATTCCGCCAAGCATCAGGGTGGTGATCGGATAATACACCATGGGTTTGTCGTAGATCGGGAGTAGCTGTTTGCTCACTACCCGCGTCAGTGGGTGGAGACGAGTTCCACTACCTCCTGCGAGCACGATTCCCTTCATCCTGATTCCTCGTTGTGCATTCCGTCGCCTAGCGAGCGGGCGGTCGATATCTCAAGCATGCTTTGAAGTCGTTTTGTTGTCTTTGAGCCACTCTGCATGGAATTTATGAACAGCAGCTTGTAGCTGTAGCGGCTGGTGAGCCAGTTCTTGTTGCGCCTTGTCCGTTCTGAGGCCGGAATGTGGGGGACGCGGCGCCAGCAGCTTGGCATCACGCAGTCGCGTCGGGATCAGCAGTCCTCTCTCAAAGCCGAAAATCTTGCAGAGTAGTTCTCCGAATTCGACCCGGTTCGTGACCGTCGCTCCAGAGAGGTTCCAAACCCCTGTTAGCTTCCGCTCTGCCAGTTCGGCGAGCATTTCAGCGACGTTGGCTGCCAAACTAGGCGAAACGAACTGATCCTCGAACAGCCTGACTTGCTGCTTTTGAGCGAGCGTGCTGACTAACCAACTTCCGAAGTTCGGTCGGGCCGACGGCGGCCATCCATATACGACGGCGGTCCTGGCTATGGCCCACGACTGCGCCAGCGTCTGCACCACTTGTTCAGCTATGTGTTTAGTTCTCGAATACACACCGCGCGGATTGGGTAGGTCGTCTTCTGAGTAGGGACCGTCGGCGCCATCAAAGACGTAATCGGTGGATACGCAAATGAAGTGGGCCCGGAATTGCCGAGCGTTGATCGCGATGTGAGTGGCCGACTCCACATTGCAAGCGTGGGCGGCGAGTGGATCTCGTTCGCAGGCATCGACGTCCGTCATCGATGCGCAATGAATGACGACTTCCGGTTGCGCGATTGCGAACAGCTCACGCACTTCGTGCTCTTTCGACAGATCGCAGCTGCGGTACTCGAAGCTCTGGATGGCCTGGACCGATCCTCGCCATGGCCCGCGTGAACACCCCGTCAGGTTGTGACCGCGTTGAGCGAGCAACAGAGCGAGCCTGCTTCCAAGGAGTCCATTTGCACCGGTGACAACGACGCGCATTCAATCAGCTCAGGGCCTGGAGGCGCGTTCGGTACTGTTCTTCGTAGTACTCACGATACGCGCCGCTCATTACCCGCTCCCACCAAGTCCTATTCTCGACGTACCATTGAACGGTTTCCTCCAGGCCTCGCTCGAACGTATGGGCTGGCACCCAGCCCAATTCCTCGCGAATCTTCTGCGCATTCATCGCGTAGCGGCGGTCGTGACCGGGCCGGTCGGCGACGAAGCGGATCAATGACTCCGACTTGCCTAAGAGCTTCAAGATCCCCTTGACGATGTCGATGTTACGCCGCTCGGCCTCTCCGCCGATGTTGTAGACAGTTCCGGCGTGGCCCTTTTCCAGGGCCAGGGCCAGGGCCTGGCAGTGGTCATCCACATTGAGCCAATCGCGCACGTTCAGCCCGTCGCCGTAAACCGGCAGTGGCTGGTTTCGTAACGCATTGACGATCATCAACGGAATCAGCTTTTCGGGAAATTGATAACGGCCATAGTTGTTGGAACAACGAGTGACGACCACGTCCAGCCCAAAGGTGTGATGGTAGGCAAGGGCAAATAAATCCGCGCCCGCTTTCGACGCCGAGTATGGGCTCGAGGGTACGAGGGGTGATGACTCGCTGAACGAGCCGGTCGGACCGAGCGAACCGTAGACTTCGTCGGTCGAGACCATCAAGAACCGCGATATCTTGGCTCGGCACGACGCATCGAGGAGTACCTGGGTGCCGAGCACATTGGTCTGCGTGAAAATCTCCGGACCCAGAATCGAACGATCGACATGACTTTCGGCGGCGAGGTGCATTACCGCTTCAATGCGGTGTTTGTTGATCAGCTGCTCCACCAAGGGCCTATCGGCGATATCCCCGCGGACGAAGATGTGGCGCGGGTCCTGCTCGAGGTCAGCTAATGTCTCGAGGTTGCCGGCGTACGTGAGCTTGTCGAGGTTGACGATTGTCCAGTCTGGGCGCGTCCGCCGCAGGTACTTGACCAGGTTGGACCCGATGAACCCACATCCTCCTGTCACCAACACTCTCATCTGCGTAGATCTGGACTGGAGTAGCGACTCACTCGACTCCTTTCGAGGAAACTAACATGACAAAGCAAGGCACCCGTTGGCAAGGAATGGAGGAGGTTCACAGCCGCAGTACGCTGCGCTCCTGCTGCGAAGTACAAGGGTATGGGGCGCAGATGACCCATTTGAACCGGGAACAGCACTGCGTCCGGAAGACGCTAACACCCACTCGACCGGTCATGACCGCAAAGCTGCTGACTGTTCCAATACCCGCAGCCACGCTGAGCGGAAGCGGTCCAGTGTGAATCGGCTAGCGAAAGCGAACCCCTCCTCTCCTTGGGCCCGCCGACGAACGGGATCGGCGAGCAGCCCGGAAACCTCTGCGGCCAATTGTTCGAACCGCCTGCAAAGAACTTGCTTACCCTTGGTTAGTAGCTCGCCCATTCCACCCCGACCCGAGCCCACCACAGGCGTTTTGCAAAGCATTGCTTCGTGGGCGTTGCGGCACCAGCCCTCGTCAAAGGTCGACATCGTCACTGCCAGGGAACTTGCTTTGAGCAGTAGCTGATAGTCGCGGGCCGATAGGCATTCTGTTCTTGGGCAACTCAGAAGCCTGGCATCCTTTCCGGTGGCAATGAAGTGTGCGTCAATGCCCTTAAGGGTTCGGTACGCTTCGTCGACTCCTTTTCCTTCCGTTCGGTTTCCCAGATAGATGATCGGCTTGCCAAGCAAACCGAGGCGGTGCTTGAACGCGTTCAATTCGTCTTCGGGAAAGCGAAACTCTTCTAGCGGGAAGGGGTTGTAAATCAGCTCGACTTTCTCGACACCACGATTTTCGAGATAGCGTTTCCAGAATTCAGAGACGACGACGACTTGGCCGGCTCGCCTGAGGCACTGCAGAATATACCCGCCAAGAAAGGAATAGAGTCGCGCGTGTCGGCTTGTCGAGAAGTCCAGGTGATGAACGATCACCAGGTTCTTGGCGGTACCCCCGCGGCGGAGTAAGGCGGCGTTGAGCGTGTCGATCACCAGGTCGTAGCCTGATGAAGTCGCTCGTACCGAACGGTGCAGATCTAGCACCGCGGCCGGCGTCCTCAGCCAGCGAGGCCAGTTGGAAGGACCTCGGATGGCGTGCTCTTGGATGGGCAAAGCGTCTTTGAGACAAAGAAACAGCTGCCGCTCGTAGGCGGTGCCGCCACTTCCCTGAGCGTAATAGAGGAGTGCGAGCCGGGCGCTCGCCGCATCCAAGGATTCGGGCTTCCTAACGAGCGCGGAAGAGTTCATCGCAAAAGCTTCGCTGATAACCGACCTGAACTTATTGCCCTCGTCTCGATCGCGCAAACAACCAACCGTCGATTGGCATCGATGTTCGCGCGGCTCGATTCATTGGGCTCAGTATGTCTTCGGCATACAAGCACCTTCATTACAAACCATTTTGTCGATTTGCTGTTTGGGAATAGATTTTGACGATTGCCGAATTCAGTCGCTGATTTCTTTTACTCACTGACTGGTGACAAGGTTGATTTGCCGCTGAGGGAAGGGAAATTGGCCCACCGGGGAATTGAGCATTTCATTTTTTTCCACCACGAGCCGCTTGGGCCGATCCGGCTCGAGGAATTGGATTTGGGCAGGACGGGTTACGCAGGCTCGGTGGCACGGCTACGTCTCCTGTTTTGGATTGCGGAGCGCGGCCATCGGGTCGACCTCGTGGGAAACGTGCAGGACGGCGTACGGCGTGGTGTTCGTGCCCGCTCTGGTTACCAGGGGTTGGAGGCGGCGCTGGCCGATGCCGGCGACGCTGGCGCCGTGCTGGTACTGAACAACCTCCCAACTGAGATGGAGTGGAACCGGATTCGGAGGCTGGGTGCCGGTCCTCTCATGCGACTGGCTTGGGTGGGCAATCATCTGAACTCAGTTTGGATGCGCCGCTTGGCACGCGGCGAACTCGATGGGGCAGTTTGCGTAAGCCATTGGCAGCGGGAGACCTTCCGGATCTTTCCGCGGTTTGAGCGGATTGAGGTTTCGTATTGTGGCGTTGACCTGGACCTGATCGAACAAGTGTGCCCTTCTTCTTTTGACGCGCCCGTTGTGCTCTCCATCTCTATTCCGCGCCGCAGCAAGGGGTTTCACAATCTCCTGAGCGCCTGGCGAATGGTACGGGCCGCCCGGCCGGACGCACGGCTACGAGTGTGTGGCTCAGCTCGGATGCACTGGCCTGACCTGGTTCTGGGCAAAACTGGCATTCTGGATGCGGACCTGGAGGCAGACTTTCCAGACTTCTTTGGTGATTACCCGAAGTCCGCTGACCGCTTCGGAATCGAACTGATGGGGATGTGCTCGCTCCCTCAAGTTCATGCGGACCTACGAGGGGCCGCGGTTGCGGTGGTTAACTGTAATCGACGCGGGGCAGTGGAAACCTACTGCCGTACCGCGGTGGAAGCTCAACTGTGTGGTGTTCCGGTCGTGGGTGCGTATGCCGGCTCGCTGCCGGAGGTCGTGGCCGACGGTAAGACCGGCTTACTGGTGAAGGAACAGACTGCATCAGCGATCGCTGATGCAATTCTTTTGCTGCTTAATGACTCAGCTCTCCGCGCTCGGATGGCGACGGAAGGTTCAAGGTGGGCGCGCCCACTGGGCGACCTGCGATCGATCGCCGCCGATTGGGAAGCGATTGCCGAGCGCGCATGGAAAGGCCAACCTGCTCCAGCAGCGGCTCGTCCGGTGCCGGATTTACTGAGGGGTTTCGGCGTGGGAAGGGCTCGAACCTGGCTGCGAGAAAGGCTCCGAGAGACTCAAATCCTCGAGAGAGATAGGGCCGGATGAATAGATGGATCAGATGGGTTGACTCCGGCCCTTCCGCTTCTGGCGCCGGCCTATTGTTGTGCTGAGACGAATCGGCATCGGGATAGGGTCTTCGGCGCTCTTACAGGCGATTACCGCTCTTCAGAGCCTCGCCTTGGTCCCGCTCTTCTTTCGTGCTTGGGGTGCACCGCAATACGGAAAGTGGCTTGCACTCACCGCCTTCGTTTCATACTTGAGTCTGTTCGACTTGGGTGGGCAGAGCTACCTGGTCAACGTATTGACCATCCAAAAGGCGCGAAAGCAGCTCTCTGAACTGAGCCAGAGCTTTTCTCAGGGCGTCTCATTCTTTCTCGTCCTCGGAGGGACGGGATTCTTCCTCGTGCTCGGCCTGATCGTTTCGGCGTGTTTGTTCCCGGTACCAGGACTTTGGCGTCGTCTGCATGGTTGGGAGGCCTGGGTGCTGGTTCTTCAGTCCGCATCGTTCCTTATCTTCTCAGTCCCTGGCGGAGTGTACGCAACCATCTACCGCGCCACGGGGCTGTTCGTGCGGGGAGCGATGTTGGGAAACATTTTCCGATTACTCGAATTGCTTGCGGGAGCTGTCGCGCTTTCGCTCTCCGCCTCACCCCCAGCTTTCGCGGCCGTATTCCTGGCGGTGAATTCGCTTGCGACCGGAGTCCTGGTTTGGGACTCTCGCCGGTGCATTCCCGAAGCCTGCGAACTGCGCCTCTCCTGGACTGCCGCCAAGGAGGGGTGGAAGCGGCTGGGGATCGGGTCCCTGCACTTCTGGAGCATCTCCCTCGCGCGAACCATCAACGCACAGGGGCTTGTTCTGGTAGCGGCCGCAGCGACCCACCCGGCGGCGGTAGCGCTGTACAGTACGCACCGTACCCTGGCAAACATCCCTGCGAATCTAGGAGCCGTGGTGCAGGCGCCGGTCCTTCCCGAACTGAGCTCGCTTTGGGCCCAGGGGCTCAGTGAGAACCTCCAACGGGGAGCGATGTTGTCTGTGCGCGTGGTGACATGGCTGACGGGAATTAGCGCTCTCGCTATTTTGCTGTCTGGACCAGTTCTCTATCCATGGTGGACAGGTCAGCGGCTGACTATTGACAACACGCTGCTGGCAATCATGTTGATTCAGGCGCTGCTTTCCGCTGGCTGGGCGACCGCGGGTTGGCCGATGCTTGCGGCCAACCGCCATCGAGGCGTGGCGTTGTGCTCGATTGGCAACGCGCTTCTCACGCTCTTGCTCGCGGTCTGGCTTGCCCGAACCGGTGGAGTGAAAGGTGTCGCCCTGGGAAGTCTCCTTGGCGATGTGGTCTTTGGCCTCCTAGCAGTCCCTTTGTTGCTCGCCAGATTTTTGAACCTTGCGGGCGCCAAGATTTATGCAGCAATGGGAATTGCGATCTTGGCATTGCTCCCACCTACAGTGGTCTGCGTACTCTTGGGGGCGGTCGCGATCCATTGGTGGTCACTCGCTGGCTTCGTGGCCTTGACTGCGGCGTTCGGCTATCCACTCACTTGCCTTGCGGTGGGCCGCACCGAAACCCAAAACGCAATCAACCGGCTCAAGTCCAAGCTGATTGGGTACCGAACCTGACTTCAGTAATTCCCTTCGAGCTTGCCGGGCGTTGCCAACCCGCTCGGTTCAACCAGGCGGATTTAAGTGAGACAAACACCTCCACCAACCACCTTTCTAGACGCCTCTCGTTCCATTAGATTGCACGCCTCAAGAGGCCCTCGTCTCTCCTCGTGAGCTTCGCCAAGACTGATGCTCTCTGATTCCCCGAAGAATGAGTCCGAAGAGGTCCCTTCTGACAACGGGAACATGCCGATTGATCTCGGTTCAATCTGGCGCATTATCCTCCGTCGCCGCTGGGCAATCGTTTCGGTATTTCTGGTAGTGGTTGCGGCGGTGGTGCTTGTCACCCTCCGCCAGCAGAAGATCTACGCTGCCAGCGCAACCCTGATCATCGACCTTGCCGCGCCAAAGGTCTTGGACAACAACCAAGTCGGAGAGGTGGTGGACTCTGGATCCGGGAGCTACTGGTTTAGCCGCGAGTACTACGAGACCCAATACAAGGTCATTGCCAGCCGAGCCGTGGCGAGTCGAGTAGTTGCGAAGCTCCATCTGGACACCGATCTCCGGTTCCTACAGTTGGACAAGATCGAAGACCCGGCGGCCCGTGAAAGAAGGCGGCAGAGGACCGATCCAATAACCCTGGCGCAGTCAATCCTTCGGGTTGAGCCAGTTAAGGACTCGAAGATGGTTTTGATCCGGATCGAATATCCGGATCCGATTCAGGCCGCCGGCATGGCCAATACCTTTGCCGAGGAATATATCGCCGAGAACCTATCGGTTCGTCTTTCCACGACCCACAGTGCATCTGAGTGGCTGGAAAACCAGCTGGTAGACCTTGAGGCGAAGGTCGACAAGAGCATGCGCGAGCTCTACAAATTCAAGAAAGAAAAGGACATCGTCTCAACTTCATTTGAAAACAAACAAAGCATGGTCAGCCAGAGGCTGGTTGCATTCAATGATGCGCTGACCAAGGCCCGGATTCAGAAGGCGCAGTTGCAGGCGCGCGCCGAGTCGATTCGGGCATTGAGGAAACATCCGGACGAGATTTTAAGATCGGGTGACTCATTCAGCCAGACAATCAATGCGTATGTTGTTCAGCAGATGAAATTGAAGCTGCTGGAGATAACCAATGAGTGCGCGGACCTCAAGAGCCGCTACCTAGGTGAGCATCCGAAGTTAAGCTCCTGCCTTGAGCGGTTGTCTGTGGTTAGGTCCAATCTGATGCATGAACTCGAGGTCAACCTTGCCGCGACGGAAAAGGAGTACAGCGAGGCTACTCAATCTGAAAGGAATTTGCTGACGCTATACAATGAAGCGAAGGATGAAGCATTTAAGGTAAATCAATTCGAGGAGGAATATCAGCAGCTCAAGAGGACACTGGACACCAATGAGCGGCTCTACGAGGTTGTCCTAAAACGGCTTAAGGATGCTGGGCTCTCCGGCCGGATGCAAATGAGCAATGTCCGAATTCTCGACCGGGCGAAGCCGTCGGACTCGCCAGTTCGACCTAGGCCCTGGTTGAGCCTAGTGCTTGGAATTTTGTTCGGCGTGATCGGCGGATTTGGCCTGGCCTTTGTACTTGAGCACTTGGACACCAGTATTACCACCCAGGAGCAGGTTGAGGATCGACTACGGGTGACGTTTCTGGGGATCATTCCAAAAATCAATGTGGGAAAGGGAGTTGGGCCTCACGAACTGACAATCCACGCCCAACCGAAGTCCGCTGTTGCCGAGTGTTGTCGGTCGATTCGCACCAATCTGCTGTTCATGTCTCCCGATAAACCCTTCAAGTCGATACTTCTCACGTCTAGTGGGCCGGGGGAGGGGAAGACCACCGTCTCGGTGAGCCTGGCGGTAACCATGGCGGAGAGCGGGAATCGGGTTTTGCTGCTTGACGCGGACATGCGACGGCCGCGGACTCACAAAGTGCTTGGCGTTTCCAACGAGGTGGGTCTGAGTTCACTGATCGTTGGCGCCGCAAAGTTAGAAGACGTGATCAAGAGCACCAGCGTCCCGGGCCTTTCCGTGCTCGTTTGTGGCCCGGTGCCACCCAACCCGACCGACTTGCTTCAGGCGGGGGCATTTTCCTCCCTGCTCAGCGATCTGGGAAAGCAATACGATCGGATCGTCATCGATTCCCCACCGGTAGGCGCGTTCGCGGATGCAGCTGTCATTTCCACGCTCGTGGACGGAACGCTCTTGGTCTTGAAGGCTGGAAAGACCTCGCGCGAGCATGCCCGGCGCGCCATTTGGGCGCTTCGGAACGTGAAGGCGCGCCTGTTTGGCGCAGTGCTCAACGATCTCGACCTGGAGAATCGCCACTACGGATACTACTACTACAATCGACACGGTTATTATTACAACCGCAAAACGGATGAAGCGGCTTCTTAGTCGCAGCCTGGTCAGTGACATCCGGGTGTTTCTCGAGAGTCCTTCCCGAGCCGCTGTCCCCCTCTACCTTTCTGAGCGCTTGGTCGCCTTGGGCGGACGACAAAGGAATCACACTTTCCGGCAGGGCACTGCGTGCCCGCAAAAAGGCGGCTCGTGAAGATTCTTCTCAGCTATCCGGCCGAATCCGACAAGGGAGAGGGCGTGCATTACGCGCGCGTTCTAGAGCGTCTCGGTCACCAGGTGGTGACAATCAATACTTCTGCAGAGTCGCGCAGTTCGGTCGACCCACAACGCAAGGTTATTGGATTTCCTCCCGGAGTAGCCTTCGACGACGTCTTGTCCCACGTCGGGAGTGCGGACCTGTTCATCTATGTCGAGCCCTTAGGGTTGATTCCATTGGGGATGGAACGGTCGCCGGTGCCGACCGTTTGCGTCATTTCTGATGTACATCGAAATCTGAAATCGCGACAGACGCTGTCATTGTTATTCGATCATGTCTTTCTTTATCAACAAAATTACTTAAGCAAGTTTGACAAGCATCCGCGCGAGGCAGTGCATTGGTTTCCCTGGTCGTGCGACAGCGACGTGTTTCGGGACTTGGGGTGCATTCGCGATCTCGACGTCGCATTCGTTGGCCAGCTCTTCGGGCCGCGGAGCCCGCGTCGCCGAGTGGTGGAAGAGTTGAACCGAAGAGTCAAGCTCAATGAACAGCGCTACTACCTCCAGCGCGAGATCCCCGGGATCTATTCGCGTGCTAAAATTGTGATCAATTTACCGATCGGCCACGACCTGAATTGCAGGGTATTTGAAGCAATGTCTTGTGGATCTTTGCTGCTAACCACGCGTGAGGACAATGGCCAAGAAGATCTGTTTCAGGAGGGAATTCACTATGTGGCCTTCGATCGGCAGGGTGAGCTCTTTGAGAAGGTGGACCATTTTCTGAAGGCCGAAGTTGACCGACAGAAGATTGCACGAGCCGGTCACGACTTGGTAATGAGCCAACACACCGTCTCGGTCCGGCTTCAGGAACTGCTTGCCAAAGTACAGAGCGGCCCCCGAGGGGGCGCTCCGGTACGGGGTTTCAGCCGAAGCGAAGTGCTCGCTCTGTATGCGGCAGTTTACGAGCGCAACGGCTGGGTAGAGGCGTTGCTCAAGCTGGCTGCCGATAAGAGAGCCGCGGTCGAACGTTCGGTATTGCTAGCGCGAAGCGCGAAGTCCTTCTTGCGTCGAGCAGTAAGAGGCTGGTGAACCGCTTCCGCCCGCACGTTAGTCGATCACCGCGAAGGCGATGTATGGGTCGAATTCCAATCGTTCTAGTTGCAGACGTCCGATTCCAAGTTCGTCTAGCAAGGCTGACGTTTCGCCGGGCCACAGCGGGTTGTCGAGCTCATCAAAGGCGATTACCGCTCCTTTGGGCATGCGGGGAAAAAAATGGCGAATCGCAGCTCGGGTAGGCTCGTAAAGGTCAAAGTCCAGAAATAGCAAGCTAACCACCAGATGCTGGTGCGAATTCAAGAACTCGGGAATGGTGTGGGTTGCGTCTCCCTTGATCAGCTCCAGCTTGGGGATGTGGCCGAGGAACCGATACGAGTCGTAGATTTTGATCAGTTCCAACAGCTCTTGCTGCGAATCCGAGTAGAGATCGCCCTCCTTGAGCGTCGACAGAGGGGTCGAGTCTTTTTGCGACAGCTTTGGAAAACCCTCAAAAGTATCGAAGCCATAGATGCGTCGGGTGAGGTTCACCGGCTCAAGGATGGCGCTGATGTGTGCCCACGCCATCAAACCTGCTCCACGAAATACCCCGCATTCAACGATCGAGCCCTTGACCGGAAGCGTGCGCTTGAAGATCTCATATTGAGCCAAGAGTCTCGTGAGGTTTTGGCGTTTGATATACTTTGGAAAGCTCTCGATCTTTTTTTCCCAAGAATCCGGCGACCGCTCGAAAACCGCCTGAAGGCGACTTCCCACCAGCTGCTCCTCGTGGGTTCGGAAACCTCCTTCCAATGCTGCACCTGTCTTTTGATCAAGCAGTTTGCTCATTGAACGAAGCATGCCGACGAATGGCTTGGTTGGCAAGAAAGGTGGAAATCCAAGCACAATGAGTACCCGAGCTCTCGCGCTTCGGATTCGGCGTCACGCAATCGAGATGACGCATCTTGGCAAGAGCGCCCACGTAGGTGCCGTGTTGTCGATCGCTGACATTCTCGCGGTGCTCTATGGACGAGTGATAGCCAAGCGGCCCGATGATCCAAAGTGGACGAACCGGGATCGTTTCATCCTTAGTAAGGGGCACGCGGGGGCGGGGATTTATGCTGCTCTGGCGGAAACAGGTTACTTCTCAGTGGACCAACTCCGAACTCACTTCAAGAATGGCAGTCTGCTCTCTGGACATGTGTCGCACTTGGGTATTCCAGGGGTGGAACTTTCCACCGGCTCCTTGGGACACGGCCTGTCCGTCGCTGCGGGAATGGCGCTGGCAGCAAAACGCGACGGTAGAAGTCACCGGGTGTTTGTTCTGATGAGCGACGGTGAGTGCGATGAAGGATCAAACTGGGAAGCCATCCTGTTCGCGGCGCACCATCGGCTTTCCAATTTGGCGGCGGTCGTGGATTACAACAAGCTGCAAAGCCTGGGGTCGGTCCAGGAGACGATTCAATTGGAGCCTTTCGCTGAGAAGTGGCGGGTATTCGGATGGCGTGTTGTGGAGATCGATGGTCACGATCACGACGCCCTTTTCAAAGCGCTCTCGATCGACCCGGGCACCCATCCACAACCGACCTGTATCGTCGCTCATACCACCAAGGGTAAGGGCGTCTCCTTCATGGAAAACAGCGTCGTCTGGCACTACCGCAGCCCTCAAGGTGAGGAATATGAGCGTGCGCTAAGCGAATTGAGGGCCGATACGTGAGAGACGAGTTTATTCGTACGTTGACTCAACTTGCTCGACACGACCGGAACTTGTTCCTGATCACCGGCGATCTTGGTTTCGGCGTGCTGGATCAGTTTGCGGATGAATTTCCCGGGCAGTACATCAACGCGGGCGTCGCCGAGCAGAACATGACAGGATTGGCGGTTGGACTCGCATTGGAGGGAAAGACGGTATTCACGTACTCAATCGCAAATTTCCCAACTCTTCGATGCCTCGAACAGATTCGGAATGATGTCTGCTACCACCAGGCAAACGTCAAAATTGTCGCAGTCGGGGGTGGATTTGCATATGGGGCCCTAGGATTCAGTCATCACGCCACCGAGGACCTGGCGGTGATGCGCTCGATGCCGCAAATGACTGTGGTGGCGCCTGGTGATCCAGCGGAGGTAGGTGCGGCGACCCGGGCGATCTATCAAGCGCGCGGCCCCTGCTACCTGCGGCTCGGAAGGGGCGGCGAGCCGGCCGTTCACCCAATCGACTTCGATTTCACCATCGGGCGAGCGATCAAATTGTTGGATGGCAATGAAATAGTCTATTTGGCAACCGGGGGCATCTTGAGCAATGTGTTTCAAGCTTGCCAGCTGTTGAGGGCGCGGGGTAAGCAGGCTGCCCTCTACAGCATTCCCACGGTCAAGCCGATTGACCGCGAGCTGTTGGAAACGTTGGCCCAGCGATTCCGCGCGATTGTGACCGTGGAAGAGCACAGCGTGATCGGTGGTCTGGGCGGTGCAGTGGCGGAAATTCTGGCCTCCCTGTGGCAACCACGAGCCAGTCTAACGATGATGGGTGTTCGAAACGGATTCTCCTCAGTGGTCGGCGATCAGGAGTACCTGCGAAAAACCTATGGGCTTTCGGTACAAGCGATTGAGGAAATAGGCTGGGAACTACTCAGCGGCATCGGAAGGGCTGGCGCGGGGCTCAACGATACTGGGCGATTCTCTGGAACCGGCGCCCAACCCGGAAATCGCTGATGGTTCCGGTAAGCATCTGCCTTACGACCTGGAATCGCGCGAAAGTCTTACCGCAGACGATCGATAGTCTCCTTCGACAGTCGTTTGAAGATTTCGAGCTGATTATCAGCGATGACTGCTCGCATGATGGGACCGAGCAGCTCTGCCGAGAGTACGAGAAGCGAGATTCACGGATTCGCTACTTCCGCAACCCCAGCAATCTGAACATGCCGGGCAACCTCAATGCGGCAGTCAGGAGAGCGCGAGGCCGATACATTGCAAATCTCCATGATGGAGACATCTTTCGCTTCGATCTGATCGAGAAATGGAAGACCGCACTTGATGATTGCGGGACTGCTGCTTTTGCGTTCAACGATTACCGGGTCGTTTCCCACGATGGGAAGGAGCGCATCTACCGGGCTCCATTCGGTCCGGCCATTCCCGGTACGGAGATTGCCCTTTACTATTTTCGGACCGTTACATCATGTGTTTGGGGGACCGTGATGGCTCGGGCATCTGCGTATCAACAATTGGGGCTGTTTGATGAGCGTTTCGGGTTTATTGCGGATGTCGAGATGTGGTTACGCCTGGCATCTCATTTCGATATCGCCTATGTGGCGGAACCCTTGATAACCCTCGGAGAGAGACCGATTGACCATCCATTTCGTCACGCACTTTGGCGCAGTGCTTTTTGGGCATTCGGCATCTATTTGAAATACCTAGAGGTGTTTCGGTCCAGGCTTCCCGACGCATGTGAGCACTACCAACAAGTTTTCTCTCGGACCCGACGAAAGTACTTCATCCAAACACTGTTGTATTCGATACGACACCGGCAATGGGAACGTTTCAGGGAGGGAATCGCGATTTGGCGCGATGCGGATGATCCGATCCTTCGGGCCTTCGCCACGCCGTTCGCGGCGTTCGAGCGCCCTCCTCAGTGGTATCGTCCCGAGTGGTGGCAAATGGCCTGCATTCCGCAATCAAGCCATTCCTAGCAGGGAGAGTACACTCTGGATTCGGTGTTCGTAGGTGTGGCTGCGGATCGCTCTCTCGTAGGCCGCTTGAGCAATCGCCCAACGTTCCTCGGGATGCGCAAGGTAATACTGAATCTTCTCGGCTGCTTCTTTCACCGATCGAAAGGTTACCACCTCAGTGCCTGGCGTCGCGAGATCGGCAACGGCAGGCTTGTCGTCACAGAGCATGAACGCGCCGCTTCCGAGCACTTCAAAAAACCGGCAATTCACACCGTCTGCTTCGGCAAAATGCATGTTGTTGAGAACCACCCGCGCGCCATAGAACACGTCCGCTTTTTCCGGGCCACTCAAGGACCTACCAGTATGGTGGTCCCATAGCCGAGTGGGGGCCCAGGAGCGTTTCCCGCCGTAGATTTGCAAACGGATTCGGCTTGGCAAGAGAGACATCAGCTTCTCGAGGAAGCGAATCCGATAAGGGTAAAGGGTAGCCACGACCACGAGATCCACATTCGACCTTGCCTCGCACTCGGGCTTGGGAAGAACTGGCTTGGTGTGTACTCGAGGGTTGAAGCTCTCGGGTAGGTAGTGAGCATTGAGGCAAAGCTTTTCTTTCATTGTCAAATACAGCTGAGGCTCTTTGGTAAAGTAGGCGTCGAACGGGCTAAGAAAGATGTAGCCGCGTTCAACTCCGGTAATGGCGTCAGGATTGATCTGCACGACTGGAATTTTGGGAATCGCTTCCTTTAATCCTTCGACAAATCTTGGCGGCAAATGGCGGTAGGTCACGACCGTTAGGTCAGGGGAATACGCGATTACCTTGGCCACCAAGCGATCATACGCCCATCGGGCTGGAGCAAGACCTAAGGAGGAAGCGACAGCCAAGACGTTTCGACTCGCGCGCCCGAAGAGGGGCATCACCTGGCGTTCATTGAACACGAATGCCTCGTGCCCCATATGTACAAAGGTCTCCTGCAGATTGTATTCGAGGCTGTCAAAAGCCTCGGCGCCAACCAGGGCGATTCGCATCCTAGGATCCTGCTTGCAAAGCGAACCAGCCTACCTATCCAACTCGTTTGTGCAACTCGAACGAGAACATCCAGGACATCAGCTTCAAGCCCGGAAGCTGAAGTACTCGCCGATCGAGCCAATTGAAAATAGGGAGAAGGCGTGGGGCCTTGACTCCAGCGATGCTCAACAGGTGCCAATGCCGCACTTCTCTTACCTCAAAGAATCGCTCAGCGAACTGAAGATCCCGGTAGGACAAGATGTGGGCGCGCTCCCACTCGGTTCGCATTTGTGGAGTCAAGTGTCGATACAATTTGATCGCCGGGTTGTAATCAAGCGCCTCGAGCGCAAAGCAGAGACCACCGGGTCTTAGGATTCGCCTTATCTCCGGCAGCGCGAAGCTCAAGTCCAGATGATGGAGCACTCCCATGCAGATAACCACGTCGACGCAAGATGCCGGTAACCCAGTCTCCTCGCAATCGGCCTGAATGAAAACGGTGTTGTGTTCGAATCCTTCCTCAGCTGCCGCCCGCTTGGCGTTTTGCACGGACACGTCGCTAATGTCGAGACCAATTGCCAAAGCGGCTCCGCCGCGGGCGGCACGTTGGGTGTTGCTCCCGTTTCCGCAGGCATAGTCTAAAACGATTTTGTCTTTACTGTGCTGATGAATCCATTCATCGAAATACTCATTCGACAATGCCGTAGTTGCGTAATATTTCTTGTTTCCATGTAGCTGCTCGTAGACATCTTTCGGTAGGTCCGCTTGGGCTGCCGTGGTTCGGCTGTGATTATGGAACTCGAGTTCCTTCAGCTTGCGAGTCTCGAGCGCCGAGAGCCAGTCCCCATTCTGGGCCGCGGCAATGCGCTGGATTTGGGCCCGCAGCGCAGCAGCCCCCGGGGGCATTCGCTCTGAGCCTGGAGCTCCGGACGGTTGGGGAGAGGGGATGCGTACCTCAATTGCGGGATTCATCGATGATCTCCAGGGAAGGGCTGGATTAGCTCGGACATTTTGGACAGTGGCATGTTGGCCTTCTCAAGGCATTGACGCGAGCTGTGGGGACGAGCGGGTGAATGGGGAGGGCCGTTCACCTGCACCCTTGGCAGCTGAGGTACTGGAGCGGAATTGGCGTATCGGAGCGAACCACAAATACGCCGCGACAAAGATGTGAGCCAAAGTAACGGAATTGTAAGAAAAGAAATACCCTCCAATAACCAAAATATGAGGATAGAACATGTTTAAGATTGGACTAAAGACCAGACTGCCTTGGGCGACCCTGCCGAAAGCCCAGCCTGCAAGCAGTCCGGCGGCCAAAAAGGAGAACCACGTGCCGACAAGACCGAAATCTACGATTGGGCCCATGAATAATGTGTACACATTGCTAAGAACACCACGGTCTACCTCGAAGGGCTCATATGATTTCCGATCTTCGATGCCAAACAGTTCCGCCAATCCACTAAAAGTACTTAATCCGTATCGGAGCTCCGGTGGGCGTCGGAGCGCGTACTTCAGGTAATGACAAAACGAATACGGGTGCGACAGCACTCCATGACGGAACCCCACCCATTCTTTTTCCGGATTGGCGTCTTGTAGGACCCCGGGATAGGCTCGAACTCTTTCTTCGAGCGGAAGCTCGTTAGTTGCACCTCTTAGGGCGCCGATGGCGGTACCTGCTGCGGCCAATGCCAGAAATAAAACCGGCACGAAAGCGAGAAGCTTCGGCGTGAGAAGGGCCACCGCTCCCCTTTCGCGGAAGATCCGGGTTGACCAGTAGCCAGCGCACCAAAGGTAGATGCCCCCAAGCATCGGCCCTCGGCCCAGATAGGTGACTGCATAAGCTAAGGAAAGGCCGAGGGGAAGGAGTGCAATCACCCGATCCGACTTGGAACGATTCGAGGCAAACAACATTCCGCCGAAGATGGGAGCTGCGGTTAACGCTGCCAACAGTACCTGGAACCAGAGCGGCGGCTTGTCAAGTCTGTTGGGTGTATAGACTTCCCTAAAAAGTATGTAGCAACTACCGAAAATGCAGCAGAGAATAATGATTTTCCTCAGGTTCGGAAAGTAGACTGAGATCAAGTCAGGACGCCTGTGGCTTTCCGTCCGACGCGGCAACCAGAGCCTACAAATCAAGCTTCCTGCGTAAAAAACAAATATGTTCCCGTTAATCCACCAGAGGGCCGGTGGCCAAAGTGGGTAGTCTCTGACGTTCACGGAGATCGCGATCAGCCCTGCCCAAAAGAGCGGGAAAAAGGCTCCTGGGGCCAGCCAGCTTCCGAGCGTTAGTCGAGCGACAATGGCCAGCAGGATCAGGGTCGCAATCGGCAAAAGAACCTCAATGTCGATCAGGGGTCACCTCGATCTGTTCAGCTAGCACTGCACTTGACTCGTGGTTGCGCGTCAATCGGATCGCAGCCCTCACCGCAGTGACGGTGAGGCATCGTATCATCCGCCGGCGAGGCGCAATTAACGTTCGTTCTCCCTAACTATCGTGGCGATCGCGAAGGTGTCGGTGGACGCGTCGACTACACTGACCTCCATTCGCCGTTTGACTAAACGATCGCGTTGACGTTCAGTCTAATTGGCGACTCAAGAGCCAGGCTAGGCACGGGTGGAACGAGCCGGGCAGGGTGGCGGAGAGTCTCCTGACCCGGCCCGGGATCTGAGAAGGGTGGTAAGGGTTTTCCAGAGGATTTTGAAGTCTTGCGATAGGCTTTGCTCCCGTACGTATCTGAGCTGTAGCCGCAACTTCTCGGGCCGAATCAGATCGAGGTACGCCTGGTTCGCATCCGAATAGCCAGAGGCAACAATGATTTCACCCTCATCATGAAACTTGATCGAGGACCAGTCGGTAAGGCCGGGACGTACATCAAGGATCGCCTTTTCTTCCTCGGTATACAAATCCACACACCATCGGACCTCGGGCCGTGGACCCACCAGACTCATCTCGCCCCTTAGAATATTGAGTAGCTGCGGTAGCTCGTCAATCTTGTATCGACGGATAAGATGGCCCACGCGCGTGATGCGTTCGTCATTGGCGCTGGTTGCTTCGGGACCTCGTTCGTGTACCCGCATGCTTCGAAACTTGAAAATGCGGAAGCCCTCGCCATACCGCCCTACACGTTCGCCGCGATAGAAGACGGGTCCTCGGCTGTCGAGCTTAATCGCTACTGCGATTGCCGCCATCGGAATTCCCAACACTCCCAATCCAGTGGCAGCGATGAATACATCCAAAACTCGCTTCGCTGTTTGGTAGAGCGCGTCCCTCGGAATGGGGGGCATCCGCTCAAGATATCATGGATGCGCATGCTAAGATGTACTCGCGCAGGGGTGGAATTCCCTTTCCAGAAAGAGAACTCAATTGGATTACCGCGTTCCTTTTGTCGATCCGAGGGAGCATTACCGTCGCTATGCGCAGGGCATCGACGGAGCCATCCGAGAGTGTCTAGCGCAAGGCGACCTGATCATGCGCCGGCAGCTCAAGGCGTTTGAAGAGAACTTTGCACGTTTCATCGGCACGAAGTATGCGGTGGGCCTGAACAGCGGTTATCACGCGCTTGCGTTTTCGGTTCTCGCCGCGGGTTTGGGACCTGGGGACGAGGTTATTACTGTGGCGCACACCTTTGCCGCGACGGTGTCGGCGATCGTCCACGCGGGTGCCATCCCAAAGCTGATCGATGTTGGCCCGGACTACAACATGGACATGGATGCCCTGGAGCGCGCGATTACTCCGCGAACGAGGGCCGTGCTGCCCGTGCATCTCAACGGACGGCTCTGTGACATGGAGCGCCTCAACTCGATTGCCAGAAAGCACGACCTATTGGTCATCGAAGACGCTGCGCAGGCGGTTGGCGCCACCTATCGCAACCAGAAGGCGGGCACTTTTGGCCTCACCGGCTGCTTCAGCTTCTATCCGTTCAAACTATTGGGTGGATTCGGAGATGGAGGCGCGATCACCACCAACGACCCAAAGATAGCGCGTGCAATAACGCTGATGCGGTACAACGGAGAGGATCGAGAAACCGGGGAGTTTCATTACCACGGACAGACGGCACTGCTGGATAACGTTCAAGCAGCAGTGCTGGACTTCAAGCTTACCCAAGTGCCGGAATGGATCGCTCATCGACGGAAAATTGCCGCCCGTTTTCTTGAGGGACTGGAGGATGTCCGTGAGATTTCGCTTCCTCACTTCGTAGGCGCTCAATATGGGGATGTCTACCAAAACTATGTAATCCGAACGCCGCGCCGAGACGAGCTTAGGGCGTGCCTGAAGAGCGATGGAATCGAAACCTTGGTTAGTTGGCCGAAACCGATGTGGCACCATCGAGCTTTGAAGCTGGGCGAGTACCATCTGCCTGAAACCGAAGCGATCTGTCGGGAGGTGGTTTCCCTGCCGATGAGCGCCGAGACAACCGATCAACACGTAGAAGAGACGGTTGCTTGCATTCGACGCTTTTTCGGACGATGACGAAGCTGAGGCAAGACCTATGACTCTCAAGCTCAGCCAACGAGGCGATGTCATCGCGCAGTCCGAAATCCGGATCATGTCTGTGGAGTGCGAGCGCGTCGGGGGGGTTAACCTCTCCCAGGGCGTATGTGATACCGAGATTCCCCTCCCGGTCCGGCGTGCCGCACAGGAAGCGATCGAGACCGGCGTCAACACTTATACCCGCTTGGAAGGCTTGATCGAGCTACGTGCGGCAGTCGCCGAAAAGCTCTCCCGCTACAATGGGCTCCAGTACGACCCCGAGACCGAGGTGATTATCAGTGCCGGAGCCACCGGCGGTTTCTACTGCGCCTGCCTGGCGCTTCTGAATCCTGGCGACGAAGTCATTCTTTTCGAGCCGTACTATGGCTATCACCTGAATACCCTGCTCGCGCTCTCGGCGGTTCCCACCTATGTGACGCTCAAGCCGCCGGATTGGACGTTCCCGGCTCGGGACCTAGAAGCGGCAGTGACCCCGCGCACCCGAGGCATTGTGATCAATACGCCGTCCAATCCATCGGGGAAAGTTTTTACTCGCACCGAGCTGGAATTGATCGCCGACTTCGCAAACCGACATGATCTTTTTGTGTTCACCGACGAAATCTACGAACACTTTCTGTACGATCGCCGCCAACACATCAGCCCAGCCTTGCTGCCGGGAATGCAGGAGAGGACAATCACCGTTTCGGGGGCTTCGAAGACTTTCAGCATTACTGGCTGGCGGGTCGGGTGGAGCGCCTGCAGCAGTCGGTGGACGCCACTCATCGGCGCTCTGAACGATCTGATCTACGTGTGCGCTCCGGCGCCGCTGCAAGCCGGCGTTGCCCGCGGGTTGGCCACCTTGGGTGCGGAGTATTACGAGGGGCTGATCCGAGAGTACGCGGTCAAACGAGACAAAATATGCGGAGCCTTGAGCAAGGCAAGACTGACCCCTTTCGTTCCGCAGGGCGCTTACTATGTGCTTGCCGACGTGTCTCGTCTACCCGGCAAGAACAGCAAGCAGCGGGCGATGTACCTCCTGGAACAAACCGGGGTCGCCAGCGTGCCGGGCTCCGCTTTTTTCCATGGTTCTGACGGAGAAGAACTGCTGCGGTTTTGCTTCGCCAAGAAGGATGAGGATCTCGATCGCGCCTGCAGGTACCTCGAAAAGCTAAAGGTGTGATGAATACGGCGGAAGCGATCGTTGACTATTCCACCGTAACCGAGCTTTCTGGAGCTCGTGCCACTCGGGCGCAGTTGGTGCGGATGTATCAACGGTATTACTTCGCGGGTGGATTCTGCGAGGGCAAGGACGTGCTCGAGATCGCATGCGGTTCAGGCCAGGGCTTAGGCTACCTCGCTCGTCGTTCTCGGAGCGTGGTGGGCATTGACATCGATGAACGTGTTTTGGCGCTCGCTCGCAATTACTACGGCGACCGGATCGAGATTCGCCAAATGGATGCCGAGGCTCTGTCCTTTCCAGAGGGGAGCTTCGACGTGGTGGTCCACTTCGAGGCCATATATTACTTGCCGCGGCCAGAACGCTTCGCGTCGGAGGTGAAGCGAGTGCTGCGTCCCGGCGGGATTCTGGTCCTCTGCACCACCAACAAGGACCTTCCCGACTTCAACCCCAGCCCATTCTCGCATCAGTACTTTGGCCCGCCTGAGCTAGTAGCTCTGTTGAGTCCCCACGGATTTGCGATCGAGTGCTTTGGAGCCGACCGGGTCGGTCCGTTGACGCTTCGGGGTCACGCGCTACGGACCCTCAAGCGCGCAGCCGTTCAGCTTGACCTCATCCCAAAGACGATGCGGGGCAAGGAGCTGTTCAAGCGAGTAGTGTTCGGTTCGCTCATCGAGCTTCCGAGAGAAATTCCGGAAGGGCAATTAGTGGGGTCACCAACGCCGATTCCAGCCAATCGAGCCGACAGAGAGCACAATGTTCTGTTCGCTGTTGCGCGCCGATGAGTCCCGTGGCAGATGCGCCCCATTCTTCGCGATCCGGAGCCAGGGACGGGCAATGGACCGCTTCGAGCACCGACCTTTGGGTCGTTGCGCCGATCGCTGCGCTTGTTGTCGGCTGCCCTCTCGCAGGGGGCAGCGTAGATTGGCCTGCGCAGTTAGTTGCGAGCGTCCTTTCCTCCCTCGCGGTCATTTTCGCTGCTCGACGAGGATCGACCCGTCTTCCAATGCTAGTGGTGGGCCTGCTGGCGGTGACGGCCGTGACTGTGCTTCAATTGGTCCCGCTACCCCCGTTTGTCCTTCGCCTGCTCTCACCGAAGACTGCGGCTACACTCGACAGCGCGCTCAGACCGCTCGGGTTGTATCCGGCCGCGGCAGCGCTCTCTCTCGATCCGCCCGCCACGGCTCTCGAAGTCGCCAAGGCGCTGACCTGCACTACCGCCGCGGCCGCGACGGCGATTGTCGCCGAATCGCGAAGAGCTAAGAAGCTACTTCTCGCGGCGCTCCCCATCAGCGGCCTAGCGGTCGTGTCTCTGGGCTTTCTGCACGCAATGGCCACCGGAACGGATGCTTTCGAGTCGAAGTTTGCATTCGTGAACCCCAACCATCTCGCCGGCTTTCTCAATTTGGTTGCCTGGCCAGCGCTGGGGCTCGGCCTTCAAGGCAGGGGGCGCAAACGATTCCTTTGGCTCGGATGCTTTTCAGTTACCGCGAGCGGTGTTTTTCTCTCCCTTTCGCGCGGTGGAATCGCTGCATTCTTCGGGGGTCTGGGTGTGTTTTCCATTCTCTACCTTCGCTCATTGCGCAAAGGCCCGCACTTGGATCAATGGCGGCTGGCCGTCGCGTCCGCGGCGATTGCGGGGGCCCTGGGAATCGCTGCATTTCTTGGACTACAACGAGTTCTGAGCGAGATGCAGACGGTCCCGCTGATGCATTTGAGCTCCTATGACAAAATCGCGCTCTGGCCGCTTCTTGCCAGAATGATCCGCTCTTTTCCCTTAACCGGTATTGGACGTGGAGCCTTTGACACCGTCTTTCCGATGTTCAAAGTGGATTCGGACTCTTTCACTTGGACCCATCCGGAAAACGAGTGGCTGCAGCCCTTGGTTGACCTGGGGATACCGGCGGGTGTCTTGTTGGTGGCTGCTTTTGGGTGGACGTGGCTTAGGGCAGCCGCCAGTGCGGGACTATCCCAGAGCGAAATGGGAGTGCTCGCGGGAGCGGCCGCCCTTCTCTTACAAAATCTAGTCGATTTCTCCCTGGAGATACTCGGAGTCGCTGCTCCCTTCGTGGTGGCGATGGCGCTGATCTCTGAGCGCAGGCACAGATGGCAAGTCTCGCGGCCGGCCTTGGCCGTCGCAGCGGTCTTCTCGCTGGTCGGCTGCGTCACTGGAACGCTTTTTTACCGCGCCCACTCTGCTGAAGCAGACGGCAGAAGCGTCGCTCGCGCGGAGAATCTCGATCAAATGAGGGCGCTCGCCAAGTCGGCGACGCGTTGGCACCCGGCCGATTACTATCCCCGAGCGGTCCTCGGAATTCGGTTGGCTTCGCAGCGGCAGTGCAAAGAGGCGCTGCCGTGGCTCTTCCAAGCGATGGCGCTCCATCCCACGACGCCGGATCCGCACTATTTTGCGGCCTGGTGCCTCGCGGCCGCGAAGCAGGACGCACCTGCGAAGAGGGAATATCGCCTGGCGTATCTGTTCGGCCGGCGTGACTCACTCGGGGCTGCATTTCAATGGTTTCCCGCAACCCCTGACATGTTGAAGGTTGCCCCGGAATCTGTTGAGGGCCTTGTGTCGCTTGGCGGCCTACTCGCGGATCGGCGCCGGTTGGAAGATGCGCGGGCAATCTTTGAGCGAGCGTGGTCGGAGTATCAGGACCGTACCGCTTTGGCACGCTTGGGGGACGTGGCGCTGGATCTTGGCCAACCTGAGGAAGCAATTCGGTGGTCGCTGAAGCTCCGCGAGCTCGATCCTCAATGGCTCTCGAGTTACACGGTGGCGAGCAGCGCCTACTTGAAGCTAGACAATCCAGATGCCGCTCGCCACGAGTTGGAGCTGGGAGCCGCTCAGCTGCCCGGCAACCCTGATGTCGCTCACGCTCTTGCGAACTTGCTCATTCAACAGAATCGCTTCGCTGAAGCACGGCGTGTGCTCGGCACGGCCTTGCCGCGCAACTCCCGCGAAGTCGCACAGCTCCACCGGATGATTGGCGCGTTGCTCCAGCGCGAAGGTCGTACGCTCGAAGCCATCGCTGAGCTGGAAGCCGCCCGAGACGCACTTCCAACCGACGTCCCGATCCGCGCCGAACTTTCTGAGCTACTCGCAGGGGCCGGTCGTTTCAACGAGGCAATTGACGCGCTGCAGACACTCGCTTCGCTTCCGGAAACGCCGAAGGGCGCCTTCGATGCGCAGATCGCGGAACTGATCGCGAAGCGGCAACGACAGCTCCTATTGATGGATGCGGTGCCCGGGCCGGCACCAACGAAAGACGACCTGCGTTAGGAGGCAAGCTCGTGTTACTTAGGCACTCGACGCGACGCCGAGACCCTCACCGAGCAACTGACAGACTCCAGTGCCGCTCCAGTGGCCGAAGGATGTGAGATCCAACTTGGGCCATCTCAATTCGTACCAGACGTTCAGCATGTTCCATAGCCGGATGTCATCAAATATCACGATTGGCGGGCTGGAATAAGTCAGAGTCCCGAAATTGTGAATCAATCGCTGCTCCAGGAAGCCGTCTTTAGCTGCATCGATAAAGATGAGATCAGCTCTTTCGAGGACGGTGCGATGGCGAGCAACGATTGCCTCGTCGCCGAGGTCTGCCACCATTTGTTCAAGGCGTCCGTCAATGAAATCCTCCGGACCGAGACATGAGTTGGGATAGTTCTTCCAGTGAATCAGATCGAATGTGATTACTTTGCCGTTAGACGGCAGATTTGTCTTCAGGGCTAGAGCGGACATTCCCTCGGCAGTTCCAACCTCGATAATCAGGCGTGGCTTGAGCGCCTGCACGAAGGCAGCCAGAAGCTTGTAGTGCTCACCGGGCCATAGCTCGACCAGCTCGTCCGGGAAGGGGAAACGTCCTCTCAAACGCGCTTTGATCGATGACAAGTCCTGTCGACGGGCCAAAGCGATTGCCTGTAGCGATAAATCAAATATCCGGTCATTGTGAGCGCTTGGGGCACCGTCCATAGAAAAGAGCATCGAATGCTCTGAGTGGCGGGCGGCCACAGGGCTGGGAAGAAGCAGCTTCTTCGCTGCACGTTTCAGAAATTTCCATGAATTTGGACGTTGGACCGTCATCCGACGTGCTTCAACGGTCCTCACGTACGCCGAATTAGGTTTGCCCCTTGCCATGCATCCTCTTCCTGCCTGCTGCGATCACTCGAAGAAAGCCTCAGGAGCGGCTGTCATGCGCAAGACCTGGAAACTCTCGGCGTACGCCATCCCCGCTTGGCTACCGCGAAACAGGGCGAGAGCGCGCAGAGCTTCGATCGATCGAGGCTCGGGAAAGGGGTGCCGCTGGCTCTCGTAGCAACCAAATGCCTCGAGCTTCAGGTTCAATGTTTCGGTGATGTCAACGCACCAGTTGGGCGTAAAATTGGGTTCAAGATGGGGCGCGTTCCAGTGCGTCTCAGAAAGCGTCTCATAGGCAGCGACGAGCTTGATCGCTTTCCCCCGCCCCAGCGGCCGGGCCGCGACCATGCATGCATCAAAGACCAACCGGTGATCGACGTGGCGGTCGTAATAGGGGATGAAGAGAACGTTTGGAGAAAAGTCGCGAACCGCGTCGTGAATGGATGCATTGAACTTCGGAAGAGGAATTTCTCTAAGGAGCACCGCGGGGTTGTCTAGGAAGATGGACTTTTTCACTCCGATCATCGCGTGGGCGCGTCGCGCCTCAGCGACCGTCGTCTCGTGCACCTCCTTCGAATACAGGGGTGGCATGTGTGCCGCGACGGTGAGGACGCAGATTTCGCCGCCCGCACGCGCGAAGCGGGCCATCGTGCCGCCAACGCCAAGTACCTCATCGTCCGGATGGGGCGCCACCACCATCAGCCGTGCATTTGACTTCGATTTCATACGGTCTCAGGTTTCTTAATCAGGAAGGGACCCGCCGCGAGCACTTCGAGCCCTGTAGACCAAAACGTCCGGAGTGCGTCCTGAATGGTGCAGACGATCGGCTCCCCCTTGACGTTGAACGATGTGTTGAGCAGCACGGGGACATTCGTCTCACGTCCGAATTCGGATAGGAGTTGGTGAAAGAGGGGATTCACCTCTCGATCGACGAGGTGAACGCGGGAAGTCCCGTCCACGTGGACGATCGCTGGCGCGTCTCTCTTCAGGCGGTCATTCGCGGTGAACGCCAGGATCATGAAAGGGGCACTGGTGAAGCGATCAAAGTAACGGTCGGCTGCTTCAGCAATCATCGAAGGACAGAAGGGGCGCCAGTATTCGCGGAACTTGATGATCGCGTTTACTTTGTCGCGATTCGCCACGTTGCGCGGGTCGGCGAGAATGCTCCGCTGTCCGAGGGCACGTGGCCCGGCCTCCATTCGTCCCTGAAACCAAGCAACAATGTGACCTTTGGCGAGCTCGCGAGCCGTCGCATGACAAATGTCGCCAGGACGCTCGTACCTAAGGTGGGCGAGCTTGAGGGCTGACTCGATCGCTTCATCTGAATCGGCCGGGCCCAGGGCCAATGTCTTCACCGGCTCGGGGCGAGTGCGCGTCCGATCGAAGCAGGCGGCGAGCGCCGCACCGACCGCGGCACCGCCATCGCTGCAGAGCGGTTGTGCGAACACATTCGATACCTCGGGCATTTGAAACAGTCGACTATTCATTTTGATGTTAAGGCCCACGCCGCCACCGATGGTGACGTGGCGAATACCGGTTTCCCGCACCGCCCACTTGACGAGTCGCTCGATCTGGAGCTCAAGGTTCTCCTGCACCGCATAGGCAAGATCTTCGTGCCATTGGCTAATGTCTTCGTGGGCAAGACGCGGTTTTCGATCGAACAGTTCCACTAGGTTGTCAGTGAAGCGGTCGGAATAGCTACGAGGCCCATAGTGAACGTATGTAGGGTCCACGCGATACTCAGTGCCATCAGGGGCCGCGTGAACAATGCGTTCAACGCGAGCGCGCAAATCGGCGTTGGGGCGGCCGAACGCGGCAAGCCCCATTACCTTGTACTCTCCGTCGTAGGCTCGGAAGCCGAGGTACTCGGTGAAAGCCGCATAGACCCAGCCAAGTGAATGGGGAATGCGGATTTCGCGGAGCGGCACGAGCTGTTCCCCTTCGTGGCGCCACACCACAGTGCAGTGTTCGTCGCCCGACCCATCGACTGTGAGGCAGACCGACTGCGGAAACCCTGATTGCATCGCGGCGTGAAATGCATGGACGTAATGATGTTTCACCGCGTGGAGCGGAGGGAAGTTCACGTCGCCGAAGAGGCGCCGCCATTGGGCGTGATGAATACTCTCGAGGCTCTCGCGCCTGAAGCGCCGCAGCATCATCTCCTGCCAGGCAATCGTCTTCGCGTCTACGGGGAAGTTTTGCTTTACACCTTCATAAAAGGCAGCCATCGTGCCGTCGCTGTAGGCGGGAACGTTCCAATTTACGCCAACCGCCGTCACGTCCTGGATCCCCACGCCAGCCGCCGCCAAACAGTAGCTTAGCGCGCGAGATGGGTAGATACCGTGGGCGTGCTTGAACCGAATGTGGCGCTCTTCCTCAGAGTAAGCCAGCACGCGTCCGTCCCGCACCACCGCGACGGCTGGATCGGAGTGACCCTCGAAAATACCCAGAAAGGTTGCGCCGACAGCCGGGCCACGCGAGCCAGAGAAGCCATTTGTCATGAGATGAGTCCCTAGAGACGAGCACGCATGCGGAAGTTGATATGCGGCACTAAGATCCTAAGTCTCTCTCACGCTGCGTTGGCTGGTCAAGGCGCGAAACCCGGCAGTATCCACGAGATCTTGGTCTCGCCGGGGCGTCAATTCATCTGCCGAGCACAAATCGTTGAACGGCGATCCGCTAAGAGATCCGGATCACTATCGAGACGAGTAACTCGTCTGCGTCCGTATCGAGGCGCTGACCTCGAAACTGAAGTTTCACGGCCCCGGGGTGTGGTATTCCTCAGCCATTTGTAGGCAAGAATCCTTGGATCGGTGACATCAAGTGCGCATAGACGGCGCCCCGCGGTCGGGACGCTCAACTCGGCAAACAGAGCGCGGGCGGGCCGGCAAAATCCGTCAGGCGACGCCAGCCCCGGTGGGCGGTCCTCGCTTTGTGGAGAACGGCCTGCCACCGATCCATCTCGATAATCGGGGGTGGTAAGTTGCAATTGGCGGGGGTCCTTGGAAAATGTTCTGCGGCAGAACCTGCGGTCTCAAGCGACTTCTGAAGACTCACTAACAGACAGGAAATCATGACCTGGCAATCAACGTTGCAAAGGGCTTTGCCTCAGCAGATGCGAGAGCGACTGAGAAGCGTCGTTCGGCCAAGAATTGCAAAGCGAGCGGTCGAAAAGGCATGGCGTGAAAGAGCGAGGCATCTATCCGCTACACCCGCTGGCCTGCACATTCATCTGGGGTGTGGGGACCGTCACTATGAATGGATGCTTAACTGCGATTATCGCATCACGCGAGCCAGTGATGTAGCAATGAATTGCAGCAATCTCTCTATCTTTGCGGAGCAAAGCGCCAGCGCCATATTTTCTCACGCCTTCTTTGAGCACCTCTATCGCGATCAGCAATTGCCTCTTCTTCGTGATTGCGGACGAGTTTTGAAGAAAGGCGCGCCCTTGGTGTTCGTGGGCCTACCCGACTTCCGGGCAATTGCGGACCTCTATTTGAAGCGCGCTTCAGGAATACCGGGAGTCGGCGAGGTTTTCGATTTGGCGCATGTTTATCGATATACCCATGGAAACCCCGAGGCCGCTCACGGCTGGTGGCTCGAGCAGCTGCATAAATCGTTGTTTGACAAGGAATACTTAGCCAACCTCTTGTCGAATGCCGATTTCAAGAGCTGGATCATGTTTAACTATTGCTACCTTGGAGAGCATTGGCCGATCAATCTTGGATTTCTTGCCTGGAAAGAACGGCCCAGTGAAATGCATAAGGTTCGAATCCCATTTTCCGACGTCATTTCTCCGGAACGAGAGATCATGGTAATCGACCGCCGCAACTGCTCGGAGGATGTCTTGACAGAGCTGAGGCGGACGAGCGATCAGGCTTAGAACTCACCAGTCCATTAGTGCGGGTCGGGGCGTGCGAAACCGACACAGTGGAGCGCGGTCCGGAGTTTAGAAATTGTCTGGCGGCGCTAGACCCGGTGGGTGGGGGCCTCTTTGTGGAAGACTCCCTTGGGAAGAACCCACTCCAGCAGCACGCAGAGCCCTGCGTACGCAGTTCCAATGCCGTGGATCGCGTGCAGAAGGAAAAATGCAGGCGGAAGCGTGAGCACATACTCGATCCTTCGTTCAACGGCTGCCACATGAATCCCGGCCAGCAACGCCGCGCAGGCATACGCCGCCGAGGCCGAAACAAGGGCCATGCGTGCCCAAAATAACCATGGGGAAAGCGCCGCTGCCAACACAAGCCACGCCACGAACGCGAACGGCACCAAATGCCTGGGCCGGAATGCCCAGACACCCAACTTGAGTGGAAAGAGCACCCAAAATCCATTTGAGAAATAATAAGGGACGATTCTTCGCAAACCGGAGCGCGCTTGATAGCGGCTCTTGATGTGCGGGACCCAAAGGATTTTTCCGCCGACCTTTCGCAGTCGGATGTTGAATTCCATATCCTGACTGCGGGCCATATCCTCCCGGAAATAGCCGATTCGATTGAACAGCTCTTTTCGAAAACACCCGAAGGCCACGGTGTCGACATAACGTGGCTCTGACGATTGGCTGGTCTTGTGATGCGCATCGCCGCTTCCGAAGGGATGGCCGATCGAGCGAGCCAGCGCGCGGTCAATCAGGGTGTCCTCGGTGGGCTCCACCAGACAAGTGCCGCCGACGTTATCGGCCCCCGACCTTTCCAACCATTCGACGCACTGTGCGATGTAGTCCTTTTCGTAGTAGGCGTGCGCGTCAAGTCGAACAATGATTTCGCCGCGCGCGGCTCGAATCGCCATGTTCAGTGAGCTGGGGACCACTTTCTTGGGATTGTCTAGCACGCGGACACGTTCGGGGTATTTCATTTCGTACTCGGCGAGGACTTCGCGCGTTCCGTCGTCGCTCATTCCGTCTACAACGATGATCTCCAATTCCCCCTTCGGGGGATCGCTCGACAGGACCGAATCCACCACCGGACGGATGTAGCGGGCCTCGTTTCGACAGGGAATGATGACTGAAACCTTCGGATGCACCATCTGTTTGGACAAGAATCGCCCCGAGCTCTAATCCGGCTGACCAGGTCCGCCCCGACGCAGCGTGGCGTTACTCATGCCTTCACGATCTTCTCGCGATGACGAGTCACCTTGCGCGTGGCGTTACGCGTGTCGAGGACTATCCGCGCGTGCTGTACGATCGCGCCGTAATCGATCTCGGAGTGATCGGTCAGAATCAGGACGGCGTCGTACTCAGGTAGCGAGGACGCTACCAGCGGAACCGATGACATCTCAAAATCGATACCGTGCTCCCTCTCGAGCTTTGGAATGAAAGGGTCATGATAGAAGACCTCGGCTCCGCGCTCCTTCAGTAGGGAGATCACCCTCAGCGCCGGGCTCTCACGTGGATCATCCACATCCTTCTTGTACGCCGCACCCAGAACGAGGATCTTTGAGCCGTTGATGCTCTTTCGGTGGCGATTGAGCGCCTCCATCGTTCGATGCACCACGTAAGACGGCATCTGAGTATTCACTTCGCCCG
>WNFD01000260.1_pt1 | contig 51155 bp, 54 predicted proteins | sample 5400491 | NCBI WGS metagenome assembly WNFD01 (sample SAMN13153343, study PRJNA577476) | soil metagenome | isolation source: 120 cm saprolite under Douglas fir tree site 2 hole 2 replicate 2 | place: USA:California | collected 2015-04-18
TGAGGTCCCTTCCCTCCACCGGCGTTACCCGGCTTCCGCGGTACTACGAACCTCTCCGCCACCCCAGGGCGCCCAGCCTGTCCCTCACGGGCTTCCGGTTGGTCATCGCTGACCACGCCTTGGGGCTTCCCGTGTTTCGTGCGCTTTCCTTGTGTACATGCCGCCGCCACTACCCCGGCGCAGCGTCTGAACGTATCGCTTCGCTCATTTCATCCAGACGTATCAGTCTTCCCCGATAGGGTTGTCGGGTCGACCTGCGCATTGTCCTTTTCGAGGATTGCTCGACGTTCACTCGCGTTGCGGCCTGCACACTCGCGCTGTCACCAATTCGTGACACGCTAATCGAAGGCTTCAGCCACTTCGTTACCTCCATGACTGCTCCGATTGCTTCCGGCTGGAGCGGTTGCCGGATGGGATTTGCACCCACTGGAAAGCGCCGCCTTTGCACGGCGCACACCAGTAACGGACATCGCTGGACGTCGGCGCCGTGCCACGAGCAGACTTGGTGCAATGTCATGAGCTGATGCGGCAAATCCGCCAGTGGTCGGTGCCAGTCCAATTCAAATTCTTTCGGCTGCCCACTGAAGTACGGCTTGGCGCTGACGCGGTCTACACGTCACGTCCGCGAGTTTGCAGTGACGCTTAACTTAAGCTGGGCGACGTTACCAGACTCACTGAGCTGCCTTCGACGAAGACTGGCGCACTGCGAAGAGGTCGGCGCTGGTTAGCTCCTGCGTTTTCCGCCACTGCGCCGGCGTCATCCCCATGTGGTTCTTGAACGCGCGCTGGAACGCCGCCTCAGATTGATAGCTGCGCAACAACCAATCGTGCGACGGCGCAATAACGGAGTGCCCGCACAGCATGTCGAGCCGCTCACCTGTGCCGGCGTTCTCGCTAATGGTCAGATTGAGGTCTGAGCGATTTCGCAAGGGACCGGCGGCGCGCCGCTACCGTCATGGAGAACGTGCCGGGGATTTCCGGAAAGCAACAGAATATCGCCGGCTTTCAGCTCCACCGGCGGGATCATCCAGCAACGCCGATCCGCTGACAACAGCGTGATAAGGGATTTCGCCGACCTCAGCTGGACCCTGCTCGATGCGCCAGGGCGCGCCATAGAGGCAGCGCAGATCGACCCTGCCGCGCACCGGCATCATCTCGAAAAGTCGGCTGAGCCAATCCATAGCGAGCACGGGTGGACTTCTGCTTGAGACGAAGGAGCATATGAACGATATTTTCACGCATTCAACGTCTCACGCCTCCTTCTTACACTCCCTGAGAATCCGTTGCTCAACCCGGATCGGGAGTATGACCGATGTCAAACAAAGTTGTCCTCGCCGGCGCGCTGGTCGCGGCATTGTCCTTACAGCGCGGGGTCGCCCAGGACCCATCGCCGTTTCATCGGGGGCCGTGGCCGATCCACAACGGGTTCAATCATCAGCCTACTCAGAACGAGCTAAGAGCGTTGCACCACCAAGATGTCACGCCCGACGAGGTGCGCGAGATTAATCGTTTGTACGATCAGCTCCTGTCGGGCAATGAAAAGGTTCCCAGGCAACATCCCGCACCCGGACATTGACCGGCACGCGTGTTGGTATCTGACGAGCAACCCACTCTGCCATCGGGTTTGCTGTGACATTGATCCAGATGAGGTCTCTGCGGTCGAGCCGGACGATGACGAAGGCATAGAGCAAGTCGAAACCGATAGTTGGAACAACGAACAGGTCCATAGCGGCGATGTCCGGCACGTATTTATGCAAGAAGGTTCGCCATCCCTGGCTGGACGGCCCTCGCCGTTTGACCATGTACTTGGCGACGTTCGACTGCGCGACCTCAAGCCCGAGCTTGAGCAGTTCGCCGTGAATGCGTGGCGCACCCCAAAGCGGATTCTCCATGCTCATTCGCAAGATCAACGCGCGCAGCTCCGTGTCGATCTGCGGTCGCCCTCCCCGTGGGCGAGACTTCCAACGCCAGCAGCAGCGAAATCCGGCCCTATGCCGACGCACGAGGGTCTCGGGCCGGATGATTGTGAGAACCTTCAGGATTGATGGAAACCAGCGATACAGGTGAAATAAAGAACAAGCGATCATGGTTCGTGAGCGGGACGCGACCATACAGCCCGCGCCTCAAGACAAGCAACTGATGTCGAAGCACCCCGTTCTCGGCTTCAAGGCGTAACTTCGACTTGAATGGCGAGGTCAGGACGGCCAGAGCGAAGCAGAGCAGCCTGATCATTCCGCCAACTTAGGTGATTCCATCGCGGCATCAACTCGGATAAGGTTTTCGGATCGCGTGATCGCCGCGGCCAACGATACGCGGTAAAACGTTGACGACGGCCCGGCGGGGACGATCACGCCAATATGAGGTTCACGCAAAAAGTTCTCCAAAGCTGTTTCGATTGTGCCGGCGTCGCTCGGAAAAGAAATGAGCCGCCATCTTAGCCTTCATAATATGACGATCGGGCGGGCTCAAGCGCGCCGCCCACGCAGATGCTCAACACGCATATGGGCACAGGCCTTGGCCCGTAACCACCAGTCCATAGTCTTCCCTTAGTAGCTCGACAGAGCGCTGCCCCGGGCTCGCTCCCTACTTTTGTGGAGATACATGCCAGCAACTTTCGGCCTGCAAGTTGAGCATGCAATTGTTCTCGCGTTCCATCGTTATCGAAGCAGAGAGCCCCGGCTGCGTTACGGCGGCTCTGTCTGCCGCCTTCGTGAAGCTGCCGGTCTCTGCGACCGCGGCGAAGTGTCGGATCTGGTGAAGCTCCAATTGATAAATCCTGTTTATTCGATCCATAAAAACATACGATTTCATTTATGGTGGCGGCACGCTATCTGGTCCAGGTAATCCACGACGTTGCGCCGGGCAATCCACTACGTCGGCGACCGACTGGCGCCTGCGGATCAGATATGGATTCGAGCCGTAGTTTGAGGGGAAAGGATCACCGTGAACTCTACGCGCGGAGGTTTTGTTCGCGGCAAGCTGGCACCGTCGTTTTTCGTAATCCTTTGGTCGACTGGCTTCATAGGCGCCAAGCTCGGCCTGCCCTACGTCGGGCCGATGACGTTCCTGGCGCTACGTTTCGCACTGGTTGCTGCGTTTATGACGCCCGTCGCTCTTCTAAGCGGCACGGTGTGGCCGCAGGACGCCAAGACCATTGGCCATGTCGCGCTAGTCGGCATCCTGATGCAGTTCCTGTTTTTGGGCGGCGTCTTCGTCGGAATCGCTCATGGTGTGCCGGCGGGGACTTCGGCACTCACCGTCGGCATTCAGCCGCTCCTGACTGCGGCACTCGCTGCCCTGGCTCTGGGCGAGCGCGTCCGGCCGCATCAATGGGCAGGTCTCGGTCTCGGGCTCTTGGGAGTGCTGCTCGTTGTCGCCAATCCCGCGATGCTCGAGCCCGAGCGGCTGCGAGGCGCTGGCTTCACCGTCCTCGCCCTAATGGGCATCACCATCGGTACACTCTATCAGAAGCGGTATGCTGTCGGCGTCGATCTGCGCGTAACAGTGTTTATTCAGAACTTCGCCGCCGCCGTCGCAATGACGGCGGCAGCGCTGGTCTTCGAGCAACACACGGTCCAGTGGGACCCGCATTTCCTGTTCGCGCTCGGCTGGCTCGTGCTCGTGGTGTCCATCGGCGCCTCGACGCTTCTGTTCTACCTGATCCGACACGGGGCGGCCTCTAGCGTCTCGAGCCTGTTCTATCTGACGCCCGGCGTTACCGCGCTGTTCGCTTTCGTGCTGTTCGGTGAGGCGTTGTCGGTGGCGGCGTTCGTGGGTATGGGCATCGCGGCGGCCGGGGTCGGCGCCGTGAACTCGCGCTGAACGGGCACGCCACGCGCCCGATAGCGGACGTGCTGACCGCTCACCCACTACACTGAATTAACGCCGAAGCGCCGCCTCGGTCAAAGTCGCGTCAGCACCTTGAATTGTAGACAAAATTAGTGACCGCCTGGATGTCGAGGCTATTAGGGTTGTTCATCATTAGTCCCTTTTTTGTCCACGCCGTCTCTTCACCGTCGCCTCGGTTGGTCCCGTTTCAATCGCCTCATTCTTTTTCAGCCGCGTAGCGGCTTCCGCCAAACGTCCCGATCGCCGTGCGGACCGGGTTTGCGAAGACGACAGAGCGTGGTGACGTCATGTTGAGATCTCCATTGCCGATGAATGCCGAGATGCAGGGGAGAGGTGCTCAGAACGAATCGACCCAGGGCCGGACTTCGACCTCCAGCGACCACCCGCTGCGATGCTGGCGCAGCACGTCGATGTAGGTCTCGACGACGGCGTCGGGGTCGAGGGTGCTGTCGGGCCGGGCGGCGGGTTCCGTCCGCCGCGCGCTGCGCGCTGTCAATCGGCGTTGGAATGGGACCCCTTATCGGCATCCAAAGGGGACCCCTTTGATCGGCGTGTTTTGCTGGTAGCGCTCGCGGCGTCGGAGCTGGCCAGGGTTGCGGAGACGCCGTGAGCGCGGGTTGTGTGATCGTCCTCTCGGCTTTTAAAGCGCCAGCTGTCGTTGCCGGTCTCGACGATGTCACAGTGATGGGTCAGCCGGTCGAGCAGCGCGGTCGTCATTTTGGTATCGCCGAACACGCTCGGCCATTCGCCGAAGGCGAGATTGGTGGTGACGATGACGGAGGTGCGCTCGTAGAGCCGGCTGACGAGGTGGAACAGGAGCTGGCCGCCGGATTGTGCGAAGGGAAGATAGCCGAGTTCGTCGAGAACGATGAAGTCCATGCGGGTCAGATGCTCGGCGAGCCGACCTTGTCGACCGTTACGGGTTTCGGTCTCGAGGGGCCCCTGCACTTCTTAATTGTCGCCTGATTGAGGACTGTGGCTACGAGCGTTCGCGCTACGAGCACTCCACAACGACAACGACGACTGCGGGGCAATGCGCGAATGCGAACCAGCACCGGCACCGCTCAGGTCGTCATCTTGCCGGGAGCGACCTTGAGGGCGCCGGCCATCACCGCGCGTAGGCCGGAAGACGCTGCGCCCGCGCAGAGCCGATGCCACTCTCCCTTGCCACGTAGGCCTGCATGGCTGCAGGCTCTGAGGCCAACTTCGCCGCTGGCGTGGGTGCGCCTCCATTCAAGACGTCGCGGTAGGGATAGTAGAATGCGAATGCGCCTGGCTCCTGAATAGCAGCTTGCGCCAACACCGGGGTCGCAGCCAGCGCCGACAGCACCACCGCAGCGGCGACTGTCTTTAGTGAATTGATAGTCGATTTGAAACTGGGAACGGTAAGAAGGGACATGATGACACTCCATGTGTTGGGTTGAGCAATGATCGGTGGAGTGATTGTATGTGCCCGACGCGAGACCTTGAATGTCAGCTGATATCGTTTACGCGCTCTATCGTCTCAAATTTGGATTGCCGCGTGCTCCCTTCAGATTAGCTCAACGGAGTTTTCGAAGTGATGCTGCGACGTTCACCTGCGAAATTGGCGTCAGCCTTCGGCGCCGATCGTCATCTTCGCAATTTCGTTGAGGAGGCAAAGTGATCGCTGGTGCCATCGTTGGCTCTCGCCAAGAGATTGCTTTCAATTCGCGCGCAGACATTTGGGGACTTAGAGCATACAGAAGATACTTACGGACATTGAACATCTTCCTCTCGGTCCTTACATCGGCTGTCCAAATCGTTGTTCGCAGATTGATTTCACCATCCACTAGATGGTGGCGCGACTCTGTCGAACTATCCACTTCAACAAAGGGATCCTGTGATGACTAAGAGTAAGCTTTCCGTCGTATCCCTGCTGCGCTGGCACTTACGACGTCCTTCACCGTTTCTGCCCCGGCAAAGGAAACCCGCCGCGGCCTGGTCGGTCACGAGGTCGCGGCCCCATCGTGGAGCGCCGCCTGTATAGCGGACAAGGTCCGAGCAAGTGCGACGAACCCATGTGGGTCTATGGTAGTGCTCAGGAGGTCTCGCGCTACAGGGGTGCGTTTTGATGCAAAGGGATGGCCGCGGCGCATCTTGCTCGGTCGCGTCGCGCACTATCCTGCGCCTGTTGATCGCAATCCCGCATCAACTGTTCCAGGGGCTCCGTCTCTTGGCTCCTCGGCCACAACGATCCTCTGACTTGCTTCAGCGTCATCCCAGCAGCGCATTCGCTAGTTCGCTTCAGGTCGATCGTGTTGAAAAACTCGGCTATTGAAGGTGAAGAGCATCGCTGATTCATTGCGTTCGGTGGGCGGGACGCCGTAAGCAATGATGGCGACAAATCGATGGAGCGGTCGATCGCTCGCCCGCCGCACTCCTCAGGGGCACTGTCGAGAACCTCCGAAAACTAGCGAACCTGATCCCCAACGCTGCCTGAGCGCAATCAAGCTGCACGAGCTTGCCTCTTCGCGGGGATCCCCACGCACAATCCGCCGACTTCTTCAATGAGCAAATAGCTGAGATCGGGCACTTGGGATGACATGAATGTAGCTAGATTGTCTCCGCCTGTGTTTTCGATGCGCACGCCGACATAGGGACGGGGCCGATGAACGCACACGCTCAAAGCCAATTGAAAATGCGAAGAGGTAGACGTCATGCTCATTGCCGCTGGGCCAAACGCTGCTTTCGATCGGCCTGCGACAGGAATACCCCCGGCACCTTGATGTCATACCAAAATCTGGCATCTTTGGCCGACTGGATCTTGAGCCAATGATAATCGGTGATCTGCCAAGGACGGATCGCTTCGGTCAGATTATCTAGCACCAGGTCCCCATTCGTCGTTGCGACGACCAGAACGAGATGGCCGATTTCTGACGCGGTTTTGACCACAGCCAGCCTCAACGCTTTAGCGGGCAGCCCACTCTGTAATAGCTCGTGCCGCTTGGTGACCGCGTAATCGTTGCAGTCTCCTGCGCTCGGCGCGATTGTCCAGCCATCCTGGAGGTTTTTACCGTAGCTCTTGGTCGCCGGAATGATCGCCGTGTTGACGCCACGATTGACGCGACTCAATAGTTGTGAGTTTTCATCAGTCAGGTTGATACTTTCATCCTCCCCCGGATTCGACCTGCACTCAGCTGGATAGCGAATACAAAAGCGAACGTGCTGGAAAGGTGCGAGGGTCGGCGAGGCTTCTATGAGTAATGTTGGAACAGTGGCGTCGTGGAACAAGCGACTCCGCGCGCGGGCAGCCCCTGAATGGAGCCCGATGGCGAAAATCGCAACCAGCAACGCAACTGCCAAGCCAAATTTCGTTTGCACGGTTACACAAGCTCTCTTTTTCTTTTCAGGCCCTGGAGCTCAAGCTCCTTTCAGGCCGAGAGCTCAAGGCGATACGAGCAAGGCGTGACCTACACCTTGCGAAGTGATCATCGGCGCCCTCTGTTCGGGATTCCGATGCAGGTTGTGGTTCCGTCTGTTTCGTGAGCCGCTACGCCACAGGGTCGCGGTGCCACTGTCACCGTCGACACTCCATCTGGCCCGGGTATTGCCAGTCCGGTCGTCGATAGTCGAGCCTGCTTCTCCGCGAGACCTTGGAGATTTGCCGGCACAGTCGGACGCGCGGCAGACAGGTCTGCCTTGTTCAAGGCTTCCGGTGAGAGACCGCCAGGCAAGTCCGGTGCAGGCGCAACCCCCGTGTAGCTGCCGTATGCACCAATCACACCTGCGGAGGTGGTGACCCGTGGAATTCCCGGAGCGTTGGTACGGTTTCCTGATGCGCCAGTACCGAGAGCGTTTAAGCTAGGACTGCCCGTTCCAGCTGATCCGTTGCTTGCCGGATTGCTCGATCCGGGGCTACCACCTCCTACGGCCCCGGCGGGAGGACCCCCGCCTACGGCTCCCGCCGGCGCTCCGCCGCCCACGGCAGCGCTGCCCATGCCTGCTGCACCCACTCCGCCGCCAATCGCGCCGCCGCGGCCCCCTCCGCCTCCGGCGACCGCAATTCCCATCGGCAGTAGGGATACGACGAGGGCGAATGCTAAATTCCTCGAATTGCAGATGATCATGACGCACTCCTTTCCGATCGATGCGTGTTACCTGAGCCATTGGTAAGAGGAACGATTGGCCTCGACGGACGTGCCTCTCATTGACGAAAGCCGCATGCACTCCAAATAGCTTTCGCTGAATTTGGACTATGCCGGAGGTCCAACGCCGTGGCGCGTTGTCTTCTGTAAAGAAGCGCTGTGCTGTGCAAAGAGTTGTCTTCTGCAATGAAATAAAACTCGGACCGGCCATTTTCACTCTCTAGTAGCTGCCGATCAATGTGTTCGCCTCGCAGCAGTGACACTGGCGAGACTTCGATTCGTTCGCTATCGCCGAGGTTTATCGCACTGTGGTTCAGCGTACGGACCCATCTGCTAAAGACATGCTCGTAATCGCAGTACCTTAAGCAGCTCATTGCATGCAGAAATAAACGCTGCTGTGGAAGGCATCCTGCCGCAATCGTCACTACATCTGCGACCTTTCATTCCGGCAAGCCTGCTTCGAAGGCCCGCTCGATCCGTGATCTCGCATCAGCGGAGCGCGCAGGAAAAACATGATCCAACTGTCCAATATGAAAAGTCGGATCGAACTTGAGCAAATGGGCGGCGGCGTCCGTTGCCTCGACTGAGCGTCCCAGTGAGATTGCATTGACGATGAAAGCAGCCAACGAGAGCACGTTCGCCGCCATTTGAATCGCTCGCGTGGCCGCTGCAAATCCCTCCTCGTATCGCGAGTCGAGAAAATAGGCGAACGCGCTCCCATACAATGCGCCAACGGTCAACGGATCCAAGGGACTCAGCCGCATCATCTGCTGGAAGCTCTCGAGCGCCCGCTCGGGCGAGATGCTCATCGCAGCGACCCAGCCCCTGCTGTGCCAGGCAGGCGCGCAGTTCGTGTTCAGCATAATCGCCTGTTCGGCTAGAAGGTCAGCTCTGGATTGGGAACAGAACGACCGGCGTGGTGACACTCGTAAGAACAAATCCGATTGCTGGGAGAGCGTCTCGCAAGCGTCCCTTCTACGCCAATTCAACGTTGTAAGATTGTGTTAAATGTCGCAACGAGAGCGCGCTTCGCGCGCTGCGTTGAGCGCCAAGGAGCCGTCAGCTCTGTGGTGACTGTCGATAACGTCGATTGAAATGCCCTTGCGGCAGACTGAGAATCAAACGTCGTATCGATTGCGGAGAATGATCAACTCATCGATCAGATTGCTGTGAGCCGCGAAACAAAAGGCCGGCACAAAAGGATCAGGTAGCCCGCGCTCGTCAAAATTGCCGTCGACCTTAGCCGTTACAATGAAGTTGATTGATCACTGGGCTACATTCATCGTCAGCCCGCTGCGCATTCGAGCTAGCCGGCTTTCCTTGAAGCGCGTGGGAATCCGCGATTTGAGCTTGCACCAGTTCTATTCCATCCCGGTGGTCGTTAGCTAATGCATCCTAACGATGTTTCACAACGCTTAACGCGACACTTTTCACGGGCCGACATACTCTACCTCATCGATAGGCGCATGTGAGGCCGCCAATGATCTGCAATTATAGTGATCACGCCGCAAATGAACGCACCTTCCTAGCATGGGTGCGTACGGGTCTTTCCGCGATTGCGCTGGGCATCATTGTCAAGAAAGGTTCCCTTCTCGCTCTCGCGGTCGCCTCTTCACCCACGCTCGCTGAAAATGCGCCGGATTGTCTCGGCAACTCCGGCGGACCGGTTCTTGTCGCAGCCGGTATCGCTGTGATGCTTGGCGCAAGCGTTCGCTTTCTCCGAACCGCGCTTCGGATTAACGATGAGCACACGCATCCCGCCGGCGCCGTACGCGTTGCAACAGCCCTGCTGCGCCGCCGACGACGTGACTCTGGCGCAATTGATGGCCCGACTGCGGCCAATCGCGGGACCAACCTTAAACGGACTAGCCTCTTCGCACGGACCAAACGACCCCCGCCAGGCGGGACCGGTTTTCCCCGTTTCCCGGTCTCGCCTGTGGTTTCCATTGGATATGACGGACGCAAGCCGAGCGTGCCTGTGTCCGCCGAAAATCTGAAAAACACTGGACGCTAAGCCGGAGTTTCCAAAAGCGCGCGCTGCCCGAAGATCGATCGTCTCGAACCCTTCTGTGAATCGTCCATAGATGTTCGCCAGCATGCGCCGTGCCGTGTCCGCGCGCTCGTGGTCTGCCCGCAAGTGGAATAGCGCAGTCGCTGAGCGCAATTCCCACCCCAGAGCCGACTGCTTCCGGGCGCAGTCGAGTGATGCCATGAGCGACGTCTCCGCCGCCCAATTTTCGGGCGACACCGCCAAGAGCACCTCCGCCTTGGCACGAAGCAGGTCGGGAAGTCGAACGTTCCAGTGCCGCGCTCGGCGTTAGTGACGGCGGTCTCAATAAGATCAAGCGCCTCCTCCGACTGCCCCTCCCGGACGAGCGCCTCCGCCAGGGCGCGGGCAATCGTCGGGAAGAGTATATAGTTGCGCTCGGCAGCCAGTATTGATCGTGCGCGGCGCAGATGCTCAACGCCAGCAGCCGTTTCACCCCGCGCAACCAAGAGCTCACCGAATCGGACGAGGCCACAAGCGTGGTAGGGAGCTAGTGAGTGCTTCTCGGCGACAGCAATCAGCCCTTCGATAAGCTCGGCCGCGACGTGCTCATTGCCGCGCCATAGAAATACCTGAACGCCATAGATCAGGCAGATGCATAGCGTGACCGGATGCCCTCTCCTCGGGCGAACTCGATGCCGCGATGCGCAAAATGTGCCGCCCGATCGGGAAGCCTCGCAACCAAAATGTTCTTGCAAGCCCGATGCAAGCCCACAACTCATGATCAAAGCCAAAATAATGGCCTCGACTCACTCCAGCTGCGGCCATCCGAAATAGATTAAGACCGGCCAGCAAGTGCGGTAGCTGCTCCGTATCCCGCAACCCCTGGGCAAGCGCGATCCCGCGTTCGAGTGCGTTATTCACCTCCTCGCTGTCGCCACGAGCGAACATGGACGACATCGCCAACGAGGCTTGCAACGTAAGCTCACGCTGCGTCCCCCGATTGACCTCATCCAGCGCCAATATGGCCTTCCGACACCAGCGCCGGCATTCGCTCAGCATTGACAAGTTCAGGAATAGGAGCGCCGCACCGACTCCTAGGGCCACGCCAACCGTCGTGTCGCCCGATGGCGAAAAGCTCCACTGGAGCGCCGCTCTTACGTCCCCGATCTGTCGCGAGTAGGCTGAAAGGCTGTGATCTTGGAGGAGACCCCGGACGGATCGCGGCCAGACGCTCCGCATGATAGAGGGCGTGTCGCCTTGCGATTGCATTCTCCTCCTCCCGTCCTGCCAATTTGACCGCGGCGTAGGCTCGTGTCGTATCAAGAAGGCGATACAAGCTCTGGTCGTCGCGTGACGAAACCAATAGAAGCGACTTGTCGACAAGTTTGGGGATTACGTCGATGACTTGCCATCCGTGGCGATCTGCCTCGCTCGCGACCACTTGAGCCGCTTCCAGGAGACCGATAGCCTGCAGAGAACCGTCTTTTCACGCTCTGATAAGAGATCGTAGCTCCAGTCAAGGGTTGCCCACAGACCATTGACCACGCCGAGCGTTTCGCGGCCGAAATTCCGGCAACGAGGCTCGTCCGGATCAAGTCGGCCGGCCATATTCCGATGGAAAATAATCCGCGCGCGGTGGCAAAGGCTCTGGCCGAATTCTTTGCGGGGCGCTGACAAGGTGTGAGTCGGGCAACGAACAGTGATGGATCATGGTAGCGGAGGGACTCGATGAGAGTTGCGATCCTGGACGACTGTCAAAATGTCGCATTGCGGCTCGCCGACTGGTCGGCCGTCAAGCGGCGCGCTGAAATCACGGTCTTCAACGATCACCTCGCTGATTCCGCCGCGGTGGTCGAGCGACTGCGGCCGTTCGATGTTGTCTGCGTCATGCGCGAACGCACGCCGTTATCCCGAGAGATCCTCGAGCTGCTGCCCCAGCTCAAGATGATCGCATCCACCGGACCGCGAAATGCCTCGATCGACATGCAAGCGGCCGCCGAGCGCGGTATCCTTGTCACCGCGACCGGGTATGACTCTACGCCGACGATCGAACACACTTGGGCCCTCATCCTCGCAAGCGCTCGTCACCTTGCCCGTGAAGCCGCCTCCCTGCGCGATGGTGGTTGGCAAATCACGATCGGTGCAAACCTGCGGGGTAAATCCCTCGCCGTGCTGGGCTTGGGTAATGTTGGGAAGGAGGTTGCTCGGATCGGGCTTGCCTTCGGCATGACAGTGATCGCCTGGAGCCAGAATCTGACGGCCGAGACCGCCGGCGCCGCAGGCGCAAGGCTCGTCGACAAAGAGACGCTGTTCCGGCAGGCCGACATCCTGACTATTCATCTCGTTCTCAGCCGGCGCACCAAGGGATTGATTGGAGCCGGCGAGCTCACCCTCATGAAGCCAACGGCAACGCTGATCAATACGTCGCGTGGCCCGATCGTCGATCAGACAGCCCTCATCGAGGCGCTGCAGGCCCGCAGGATTGCCGGCGCAGCGATCGATGTGTACGACACCGAGCCATTGCCCACCGACCATCCGTTTCGGAGGCTCGACAATGTCCTGGCGACGCCGCACGTCGGCTACGTAACCGAGGACCTCTATCGCACCTTCTATGGCGATGCCGCGGCGAGCATCACCGCGTGGCTAGAGGCCAATGCCGCGCAGGCGCGCTGAAAGATTGCAGCGGCCGCTGAAACTCTCGCGAAAGTCGCTACGCCGACCTCGGCGCCCTGGACGACTAATTCATCCGCAAGCCGGGTTTGCGCCAAGCAAGTCCGAGGGTTGCCGGCTCAGCTGCAGCGATCGTAAGGGCGATGCGTTGGTGCACCGACTGACTATCTTGATCGAACTGGTTCACCCGTCTAGCGCAAGTCCTCATCAACCACTGTTGGATGCAGCCTCGCGCATGACGAATAGACCGTCACTGGACAGCTCGTGCGCTTTCCGCCACTGGGCCGGAGTCACCCCCATGTGACTCTTGAACGCGCGCTGAAATGCTGCGTCGGATTGATATCCCACCGCATCCGCTACCGCGCCCGTCGACATCGACGGCTTCTTCAATTCATTCGCCGCAAGCGTCATACGGATGTCGGTCAGAAGATCGCTGGCCGATCGTCCGAGCTTTTCCTGGAATTGCCGTGCCAGCGTCGCGCGCGACATGTTGCAGAGGCGGGCAAGCTCCGGCAGCGACCAGGCTCGCGCCGGCTCATTGAATAGCGCAAGCAGCGCCGGCGCGAGCCGCGGATGGCCGGCAACCGCAAGCAATCCGACCGGCGCATCGTCGGTTTCGCTGGCGAGGCGCAGCACCAGCGCGAACATTGCCGTCGACAGCGTGTTGAGCATCGCGTGGCCGCCGAGATGATCGACTACCGATTCGGTTCGCATGAGGGAAACCAGGTTCGCCAATTGGGCGGCCGTTCCGGCGCCGACGGTTTCGCCGCTGTGCTCGCCGGCGTGCACCACAAGCCTCGGCGGCAAATAGTTGCGCAAGAGGCGATCGTGAGGCGGCGCAATCGCAAAATGTCCGCACAGCAGGTCGAGCCGCTCGCCAGTGCCGGCGTTTTCGCTGATGACAAGGTTGAGGTGCTGGTGATTGCGCGCGGGTTTTGGCCGCGCGCCGCTTCCGTCGTGCATCACATGGCGCGGATTTCCAGGCAGCAGCAGGATGTCCCCGGCTTTTAGCTGCAGCGGCCGGCCGCCGGCCGGGTTATCCAACACCGCCGATCCGCTGATCACTGCGTGATAGGGGATTTCATTCGCTTCGCCCGGGCCCTGATCGATGCGCCAGGGCGCACCATAGGTGCAGCGAAGATCGAGCCGGCCGCGCACCGTCACCATCTCGAACAACCGGCTCAGCCAATCCACAGGTAGATCCCTCGACCTCAATTAAGTCGATGGAGCATATAGACGATCTCCCCTGACATTCAACGTCTCGTCGCGAGTTCATAGTGTCGCTCCGTGGCGTCCAACCCGAATATGCGGAGTGTCACCATGCCCCCCTCTTTCCATTCGCAGTTTGAAGTCCTCGACAGTCTCGATTGCTGAGGTGTCCGATCACATCCAGTCCTTCTTGAAGTGGAGCGTCGTGCCGATTGCGGCGCTCACCACAATGGCTCTTGTCTCGTCCGCGACACCGGCATGGGCTGGCGCGTACTGCCGCAAGGACGTGACGTCGTAGGTGGTGTCCTGCAGCTTCGATACTCTCGAGCAGTGTCAGTGGACTTCTTCCGGTCGTGGCGGCGATTGCTTCCGCGATCCCTGGCTGCCGGCTGCTGACAAGCTGGCTACACACCGCATGCACTTCAAGCCGAGTCGAAGGTCCATCACGCAGCCGAGGACAATTGATGTCGGCACTTAGCGTTGTGCTGGATTAGCCCCACCCACCTCTCATCGCACTTATTGGGCGATGGAGATCGCGGGCGAATACGAGCCGCCGACAGTAGCCGCAGGCAAAAGAGTGCGGTCTGCGACCAAACGACAGACGCCCGTTTCAAGCTTGCCAAGCCAGACTCCTCGGTATCTGCTTCTGATCCGATACGACGCAGAACCGATCCCTTCCACGTGCCGGTCGAAGGCGCTGCAAGATTTTGCAACGATTCATACTTGTTAACGTGCTCTGTAGGCCGCAATCCGCTGATCTGACACCTCGATCAAAAAGTCGCCGCCGTCGACTTGCTACTGGCCGCCTGAAGATCAATCAAACCAAAGGAGAGATTTGATGTTTGACATGAAAAATCTCAATCGCCTGAAGAAACTGGACGAAAATGCGCCCGACAGCATGAAGGCCTTTTGGGCCTTCGATAAGGCGGTGTTTGCCGGAGGGGCACTGACGGTACAGCAAAAGCAACTGATCGCCGTCGCGGTCGCGCTGACCACGCAATGTCCCTATTGCATCGAGCTGCACAACAAGGCGGCCCGTGACGCGGGTGCCACCGACGCGCAATTGGCGGAAGCCGCCCTGGTCGCCGCCGCGATGCGCGCGGGTGCGGCGGTTACCCATTCCACTCACCTTTTTGGCGCTTAGCGGCACGAGTTGGGGATCGGTCAGTGCAGCCAGATCGATGAAGGCGTCGAGCGCGTGACTGGCGCAACAAAACAATAACCGCGACCGGCGACATTTGATATGTAGCGGGCGCCGTCTAGTCCGTCGCCGAGCACTTTGCGAAGGGCGGCGATGTGAACGCGGAGATTGGCGCCCTCCACGGTTAAGTCCGGCCACACGCTTGAGATAAGCTCCTTGTGGCTGACAACCTGCCCTGCCCGCTGCGTCAGCACAATCAGGATGTCGAGCGCACGGCCGCCCAGTGGTATCGGCTCATCAGTCTTCTTGAGCAGCCTCTCGGCCGCAATCAGACTGAACGGGCCGAAAGAAAGCACGTCCTTGCGCGTAGTAGCACCGGTCGCGGATTCAAGACCAAGAACGGAAGGGCGGGACATGGCGGCACTCCTTGGCTTCGGTTGAGCAACGATTGCGGAGTGGATCTATGAACCCGATATGAGGCTTTGAATGTCATAAGTGATCATATATATGCTTTATCATCTCACAGTTGGGGCCACTGTTGCTGGCTTCGGATTGGCTCAGCCGACTTTTCGAGATGACGCCGGTGCGGCAAAAAAGAGACCAGGTCAGGAGCTCTGGTTGCGGCCGGAAGCCTCGTCAGGCCTAAAATCGTGTTTGGCGCTGGCGCGCGCACCGCACATCCATCAGCACTTTGCCAGCGGACAGTGGAAAAAATGGCACTCAACGCAGCCACAAAACTGATCGGGTCCGATGTCTGCAAGTTACTTCAGCATGTCCGTTTGGTGCCCATATCGGAATGGAGCAAGCTCATTCGAACACCTCGTCGGCAACAGCTAGCACTGCGGGAGGCACGACGAAATTGAGTGCCTTCGCTGTTTTGAGGTTTACAGCAAACTCAAATTTCGTCGGTCGTTGCACAGGAAGCTCTTGAGTATCCGGTCAACGTAACCCGCCGCCTGTTTGTACACTTCGGGGAAGTCGATGCCGTAGGATCAACCCTCCGTCGGCGACAAAGTTCCGATAGCCGGAGATGCCTGGCATACGATATCGGGCCGCAGACTCGATGATCAGTTTGCGATTAACCGCGACAGCAAGATCAGGTGGAAGAATGAAACCGGTGTTAGACTGCTTTGCGAGCATCTCGAATGCAGATTCAACCTCTGCCGGTTCGCGGGCTTGAACCGGTACTACTTTCACCCCAAACTTGGCCGCGGCACCGGCGCACGAGCGGAAAGACTGCGATGCGCGTAAGCTGGGGTGCCACCTCCTTGAGTAGGTCGATCCACTTCGGTCCGAGGCTGGGCTCCTGGACCGTGAAGCCGGTCATTTGCCATTGGGGTGTGCAAGGCTCTAGTCGTCGAGACCGGATCTTTCTCGGGAGCGGCCCGGCAGCTTCGCGTCGGCCAACCAGCCGTCTCCAAGACAAATCGCCCAGCTTGAGAATTATCTGGGCGTCAAGCTGCTCACTCGCTCCACCCAGGGGCTTACGCCGACCGAAGCGGGGTTGGGTTATTTCGAACGTGCGAAACGGGCGATCGAGGAAGCCGACGAGGCGGAGGTCGCCGTGCGCGGAGCCGGTGCCGGGCTGAAGGGGGAGATTGCGAATCTGCGCTGCCGTGACCTTTGCGCGCATTCACGTTATTCCGCTGTTGCCGCGGTTGATCGCAGAGCATCCGGAGCTTGATCTGGAGGTCGTACTCGATGACCGCCAAATCGATCTCGTGCAAGAGGGCATTGACGTGGCTCTACGAATGGGAAAGTTGAATGCGCTGACCAGCCAGTCGCTGGTGGTGAGCCACGGCTGGTTCATGCAGTGACGCAAGCCATCTGCTTGCAGCTTCGATCTCAACACCCGTCAACAGCCGAAGCTGCCTGGAAGGCGCCGCCCCCGGGCGCGCTCCTAGCAGAGAGATTAACACCATCTTACAACGTTGAACTCGCTTGCGGGACGAGATTGCGCGACGCTCTCCGGGCAATCGGATTGGTTCAGTGATCTCCCATTGGAGAGCACACCATGCGCAAGACAGAAGGGCCCGTTGAAACGGCAGGAGCCAGCGGAACGTTCGGTGCCGCAGGTACTTCGGCGTCGCAAAATCTACGAAGGATGAAATGCCATGACAGTTCATTTCCAAGTGGCAGAAAGGAGCAGCGGCTCCTATTGGCATCTAGCGTTGTTACGATGGTCTATGGTGGCCATCTTCATCTGGTTCGGGATACAAAAATTCACACCCTATGCGGCCGAAGCCATCGCGCCCTTGATCGCACACAGCCCATTTATGAGTTGGCTGAGCGTGTTCGGGGTGGGGGGCGAAGCTAAGATTGTCGGGACGATCGAACTGATGACCGCAGCAGCCCTGATTGTCGGATCGGTCAACCCGACAGCGTCTGTTTTAGGAGCGGCGATGGCTTGCGCAACCTTCCTTCTGACGACGTCGTTCGTTATCAGCACGCCCGGCATCACGCAGATAAGCCCGTCAGGTTTCCCGATCATCTCGACGCTGGTGGAGCAGTTTCTGCTAAAGGACGTCGCTCTGCTTGCCGCGTGCCTTACGCTGCTTCTCGCATCTTTCTCGCCGCGGCCTGCGGCTTCGTGAGGGTTCGCAACAGCCGCAGAACATGGATGTGAATGGGAATGGCGTAGCGCCCCCTGTTGGCGCGTAGCAGATGCTTACGTTCTGGGTGCTCGCCCAGAAACCAAGAGCCAATGGAGGTCTCGATGAGGCGGCGCGAGTTCATCACGCTTATTGGCGGCGCGGTCGAGCTGCCTCTTTCGGCCCGCGCGCACTATTCCGGACGGGCCCGTCGCATCGGCGTCATCATGTTGTACAGGGAAGACGATCGTGAAGGACAGCTTCGGATACGGGCTTTTCAGGAAGGTTTGCAACGGGCTGGTTGGTCGATTGGAACCGATCTTTTGATGGATGTTCATTGGGGTGTCGGTGATATGAACTGGATAGGGTCTACGGTGACAGACACGATGCAACTCGCGCCGGAGTGATCCTCGCGATTAGTGATCACCTTCGGATGAATGTTTCCATTGATGCCAGGCGATCCATCCTATTCTCCCTGGGAATGAGGCCTATCTCCCCATCGTATCTGCCACGGCAGGGGAAGATTGGCCATGTCTCTGAGCGGGACCCGAGCAGGAGCGTGGGCAGACGGAGACGATCGATGACCCTGTACGAACAACTCATTGCCTGCCGCTCCTGGCTACGCTGGCAGGTTCCGGGAACAGTAGAGGAGAGACGCCATGAGAGCGCTGTCGCTCGCGCCGTCCGAACCCTCAGCGCCACGGCTGCCGATGCGTTGTACACCTACGCTACGACAGGCAGCGCCTTCGCAGCGCTCGTTGTGCTCACCGGGATGGTATTGGCGAGCGAAGCTTGGGCAGATCATCATGGCCTCAGGCCGGTGGGGCGGCTGGTCGCATGGATCGTTGACTGAGGTATGCACAAATTTGGAAACGATATATTTCGATTGTTCCTATTCCGGATCAGCAAGCGCGACGTCATGATAACGGGGACACGGGGCGCTCTCGACACAAGTGGAGACCACAATGATGCTACGAACGACCGCTCCCAGAGCATTGATGACCGTTGCTGTTCTGCTTGGCTTGCTCTCCACCGGGCTTGGCAAGACCTTGCGACTCGAGAAGCTGCATAGCCGGCCCACGAGCGCGTCTTACTTATCGGTCGACTCCGCACTCACGCCTACCGATCGCCTGGCTCTCGTAATCGGGAATTCAAGCTACCCTGATGCCGATGCTCCTCTACAGCAACTGGCTAGTGATGCAGGCGCCTTGGCAAATGCACTTCGTAACGACAGCTTCCTTGTGGACGTCGTCGAGAATGCCAGGCATGCCGACATAGTACGCGCGATCGATCGTCTCAAAGCGAGGGTACGGCCCAATTCAATTGTGTTGGTCTATTTTGCGGGCTACGGAGTGCAGTCTGGCGGTCAAAACTATATGATCCCGGTCGACGCGAAGATTTGGGACGAAAGGGATGTGCGTTGGGACGGGGTGAGCATCGATCGTCTTCTTTCGGAGCTCAAGAACTCCGGTGCACGCATGCGGCTTGCAGTCATCGACGCTTCGCGCCGCAATCCCTATGAACGACGTTTCAGGAGTTACTCGCACGGGCTCACGCCCATTCAAACAAGTGAAAACACGTTGGTCCTGACCTCGGCGGCACCAGACCAGGTTGTCGATGACCCGGATGGTGTTCACACACCCCTGACGACTGCGCTTCTTAAGGAAATGAATTCTTCGACGCGTTCAATTCAGGAGATCTTCGAGGGCACCCGCGCCGCGGTAGCGGCTGCAACTCAGAACCGGCAGGTTCCGACTGTATCATCGACGGTGGTCGAGAACGTCAGCATTGGCCCGGCACCGCATAGCCCCATTTCCTCTGCTGAGCGTGGCAGTCGCAGTCGCCGCGGGTAAGCAAGCAGGCCGCTGTTGGTCGTGCCTCTCCCGCGATAAACGCTCAGGCCGTCACGACGATAACCTATCCGTTCGCCCCCAGCGTTTCCACCGGCATTGGCGCTGTTTCTTGCCGGGCGGTGCGACGCTCCCGCGTGAAGGAGAAGTGCAGCATCCATTAATCTTGAATCCGCGCGCCTGGCGGGTGTTGGGCATTGGATCCGGTTGAAGACTCCGTTGCAGGCGCGTCGCCGGTCTGCGCTGGCGGCGGCTTTCCAACAACCTCACGCATTACCGACATCTCATGCTCCCGCTCCGCGATGATGTCCCGAGCCAAGCGTCGAAGTTCTTCATTATGGCCGTATTTGAGCTCTGCGCGCGCCATATCCAGGGCGCCTTGATGGTGGGGCATCATTATGGCGACGAAATCGCGATCGACGTCGCCCGTCGGATCGACCGACATGCCCAGGCTCATTTTGCTTAAAGCCAGCGCGTTGTCGATTATGAATTCCTGCTCCCCGCTGTCGGCGGCCGCGGCAGGGAGGCTGTGCGTTCTTGTTTGATCCTCTGCCAAGGCAAGGGGAGTCGCTGAGATCGATGCTATTGTCCCGAGCGAGATAAGCCCCTTGCGAATGAACGAGTACGACAACCAAACCATGCTAACCTCCATCACAACAACACGATCCCGCGCGGATGTCTCCACGTCGATGCAGTTGCCCATCTAAGTCATGCTCCCCGGCATGAAGCACCGGATCGATACAGCTCGGTAGCCATAGATCGGCCAGACCATGGTCCGCCCGGCCTTGTTCGGCTCGGCAATGACGGCCTCGTCCGGCACATCGACCCAGACCATGTCTTTGGAGTCGGCCGCCTCCGGCACGCGCACGCGATAGTGACCGTCCTTGGCGTCCCAGTCGGCGTCCTCGACAACATACCCATCGGCATAAGAACAGCAGAGGCCCTTGCCGCTCGCCAGATGCTCGAACCAGTCGTGGAGAGGCGAATTCCTATAGCGGCCGTCCAGATCGCGCCCCAGCGCCGGCAATGTCACCAGCGCCATTGCCGCGATAAACCTGATTAGGGTAATCCAGCGCACGATCAGCGCCACGAAACGCCACCCGATGCTGCACCTCCGGGCAATTCTCGCGGATGTATTCGTCCGCGTCTTTGGCGATGTCCCATAGGATCTTTGCGGATATCCGCGATACCTTGAACGTGGAGGTCGTGAACCTCATCTGGCGTCATCTGGCCACGATGCCCGGAGCGCTCGAATGGGTGTGGGGTTCGCCGAGGCCGCTGTACCTGGGCCGCGCTATAATACGGGCCGAGCAAGTCCGCCAATACTTGAACCTACCGCGAGTTCCCTCGTTTTCGCGCGATGCGCTCTCCGCCGCTGGAATCGACGACGCGGCGCTCGCAGACATCCGCGCAATCCTTGAGAGTTACCAGCACACCAATGCCCTTGCGCTGGTGTGCCTTTCTGCGTTTCTCGCACGCTTCGAGGGTGACGAGTTCGCGCGCGCTAGCGCCCCGGCCGCCAACAGATATGATGAAATGATCTCCGCTCCAGGGCATCGTGCAGCTTTGCCACGCCTCGTTCCGATCACCGAGATGCCGCCGGCGACCGCCCGGCTTGTTCACGAATTGAACGGATTCAGGGAGGACTCTGATCTTACCCTTGTCGCCAGCATGTACCGGCACCTAACCCACTGGCCCGCGTATCTGGCGCTGGTAAGGACGCTTCTGGTGCCGCTTCACGAATCTGGCGAGCTAAAATTCTTGGTCGCCGAGGCCCGCAATATCGGGGAAAAGCATGGGCGGGAATTGGCTGTCGACATCTGTGCGACCTCCCGGCTGCCTGAAGTGGAGCCCGTCCTAGCCGCCGTCCGTCGGTTCGTGCGCCGTCCCATCGCCCGCATGACGGGAGTTTGTTCTCTCGTTCGCAAGGCGACGACGGATCTCGCAGTCGTCGAACCTGCAGCCCCGGCGAAGTAATTTTTTCTTCCACAATGACGCGTCCGGCGCCGTGAGGATGACCCCGGTGGTTACGCGACGGATCGAACGCTGCATTCGGCTCGTTTGGATCCGCGATCTGCTCGTCCGCGAAGCGAGCAATCGATGGCTTCGGTCGCGCCGAACCATGTTTCCTGCCACCATCCATTCCTGGACTTGCTTGAGGCCTTGACCCGTCCGCGACGCGTAAGCGCTTGCGAGAACGCCATCGGTTACCCCAGCAGTGCTGCGCTCTCGAAGTGAGCGTCCGAGTTTGCCAAGCGTCAATGCCGCGAACGAAGCCTCTCACGACTTCGATCGCGTTCTGATCGCATTTACACGGCTGGGAGCATCACTGGATACGCCAGCTCATCTCAAACGCGCCGGGGCACGACCGATGTCAAGCCGATCTGAGTAACCACGTTGGTGAGATCAGCGAGCATATCTTCGATCCCCCCGGGCATTAATCGCTTTCGCTCACGCTGTACGGTGATGAAACAGGAGTTGCTCATCCCGAGCTTCTCAGAAGGAGTATCGCCATGACAAAGTTCGTCCGTCTTGCGTTGAGCGCAATTGCGGCAGCCACGATCACAAGTCAAGCACATGCGCTGGGGCCTGGGTCGGAAAACCAGGGAAGAGCAGCAATCCAGGAGCCTGGTGCAACTGCCTTCTACCAGAGCTTAGGCGTTGGACGCGGCGGATATCGCGCGCCCGCTGAATCGTACGCAGCAATCCGCGCATTCAGTGACTCAGCGTCGCAACCCGCCCGAAAAAGCAAGCATAGGGGCAAGCATATCTCGGGTCCGCGCTGAGCCGACAAGGCGCGAAAAGGAGAACAGAAATGCGAAAGACCATCCTCACTATTCTCGGCTCCGCCCTGATCGTCGCGACATCGGTTCAGTTCGCCGCGGCAGCGCAGCGTCATCATGGCAAGGCGACGATCCGTGCGGTCATTGGCCAGCAGCAGACCCGCCATTTCGGTGCCTATGCAGCCTGGCCTGCCCCGCAGGTCCGGCCCGACTCGTATCCCTATTCCGGATGGTCGGCGCCAGCCGGTCATTGAAGGTCACGGCTGAAGTTGAAAGGCCGGTCGCATCTGTGGCCGGCTTTTCGCTCGCGTATATTGTGGGCCTGAGCTGCCAGCCGGTCCGATGACGAGCATCTATGCCCCGAACAGATCCTCAGTGTCGCGACCAGCGTTTGCCAACAACGCGCACGACGCGACGACCAGCATCTCGTGTGTGAGATAGCCTGGTTCAAACTCCGCGACAGCCAAAACGTCGACTGCGAAAGCATCGGTCGTCTACGCGTTCAATGACAAACACTGCGGGCTCCTCGCGTTCAAAGCGGCGTTTAATTGCGCCTCTAAAGCAAAGCTCCAAGCGCGATGTGAGCAAGTCGCGGCGGCCGGTGAGATGAACGAGCATATGTTCGATCCCCGCGGGCATGAATCGCTTTCGACCACGCTGTAAGGTGACACGCGAGGAGTTGCTCATCCGGAGCCTCCCAGAAGGAATGTCGCCACGTCTACCTCAAAATTCGCTCGTCTTGCGATACCAATCACGGGTCATAGCGATGATCCTCTGTTCGGGAAATGGTCGCCAAGAACCTGCTCTAAAGACGGACGAAAGAGCTGCAAATGACCATGACAGCTACATACAGGACGCTGTCCGCGTCCGAGCACAGCACGCAGCTACGCAAAGCGGTTATCGCGTCGATCATTGGTACTCGATCGAGTGGAAGGTTATGACCTGGTAATTCGGGTCAATCCGGATCCGGATGAAAGCCTTGTCGGACGAATCTTTCTGCGCGATCGGCTGGTAGTCGTCGCGAGCCCGGGCCTGGCTCGACCGGCGGACAATCTCGCTGTTCCGGCTGTAGTGCGAGGGGCGGGCGACCGCATTGCAGCCTGGGATGTTATGGTGCCAACTGGAAGATCGCTCATCGCGGTTGATCCAGTCCTTCGCCTGTCATCGCTCATCATGGTCCGCGATGCGGTCCGAATGGGCGTCGGCGCAGGACGCCTTCGGGTGTCACTCGTAAGTCACGACCTGGCTGCCGGCACGCTGGTACATTGGGGTGACGCAGACGGACCAGACATCGCCCTGTGGACGCTCTATCCATCGCGGCGGCTGCTGAGCGCTCGTGTATCCGCCTTCCTCGACTATCTAAAGGTAGCCTTTCCTATTGGGACGCCTGACGAGCTGGCGGCCTATATCGGGGAATGAGACAGAATAATCATAACGCTATCGGGGCGCTCTCGCCGCCTTCTCGATGATTGCGACGACGGCGTTGTCCTCTCGCGTAGCCATCTGATGGGCGATGCCGCCGAGAAACGCGAAGCCGCCGATTTCTGCGCTGAGCTACGCTAGGGCCCTCTCGTGAGCAAATAGTGGTTTTGCTCCGCATGCGCTTGGTTCAAATCAAGATGCGACGAACGAAAAGGGGAAGCGCTGAACCAGGATGCGAAACTCGAGCTAGGAGCACTCAGCGAAACGAAGTACTAACATTCGGTGTGGGTAACATTTGGGAATAAGACTTCGCGAATATTTTTCGTACAATGGCTTATTGCCTTTGGTGCGCTCGGAGCGCGGAGAAGATGTCAGCAACTTCAATAACTTGACGAGATGGGTCAAAGGCGAGGTGCATTTCCCGCCTATAGGTGCTTTTCAAGCCCAGTGCCAGAGCTGAACTAAATCGGGCGCGACGCTCCTTCAGTACGCCGCGCCTCGCAATCGACCCTCCAATCGGAGCGATCCTCCCGGGGGCGACATTTTGTGGACTGTGCCGCTATTTAGAGAGGCACCAAAGCGAAGGCACCCGTTTACGCTACGTGCCACCAAGATTTCGGCCAATAACCCGCCGTCCAACTGGTGGCCGGGCGAGTAGCAGCCAATGAACCGGGCCTGGGCTGGCTCGGCGTTTCTGTAGGCATCCATGGAGACATCATGCGGGTCGTGATTTGCGGAGCCGGCGTGATCGGAGCCTGCACCGCCTACTTCCTCGCTCGCCGCGGCATCGACATCGTCGTGGTGGAGCGGACCGAAGTGGCCGCGGCGGCGTCCGGCAAGGCCGGCGGATTTCTGGCGCTCGACTGGTCCGCTGGCACTCCGCTCGATGCGCTGGCGCGCCGCAGCTTTCACCTCCACGCCGCCCTACCCGACGAGATTGCGGGTGATTGGGCCTACCAGCGCATGACCGCCTATAGCGGGCTCGTCGTCCCCGATCATGTTCGTAGTCACTCACCGGCCAAACTCGATTGGCTTTCCGACGGCGTAGTCGTTGTTGATCGACTCGGTACACCGGAAACGACGGCGATTGTTCACCCGCGCAAATTCACTTCCGCAATGATGAGCGCCGCACAAAGCTACGGCGCCGAACTGCGCGCGGGACAGGTCACCGGGATGGTGCGGAGTGCGGATGGATCTGCAGTTAAGGGCCTGGAGGTCGATGGCGCCGTTTTGGAGGCGGATGCCGTCGTGATCGCGATGGGGCCTTGGTCGTTGATGGCCGCCGCGTGGGTGCATCTGCCCGCCGTCTTCGGACAGAGAAGCCCTAGCTTGGTTTACGACACCGGGCCAGATGTCCCAGCGGATGCCCTCTTCCTCGAATATCACGAAGGGAGTGCCGTGGCTGTAACGGTCGAAGTCTTCCCGCGGGCCGACGGGAGCACACTCATCACCGTCTCCTCAGATAAAGCGCCGCTGCCACTCGACCCGGCGGTCGTTACGGCGGACCAAAACGAGGTTGATCGTCTCCAGGCGATCTCCGAACGGCTGTCACCATTCTTTCGCCCGGACAGGATCATCGCACGGCAAGCCTGCTTCCGGCCGGTCACGCAAGACGGTCTGCCGTTGATCGGCAAAGTGCCGCAGATTGAGGGCGTCTACGTGGCCACCGGCCATAGTGTCTGGGGCATCCTCAACGCACCGGCAACGGGTCAAGCTTTGGCGGAGCTGATCGCCGAGGGCGTTTCGCGCACTACGGATCTGACGCCTTTCGACCCGGCCCGGCTTCGGGCCCTGGAGCCAATATATCGACCTGTCCGCTGAGTAGGTTCAAATCCCGGACGCGCAATGACCGAGACCGATATTCGCTGACGGTGGCCATTTGGCGTGGAAAGTTCGTTCCGAAGCCAAACAGCAGGATAATCCTCGTGCACAAAGATCCCATTCGATACCCAACTTGCGCGTTTGGTCACAGCTGATCCCGCAATCCAAATGATTGAGCGTGATCTATGCTTCTGCATAAATCGAGGTGGCTGAGCCCCACAGTAGCGGCTGATGCCCGCGCGGCGCTCATCAGGCAGTGGCGACACGACAATGCCGGTCGGCCCCGGAGTTTAGGCTAGCTCCAGCAGGCGACGTCTAACGAATAAGGTATCCCGCCGATGGGAATGTCGCAGTTCGAACTAGACTCCTATACTGGCGACGCAGTGCCGGACGCACCGGTCTCCAATGAAATTCCCTTCGTAACAGGGAATTTGCAGGGTAAATTTGCGATTTCGAGACGACGGGAGAGGGTTTCGATCACTGCCGGCGTTGGACGTCACCTAGCATTCAACGAAGCAGATCTGCAGAGCCTCTCGTACGGCAATGTGGGTCGTTTGTATCCCGCACTCTGCGCAGGGGCCATTGCACATCGATTTACTGAACGTCTTTCCTTGTCCGGAAGATCGATTTTTGCGCTCCTACTTCCGCGACTACGAATTGAGACACTGCACGGACTCGACTGAGCTCGCGCATGTCGAGATGGGTGACGATCCAATAGCTGCGTTCAAACACCGTAGCGGGCAGCACGATCTCCAGCTGTTCATCGCGGTGAGCCGCATAGTCGTGCAAAATTCCAATGCCTGCTCCGCCACGAACCGCTTCGAGCTGACCCACAGCCGTCGAGCATTCAAGCCGGCTATAGGTTGGGCCATAAAGCTCCGGCATAAAATTGAGTTGATCCGCGAAAATCAGATCCTGAACATACGTCACAAGGCAGTGACGCTCGAGATCTTCCAGCCGTTGAGGAGAGCCGTGCTCCGCGAGATACGTCTTCGCCGCATAAAAATGCAAGGAATAGTCAATCAGCTTGCGCACCGAGAGCCGCCCTTCGTCAGGTCTCTGAATGGTAATGGCCAGATCGGCCTCGCGCTTCGACAAGGAGAAGGTTCGCGACATCGGTACCAGCTGAACCGTAAGGGACGGATACTTCGCTTTGAGATGACCAAGCCGCGAACACAGGAAGAGCGTGGTGAATCCGTCCGGAGCAGCAATTCTCACTGTGCCCGAAAGCTCGACGTCCGATTGGGAGAGGTCGCCCTGCGCGCGCAACAGCAGGGCTTCGACCTCTTCGGCCGCCTTGTACAATCGATCGCCGGCGGCGGTCAGCACGCTTCCGGTCGTCTGCCGGTCGAACAGGCGAACGCCAAGAGACTTCTCAAGCGCGTTGATCCTGCGGCCGACCGTGGCGTTATCGAGCCGCAACTGCGACGCCGCGGCTGAAAACTGGCCTGCGCGAGCGACGCTTAGGAAAATGCGTATATTGTCCCAGTCCATTTGAAAATCGGCATTCATACCCATCAGGCCAGGTAATCATCGCAGGCAGCGCGGTCGAATGCCATAGCGATCGATATTTGTTTCCTCGACGCCTTGCGGATGAGCAACGATATCCGACGGCGTACTCATCCATACGGCCAATCCAATTGGCCATGCTTATCGACCGATTAGGTCGATGAAGGCTGGATGAGCCACCCAAGCGTCAACCGATCACGCGAGCCCGCCGTAACTCGCTGATTGCTTCCGCTGACAGACCCATTTCGCCCAAGACATCGTCGGTGTGCTGCCCAAGCATCGGCGGCGGCAATCCTGCGTGGCGCTCCGCTCCGTCTATCAGAACCGGGTAACCTATCCCCTTCAGCCGACCTGCGGCTTGGTGCTCGTACTCGACAATAATTCCGGTTGCCCTTGTGTGCGGGTGGTCAAGCAATTGAGCGATCGAATTGATGGGCGCACAGGGAACGCCGACGCCAGCCAGCGCGCCGTTCCAGAACGCGACGGCGTGCTGCGCTATCGCGAACTGGACATGACTGACGGTTTCTTTGCGGTGCGCTACTCGATCAGCATTCGTCCTGAACCTCGGATCATCGACGAATGCGCCCAACCCCGCAACGGTACAAAACTTGCGCCACAGATTATCGTTCGCGACCCCGATCATGATCGGGCCATCGGCAGCTTCGAAAGCCTGATAGGGGCAAAGCGACTCGTGGCTTGAACCACATTTCGGCGGCTGAACGCCGCGTTCCCAATAGGTCTGCAGATTATAGCCCAGCAGGCCAAGTGCGGTTTCGAAAAGTGAAACCTGGACTGCGCCTCCCTTGCCGGTTTTTTCGCGCGCATACAAGAGCGCCAAAATGCCGCTAAACGCATGGACGCCGGTCATCTGATCGATCGGAGATATCGGGCTGCGGATATAGCCACCGTCCTCATCGCCAGTCATGGACATGATTCCGCAAAACGCCTGCAAGATCACGTCATAGCCTGGTGAGTTCTTCAGCGGTCCCGAGCGGCCGAATCCGGAAATGCTGCAGTGGATCAGGCGACCGTTCAAGGCGCGAAGTGTTGCAGCATCGATTCCCAGTCGCTCGGCGACTCCGGTCCCGAAACTCTCGATGGCGACGTCGGCGGACCTTGCTAGCGCATGGACAATCTCACGTCCCCTTTCCGTCTTCATGTCGACGGCGATGCTTCGCTTGTTTCGGTTGGCACTGAGAAAGACCGTGCCAAGGCCAGGCGCCGGGAAAGGCGGCCAGCCGCGTGTTTCGTCACCTTGGCCGACGGTCTCTACCTTGATGATGTCGGCACCGAGATCGCCGAGATATTGGGCGCACAGTGGACCAGCCAGGACTTTCGACAGGTCGAGGACGCGTATGCCAGTCAGGGGTTTTGACACTGCTTTTCCTTACGCTCGGTTGTCTGCTCAATTTACGCTGGCACAAATGCCGGTTCGTCAGTCCTGTCGACCCGACGCAAACACACCACCCATATAGGCGGGAAAGCCAAAATTCCTTACCAGCAGATAATCTGCCGCACGACACTCTTCCTCCGAGAGACGATCCCGCCACTTGTCCGCGGCGACATACGCCCTTGCAAGCCGTTCGCGCAATGCTGTCTTGCCATCGGTGACAGGCTCGGCCTCTAACCAGAAAGCTGCTTGCGAAATGGCACCATCGAACCTCTGCGCCGGGGTGGCTTGTCCGCGAAAGCCGGCGCGAGCGAACGCATTCGCAAGAACGGGATCCTCATCTGCGTCGATTTGCAATGTCTGCGAGACCGCTGCCACGGCTTCTTCGACCGGCAGAGGGATGCCTCCCGCTTTTCGAAGGCGATCATGATCGAGCCTGCCAAGAAACAAGGTCCTGATCATGTTGCGCGGCTCGCGCCGTTGAATGAGTTTCGAGAATATCTGCATCTCGGTGCGAATCGCATCATCGAATGGCAGTGGCAATCCGTTGCTCACGCAATCGAGAATAGCGAGCGGCGCGGGATAGTGACCAAGGGTCTCCCCAAAAACTTCTACACTCTTGCGCTCGATGATCACGGTTGCACGATCGCCATCCAGCGGCCGCCATCCCGGGCGATCCCAGGGCTGCGTCGCGGCGGCGCGGGACAATACCCATTGCTCTGCCGCCCTCACTTCCTCCCCGGCAGGAACCAGTTGATCGACCGCGCCGGCTGTGACAGCGGCTTGCCCGGAAAGTCGCGCACCTTCCAACAGGACCGGAAGCGCCTTTTCGATTCCGATCAGGCGAGGAAGCCGCTGGGTCCCTCCCGCGCCCGGCAACAGTCCGACCAGCGATTCTGGCAAGCCGAATGCTGCTTTTGGGTCATCGACCATAACTCGATGATGCGCGGCCAGCGCGAGTTCCCCGCCCCCTCCAAGCGCCAGGCCCGCAATCGCAGCAGTAACCGGTTTGCCCGCGGTTTCGATTCTGCGCAGCGCGCGGCTAAGAGGAAAGAAGTGGTCGAACGCCACGCGGTCGCGCGTCTCGGCCGGCGCGGCCATGATCATGTCGTAGGCCAATCCCAGCTCGGTGAGATCGGCACCGGCGCAGAACGCCGATGGCTTTCCCGAGCGGATGACCACACCCTTCACGTCACTTTCGCGCAGCCACTCGCTGAAAATGGCGAGTTCGGCAATCGCCGCGTTTGAGAACACGTTCATCGGGCGGCCAGGCATGTCGAAAACGAGGTGCAGAACACCGTTTTCGGCGCGCTCCGCCCTGAATTCCTTCAACTTCTCCAATACCGTCATGGGATTCTCCGCGACAGACGCGATGCGCTATAGCATACTGTATATCTGCGTACTAGTTACAGCGAAGAATTTTGTAGTCACGGAAAGGCTCTTATTGCCCTTGCTGCATGCCCTGCACTAAGCACTTTCAGTGATTCCGGCGCAGCGCGCCACCGATCTTTAGCGGGCAAAAAAGTCTTCGGCTCCGACTTGCCTTCTACCGGCTCTGAACATATAGTACACTACCTAACTAACTCTATGCGGATCCGCAACGATGATAGAACGCACCATCTTCCGCGAAGAGCACAACATTTTCCGGGAGTCGGTCCGTCGTTTCGTCGACCGCGAAATCGTGCCGTTTCACGCCCAGTGGGAGAAGGACGGCATCGTACCGCGGGAACTATGGCTCAAGGCAGGTGCGGAAGGTCTTCTCTGCTGCACCGTGCCGGAGGAATATGGCGGGATGGGCCTCAACTACCTCTTCGACGTTGTCGTGTTCGAAGAATTATGGCGATCCGGCGCGAGCGGCCCGGGATTTCTGATCCACACCGATCTCGTCGCGACCTATCTGCTTTCCTTTGGAACTGAAGCTCAAAAGCGCCAATGGCTGCCGAAGATGGTATCGGGCGAAGCTATCGGTTCGCTCGGCATGACCGAGCCTCACGCCGGCAGCGACCTCAAGGCGATCCGGACCCGTGCGGTTCGCGACGGCGACGATTTCGTCATCAACGGTCAGAAGGTTTTTATTTCGAACGGCCAGCTCTGCGATTTTGTGGTGCTTGCGACCAAGACCGATGGCGGTGCGGGCGCCAAGGGTGTGACGCTCTTCATTGTCGAGAGCTGCCGGCCCGGGTTTCAGCGCGGAAGAAATCTCGAAAAGATCGGGATGAAAGCTCAGGATACTTCTGAACTGTTCTTCGAGAACATACGTATTCCCGCGACCAATATGCTTGGACAAGAGGGCCAGGGCTTCTCCTTGATGATGACGAAGCTTGCGCAAGAACGCCAGGCCATCCGCTCGGCAACTGTCATCGAAACCGTGCTTGATTGGACCGTTGAATATACTTCGGACCGAAGCGTGTTCGGCCAAAAACTCGCAAACTTTCAGAACACGCAGTTCAAGCTCGCAGATCTGAAAACCAAGGCAGCGGTCGCTCGCGTTTTTACCGATAGATGTATTTCGCTCTTCATGGAGGGAAAACTGGATCCAGTGGACGCCGCGATGGCGAAGATGTTTACCTCAGAACTTCATTGCGAGGCAGTCGATGAATGCCTGCAACTGTTCGGGGGCTGGGGATATATGTGTGAGTATCCGATCGCCCGCGCGTATGTCGACGCCAGGATTGTCAAGATTGCGGGCGGATCCGTCGAGATCATGAAGACGATCATTGCTCGTCAGATGTTCGCACAACGTGGCTTCGCGTTGACCAAGAGCGGCTGATCTCGCTCGGCAGGCGGGCGCCAATGGATCCCGCCAAACAAGACGGGCGCGTCGCAAAACAAGGGAGTGAGACATTGAAAGGCTTAGCAGGCAAGGTAGCGATCGTTACGGGTGGCGGCCAAGGCATCGGGCGCGCGATCACCCACCGGCTCGCGGATGAAGGCTGCAAGGTCGCGATTTTCGACATCAATCCCGACGCCGGGGAGGAGACCGCAAAACTCGTACCGAACTCCACAATTAAGACCTATGCCGTTGACGTCGGCGATCGGGTGTCGGTGGATCGCGCGGTCGCGCAGGTCGAGGCAGAAGTCGGGCCGATCTGGGTTCTGGTCAACAACGCCGGCTGGGATCGTCCCATGCCATTCCTGAAGACGGACAAGGATCTCTGGGACAAGATCATCCGTATCAATCTTTATGGTCCGCTGAACACACACCATGCCATCGCGCCGCTCATGGTGGAACACGGTGGCGGACGCATCATCAACATTGCGTCCGATGCTGCCCGCGTCGGCACCAGCGACGAGGCCGTCTATTCGGCCTGCAAGGGCGGCCTTATTTCCTTCACGAAATCAATCGCCCGCGAACTCGCGCGGAAGAATGTCCTGCTGAACGCGGTGTGTCCGGGTCCCACCAATACACCGATGATGGCTGCGGTGCTGGGCGAAGGGGAACAGGCGGTGAAGTGGAAGGACGCGATGGTGCGCGGCATTCCACTGAAGAGAATGGGCGAACCCGATGACTATGCCGGAATTATAGCGCTGCTTGCATCGGACGACGGCAATTTCATCACCGGTCAGGCCATTTCGGTCTCCGGCGGCATGAACATGATCTAACAGATGCGAGGCCAAGACGATGTCAGACCCGACCAAGTTCACCGATGTGATCTACGAAGTCCGCGATCGTGCCGCTTGGATCATTATCAATCGGCCCGAGGTCTATAATGCCTTTCGCGGACAGACCCTGGAGGAACTGATTCAGGCTTTCCACCTCGCCGCCAACGACCGAAACGTATCGAGCATTGTGCTGACAGGCGCCGGCGCCAAGGCGTTCTGTACCGGAGGGGACCAGTCCGCTCACGAGGGACAATATGACGGCCGCGGCGTCGTCGGATTACCCATCGACGAGTTGCAAGGGCTCATCCGAGATGTTCCGAAACCCGTCATCGCGCGCGTAAACGGCTTTGCCATCGGCGGCGGAAACGTCCTGGCAACGCTTTGCGATCTGACGATTGCAGCCGACACCGCTCAGTTCGGTCAGGTCGGCCCCAAAGTCGGCTCCGTCGATGCTGGCTGGGGCACGGCCTTCCTGGCGCGCCATGTCGGCGACAAGAAGGCTCGCGAGATCTGGTTCATCAATGACCGCTACACCGCCGAACAGGCGCGCGAAATGGGCCTGGTCAATAAGGTCGTACCTGCCGCCGAACTCGACGACGCCGTCAAGGATTGGACCGACAAGCTCGCGCAAAGGTCACCCACGGCGATCGCATTGGCGAAGCGCTCCTTCAACGCCGACTCCGACAACATTCGCGGTATCGGCAACCTGGCCCTTCATGCCGTGAAGATGTTCTACGATACGGCGGAATCGAAGGAAGGCGTCGCGGCCTTCAACGAGAAGCGCACGCCGGATTTCCACAAGTTTACGTCCTGACCGGCTGTTCGAGCATGACCTGGTGGTGTCGTTCGTCGTGGCCTCATCGCCCTCTCCGTCCATTGCCTGAGCGTCCTTTGCGGAGGAAAACCCATGTCGTCCCGTAAGGTCATTATTTCCTGCGCGATCACAGGCTCGATCCACACGCCGTCGATGTCCCCTCACCTCCCGGTGACGGCGGCCGAAATCGCGGAATCTGCACTTGGTGCGGCCGAGGCCGGCGCCGCGATCGTCCACCTTCATGCCCGCAATCCGCAGGACGGCCGCCCGGACCAGTCGCCAGAGGCATTCGAGCCATTTCTCCGCGCCATCAAGCAACAATCCAATGTGGTCATTAATCTCACGACCGGCGGCTCTCCCTATATGACCGTCGAAGAGCGGATCAAGCCGGCGGCGGTTTGGAAGCCGGAGGTTGCCAGCCTGAACATGGGATCGATGAATTTCGGCTTGTTTCCGATGCTCAAGCGATACAAGAAATTCAAGTACGACTGGGAACCGGCGATGCTGGAAGGCTCCCACGATCTCGTCTTTCGCAACTCCTTCAAGGACATCCGTTACGCGCTGGAAACGCTCAACAGCACCGGCACGCGCTACGAGTTCGAGTGCTACGACACCAGCCACCTCTACAATCTGCACTATTTCTGGACCGAGGGCTTGGTGAAAGCCCCGTTGTTCATTCAAACCGTCTTCGGTTTGCTCGGCGGAATCGGCGCGCATCAAGAAGACGTCATGCATATGAAGCGCACCGCCGATCGCCTGTTCGGTGACAATTATCGCTGGTCGGTATTGGGAGCCGGGCGCGCGCAAATGCCGGTTGCCGCAATGGCCGCCTCAATGGGCGGCAACGTGCGGGTCGGCCTGGAAGACAGTCTCTGGATCGGTGCCGGCAAGCTCGCGGCATCAAATGCCGATCAGGTCACGCAGGTCCGAAAGATCATCGAAGGATTGGGACTTGACGTCGCGACGGCCGACGAGGCGCGCGAGATTTTGGAGCTCAAGGGCGGCGACAAGGTCGCGTTCTGATCCGTATTCTATCAATGAACTGACGCGGCCGCCGCTCGCCTGCACGAATATACAGGAGACCTCGATGCTACCCCATCGCAGGGTTTACGACGAAGAACACAACCAATTCAGGGAGACGGTCCGGCGTTTTGCGGCGTCGAAGATCGCGCCTGATTTCCAGCGATGGGAGGATGCGGGCATCATCGAGCGGTCACTCTGGGACGCCGGCGGCGCGGCCGGGTTGCTTTGCCCGCAGGTTCCCGAAGAGTTCGGCGGTGCCGGCGGAGACTTTCGGCACAACGCGATCGTCATCGAGGAACTCAGCTACTCCGGCTTCGCAGGTCCCGCCACCGACTTCTCCGTGCACAACGACGTGTGCTGCGGTTACCTGCTCAGCTACGGAACCCCCGAACAAAAGCGAAAATGGCTGCCGCGAATGGTGTCTGGCGAAACCGTCTGCGCGATAGCGATGACCGAACCGGGCACTGGGAGCGACCTGCAGGGAATCCGGACCCGCGCGGTGCGCGAGGGCGAGGACTTTGTGATATCGGGTCAGAAAACCTTCATCTCAAACGGACAAATGTGCGATCTCGTGATCGTCGTAGTTCGAACCGCGCCGGAAGGCGGCTCAAGGGGAATGAGTCTCGTTCTTGTCGAGGCCGACAGGCCGGGTTTCCGCCGTGGCCGAAACCTTGAAAAACTCGGGCATCTTTCCTCCGATACGTCCGAATTGTTCTTCGATGGAGTGCGCGTTCCGGTCAGCAATTTGCTCGGGGCGGAAGGCGGCGCCATGGGCGCGTTGATGAGCGAGCTGCCGCAGGAACGCTTGACTATTGCGCTTCATTCGATCGCCGCGGCGCAGAAGGCCTTCGATCTCACTAAAGACTACGTCCAGCAGCGCAACGCGTTTGGATCGCCGATCGGCAGTTTCCAGAATACCCGGTTCAAGCTCGCTGATCTGAAATCCGATCTTGCGGTTGGCTGGGCCTATGCTGATCAGTGCCTTCGCGAGCACGTCAATCACGAACTGACGACCTATGCGGCATCAACAGCAAAACTGTAGATCACGGAGATGCATGGCCGGGTGGTCGACCAATGCCTGCAGTTTTTTGGCGGCTACGGCTTTATGCGCGAATACGAAATCTGCCGTCTATATGCCGATGCGCGCGTTTTGCGGATTTACGGCGGCACCTCGGAAATCATGCGTGAACTGATTTCACGAAGCCTTTGAACCTCCAAGTGGTTCAGTAGCTTTTCGGCAAGTCGAGCACCTTCTCAGCGATGAAGCTGAGAATCAACTGTTCGGTGATCGGCGCGAGCCGCGTGATGGAAACTTCGCGGAACAGGCGCTCCACGTGATACTCTTTGGCATATCCAAAACCACCGTGGGTCATGATCGCCTGCCAGGCGGCGGCGTGACCCGCGCGGGCGCCGAGGAATTTGGCGCTGTTGGCTTCAGCGCCGCAAGGCTTGTCGTGATCGTAGAGCCAGGCGGCGCGCATCGACATTTGCCAGGCCGACTCGAGATACATCCAGTTCTCGGCGAGCGGATGCTGGATTCCCTGATTTTGTCCGATCGGGCGATCGAATACCACGCGTTCGCGCGCATATTTTGCGGCGCGGCGCAGCGCATCCTGGCCGATCCCAATCGCCTCCACCGCGATCAGGATGCGCTCGGGATTGAGGCTGTGCAGAATATATGAAAAGCCCTTGCCCTCCTCGCCGATCCGATCCGAATCCGGAATAAAGAGCCCGTCGATAAAGATAGCATTTGAATCGACGGCCTTGCGGCCCATTTTCGGAATTCGATGAACATCGATCTTCGAACGATCGAGATCGGTATAGAAGATCGTGATTCCATCAGTTGGACGGGCGCAGTCCTCATAGCGGGTCGTCCGCGTCAGCAGCATGATCTTGTTCGCGACCTGCGCGGTCGAGGTCCAGACCTTTTGGCCATGAATGAGGTAGCCGCCTGGAACCTTCTGTGCGAACGTCTTGATGCGGGTCGTATTGAGTCCGGCATCCGGCTCGGTGAAACCGAAGCAGCATTGATCTTCGCCTGCGACCAGCCGCGGAACCCAGCGGGCCTTCTGTTCCGGCGTGCCCTTCACGACAATCGGATGAGGTCCGAACAGGTTGATATGCACCGCCGAAGTCGCCGACATGCCGCCGCCATGACTTGCGACTTCATGCATCATGATCGAGGCTTCGGTCACGCCGAGGCCGGAACCGCCGTACTGCTCAGGCATCGTAATGCCGAGCCAACCGGCATCAGCCATCGCACGATGAAACTCAAACGGAAACACGCCGTCATCGTCGCGCGCCAGCCAATAGTCATCGCCGAAGCGGGTCACGACCGAGCGAACTCCTTCCCGGATCGCGACATGATCGTCCGATGGTTCGAATTCGTTGACCGGCAGTGAACTCATGGCGTGACATCCTCCCCGACTGAGGCGAGCGCACGTTTCGCCGCGATCAGATGCGGCATGTCGTACATCTTGCCGTCGATACCAAGCGTTCCCGCGTCAGGTTGGGCCGCGAAGGCCGCAACGACGCGGCGCGCATGTGCCAGATCGGCATCGGACGGGGTGAAGCACGCATTGATCGTCGCGACCTGATTGGGGTGAATGGCGATCCGTCCAACAAAACCGTCACGGCGTGCGATCCTGCAGCTTTCCGCGAGCCCATCCTGATCCTTGAAATCCCCATACAGGGTGTCGAGCGCCAGGACGCCTGCTGCGCCGGCAGCAAATAGGCATTGCGCCCGCGCCAACTGATACGGAAACGTCCAACTTCCGTCGGCTTCCTTGTTAGACAACGCGCCCAGGGCCGCGCCTAGATCCTCGGCGCCCCACGTCATGGCAACAAGACGACGGCTGGGGGTTGCATAGCTGCAAAAACCGATCATGGCGGCCGGCGTTTCGGTCGCCACCACAAGCAGCTTCACATGACCCGGCGTAACACCCGCGGCGACCTCCAGCGCATCAAGATAGTTCGAAATCAATTCGACGTCCTGAATACCGCTGACCTTCGGGATCAGGATGCCGTCGAGGCCCGGACGGACAACGGCAGCGAGGTCGTCGAGCGTCAACCCGCTTCCGAGCGGATTGATGCGTACCAGAAACGCCCAGTCGCGCGGGGCGCCGCCCAGAAGATTCTTCACCATGTCGCGGGCAAGCGCCTTGCGCGGCGGGGCGACTGAATCCTCGAGATCGAGAATAAGCGCGTCGGCGCCGATGCCGGACGCTTTCGCGAACTTATGCTCGCTGTCGGCCGGGACAAACAGAAGCGAGCGCAATTTCATGTGGGGCGCCTCATCATCAGCCCGGTGCGGCGGCAATATGCGATTTCCTCATTGCGCTGATTAAAGCCGCGATGCTCGAACGTGACTATTCCCTGGGTCGGCCGGGACTTGCTTTCGCGCATAGCCAAAATCTTCGTCTCCGCCCGCAGGGTGTCGCCGGCAAAGACCGGGCGCGGAAATTTGGTTTCTTCCATACCGAGGTTTCCAACTGTCGTTCCCAAGGTGGTGTCCTGCACGGACAGGCCGATAATCAAACCAAGGGTAAAGATCGAATTCATCAGCGGCTTACCGAATTCGGTGGTCTTGGCATATTCATGATCGATGTGGACGGCCGCCGGATTATACGTCAGCGCCGAGAACAGAATATTGTCCATGTCGGTGACCGTGCGCCTGATCTCATGAACAAACGTTTGCCCAACAGAAAACTGCTCGAAATAGAGTCCCGCCATTTCAGGTCCTCACCTAGAAATCCCAGGATCGAAGCCACCGCTTTAAATGGCAGAGGGCCTCGCCTGTATCGCTTTCTTGCTTGTCTTGCCCGCCATATTTAGCTCAAACTTAGATCGTACACAAGCGTACTAAATCTGAGAATTTGCTCCTGGGGCTAGCAATGGAACCATATCGAGCTTCTAGTCATGGGCAATTTATGACGCCCCCGGGATCAGGAAGCAGCCATGAAGCATTCTGAAAACCATCAAATGCGGCTTGTTGCGCGCCCCGTAGGGATTCCGCAACCTGAACACTTTGCCTTGGTTACAGAGCCATTGCCTCAAATTCGGGATGGACAGATGTTGGTTCGGAACCACTATCTGTCCGTGGATCCCGCTCAGCGCGGATGGGCCAATGACGAAGGCAATTACAGTGCACCCGTCCCCTTGAACACGCCGATGCGGGCCCTCGCCGTTGGCCAAGTCATCGAAAGTCGAGCGCCGGGATTTCCAGAAGGCGAGTTCATCTATGGATGGTTTGGCTGGCAGTCGTATTGCGCGGCGACACCTGATGCAGTGCTGCGGCGTGTGGACCCCTCCACGCGTCCGCTCAGCGCAAACCTGAGCCTGCTGGGTATCAACGGTCTGACCGCATATCTTGCATTTAACCGCCTCGGCAATCCAAATCCCGGCGACCATGTTCTAGTATCGACTGCGGCTGGCAGCGTTGGAAGTTTCGTCGGCCAATTGGCGCGGCTCGCAGGGTGCCGTCCCGTGGGGCTCACGGGCTCGCCGGAAAAGGCCGTAGTGGCGCGAGCACGCTACGGATACGAGGAAATGATCGACTATCGCCAAGAACCCGATATCGCGCTTGCGATCAAGCGCGCATGCCCGGAAGGAAACGATATCTTCTTCGACAATACCGGCGGCATCATCGCCGACGCGGCAATTCGATCCATGCGCCTTAACGGCAGAGTCATTCAATGCGGCACGGCGGCCAATGCATCGTGGTCGCCTACCCCTGCCGGTCCACGTCAGGAGCGCGAAGTTCTGACCCGGCGCTTGCGATGGTCGGGGTTCATTATCTTCGACCACATTGCCGAATTTCCGGCGGCGGCGATCGAGCTTACAAAGCTTGCTGCTCGCAAGGACATCGTCTTCGATGAAGAGATTCTGATCGGTCTTGAACAGGCTCCTTTGGCCTTGGCAAGCCTTTACGAAGGTGCAAACCGCGGAAAGCTCATTGTAAGTTTGGTCGGTTAGCTGCGGCTCCGTGCGGCTTGAGTTTACGGTTTCTTTTTCAAAGCCTCGGGAAGCTTGGAACGATGGAATCCCTCGAAGGGAGCGCTTCGATTGTGCGGCTCGAGCTTCCAGGTATTACGCGCGTTCGGCGTTCCACCATCGACCCGGACGCATGATCCCGTGATGTAAGCCGCAGCCGGCGACAACAAAAACGTGATTGCCGCCGAGATTTCAGCCTCGGTGCCGAAGCGCTGCAAAGGTACTCCAGCCGTAAAATCGTGTAGCTTCTTCTGCATTTCCGGAGTGTAGGTGTCGAACCCGCTGGACACGATGCCTCCGGGAGCAACCGCATTCACGCGCACACCCGAGGCGGACCATTCGCACGCCGCGGTTTCCGTAAGGGTCAGCATTCCGCCACGTGCAGCTCCCGAATGCGCAAATTCGGGCCAGCCGTGCCAGATATCGGCGATGATGTTGACGATAGCCCCGCCATTTGCCTCCATCCAGCGGTTGTAGACTTCACGCATGAAAATGAAGCCGCCGGTGAGGTTACTGCGGACCACCGCTTCGAAACCCTTGGTCGAGATAGTTTTCATCGGCGTTCGATATTGACCGCCGGCATTGTTCACGAGCCCGTCGATGCGGCCATAGGCGGCGAGCACCGCGTCGATGGCAGCGATCACCATCGCTTCGTCGCGGATATCGCAAACCTGAGTGAGGACCTCTCCGCCGTCCTCTTCGATCTCCGCTTTCACCTGCGCGAGTTTTTCGGCAGTGCGCCCAAGGATCGCGACGTTGGCGCCAAGGGCCGCGAGCTCATGTGCGGTGCAGCGACCGATGCCGCTGCCACCGCCCGTGACGATAATTGTCTGGCCCTTAAAGAGCTCCGGCCTGAAGACAGACTGATACGGCATCGTGTTTCTCCGAACTGTCGTCTCATCCGGCAGCCTGTTGGTCCGGCTGGCGCGCCCTTGCCAGCCGGCGGCTGGCGCCAGCACCGTGGCCGCGAGGTCATAAATATAGTACACTATATTATGATATAGTGTATTTTCTTTCGCAAGAGAGCATTTGAAAAGCGCCCTCTAACAGCTCTAGCGCCAGCATCTATTACATGATCTTGGGGGGGCGCCCGAAGATTGGGACAACGAGGCGACCGTATGGCAATCAACGCTTCATCGTGACATCCTGTCGGCTTGGCGATGGATGACGCCCCTGGGAAATTCAAGACATGGAAAAATTCACAACTATCTCCGTCGAAGAATATGATGCGATCGAAATTCTTTCGCTCGATCGGCCGGATACCCTTAATTCGGTGACGCCTGCGATGGCTGATGAGCTGATCGCATATTTTTCGGAGCTCCACGATCGCCTGAGTACGCGCATTGTCATTTTCCGGGGCAATGGACGGGCGTTCTGCGCCGGGGCCGATCTCGGTTCGGACGCATTCGCCGCACCTGGAGCAGGGCGTCCGCAACGGCAGCTCGATATGCAGCAACGCTACTCGCGGATCATCCGTCTGATGCGAAGCTGCCCACAGCCGATCGTTGCATTGATTCACGGTGCCGCATGCGGTGCCGGCTTCTCGTTGTTGCTTGCCTCCGATGTTCGCTTCGCCACGCCGGCTGCGCGGATGAACGCCGCATACATACGTGTTGGCGTCGGCGGCTGCGACATGGGATCCGGCTATCTGCTGCCCCGCCTGATCGGTCTTTCGGTGGCATCGGAGCTGCTGCTGACCGGTCGTTTTCTCGACGCGGATCGGGCGAAAGCCGTGGGGCTGGTTAGCGGCGTCGTTTCCGAGGACAAATTGCTTGAGACGGGCCTCGCATTCGCCGCAGAAATGGCCCGCGCCTCTCCGATGGGTTTGCGTTTGACCAAGCAAACACTCAACGCCCTGATCGACGCTCCCGGCATTGATGCGGCACTGATGATCGAGGATCGTCAGCAGGTCATTCTGCTCGAAACCAGCGATCACCGCGAAGCCGTCGCGGCGTTTCGCGAACGGCGAGACCCGTCCTATTCCGATCAATAGCGACAGATAAGCCGGAGTTGGAAACTGGTCGCGTGTCGCAACGCGCAAACTCCGGGGTCCGCTATCTACTGTCGCCGAATGACGCGGCAAACTCCTTGAGTTTGAACTTCTGAATCTTGCCGCTCGCGGTGCGAGGCAGATCCGCCACCAACTCCACGCGTTCAGGCCAGAACTGCTTGGCCATCTTGCATTCGGCGAGGTAGGCCTGCATCGCGGCGAGATCGATCGTATTCCCCGGCTTCGGTATGATAAAGGCGCAACCGCGTTCGCCCAGACGGGCGTCGGGATAGCCGACAACCGCAACCGCCGCGACGGCCGGATGCTTGTAGAGAAGATTTTCGATCTCCACCACGGGGACGTTCTCACCTCCCCGGATCAGCACGTCTTTCACCCGGCCCGAGATGCGGATGTAACCTTCCTCATCCATGTAAGCGAGATCCCCAGAGTCGAACCAGCCCTGCGCATCAAACGTTTCCAGTTCAGGCTTCTTGTAATAACCGGTGAACATCTGACAGCCGCGCACCAGCAGACGCCCGGATTGTCCGGTCGGAACTGGCTTTCCGTCGAAATCAACGATGCGGACCTCCATGCCTTCGAGGGGCCGCCCGTCGGTCGTTGGAGACTTCTCCGCCGCGCGCGATGGTTCTGTGAGAGTCGATGCCAGCGATTCAGTCATCCCCCACAGCGAGCACGCGTGGATGCCGACATCACGCGCAGCCCTCTCGATCAGCACCGGTGGAATGGTTGCGCCGGCGCAGAGAAACGATCGCAGGCTTGCAGGCCGCGGGCCACCTGCCGCCACGACGTCGCAGATGTCGTTGAGGAATGGGGTTGAAGCGGCGGTATAGGTCACGCCTTCACGCACCATCAACGATACACCGTGCTTCGGCTCCCAGACGTCCTGCAGAACCATCGTTCCGCCCAGGTAGATCGATAACAGGACGACGGCTGCGTACCCGGTCATGTGCGCAACCGGCGACGCCACCAACAACACCTCATTATCATGAAGACCAAACCGTTGGGTCAGCGCCTTTGTGCATCCCACCAGGGAATTCGAGGTATGAATCACGCCCTTGGGTTCACCAGTGGTCCCCGACGTGAACATCACCACGGCCATATCATCGGGGCCCAAGAAGGGAGGCAAGCCGGGAGATTTGCCTGATTCTCCATCCCGCCCGGCCGACAGAACCGAGCGTTCGAAACTCGATTCGCCATCGCCGTCGACGACGATCAAATGCTTTAGATGATGCAGTTCGCCGCGCATTCCCTCGGCCATCGCGGCATAGTCAAATCCCCGATACACCTTGGGGACGATGAAGACCTTGGATTCGCAGAAATTCAGGACATAGAGCAGCTCGCGCTCCCGAAGAATCGGCATCACGGGATTGAAGACGGCACCAATCTTGCTGCAAGCCAGCGCCGTGACAACAAACTCCCACCAATTGGGCAACTGAACTGTCACTACGTCGCGAGGGCCAACTCCCAATCGGTTTAGGGAGTTGGCAGCACGGTCAACCAGACTTCCCAGCTCCCGATAAGTCAGGCGAAGGGCCTGCTCGCGGTCGGCCCTGTCCGCAATGATCGAGACCTTGTCTGGCGTCCGGACTATGGCCTCACTCAGAAGCTGATCGACCGTCTTGTCCAGCCAGTATCCAGCCTCACGGAAGTTGTTCTGGGACATGCCCTGCTTGGCGGTCGCTATCACCATCTTTTCCTCCTGTCCTGGCTCCTTCCGATTTTAGCACCGGATATCGTTCATGTGTGTACCTTATACCACCGCACGACTTTTGCCAACCGGCAAAATTGCCCGCAGCTTTTGACGACAAGGGAATAAATTCCGCCTGCAAATGGGGTCCCTGCGCCGCGACGACGTCGCTTCACTTCGGCGCAGAGGAGCCGGTCACACGGTCGATCCAGGCCTGGAGGGTCGTCACGACTTCCGGCCTGTTGATCTCGTTGAGCACCTCATGGCGTGCGCTCCCGTACACATGCCACGACACATCGGTTAGGCCGCCTTCGCGATAGCGGTCGATCAATGGCTGGAACCACGTCAGCTTCGCATTTACGGGATCAAGATCACCCACGAACAAGAACATCGGCAGATCGTGGCGAATCCGGCTAATCTCCTGGATGGTCGAGAGCCGCGGCGCGACGGCGAACAGCGATCCATAGGATTCCGCGTTGACGTTAAATCCGCACAGCGGATCGGCGATGTAGGCGTCGACAACGGCCTTGTCGCGGCTTAGCCAGTCGAACGGGGTTCGGGCAGGTTCGAAAGATGCATTGAGGTCCTCGAGCTTCCAGCGACCCGACATCGCCGCGGCGCCCAGCAGATCGAGCGCGGTTGTCCCGGACAGGGCAACACCGTCCAGCAGTTCGCTATGATCGAGCAAATAGAGCTGCGCGGCAAACGATCCCATGCTGTGGCCCAGCAGGACGAGTGGTTTGCCTTTGTCGGCATCGCGCGCGACTCGCGTCACCTTGGCCATATCGTCGACCAAGACCGGAAAACCTCCTGGGCCGAAGTCGCCTAAGGCGTTGGCCTGAGCGGCCAGCTCGCCGTGACCGCGATGGTCGTTGGCATAAACGATATAACCCGCGTTGACGAGGGCGTGCGCGATCGGACGATATCTGAGCGCGTGTTCGCCCATGCCGTGCGCGATCTGAACGATCCCGCGGGCCGGCGCCGAACCCTTCCACTTATACACTCTGATCGGTTTGGCATCGGAGGCAAGTATGGAGTGCAATGATTCGGCGACCGTCATGAGTGTCTATCCTGCCTCTCGCTGGAGTTGTTAGTTGTTGCCGACGCTCAGGCCGTGATCTTCCACCGCTTCAAGCTGCCACGGGATCAAAAGAGAGCTTGAGACGCATTTGCGACCCGCGCAGTCGCAGACGCTATTTTCCCGCAAACCTAGGTTTGCGCTTCTCCTTGAAGGCCCTTACTCCCTCCTGGGCATCCGCCGTTCGGGAGATAGCAGCTAGCGTTTGCGCCTCATCCTCCAATTGGCTCTCCAGCGAGCGATTGGGCGCTTGCAAAAACAGTCGCTTGATTCCGCCATAGGCTTCGGTGGGGCCCGACGCCAACTCTCGGGCGATCTTCTCCGCCTCTGCAAGAACCGCATCGTCATCGACCAGATAGTCGACCAGTCCGGCCGACAGTGCGGTGTCAGCATCCATCGTTTCCGCCAGCAAGAAAAACCGCATGGCCCGGGCGGGGCCGATACGCCTTGTCACGGTCGTTGTTGAGCCACTGTCGGGAGTAAAGCCAATCTTCGCAAAAGCTGAGGAAACACGCGCCGACTTACCGATCACAACCAGATCGGCTGCCGCCATCAATGAGACGCTTCCGCCGGCCACATTGCCATGCACCGCCACGACGACGGGTGCACGCATGCGGACCATTCGCGTAATGGCGACGTGGAGATCCGCCGTCCATGACTTGATCGTTGCGGGCAGCGCGGCGCCGCGAGACGCGAGCGAGATGAGATCGCCGCCGACGCTGAACAATCTTCCACGCGCGGACATCAGCACCGACCGAACATCGTCGCGTTCGCTCAATTCAGCCATACAAAGGCTGAATTCGCGGCAAAAGTCGCCGTCGATCGGGTTACCGCGGTCGGGCTGATTGAGCACGATATGCGCGAGTCCGCCATCGATCGCGCATTCGAAGCTCTTTGTAGCGATTGCCAGACCCATTGCGTTTCTCCCAAGCTTTTCGGTCCTATTGGAAATGCGTTCGAAGCAGCGGCGACGTATCGGATGTCTCGATTCCATGGCGGTGGCGCAATCTCAGATTGACCTGCCTTCTTTTTCCTTGCGCGTGGAAGCCTGAATTGCCTCCCGGGCACGCTGCCAGTCTTCTGGCGAAAGTTTTGAGAGCCCCGCGAACGTGCTCGGTGCCGCCAGATGATGCCCGCCATCGATGCTGATCGTATCGCCAGTGATATAACTGCATCCATCTGACATCAGAAAGATCATTAGATTGCGTAATTCATCCATCTTTCCGAATCGACGCAGTGGCACTTCGTCGGCTTGCGTGGCGCCCACCCCGGTCTCCGCGAGCGGATTGAGTTTGTCCCACGCATTTTCGGTCGGAAACGGGCCGGGAGCTATCGCGTTGACGCGAATCCCTTTCGGGCCCCATTCGACAGCCAGCGACATCGTCATCGCATGAACCGCAGCCTTTGCCATCGCGGCAGGCACCACGTAAGCCGATCCGGTCCAAACCCATGTCACCAGATTGCTGATGATCACGCCAGGGAGACCCGCGGCGATCCAGCGTTTCCCGCAGCCCTGCGCGGCATAGAATGATCCATCCATAACCGTCGACCGGATCGCCTCGTAGCCGCGCGGCGACAAGGTTTCGGTCGGAGCGAGAAAATTGGCACCGGCGTTGTTCACCAGACCGGTGAGCGGTCCTGTGACCCAGATATTCGCCATCATTTTTTCGATGCTGTCCGGATCGCGGACATTGGCGACCAACGCGTCGGCCTGGCCGCCCGACCGCTTGCGAATTTCTTCGACGGCATTATCGAGCACTTCCTGCCGGCGACCGCAAATGAAGACGTGCGCCCCGTGCGCGGAGAATCCCACCGACATTTCCTTGCCGAGGCCCGTTCCGCCGCCGGTCACAAGGATTCGCTTTCCCCTGAGAACATCCCCGCTAAACATGAAAGGGCGCATCCTTTTATTCGGCCCCGGCTCGTCATGGCCTGAAGCACCGCAATTAAAACCATCGCCAGGCTCAAATTGATACACTACTGTACTTCATGTGTAAATCGGCTTCATACCTGCTCAGCCGTGTTGGGATATCGTGATTTGACCTGAAACCCGCCAATTGGAGCTGATTACAGGAATTGCGGCACTGATAGATCACGGTCGCCGCCAGAAACGTTCATTCCATCTTTTAAAGATACGCTTGTGTATGATATTACTTGAGTCTCTTGGATCGACACGCAATGCATATCAAGCTTTTACGAAGGAAAAACCAGCCATGGTCGACCGGCCCGAATGGGATCTCCGACTGGGATACCTCATACACGACGTTTCCCGGTTGCGGCGAATGATGTTCGACCGGGCACTGGCGCCGCTCGGAATAACTCGGTCGCAGTGGTGGGTGCTTGCCTTCATTTCGCGCAAGGACGGACTCCCCCAAACCCAACTCGCCAATGAACTCGACGTCGGCAAAGTTGGTGTGGGAGCATTGATCGATCGTCTTGAGTCCTCTGGCTTCGTTATTCGACAAGCAGATCCGGTCGACCGCCGTGTAAAGCGTGTCTTTGTTACCAAGCAGGCACGCGGTTTTCTGGAAAAGCTTCGCAAGGAGACCGATAAGTTCAATGCCAAAATAACCCGCGGGATTAACCGGACGCAATTGGAGGCGACTTCGGACGCGTTGCTTGCAATGAAACGCAATCTGCTTGCGCTGTCCGATGGAACCACGCTCGCTGGGAATCGCGAAGAAGAAGAAGACATCGGAAAGAAGAGCAAACCGCGCAAAGGGAAGAAAGCGGCGGAGGCTGCTTAATCGGACGTTCACGCCAACCAGCGCCTGCGGCGGCGGTAGTGTTTGACAGCGTGGTAGTCAGTACGATAACCGCCGCCGAGATAAGCGGCATCGATATCCGGGTTGGCCTGTAACACCTCGGCAGTCCCGTTCATGACGATCCGGCCGTTCTCAACGAGATAGGCCGAATGCGCGATCTCGAGCGCGGCAGCGGCGTTCTGTTCGACAAGAAGCACTGCGACTTTGGTTTCGGCGTTAATCTTTCGCACGATATCGAAAATCTCATCGACCAGAAACGGCGCGAGGCCCAGGCTCGGCTCATCAAGCAGGATCAGTCTCGGTTCGGTCATCAGCGCGCGCGCGATCGCCAGCATCTGCTGCTCGCCGCCGGAGAGATAGCCCGCCTTGGCGCCGGCTCGATCGGCGAGACGAGGAAACAGGGTGAACATATGCTCCATCAATACTCCGACCCGGGTACGATCCCGGTGCATGGAGGTAGCCGCCAGAAGATTCTCGGCGGGCGTGAGGTGGCCGAAAACGCGACGTCCTTCCAGCACGTGCACGACCCCACGCCTGACCCGGTCGGGGGCGTTGAGCGCCAGCACGTCCGCGCCGTCGAATGTGATCTCGCCGCGAGTCACCTCGCCTCGTTCTGGCGTCAACAGCCCACTTATGGCTTTCAGGATCGTGCTCTTGCCGGCCCCGTTGGCACCGAGAAGGGCAACGAGGCCGGCTGCTGGTACTTCGATCGAAACGCCCTTTACCGCGAGAAAGACGCGGTCATAGACAACCTCGACATTGTTAAGAGCGAGAAGCGCCATTCATTTCTCCGCGGGCGGCGCCCGACATATCCGGGCCGTTCGTAAACTACTTGCCGGACTTGCGAAACTCTTCGGAAGATTTGCGAATCTCGGCCCAAACGACGTCCTGGTTAGCCGCGAACCAGTCGGTTGCCGGAATAAACCTCGTGCCGTCCCAGCGAGCAATTCGCCCGCCTCCTCCGCCCTGGTGATCCTCCTTGGTGACGGTCATTGGCGGGATCATGCCATCGGCCGTGAAGTTTGTTATCGAACGCAATCCCTCGTTGAGCCACGGGCCGGTGATCGGACCTCCCGGATTCTTTTCGAAAGCCTTTTTAACGCCTTCGATCATGATCGCGCCCATCATGACTCCATAGTTGTAATAGCTGGTACCGACCTTGTTCTCCGGCCCTGCTCCTTTGCCCTTTGCGACCACTTCATCGATGATCGCCTGTACCGGCTTTGGATCCTTGGCGCTGGCGCAGGGCTCGACTTTCAGAACGCCCTTCACTTGTTCTCGCCCGATAACGTCCATGTCGGATTCCGAGAGCCAGACGCTTGAACACACGCGATCCATCGGAAGTCCGTTGCGGACGGCTTCGCTCATCGCTACGGTCTGGCCGACGCCCGCGCCCCAGAACATCACCCAGTCCGGGCGAGCGCGCCGGACCTGCGGCCAGATCGCAGACTGGTCGTTGCCCGGAGGTGTATAGGGAAACGCCTGGAACTCGAAGCCCAGTTTTTGCGAGAGTGTCTGCAGGATCGGCAACGGCTCCCGCCCGAACGGCGTATCGATATGCACGAAGACGATCTTCTTGCCCTTGAGGTCTTTATCCTGCTGGCGGAAGTAGTCGACGAGCAAGCCTGCCTGCGTCCAATAGTTCGGTGACAGCGGCAGCACGTAGGGGAACGCTGTCCCGTCCGCCGCATCGCTCCTGCCGGAGAATGCCGTAACCATGTTGATTTTGTCTTCAAGCGCACGCGGGACCAACGCGCGAGCCACCGGGGTCGAGAGCGGGTCGATCAGCACGGCGCCTTCGCGCTTGGCTTTTTCGTAGGCCTCGATCGCGCGTGGCAGGTCGTTGCCGTGATCGGAGACATCGGCGACAATACGATAGCCGTTGATCCCTCCCCGTTCATTGATCAGCGTGATGTAGTCCCGCTGCCCCTGGCTGTATTCTGCGGTCACGAACGTATACACGCGGGTGAAATCCTGCGGCATCGCGAAACGGATCACCTTCTCCTGTGCTAAGGCAAAGTCGATCGTGCCGGGCATGGCGAGCGTGGCCGCTGTCCCCGTCAGGAAAGTGCGTCGGTCGAGTTTCATTTTACTGTTCCTCCCTATGTTTTAGTGTTGGGCCGTCACCGCCGAGCGTGACGAAACGGCCATACGAGAAAGTAGTTGCGAAGATTATTGTAAATCTTGGCGAGGCCGAGCGGCTCCCACAACAGAAAGCCGATGATAAGGGCGCCGTAAAGCATCAGCGGCACGTGCGAACGCAGATCCGTGCTGATCGAAAGCCCGAACCCATCAGCGATGCCGCCGATAAGATTGTTGAGAACGATCGGCGCGAACAGGATCAGCGCCGCGCCAAAAAACGAGCCGAGCAAACTTCCAAGACCACCCACGATCACCATAGCGACGAGTTGGATGGAAAGTTCGATGTGAAACTGGTCAGGGGAAATCGCCCTTAGATAACAGACCGCGAAGACCGAACCCGCCACGCCCCCGATGAACGAACTGATCCAGAAAGCCAGCAGTTTGAATTTGAACGTATTCACGCCGATTATTTCGGCCGCGTAATCCTTCTCGCGCACCGCGGCGAGTGCGCGACCCAAGCTCGTTCGCCCGACGTTGAGAATGAACACTGTTACGAACGCACATATGATGAGAGCGACATAATAGGTCGGAAGATCGCCTGCGACCGGAATTCCGAGGAAGCGTACCGCAGGGACCTGGATGGTGGCCTGGGTACCGCCGCTAATCATCGGGACGTGTGCAATGACGAAATCGACGATGTACTGCATCGCCAGGGTCGCCATGGCGAGATAGAGGCCCTTCACCCGCAAGGCCGCACCTCCGAAGATGATGCCGACACACGCGCTGATCAATCCACCGCCGATCATTGCGAATTCGAACGGCACACCCGCACGCACGAGATGCACTGAGCCATAGGCACCCATCGCCATGACGGCGCCGTAGCCGAGATGGATCTGACCTGCTCCACCCATCAGGAGATTAAGGCCAAGCGCAGCCGTCGACCAGATGATCCACGGCAGCAGATAGCTGACGAGGTAGAGCCGGTTCACGAGAAGCGGCGCCGCGACAAAAAGAAAGAGGACGACCAAGACCAGCCCCCGATCGAACGGAAGTGGCCAAAGCTGACGCTCATCTTCATAACGGGTATGACGAAGCCCCGCGCGACGGTATAGCATCAAACCCTCTCAATGTGTTCGCGGCCGAACAGGCCGTGAGGTTTGACGAGCAGGGTCAGCAGGATGATAGCGGAGGCAGCAATGTCGCGCGTGCCGCCACCGACGAGCGGATCAAGGACACCGGTTGCGACGCTTTCAACGATGCCGACGATCAGGCCTGCAATCAACACGCCGACAATTGAATCGAGGCCGCCGAGTATGGCGATCGCCAGCGCTTTGATGAGCAGCAGGGACAGGGACCAATCAACGCCCTGGTTCGCACCCCACAGGATGCCTGCGGATGCGGCCGTGACGGCGGCTAACCCCCAGGCAATGGCGATCGCGCGCTCGACCCGAATGCCGACCGACCAGGATGCCGTCTGATCGTCGGAGACCGCTCGCATCACCACACCGAACCGCGAATTGAAAAACAGAAGCGACAGCAGGATCACGAGAAGCGACACCGAGCCGCCGATGAGCGTTGCGCGGTTGACAAGAAAATCGCCGACAAACAACGGCGCCTGCGGAATGCCGATGTCGAGCCGTTTGACCGCGGAGCCAAATATGCCGGGCAAAAGCCCGCGCAGCATGATCTCGATGCCGAGAGTCAGCATGAGTGCCATAATCACCGGTTGTCCGATCATGCGGCGTAGCGCGAGCCGTTCGATCAGCATTCCGATCCCGAACATCAGGACGAGTGCGATTGGGATCGCGAGCCAGATCGGAGCGCCAACTCCCGAAGTCACTGCCCAGGTCACGTATGCGCCGGTCAACGCAATCGCGCCCTGAGCGAGATTTGCGAGGCCCGAGGTCTTGTAGATGAGCACGATGCCGAGGGCGACGAGAGCGTACATCAGCCCTATCAGCGCGCCATTTATTGCGAGTTCGATGATAAGCGAAAAGTCCATCAGCCCCCGACCTCATTGATCGAAAGCGAGCGCCGGATCACGCCTTTCTCGCCGCTCTCGTAGGTGATCTGCGCATCGAACATGACGGATCTGGCGGACGAAGTGTCGGCATAAAGAGCCTGGATCAGTTCCGCATAATTCGTCTCGACCACGTTGCGGCGCAGCTTGCGGGTGCGCGTGATCTCGCCGTCGTCGGCGTCGAAATCCTTGTGTAGATTTATGAAACGCTTGACGCGGAGCCCGGCCGGCTGGGTCTGGTTGACGTGCGCGAGAACCGAGGCGATCAGTTCGACGACGGCCGGCTTCTGCGACAAGTCGGCATAGGACGTCGAGGAAATTCCCCGTTTTTCCGCCCAGTGGCCGACACCTTCAATGTCAATGCAGACAATCGCGGTGAGCTCCGGGCGATCGGCCCCGATCACGGCCACGTTGCGAATGTAGGCACTGAACTTGATGCGGTTCTCAATGAAATTCGGGATGTAGCGCTCACCGGCGGCTGTCCGGACGACTTCGCGGACACGTCCGAGCACAATGAGCTCGCCGTCGGGATCAAGATAGCCCGCGTCGCCGGTGTGCAGCCAGCCATCGATGATCGCCTTGTCGGTGTCAGCGTCGCCGCCGAAATAGCCATCGATCACCGAGACGGAACGTACGAGAATTTCGCCGCTATCGTCGATCCTGACGTCAACCCCGGGCATCGGGGGTCCAACCGTATGAAGCTTGACATGACCTTCGGTCTGCGCCGCGGTCAGTGCGCAGGTTTCGGT
>WNFD01001837.1_pt1 | contig 51107 bp, 49 predicted proteins | sample 5400491 | NCBI WGS metagenome assembly WNFD01 (sample SAMN13153343, study PRJNA577476) | soil metagenome | isolation source: 120 cm saprolite under Douglas fir tree site 2 hole 2 replicate 2 | place: USA:California | collected 2015-04-18
GGTGGTCAGGATCGAGCCGACGTAGACCACGAACATGACGGGGTTCCGCACCTGACGCCTGGGCGTCAGCTTCTTGAAGGAATCGATCGTCGCCTGCCTCAGAATGGCCAGGTCGAAGAGCGAGCGAGCTTTCGCGCTGGTTGCCATGGGGGCTGACCTCACTTGGCCATCACGAGGGTGAGATGCTCCGCGATGGGGCCGAGAGCCAGCGCCGGAACGTAGGTGAGGGCGCCGACCAGGATGACGGTGCCGACGAGCAGCACCACGAAGAGCGGAGTGTGCGTGGCCAGGGTGCCCAGGCCGGGCGGCACGAGCTTCTTCCGCGCGAGGGACCCGGCGAGGGCGAGCACAGGCACGGCCAGCCAGTACCGCCCGAAGAGGAAGGCGAGGCCCAGCGAGGTATTGTAGAAGGGCGTGTTCGCGTTGAGCCCGGCGAAGGCGCTGCCGTTGTTGTTGGAGGCCGAGGAGAACGCGTAGAGGACCTCGCTGAAGCCGTGGATGCCGGGATTGGCCATGCTGCTCTTGCCCGCGGGTAGCAGAACGGCCACAGCGGTGCCGATGAGCACGAGGGCGGGCACGATGAGGATGATGAGCGTGGACATCTTCATCTCGTAGGCCTCGATCTTCTTGCCCAGGTACTCCGGCGTGCGGCCGACCATGAGGCCGGCCACGAAGACGGCGACGATGGCGAAGACAACCATGCCGTAGAGCCCCGAGCCGACGCCGCCGTAGACCACCTCCCCGAGCTGAATCATCCACAGCGGCACGAGGCCACCGATCGGCGTGAAGGAGTCGTGCATCGAGTTGACGGATCCGTTGGAGGCGGCCGTGGTCGCGGTGGCCCAGAGGGTCGAGTTGGCGATCCCGAAACGCACCTCCTTGCCTTCCATGTTGCCGCCGGACTGAAGCGCGCTGGCCGTGTGATCCACCCCCTGCTTGACGAAGACCGCGCCCCGCTGCTCAGCCACCACGGCCGTCAGGAGCATACCGATGAAGATCACCGTCATGGCAGCCAGGAGCACCCAGCCCTGGCGCGTGTCCCGCACCATGACGCCGAAGGTGTAGCAGAGGGCGGCGGGGATGAGCAGGATGGCCAGCAGCTCGAGGAAGTTGGAGAGCGGCGTGGGGTTCTCGAAGGGATGGGCGGAGTTGGCGTTGAAGAAGCCGCCACCGTTGGTGCCGAGTTGCTTGATGGCGATCTGCGACGCGGCCGGGCCGACGGCGATCACCTGCTCGGTCAAGGTGGACTTCTTCGTCTTGGGCTGGCCCTTCTCGTCGAGGACGGGCTTGCCGTCCTTGTCAGTGATCGGCTCGTCGTACTGGGTGGGCTGGACGACAGACGCCTTGGGATAGGCGCCGAAGGTCTGAACCACGCCCTGGGAGACGAGGACGAGGGCGAACACGATCGACAGCGGCAAGAGGATGTAGACCGTCGTCCGCGTGATGTCCACCCAGAAGTTGCCGATGGTCTGCGCCGATCGGCGGGCGAACCCCCGGATCAACGCCACGAGCACGGCCATGCCTGAAGCTGCGGACACAAAGTTCTGGACGGTCAGCCCGACCATCTGGGTGAGGTAGCTCATGGTGCTCTCGCCGCCGTACCCCTGCCAGTTCGTGTTGGTGGCGAAGCTCGCCGCCGTGTTGAAGGAGGAGTCCGCGGACACCGCCCCGAAGCCTTGCGGATTCAGCGGAAGAACCCCCTGAACCCGCTGGAGCCCATACACCAGGAGGAGGCCGGCGGCGTTGAAGACGAGCATGGCGATGGCGTAGGCCTTCCATCCCATCTCCTCGCCGGGCCTCACGCCCGCGAGTCGATAGATGAGGCGCTCGAGCCCGCCGAAGACACGGTCGAGGCCGAACGGCCGGCCCTCGTAGACACGCGCCATGTAATCGCCGAGGGGCTTGGCGAGGGCCAGGAGCACCACCAGATAGAAGAGGAGCTGGATCGTCCCGTTGGCCGTCATGCGAACATCTCCGGCTTGAGCAAGGCCAGGACCAGATACACCAGGAGCCCGAGGGCCACGATTCCCCCGACCACGTAGAGCAGCGGCATGATCGCCTCCTACAACCGCTCAAACAGGCGGATGAGCGCCCGCGTGAGCACGAAGAACGCGATGGTCACCCCGACGAATAGCGCGTCACCCATGACTGACGTGTCCTCCTTCAGAGCGCCCCGTGATACCGGGAGATGGGCCATGTGGCGACGAGGCGACTATCTACCCCGACGCAGCCCGGGAGTGTCCTGGCCATCGTTTCAAGCGCGGCCCTTTCCTGTTCGCTCCCCACCAGTCCCCACAGCTCGAGGACACCGTTGTGGGCAAAGACGGAAGGACGCGGGGACGAGATCCACGTCTCATCTGCCATGCGCGCCCGCATTGCCTCAATGAGCTGAGCGTCCGAGCGCTGGACAGGCGGCGGGGGTGCGGGAATGAGCGCCTTGATCAGATCCCGACGGGTCAGCACTCCCTCCAGGCGCTCACCGCTGCCCACACTGACCACGGGAAGGAGGCTGACGCTTGCCGTCTCGAAGAGCAGGGCTGCGGATCGCGGGGCGAGGTCAGGGCTCACGGTGATCGCGGGAGATCTCATGACTTCTCCGACGGTCGCGCCCACGGCCCGGCAATAGTCACGCGCCAGGTCCGCGCTGTCGGCCAGGATCTGATGCCACCACGGCACCTGCCTCCGGGGACCCAGCCGCGCGATCAAATCCTGCTCGCTGAGAATGCCGACGACATGTCCGTCGGCATCGACGGCGGGCAAGCCCGGCAGTCCCTCGAGAGCGAGCCTGCGAGCCGCTTGATCGATCGGCGCATTCGCGCGAATCGGAGCGACGTTTCGGGTCATGATATCGGCCACCGTCGCCGTCCCGGCAGACGGCCGGCTCTGACCCACCAGCTCAACCGTCGACTCTATCGGTCCGACTCTGACCAACTTCGCTATTCCCATGGCTGCGTCTCTCAGTCTGCTGTCGTATAGCCCGGCGGGGCGCCGACTACAGAACGACCTCGGTGCCGAGCCCGGTGTGGGTAAACAGCTTGAGGAGCAGCGCGTTCGGTAGCCGTCCGTCGACGATATAGGCCTGCCCGACTCCGCCCTTGAGAGCGCGGACGCAGGCTTCGACTTTCGGCAGCATGCCGCCTTCGATGACGCCCTCCCGTGCGAGCACGTCCAGTTCCGCCACGCTCCCGCGACGAAGCAAGTGCCCGTCCCGGCCCCGAATGCCCGGGACATCCGAGAGAAAGATCACCTTCACCGCGTTGAGCGCGGCGGCTACGTCCCCCGCAACGAGGTCCGCGTTGATGTTGAGGAGCTCGCCGTGGGGGCCGGCGCCGAGCGGGGCCAGAACGGGCACGAAGCCGTTGTCCTGCAGGAGCCGGAGCGGCTCGGGGTCCACCGCCTTGACGTCGCCGACCCGGCCGAGATCGATCTCCTTGCCGTCCGGCAGGACATAGGTGCGACGGCTCGCGCGGATGAGGCCCGCGTCGCCGCCGCACAGCCCCACGGCGCGCCCCCCGTGGGCGGCGATGGCACCCACGATCTCCTTGTTGATGCTTCCCGCCAGCACCATCTCCACGATGTCCATGGTCTCGTCATCCGTGACGCGCAGGCCTCCGATGAAGTGCGGGCTCTTTCCCAGCCGCTTCATCATGCGATCGATCTGCGGCCCGCCGCCGTGCACGACCACCGGTCGCACACCGAGCGTCCGGACGAGGGCGATGTCGCGGGAGAAGAGATCGCGGAGACCTGGCTTCTCCATCGCCGCGCCGCCGTACTTGATGACGACCGTCCGGCCGTGGAGCGGCTCGAGACGCCCGTGCACGCCGGCGCTCACCGAGCCTGTCACGGGCGCGGCCGTCGACGCTTCTTCAATATTGGTCAGGCCCATGGTTGAGCCCTCCTTCGTCATGACCGAGTCACCCTGTTGGCTTCGACCAGCGAATCTTCCGCGTACGCCCGCGCCGGCTCCGGGAGGTTCTCGTTCTGGGCCGGAACGCGTCGCGGCTCGGCGATCGAAGGGACGACCCGAATCCATACCACCGGGCGCTCGCACGAGCATGGTTGACCCGCCAAGCTCCGATTGAGCCTTGCCCAGATGCCGAGAACGCCGAACATCGCCAGGACCCCGGAGGCCTGAAGGGCGACCCGCCACGGTCCCCAGGGAATGAGCGTCTGGAGGACAGCCAGGCCGGCAGTCATCATGGCCACCAGAGCGAAGACGACGCCGCCCGCGGGTCGCGCGTGATCAACATGGTCGCCGGGATCCCCTGGACGCGCGGGGGCGAGTCTGACGAAGCCCTCCGGCGGGGTGTCGTCGGCCCCTTCGGCCGGATCCGCGCCGCCTGACAGCATCCTTCGCCTCCAGCCAGACACTGCATCGCACATCGGACGTTTCCTCCTCACGTAGCGCGGACCACCTCGACCCATCCGTGCCGCTACATCCCCGAGCTTGGCCGAAGGCGGCGGCGGGGACCGTTAAAAGGCAGGGCGGCCGCGTGAGAGAGCCGTGAGAGCCCGGGACCCGTCAGGTCCTCCAAGTCCCTGTTCTGATGGGGAATGCGCACCCGCGGGCCACTCGCCCGTGTACAATCGGCAACGGAGACGTCGTCATGGACGAAAACGAGAAGCTGCTCAACGCCGCCGAGGAATTACTGCAGGACCGCAATGACGTGCGCGCGGGTCAGGCCCTGGCCGAGGCGCACGCGGCCGACATCGCGCACGTGTTCCAGCAGATGCCGGTGGCGGACCGCGCGGCGATCTTCCGCTCACTTCGGCCGGACCAGGCGGGCGATGTCCTCTCCGAGCTGGACGACGCCACACTGCTCGAGCTCGTGCGCTCGCTGGACGACGTCGAGGTCTCGCTGATCCTGGACCGCATGCCGCCGGAGCATGCCGCCGACGTCGTGGACGAGCTGTCCACGGAGCACGCCGAGAAGATCCTGGACCTCATGGAGGACGAGAAGTCCGAGGAGATCCAGGAGATCCTCGAGTATCCCGAGGACTCGGCGGGGCGCCTCATGTCCGCCGACGTCGTCGCGATCCGGGAGACCTCGACGGTCGAGGAGGCGATCCAGCACATCAGGAAGACCGTCACCGAAGAGCGCCCGTTCGGCGTCTATGCCGTCGACGATCATGGGCACCTCATTGGACGCATCCCTCTGCGGCGACTCCTCCTCGCGAATCCGCGAAGTCTGGTCCTGGGCATCCTGGAAGAAGACGTCGTGAGCGTCAACGCGACCATGGACAAGGAAGAGGTCGCCCGCCTCGTGGCCAAGTACGACCTCGTCACCGTCCCTGTCGTCGACGATCAGAACCGGCTGGTGGGCACGATCTCGGTGGACGATGTGATCGACATCGTCCAGGAGGAGGCTTCGGAAGACATCTTCCGGATGGCGGGCTCGGACGCGGCCGAGCTCGAGCGCCGCTCGCCGCGTCAGGTGGCCATGCTCCGCCTGCCCTGGGTGCTCCTGACCCTGCTGATCGAGATGATGGCGGGCGTGGTCATCCACTTCTTCGACAAGACCCTGGGCAAGGTCATCCTGCTCGCTTCCTTCATGCCGGTGATCCAGGCGATCTCCGGCAACACGGGGCTTCAGTCCGTGACCATGATCGTGCGAGGTCTGGCCACGGGCCAGGTCCAGCTCGTGCGGTGGTGGGAACCGCTCTGGCGGCAGATCCAGACGTCGATGATCATCGGCGCGGTGTGTGCCGTGGTGGTCGGCCTGATCGGGCTCCTGTGGCACTCGTCCGCTTTCGCCCTGGTCGTCGCCATCTCCATGTTCGTCTCCGTGAACCTCTCCGGGTTCGCGGGGACGGCGATTCCCATGGTGTCCAAGCGGCTCGGCTTCGATCCTGCGCTGACGGCGGGGCCCTTCGAGACGGCTTTCCAGGACGTTCTCGGCGTCACCATCTTCCTGTCACTGGCTACCGTACTGCTTCACTGGCTCGTCTAGCCAGGCGCACCCTCGCTGTCCCTTTCCGGCTCCCACGACCCGCCAACTTCTTGACACGCCGAATGTAGTGTACTAATGTACTAGTACATTATTACGGTGAACTGCGGAGACGGGCGAGAGGCCCGAAGGAGGATGAACGTGATGAACTATCATATCGCAGAGCAGATCGCGAGGGACAGGCTGAGGGAAGCCCGGCAGATAGCTGCCCAGGCCAATCTTATCAAGGATTTGCCTCGCAATGGCGAGCCGCTACGGGTGACCGTTGGGCTTGGGCTAATCAGGATGGGCCGCTGGCTGGCGGGCCCCGCTGCCAAGCGACAGACCGGGCGACGGGCAACGGCTTAGGCAGCTCATGTCGCGAGAAGCGTGCCGAGTCGCGCCGCCGTCCGGCCTCCGGGTAAACCCGAAGAGCGCCGTGCCGGTGCATGCGCAGCTCATGACCCAGATCAGGCACTTCATCTCGACGGGCACCCTCAAGCCGGGCACGCAGCTGCCCACGGTCCGCCAGCTCGCAGGCTTCCTTCGGATCAATCCGAGCACGGTGGCCCGCGCGCTGGCGGATCTCGAGCGCGAGGGCTTCATCGAGGCCCACCAGGGCCGCGGCACCTTCGTCACCGGGCGGCCCCCGCGCGAAAGCCGAGCCGCCAGGAGCCTCGAGCGCCTCGTGGGCGAGAGCCTGGAGCGGGCCCGCCGGCTCGGCTTCACCGCGGAGGAGTTCGTGGCCGCCCTCGCCTCGAGTCACCCGGCGGGGCGGGCGTCGAAGGCCGTCAGGCACCGGGTCCTCCTCGTGGAATGCAATCACGCCGAGCTCACCCGCTATCGCGACGAGCTCGAAGCCGAGCTGCCACTGCAAATCGACCGCATGCTCGTCGAGGAGTTCGAGGCCCGGGTGAGCCAGGATCCGACGTTCGTCAAGGCGTACCGGGTGGTCATCACCACGTTCTTCCACATTCACGAAGTCCGGAGGGTCATGCCGCCCGATGCGCCGCCCTCGGTGGCGCTCCTCGCGGAGGCGAGCATCAAGACGCTCCTGCGCCTGACGGAGCTGCCCGAAGGCACGACGGTCGGCCTGGTGTGCGCCTCCGCCGCGGGCGGACAGAACCTGCTGCGCTCCGTCCAGTCGGCCGGGCTCATGCACATCACCCCCGTGCTCGCCTCGACCGACGACTCCTGGTCCATCGACCGCATGCTGGAGAAGACGCGCATCGTCGTCTCCAGCGAGCACGCCGTGAAGCAGATCCGCGGGCTCCTGCCCCCCGACGTCGAACTGGTGATCGCCGATCGCAGGCTCGACCGTGGGGGGATCGACATGCTCTGTGATCTCCTCGCGCAGATGGACGAGGACGGCCAAGACCATGCGTGAGGTGCCCGCGACCTTCTGCTAGGCTTGCCCGTGTGAGCGCTCCCGAGTCCGTCTGTGTCTTCGACCTCGATCATACCCTCGTCAATTCCCCCCTCGACCTCCGGGCGGTCGGCCGCGAGATGGAAGCGTTCATCCGCGCGCGCGGCGCCACCGTGCCCGAGCGCGAGCTTCGCTGGTCCGGGGCCGAGCTGCTGGGGCTGGTGCGCCAGGACGCCGCCCATCTCGAGGATGAGCTGATGCAGATCCCCCGGCGCCACGAGCGGGCCGCCATGGCCGAGGCCATCCTCGAGCCCTTCGCGAGGGAAGCCCTCGCCGCCATGAAGCAGCTCGGCTATGCCACGGCCATCTGGACCAACAACGACCGTGTGGTCGCCGACTTCGTGCTGGGCCGCTTCGAGCTGGGCGCGCATCTCGATCTCGTCGTCACGCGCGACGAGATGACGGCGCTCAAGCCGCACCCGGACGGCCTCCGCGTCGTGAGAGAGAGATGGCCCGCGGCCGATCGGATCGTGATGGTGGGCGACTCCTGGGTCGACGGCGCGGCCGCCCAGGCCGGGGGCATTCCCTTCATCCGCTATCGCGGCCATCCCGAAGCCTACTCAGCCCTCGCCTCGTCGCTCGAAGCGAGCGTCTCGGCTCGAGGCGAGTGCTGAGTAAATCAGGGGTGGTCGTGCCAGCGTATACTTCACGACGTGGATCTCTTCGATTCGCCGCCGACGGAAAAGCAGCCCGCCGCGCCCGCCCCTCTCGCCGACCGCATGAGACCGCGCAGCCTGGACGAGGTCGTGGGCCAGGAGCACCTCGTCGGCCCCGGCAAGGTCCTCCGCCGCTCCCTCGAGGACGGAGCCCTGCATTCGATGATCCTCTGGGGACCACCGGGCACGGGCAAGACCACCCTGGCCTTTCTCATGGCCCAGGTCGCGGGGGCGCGCTTCGTTCCCTTCTCGGCCGTCCTGGCGGGCGTGAAGGAGATCCGCCAGGTGGTGGCGGAGGCGGAAGCCGAGCGCGGTCGCGGCGGCCGGCGGACCATTCTCTTCGTGGACGAGATTCATCGCTTCAACCGCGGCCAGCAGGACGCCTTCCTGCCGCACGTGGAGAAGGGCACGCTGATCCTGATCGGGGCGACCACGGAGAATCCGTCCTTCGAGGTGAACGCGGCGCTCCTCTCGCGCTGCCGGGTCTATGTCCTCCGTCCGCTGTCCGAAGCAGACATCGTGCGCATCCTCGAGCGCGCCCTTCACGACGTCCCACGCGGGCTCGGCGCCGCGAAGGTCTCGGCGGATCCCGACGCCTTGCCCCTCATCGCCCGCCTCTCGGACGGCGACGCGCGCGGCGCCCTCAACATCCTCGAGCTGGCCGTCCAGCTCCAGGGTGGCCGGATCACCGCGGAAGGGATCCGCGAGGCCGTCCAGAAGAAGGCCCTCCTCTACGACAAGTCGGGCGAGGAGCACTACAACCTCATCTCGGCCCTCCACAAGTCGCTGCGCGACTCGGATCCCGACGGCGCCCTCTACTGGCTCGGGCGCATGCTCGAGGCGGGCGAGGACGCCCTGTACATCGCGCGGCGCCTCGTGCGCTTCGCCTCCGAGGACGTAGGCAACGCCGATCCGCACGCGCTGCGCATCACCCTCGACGCCAAGGAGGCCTATCACTTCCTCGGCTCTCCCGAAGGCGAGCTCGCCCTGGCCCAGGCCACCTGCTATCTGGCGCTGGCCCCGAAATCGAACGCCGTCTACGCCGCCTGGAACGAGGTCGCCCAGGACATCCAGGACAAGCCCGCCGAGCCCGTGCCGCTACATCTCCGCAACGCGCCCACGGGTCTCATGGCCAACCAGGGCTACGGCAAGGGTTACCAGTACGCGCATGACGCGCCCGAGGCGCGGGTAAGTCAGGAGCATCTGCCTGCGGCCCTCAGCGGGCGCGTGTACTACCGGCCCACGGATCGCGGGCTCGAGAAAGAGCTCCGCGCGCGCCTGGAGGCGTGGCGGAGGTGGCGGGAGGAGCAGACCAAGCGGTGAGCGAGCGGGCCTGGCTGGCGGCGGTCTGCGCCTCCGAGCTCGGCACGCTCCTGGTCTTCTCGAACTTCTCCGCCCTGCTCCCGCTCCTTCAGCACGAGTGGGACCTCAGCAACAGTCAGGCCGGCCTCATCGTGTCCTTCTACCAGTTCGGCTACATCGGCGCGGTCATGATCCTGGCCACGCTGACGGACTACATGCCGCCGCGCCGCGTCTATCTCTGGAGCGCCTTCTGGATGGCCGCGGCCAGCTTCGCCTTCGCCTTCTGGGCGCAGGGCTTCCTCTCCGCCATCATCCTGCGCGGCGCCGTCCGCCTGGGATTCGCGGGCACCTACATGCCGGGCATGCGCATGGTCGCCGAGCGCTTCGCCTCGGGGAGACGCGGCTTCGCCATGGGGTGCTACATCGGCACCTTCACCCTCGGGACCTCGCTGTCCCTCCTGCTCACGGGCTGGGCCAATGGGCACTGGGGATGGCGGGCGGCCTTCGCCCTGACCGCGGTGGGCCCTCTCGCCGCCGGTGTGATCGGCTGGCTGGTCTTGCCGCGCAGCATGGTCGCCGCGCCGCCCGCCCAGAGGCCCATCCCCGCGGAGAAGCCCGCGGAGAAAAAAGTCGAGCGGCTCGGACCAGTCCTTCAGAACCGCGCCGCTCTGCGCCTCATCACCGCCTATGCCGCCCACACCTTCGAGCTGATGGGCATGCGCGGGTGGATCGTGCCCTTCTTCACGGCGAGCCTGATCGCCTCGGGCGCGGAGCTGGTCGAGGCCAATCAGCGCGCCGCGCTCGCCGCCTCGGCCGTCCTGGCCATCGGCGCCCTGCCTCATCCCTTCTCGGGCCTGCTCTCCGATCGCTTCGGCCGGGCCATGCCCATCAGCGTTCTCATGCTGCTCTCCGCATGCTGCTCGTTCGCCATGGGCTGGGCTCACGACTGGCCCTTCTCGAGCCTGGTCGCCCTCGGGCTCGTCTACGGCATTCTCATCACGTCGGAGTCGGCCATCGTCTCGACCGGGATCGCCGATGCCGCCGAGCCCGCCTATCTCGGACGGACCATGGCGCTCCAGTCCACCGTCGGCTTCACGGCGGGAGCGCTCTCCCCGTGGGCCGTGGGAGTCGTGCTCGACTGGGCTCCCCGCCTGGGCGTGATCGGCGATGCCAAGTGGACCTGGGGATTCGGGCTCCTTGGGGCCATCGCTCTCTTGGGGCCGGCGGCCGTCGGTTTCAAGGAGTTCACCCGGAGCCCCCGACGGGTTTAGAGTAGGACGATGGCAAAGAGAAAGCTCCGCGTGGGCGTCATCTTCGGAGGGCAATCCGGCGAGCACGAGGTCTCGCTAGCGGGCGCGGCCTCCGTGCTGGCCGCCCTCGATCGCGAGCGATTCGAAGCCGTGCCCATCGGCATCACTCGCGAAGGGCGCTGGCTCATGGGCGGAGATCCGCTTCAGGCGCTGTCTGACGACGCTGGGCGCCGCGCCCTCGCCGAGGGCGGGGTCGAGGCCTCCGTGAAGCACGAGCTGGCCGCGCGCGCGGGAGATGCCACGGGGACGACGGCGGCCCTCGCGCGCATGGAGACCTCCGAGAGCCTGCCCGCGGGCCTGCGTGAGCGGCTCGACGTGGTCTGGATCATGCTCCACGGTCCGCGCGGAGAGGACGGGACCATTCAAGGCCTGCTCGAGCTGGCGGGCGTGCCGTATGTCGGCGCGGGCGTCCTCGCCTCCGCCGTGGGCATGGACAAGGTCGCCATGAAGGACATGTTCCGGGCCCACGGCCTGCCCATCGTCGACTACCTCGTGGTCAAGCGTCACGACTGGCGGTCGCGCCCGGCCGAGGTGCAGGGCGCCGTGGCCGACGCTGTCGGCTTTCCCTGCTTCGTCAAGCCGGCGAACCTTGGCTCGAGCGTGGGCATCAGCAAGGTCAAGGCCGCGGAGGAGCTGACGACCGCCCTCGATCTGGCCGCCCGCCATGACCGCCGCCTTCTCGTCGAGCGCGCCGTCCAGGGACGCGAGGTCGAGGTCGCCGTCCTCGGCAACGACGCGCCGCAAGCCTCCGTTCCCGGCGAGGTCTGCTACGCGGGCGAGTGGTACGACTACGAGACCAAGTACGGCCAGGGGCACACGACCTTCAAGGTGCCCGCGCCGCTCGCTCCCGAGGTGACGGCGCGCGTGCGCGAGCTCGCCATCCGCGCCTTCCAGGCCATCGACGGGGCGGGGCTGGCGCGTGTGGACTTCTTCATCGAGAACGATTCCCACGTCCTCGTCAACGAGATCAATACTCTGCCGGGCTTCACGGCCACCAGCGCCTATCCCAAGCTCTGGGAGGCCTCGGGCATCTCCTACACCGAGCTCATCTCCCGGCTCATTGATCTCGCGCGCGAACGACGCTGAGCCCAGCATGGCTCGCGCCGGCTTCGGCCTCCTTTCCGTTCTCCTCTCGCTCCTCGTCATCGGGCTCCTGGGCGCGGTGGCGCTCAACCACTACTGGAGCGCGACCCCCGATCCGCGCGCCGGCAGCGCCCCCGGCGAGGGCGTGAGCCCCGACCAGTCGGCGCGGCTTGCCGAGGCCCAGGCGCTCTCGAGTCGCGCCATGACCGCCCTCACTCTCTGCGCCCAGACGACAGGGATGCCGGCGGACATGCCCGGCCGCGCGAGCGGACGTTGCTCGCTGGGCGAGATCGCTTCCAACGCGGGGGTCGGTCCCAACGGCGTCACGGCCGACGGTCGCTGGCAAATCACCTCCGCGGAGATCAGCGCGGGCGGCGGGGGCGCGCTGACCGGACAGGTTTCCATCACCGGCCTTGGCGGCAGCGCCGCGGGCCTCTCCGCCTCGCTCTTCGCCACGCCGGGCGGCATGGTGTCGCGCTGCGATGTGGGCGGCTCCCCGCCGCCCGCGAGCCCGTCGGCCGGGCGGGGCTGCTGAGGTCGGGACGGCTGAGGCCGTGCGTATCGTCATCGCGGGCGGCGGCACCGGAGGCCACACGAGCGCGGCTCTTGCCGTCGCCGCCATCCTGCGCCGCGGCGGCGACACGGACATCCGCTGGATCGGAAGCCACGACGGCCTGGAGGCAACGCGCGCCCCGGAGGCGGGGCTGATCTTTCATCCCATCGCCACGGGTAAGCTCCGCCGCTACTGGGACCGCCGGAACATCAGCGATCTCCTCCTGAACGTCCCCGCCGGCTTCCTGCAGTCCTGGCTGCTCCTGCGCCGCCTCCATCCCGCTCTCCTCTTTGCCACGGGCGGCTTCGTGTCGGTACCTCCATCGCTCGCCGCCCGCGCGCTCGGCATTCCCGTCGTCGTGCACGAGCAAACCTCGGTCCCGGGACTCGCCAATCGGCTGACCGGTCGCTGGGCCGAGCGCATCGCCGTCTCTTTCCCGGTCCGCGGCGACGTCTTCCCGCCCGAGCGAGTGGTGTTGACCGGCAATCCCCTGAGGCCCGCCCTTCGCCACGGGAGCCCCGAGGCCGCCTTCGCGCGGTTCGGCTTCGATCCCGGCCTGCCCCTCGTCTACGTCACCGGGGGCGCCCAGGGCTCGCATCGGATCAACCGAGCGGTCGGCGAGGCCCTCCCCCAGCTCTTGCTCTTCTGCCAGATCCTCCATCAGTGCGGCGACAATCGAGAGACCGGCGATCGTCTCTGGCTCCAGGACAAGGCGCTCTCTCTTCCTGCGTCGCTCAGGCCACGCTTCGCCGTGAGGCCCTGGGTGGGCGAGGAGCTTCGTGATGTCTATGCGGCAGCGGCCCTCTGCATCGGGCGGAGCGGCGCGGGCACCGTCAACGAATGCTGTCAGCTGGGCGTGCCCGCGCTCTTCGTTCCGCTTCCGGGAACGAGCGGCGATGAGCAGACGGCCAACGCACGGCTGGTCGCCGAGGCAGGTGGGGCCGTCGTCCTGCCGCAGAGTGAGCTCGAGCCCGCGACCTTGACGGCAGCGGTGCGACGACTTCTCGACGACCGCGAGGCGCTGGCGGCCATGGGAGCTCGGGCCCGCAGCCTGGCCCTCCCCGACGCCGCCGAGCGGCTCGCGCGACTCATCCTGGAGGTCGCCCGTCCGTGAAGCACGGAACGGAGGCACGGCCACGCGGGCGCCAGGCTGGCTCAGGACGGCGCCGAGAGCGGCCTCGAGGCGCCACGGCGGGCATCGCCCTGCTCGGGGGCCAAAGTGGCCGTAGCGGGGCGCGTAGAAGCTCAGAGGAGGGCTAGGGCGACCATGTTGACGGCGGGACTCGGAATCTGGGCGGCGATCACCATCGCGGTGGCGGGCCCCGTGACATCGCCCGAATACCTGCCGGTGCAAGTCGCTCAGGCCGAGGGCTACTTCGCCCAGGAAAAGCTCGACGTCGCGCTCAAGGTGGAGCGCAGCGAAGGCGAGGCCGCCCGGACTCTCGCGAGCGGCAAGGCGGACCTGGCCGCCACGTCCATCGACACGGCGTATGGTCAGGGGCACGTCGCGGGCGAGCCGCCCCTCCTCCTCTTCGGTCTCACGGCGGCGCCGCCCGTGGCGATCGTCGTCTCGCCGAGCCACCGCGCGAGCATTCGCTCGCTGGCGGATCTCCGGGGGCAGCCGGTGGGGCTGCCGGGGGCGGGCACGCCCGAGCACGCCATGCTCACCTCCGTCCTTTCCCATGCCGGGATCCGGATCCAGCAGGTCCCGGTGCACAGCCATGGTCTTCTCCGCCTCGCCGGCGCCCTCGAGCAGGGACAGGTCGCCGCGGCCGTCCTGGGCGATCCGTGGGTGACGCGACTGGCCGGTGAGGGCAGCGGCGTGCTCGTCGACCTCCGCACGCGGGCAGGAGCGCGGCGCTGGCTGGGCGCCGAGACCGTGCACGCCGCCGTCTTCGTGCGCCCGGGCTCCAAGCTGAGCGAGCGAGAGCTGACGGCGGTGGCGCGCGCGCTCCTGCGGGCCGTCGCCCGTCTGAGCGAGGCGAGCCCCGAGGCCGTGGGAGCCGCCCTGCCCGCCTCCGTGAAGGGCAGTCCGGAGGATTTCGCGACGCGACTCCAGGGCGCGCGCGGATCCTGGCTGCCGCGCGGCCGAGTCACCGAGGAGATGCTCAAGGTCAGCGTGGAGCAGGCGCGCGAGCGGGCGCCCCTGCCCGAGACGGTCAAGCTGCCGCTACTCCGCTGGTATCCCCTCCTCCTCACGGAGCCTCTCCGCAAGGCCCAGTCGCCGGCAGGCCCCTGAAGAGGCCGCCGGCCAGGTTGTCAGGAGCTCCTAGAGGAGGCCCAAGCGCTGGAGGAGGCGGCGGGTGGTCTCGACGGGGAGGCCGACGACGTTGGTGTAGCAGCCGTCTATACGGTCGATCAGGAGGCTCCCTCGACCCTGAACGGCATAGGCGCCGGCCTTGTCCAGGGGCTCGCCCGTCGCCACGTAGGCCGCGAGATCCTCGTCCGTCGCGTTCGTCATGGTCACGCGCGTCACCACGGCCGCGGTCTCCTCGCGGCCCCCGGGCGCCTCCACGAGGGCCACGCCGGTGATGACTTCATGGGTGCGGCCACGAAGGGCCCGCAGCATCCGCAGGGCATCGGGAAGATCCGCCGGCTTGCCCAGATATCGCCCGTCGAGCACCACCTCCGTGTCGGCGCCCAGGACCACCGCCGGGCTCGTCTGCTCCCGCGCGACGGCACGGGCCTTGGCGAGGGCCACGGCAACCATGGCGAGGGCGGCGTTGCCGGGCGGGTGCTGCTCGGGGACGTGGCTCGGATGAACCGTGAAGGCGAGACCGAGACTGGCCAGGAGCTCTTGACGGCGGGGCGAGGCGGAGGCGAGAACGAGCTGCGTAACGCGGCTCAGCTGACTATTAAGGGGTTCTTGTCCGTAATGATCCGCGTGTTCTTGTCGAGCGCCTGGGTGAGGAACTTCGGCAGATTGAAGGAGTGAAGATGCGCCGCTCCATTCCAGTAGCCGAGGCTGTCCGGATTCATCCGCGAGGCGATGAGGCGATCGATGTCGGCCGCCGTCTGCGCCCGAGGATCGGTGCCCTTGGAGGCCAGGATGAAGCCCCATGGCGTCCCGAAGCACGAGATGAAGCCCTGGTACGGCGCCACCACGGGGAAGACCTCGCGGAGCGTCCGATGGACGGCGCCGAAGAAGAAAAGCTCGTTGATCTTGGTCATGCCCGCTTGCATGGTCATCACGCCGCCGTCCGTCAGGCGGTCGCGGATGAGGCTATAGAACTCGGTGGTGAAGAGCAGGCAGGCCGGCCCCTCCTCGAGGGGCTCGGGCAAGTCGACCACGATCAGGTCGAAGCGCTCTCTGGTCTTCTCGAGATACGCTCTGGCGTCCTCGTGGAGCACTCGGGTGCGCGGGTCCTCGAAGGCGCCCTTGTGCATCTCGGGCAGGTGCTTCTTGCACTCTTCCACCACCTCGCCGTCGATATCCACCATGAGGCAATCGGTGATGGACGGATGCCGCAAAATTTCCCGAACGGTAGCGCCCTCGCCCCCGCCGATGACCATGGCCCGCACCGGCTTGGGGTGGGCGAGGAGACCCGGCTGGACGAGGATCTCGTGGTAGATGAACTCGTCGTGCTCGCTGGACTGGATGCGGCCGTCCAGGACCAGCACCTTGCCGTACGAGTGGGTCTCGAAGATCTCCATGAACTGGAACTTGGTCTGGCGCGTGGCGATGGTGCGGGCGATGGCGTGCATGTGGCCTTCGACGGGAGTGGTGGTCTCGAAGAACCACTTGTACTGCGGAGGACCCGCCATCTAGCGGCGGACGACCGGCTTGCCGAAGGCGTCGGCCGGCTTGTGGGGCATGGGGACGGAGCTGAGGAAGATGCCGCGCTGGAGCTCGACGACGGAGGCCCGGGCCGCGCCGAGCTCGGCCACGAGGTGATCGGCGGCCGCCTGGGGCTGCAGCACGTCGCCGCAGGAGAACACGTCCACGGCGGCGTAGCGGTACTCCGGCCAGGTGTGGATGGCCAGGTGCGATTCGGCGATGACGACGACGCCGCTGATACCGAACGGATTGAACTCGTGGAAGACGACGTCCACGATGGTGGCCTGTGCAGCCTTGGCGGCCTCCACCATCGCTGTCTTCACGGCCTCGAGGCTGTTGATCGTATCGGCGTCGCATTCGAAGAGCTCGAGAAGCAGGTGTCGCCCCAGTGCTTGCACTGTTTTCCCTCCTCTCCGTTCGTCAGTCGCTCGCGAAAATTTGCGAGTGTAAGTTTTTAGAATGTAGGGCCATGTTTTTAGCATTGCAAGGAAAAAATGGCCTTTCCCGGCGGCTCGCCGCGGCCAAATCGCCCGCAGCGGGGCGGCTCGGCGCCCGCCGAGCGCCCTTGCCGAGCGCTCGCGGAGCCTCTGGGAAGGCCTCGGGAAGCCACTTTTCTCTTGCGTTCCTCTCTCGACTCGCTAACATGAGCCGAGAAAAAGTATCCGACAGCTCACGAGAAGCCGTCGTGCCGTGCACGCGATGAGCGAGGAGGGCGAGGAGCGAATGGGCTGGAAACCGGTGACCAAGGCCGCGACAACCTCCGGAAGCGCTGAGGGAACGACTCCGCTCAACGCTTTCGACAACGCGCTCCTGGCTGCGGGTATCGGCAACATCAACCTCGTCAAGGTCTCGAGCATTCTGCCGCCCGAGACGGCCGTCGTGGACCTGCCGCGGCTTCGCCCCGGCGCCCTCGTGCCCACCGCTTACGCCGCCATGACGAGCGAGGTCCCGGGCGAAGTGGTGGCGGCGGCCGTGGGCTGGGCGCGGCCGGCCGATCCCACCAAGAACGGCGTCATCATGGAATTCCACGACAAGGCCACGCGAGAGGAAGCCGAGCGGGCCATCGTGCACATGCTCGCGGAAGCCTTCCGTGTCCGGGGCTGGACCATCCACGAGATGCAGGTCTGCGCCGCGGAGCACCGTGTCGAGCGCACGGGCTGCGCCCTCGCCGCCGTGACGCTCCTCGCCGACGACGACGTCGTCTAGCCGGGTGAGCCGCAGGACGTCGCGGGGCGCGGGCCCCGCCGTCCGAGGCGAGCGTCCCACGTGAAGCCCGCCGACCCGAGGTTCATCGCCTGCCGGGCGCCTCATCCGGACGCTCGAATCGTCCTCTTCGGCATTCCGTTCGAAGGCACCGTGAATCTCCGCACGGGCGCCGATCACGGTCCCCACGACCTCCGCGTCGCCTCGGATTCCATCGAGACGTACTCGCCCTTCCTCGACCGTGACCTGGAAGATCTCGGCATCGCCGACCTGGGAGACTGCGAGCTGGGAACGGGCAGCCCGCGCGCCCGGCTGGACCGCGCCCGCGATGAGATCCGCGCCTTCTGGCGGCCCCGCCTCCGCCCCGTCATGCTGGGAGGCGACCACACGGCCACCCTGCCGGTGATCGAGGTCCTCGCGCCCGCCATCCCGGAGCTGCGCATCCTCCAGCTCGACGCCCATCCGGACCTGCGCGAGGAGTTCCTGGGAGAGCGCTACAACTACGCCTCGGCGATGGCCAGGGTCATGGACGTGGTGGCGCCGGAGCGCGTCTACCAGGTGGGAATGCGGACAGGCGCCCGCGAGGAATACCGGCGCAAGACGCCGCATCTCTACCCCGCGCACGCCGTCCACCCGGTCGAGGCCGTCCGGAGCCTGCTCCCCGAGCTCCGCCGTCACCCTCTCTACGTCACCATCGACGTGGATGTCCTCGATCCCTCCGAGGCCCCGGGCACCGGCGCCCCCGAGCCCTGTGGGCTCTCCGCCTCCGAGCTGATCGACATCATCCGGTTGCTCGAGCCCTGCCCCATCGTGGGCACCGACCTCATGGAAGTGGCCCAGGCCTTCGATGCCTCGGGCCGGACGGCCATCACGGCTTCCTGGATCCTTCGCGAGGCCATTCTCACGTGGTGGGGCGCGTGCTGAGGACGGACAGCAAGGCCCAGTACTCCGCGCCGCGCTACTACGAGATCGCCTTCGACATGAACCGCAAGCAGGAGGTGGATTTTCTCGTCCACTGCTTCCGTCGCTATGCGAAGCGTCCCGTCACGACGGTGCTGGACATCGCCTGCGGCACCGGCCCGCACTTGATCCGCCTGGGGCGACGAGCCTATCGCATGTCCGGCCTCGACCTCTCCCCGGAGAACATCAGCTTTCTCCGGGAGCGCGCCGCCGAGGAGGGCCTGGACGTGGGCCTGCACGTCGCCGACATGACGCGCTTTCGGTTGCCCAGGGCCGTGGACGCCGCGATCTGCATGCAGGACTCCCAGGGTCACCTCCTGACCAACGAGGCGCTCCTCGCTCATCTCCGCGCGGTGGCGCGGGCGGTGCGGAAGGGCGGACTCTACATCTTCGATCGCTACATGTGCTCCTCGTGGACCGATCCGGCGCGGCGCTGGTCCTGGACGCGGCGGCGCGGGCGGGCCACCGTGCGGGCGACCTTCGAGGCCCTCAAGGACCTGAATCCCGTGACCCAGACCTTCTTCGAGGACATGGAGTTGGAGGCCGAGGAAAACGGCCGGCGCCACGTCTACCGCCAGCGTCATGCCTCGCGGATGGTCTTCCCTCAGGAGCTGCGCGCCCTCGTCGAGCTGGCGGGTGGCTTCGAGTTCGTGGACTGGTTCTACGGCTTCAAGCCTCACCTCAAGCTCGATCGGGCGCACCACCCGCTCCTCATGGTCGTCGTCCTGAGGAAGCGCTAGCCGCCTCCCCGATGGCCACGCTCAAGCTCACGCGGGGTGCCGAGGCCAGGATCAAGGCCGGCCACCCGTGGATCTACCGCACCCAGGTCGCCGATCTCACGGGAAGGTGGAAGGCCGAGGAGGCCGTCGAGATCGTGGACTGGTCCCGCCGCTTCCTCGGCCGCGGCTTCTACAACCCGCGCCCGTCCCTCTGCTGTCGGTTGCTGACCCGCCGCGACGAGCCCGTGGACGCCGGATTCTTCCACCGACGATTGCGGGCCGCCTTCGAATACCGCCAGGAAGCGAGCCTGGCCTCGGAAGCCTACCGCCTGGTGTGGAGCGAGGCCGATGGTCTGCCCGGTCTCGTGGTGGATCGGTATGGCCCGGTCAGCGTCGTCCAGTGCCTCACCCTCGGCATGTCGAGGGCCGCCCCTGTCATCGCCGACGGGCTCCATCGCCTCTTTCCCGAGGGCCGCGTCCATCGGTCGGATGACGCGACGGCGGCGCGGCTCGAAGGGTTCGAGGCGGAGCACGACCCTCCGGGCGAGGAGCTCGTCGTGACCGAGGGCGGCTGCCGCTTCGCAGTCACCCCGGGCGCCGGTCACAAGACCGGGCTCTACCTGGACCAGAGCGAGAACCGCGCCCTCCTCGCCCACCATGCGCGAGGCCGCCGGATCCTCGACGGCTTCTGCTATGCGGGCGCCTTCGCCTGCCACGCCCTCGCCAGGGGATCCGGGCAGGCGCTTCTCCTCGATTCCTCGGCCGGCGCGCTCGCCCTCGCGCGGCGCAACCTCGAGCTCAATGGGCTGAGCGCCCGGGCCGAGATCCGAGAGGGCAATGCCTTCGATCTCCTGCGGGGCCTCGAGGGAGCAGGCGAGCGCTTCGGAGCCATCGTCCTCGATCCCCCGCCCTTCACGCGGCGCAAGGACTCGCTGGCCGCAGCGACGCGTGGCTACAAGGAGATCAACATCCGGGGGCTCCGCCTGCTCGAGCCCGGCGGCGTGCTCGCGACCTTCTCGTGCTCGCACCATGTCACGCCGGCGCTCTTCGAGGAGATGTGCCGGGACGCCGCAGGCGACGCCGGCGTCGCCGTCCGGGTCCTCCAGAGCCTCAGCCAGAGCCGCGATCACCCCGTCCTGCTCACCGTTCCAGAGTCCCGCTACCTCTCCGGCCTCCTCCTCGAACGAATCTCCTAGGCTTCACGGTAGAAGATCAGCAGTACCCCGACCAGAGTCAGGCAGAGGGCCCAGATGCGCCCGGGGATCTTCCCTTCACCCGGCGGCAGTCGCAGCTCGAGCCAGCGTCCCCAGCCGACCAGCATGGCGACGATTCCGAGGGGCGCATGCGTCACCTCGATCAGGTACTCCGACTTCAAGTTGAGCGACGCGTGCGAGTGCGTGAGGAGGAGGGCGCCGCCCACGGCGCACAGGATGGGGAAGATGAGGGCCGCGCGCGGGGCGCGGATGCGTCCGGTGCGCACCATCCACTCGAAGGTGCCGAAGCCCAGCACGAGCAAGACGAAGACGCGATGCTGCAAGACCTCCGGGTATTGCATGCTCTCCCAGAAGCCGAGAGGGCCGAGCGGCCAGGCCCCGGGGTCGTTGCGCACGAGAAGGAACGCGGCCAGGCCGAAGAAGACGAGCGGCCAGTGTCGCGCCCAGGACGCCCATCCCGTGCGGTGCAGGACGGCCAGAAGCCCCATGGCGAGCACGAAGAGGCCCGCGAAGTGGTGGTTGTACTCGGACCACGCGCGGTCCTCGGCCGTGCGCGGCGCGTTCCGGTCGGCCACGGGCATCTCCTCGATGCGCGGCGACGTGAAGGAGGGCTGGCGTGGCGTGAAGACGTCGCCGACCTCGGCAGGGGTGGCGCGGTCGGCGACCACGTCCACGGCCGGAGGCAGCGAGGTCAGGGAGGCCGCGGCGAAGAGCACGGTGATCCCGAGCCCCAGCTCGACCTCGATGAAGCGGCGGAGGCGCACCCACGACACGTCGCCCCCCGCGGGCAGCCTGCGCACCGCGAAGAAGTTGAGGGCTCCCAGGACGAGCAGGAGCCCGAGGATGGCGATCTTGGTCAGCACCATCATCCCGTACGCGGTGCCGATCACGGCATAGGGCCCGTCGACGTAGACGGCGGTAAGCCCGATGCCGCCCGCCACGAGCACGACGACGGCTCCCAAGGCCATGGACGAGAAGCGCTGGAGAAGCACGGGCGGCCACGGGCGGTCGCGCGGGCCCACCGCCGCCACCGTGAGATGCATGAGCCCGCCCACCCACACGCTGGCCGCGTACTGGTGCACGGCGTCCATCACGAGGAGGAAGCCCTCGTACTGGAGCCGGGCCGCCGCGTGGCTGATGGCGGCCGCGGTGACGGCGAGGAGAATGGTCAGCCCCGCCAAGGTCGCCCAGCCCACGCGTGACTCGGTTCGGCGGCGGAGCCACAGGGCGGCCACGGCGAGAGCGACGCAGTCCAGCACGCGCAGCACGCTCGACTGGAAATAGGCCGTGTGCAGGACCTCTCCGACGGGCCAGTGCCGGTCGCTCTCGAGGGCGACCTGCTGGACGCCCAGGGCCAGGAGCTGCCCGGCCGCCACCGTGGCCGCGCCGATCGAGATGAGGACGAGGGCGCGGCCGACGAGGCCGGCGAGCTCGGGGCGCTGGCGGACGGCCGGCCTCACGACGAGAAGCGCGAAGCAGACCCCGCCGATGGCCGCGGCCTGGCCGGAGAGGGCGAGCCCGCGAAGAATGACGTCGAGAAAGCCGGCCACGGACGCTTAGCGCCGTCCGGGGCGGTCGGCCCAGAGCCGGACCAGGACGAAGAGCGGCGTGCCGATGGCCACGGGGAAGAGAAACCAGGCGGCCTGGCCGAAGGCGGCCAGCACGATCACGACGTAGATGAAGTCACGATGGGCGAGCGCATCGGCCAGCCTGGCCCCGGGCGAGCGCCCGCCCGAAACGGCCGGGGTCAGCAGATGGGGCGCCACCGCCGTCGCCGCCAGCACCGTGCTCGCGCAGGCGACGGTTCCCAGGAGCAGCGGCCAGTCCGCCCCGATCCGCATGCTCCAGCCCAGGGCCATGCAGGAGAAGACGGCGACGTGAACGGCATTGTCGCCCCAGAAATCGAGGGTGGCCCCGAAGTGCGACTCGTGGAACTTGAGACGCGCCAGCTCGCCGTCGCAGCCGTCCAGGATGGAGTGCAGGAGGAAGAGGGCCGCCCCCGCGAGCTGGAGCGCCGGCTCTCCGGACAGGAAGAACGGCGCCCCGGAGAGCCCGATGCCGAGGCTGACCATGGTCATGAGATTGGGAGTGACGCGGGTGCCCACCAGGCGCCTCGTCACGGCGAGCGAGATCCGCCGCTCCACGTGGCGTGACATGAAGCCCTCGCTGTCCTTGATGAGGCTCTTGAGCAGCCACCGCTCGGCGGCCGGCAAGTCCTCGGCGGACTCCAGCACGAAACGCCCGCGCGGGTCGAGCTCGCCGTCTACCTTGCCGAAGGAGGTCCGGAGGGCCGTCGCGAGCTCGACGGCGCCCCCGGCGGACCGCGCCGCCTCGAACACGTCGCTCGCGCGCTCGCTCTCCACGACCATGGTGTCGGCGGAATCGACCCAGAGCGTGTCCGGCGTCAGGGGCATCTCCGCGAGGCGTCGCAGCCAGGACGGCTGCGGGATGACATTGGCGGGCAGGAGAATGATCCGATGCCGTCCCGACGTGACGACGCCCTCGGGCCAGGCCGCTCCGGGCTCCGCGACGCGCACCTCACGGATTCCCGCCCGCGCCGCCGCCAGCACGGCGCGGCGGCGGAGCGACAGGCCGGCGAGAACGGCATCCGGCCCGGGGACGGGCCCCGCTCCGGGCCCGGCGGGGACGATGATGAGCGACGCGCTCACGCTCGACCTCCCACGGCTGTGGCCTCGCAGACCAGGGGCTCGCCGCCCCGCTCACTCGACTGCCGGGCGAGCGCCACGATCTCCACGCAGAGCTCCGCCTCCGCGAGATTGCCCGCGGCCTTGCCGACCGCCATGCACGCCAGAAAATCGTCGGCGACCTGGTGGAACCACTCCGGATGGTGGGAACCGTCGGAAAGGGCGGGGGGACAGGCGAAGCGCCTCTCGACGCCGCCGCGGCTCAGCACGACGGAGTCGCCCACCAGCTCGATGCGGCCTTCCGTCCCTTCGAGCTCGACCCGGTTCCGGCGCTCGTCAGCCGCCCAGGTCAGCAGAATGTCCACGGTCGCCTCGGGGAAGGCCAGCCGCACGGCCGCCGTGTCCTCCACGGCGAAGGCGGCGTGGCGGCGCGTCTCGAGCCGCGCCGCCACCGTCAGGGGACGCGCGCCCATCCAGGCGGGCACGATGTACGCGACGTGCCAGCCGTGATCGGTCAGCACACCGCCTCCCGACACCGCCGGGTCCACGCGCCAGTTCTGCTCCCCGCCGTCGCCGGCCACGGCCGGGCGCGTGCGAAGCGTCTCCCAGAGGACGCTGCGAAGGGGGCCGATCTCGCCATCCCTCACCAGCTCGGTGGCGCGCCGGATCATGGGCGCGTGGTGCCAGTTGTGCACCGCGAACAGCACTCGGTCCGCCCTCGATGACGCTCGCGCCACTGCCCTGAGCTCCTCTCGGGACGACACGAGCGGCTTCTCGCACAGCACGTGAAGCCCGCGGTCGAGGGCGCGCACGGTGAGGGGGAAATGGCTCGAGGGCGGCGTGCAGATGTCGACGAAGTCGAGCGGCTCGCACTCCAGGAGCTCGTCGGGAGAATCGTACCAGCGCGCCTCGGGCAGGAGGCGCTGGCATTCGGTCCGCTGCCCCGGGCGGGCGTCCGCCGCCGCCGCGATCAGGACGTCGGGACGGCCGAGCCAGCCGGGCAGGTGCCCGTGGATGGCGACGTTGCCGAGACCGATGATCCCGCCGCGCTGCATCCTACTGGAGATTGTGCTCGCGGACGACGGCCTCCAGGGCTTCGTCGAGGATCGCGAGCCCGGCCAGAGCGGTCTCTTCGCTGATCATGAGGGGCGGGTTGATGCGCACGGTGGCCGAGTAGGTCATGGCGGCCAGCCCGCGACGCAGGCACTCCTGGTAGAGGGCCTGCGTGACGTCCTTGCCGAGCGGCTCCTTGGTCCGGCGATCCTTCACGAGCTCGATGCCGAGGAGAAGGCCGCGGCCCCGGACCTCCCCCACCACGCGGTACTTCTCCTTCAGGGCCTCGAGCCGCTTGAGCATGACGGCGCCGACCCGGTCCGCGTTCTTGACGAGGTTCTCCTTGAGGATGATCTCGAGGGAGGCGAGCCCCGCCGCCGCGGCGAGCGGGTTGCCGCCGTAGCTCGACGAGGATGCGCTCGGGTTCGACCAGGGCTTCTTGCTCGTCAGCTCCTCCGTCGAGACGACGGCGGAGAGGGGGAAGCCTCCGCCCACGCCCTTGCCCACCGTCATGATGTCAGGCACGACCTGATCGTGGTCGGAGCCCCACATGGAACCCGTTCGTCCGATGCCCGTGATCATCTCGTCGCAGAGGAGGAGCGCCCCCGCCTCCTTGGCGATCTGCTGGATGGCGCGGAGGAAGCCTTCGGGCGGGACGATATTGCCGGCGGTGCCCTGGACGGGCTCGACGATGATGGCCGCGATCTCGCCGCCCGTCTGGTGGCGGATGACGTCGCGGACATAGTCGGCGCAGGCAATGCCGCAGTCGGGATAGGTGAGACGGAGCGGGCAGCGATAGCAGTCCGCGTACGGCGTCAGGTACTGGCCCGGGAGAAACGGCCCCAGGTGATGCTTGAAATCGCTCCCGAGCAGACCGAGCACCCCGCCCGTCTTGCCGTGAAAGCCGCCCCAGAAGCCGATGACCTCACGCTTGCCCGTGGCCGCCTTGGCGAGCCGGAGCGCGGCCTCCACGGCCTCCGCGCCGCCCGAGAACATCTGGATGCGCGTGAGTCCTTCCGGGGTCAGGGACGCGAGCATCTCGAGGAAGCGCGTCCTCGTCTCCGTGGTGAAGCTGCCGAAGGTGAGCTTTTCCACCTGCCGCTTGAGCGCTTCGACGTAGTGCGGGTGGCAGTGGCCGACCGAGCCAATGGTGATGCCCGCGATGAAGTCGATGTACTCCTGCCCGTCCTCGTCGATGAGCGTCGTGCCCTGCCCGCGCGCCATGGCCAGGCCCGCGTAGAGGGCGAAGCCCTGCATGCCGGCGGCGGCGACGCGGCGCTCGCGCTCGACGATGGCCCGGGAGCGCGGGCCGGGCTCGCGGCGTTCTGTCATCGGGCGGACTCCCGGAAGCGCGTGGCGAGATACGCGCCAATGGTCGGCCCGGCCTCGTCGCGGAAGAGGGCAAAGCTCGGCCACGCGTTCAGGTCGATGAGGACCAGCCCGCCGCCCGGTGTCACGATGCAGTCCCCGCCGTAGATCTCGAGGCCGAGGGCCTCCGCGGCCCGGCACACCAGCCGAGCCAGGACAGCATCGTCGAAGCGGTGGCCGGCGAGCCGCTGCCCCTTGTGGTAGAACCAGCGGAACCAAGGCGGAGCGTCGGCGCGTGCGTCGCGGCGGCCGATGCCGTAGAACTTGACGAGGTCGCCGTCGACGTGGGGCTGGATGACCGCCCGCGCGATTCCGCGCGCGGCCATCCCCTCGAGAGCCCGCGCGATCGCCGCTCGACCCTCTGCGAAGACCACGTCGCCCGCCTCACCGACCGGCTCTCGATGAAGGGAACGGAGGCTTCGGCGAAGCGCGCGATCATCCGCTCGCGGTACGTGTCGAGGACGGCGGAGGGCCGATTGACCGCGACGATGCCGTCCCGCTCCCAGGAGGCGAGCTCGCGCAGCACGGGCAGCCGCTCGCACATGAGGAAGATGGCGCGTGGGCGCGCGTGACTGGAGGCCCGAGCGAGCTCGTCTGGATCGCGGAGCTCGACCTGGAAGCCTCTCGCCTCCAGGCTCTTGGCGGCCAGGCGCAGGATCTCCGCGTCGTCGCTCTCGCGGCCCGGCGAGTGCGCCTCTTCCCGGAAGATGCCCCAGCAGTAGGGATCGCCCACGCGCTACCGCCTCCTATCGGCTCACGAGGGACGGGCGGCCAGCGACTCGGCCAGCGCCACGTCCTCGGCCCGGTCCACGTCCACCACGGTCTCGATCGTCTCGCCGTACATGGGCTCGCCCTCCTTGAGCAGCCAGCCCAGGTAGTCTCGCAGCCGCGCGCAGGGCGCCCGGGGCGCGAGGCGCCGGGCCCGCGCGGACACCAGGTACATGCCCGCCGTCACGAGCGCGGGCGTGGGGATCCCGAGCGCGGTGATGCGACCGCGACCGTCTATCCTTGCCCCGAGGGGCTTCTCGTCGGCCACGAGCGGGGTCAGCCCGAGCACCGTCGTCTCCTCGGGGCGCTGCCGCGCGGCCTCGACGAATCCGGCGAAGTCCGCGGGACGGCACCACGCATCGACCGTCGAGATCAGCATGCGACCGGCGGCGGGGCCGCCCGCCACGATCGCGAAGCTCTCGAGGGAGGAGGCGGTGGTCTTGACCGTCCAATCGAGGGTGATGTCCGGGAAGCGACCACTCGCCCACTCCACGCAGTCACGCTCGCGCTCGTTGACGATGATGGAGATGCGGGCGATGCCGGCCGCGGCGAAGTTTCGGATGACCGACTCGAGGAGCGGCACCCCGGCCACGCGCACCATGGGCTTGGGCACCGGGAATCCCGCCTGACGCAGGCGGCTGCCCTCGCCGGCGGCGATGATGCCGCCCGCAAGCGGCGGCGCGGATGTCACGGTAGCAGTCCCTCCAGCTCGCGCAGTGAACGGATCACGCGATCGCCGGGACAGCACGGCAGCCCCTGGCGGGCCGGATCCGGGGTCAGCCACACGTGCCGCATGCCTGCCGCCCGGGCCCCGGCCATGTCGCGCGCCAGGGAGTCGCCGACGAAAACCGTATCGGCAGGCTCTATCCCCAGCTCGTGCACAGCCTGGAAAAAAATGCGCGGGTCGGGCTTGCTCAGCCCCACCCGTGCGGAGTCCACGATGACGCTGAAAAGCCGCGTCAATTCAGCATTATCGCATACCGTCGAGAGATTGCCATAGAAGTTGGAGACAATGCCGAGGCGGTAGCGCTCGGAGAAGCGCTCGAGCAGCGGTCGGTTGGCCTCGATGGCCGCCAGAGCCTCGGCGAGGAATCGGCCGGCCACGCGACCGGCGAGCATCGGATCGCCCGGCCGGAGCGCTTTGGCAACCCCGCCCGCGACCCGGTGGACGGTGTCGCGAAAGGACAGGGTCTCGGGAATCGTGCCCACGAGGGCATCATCGGCGGCGTAGAAGACGGGGTCGAAGCGATCGGGAGGTACGCCCGCGCCTTCGTCGGCGAAGAGCCGGGCGAAGCGCTCCTTCCACGCCAGCCCGTCGGCATCGAGCGTGCCGCCGAAATCGAAGAGCAGCGCGGCGTGCGTGGCCGAGCTAGCCCGCGGCAACTCGCTCGACCCAGCCGGGAACGGAGGCCAGGGCCTCGTCGAGGCGCGAGGCGTCCGTTCCGCCACCCTGAGCAAGATCCGGGCGCCCACCGCCCTTGCCGCCCACCATGGGCGCCACCTCTTGCACGAGCTTGCCCGCCGGGAAGCGCTTGGTCAGGTCCTTCGACACGGAGGCCACGAGGGTGACCTTGCCGTCGACCGAGGAACCGAGACAGATCACACCCGAGCTCATGCGCTCGCGCAGGGTGTCGACCACCGAGCGGAGCCCCTCGGCGTCGAGGCCGTCCAGGCGCGCGGCGAGCACGGGCACGCCGGCGACCACGCGGGCCGAGGCCGCCAGCTCGTGGGCGCGGCCCTTGGAGAGGCGCGCCTCGAGCTGCTGGAGCTGCTTCTCGAGCTGCTTCTGCTCGTCGAGGAGCTTCTGGAGACGGCGGGGCAACTCGAGCGGGGGGATCTTCAGCAGCCCCGCCGATTCGCGCAGGGCCTGCTCCTCGCGCCCCACGTGGCGAAGCGCCGCGTCCCCCGTGACCGCCTCGACGCGTCTCACCCCCGAGGCGACGGCGCCCTCGGAGGCGATCTTGAAGAGCCCGATCTGCCCGGTCGCCTCCAGATGCGTGCCGCCGCACAGCTCCGTCGAGAAGTCGCCGATCCTGATGACCCGCACCCGATCGCCGTACTTCTCCCCGAACAGCGCCATGGCCCCGCTCTTGAGGGCCTCCTGGAGGTCCATCTCGGCCGGCGTGACCACGATGTTGGCCTGGACGTGCTCGTTGACCAGGTCCTCCACCTTCTCGACCTCGCTGTCCTTCACGGCCGCGCCGTGGGAGAAATCGAAGCGGAGGTGATCGGGCGCGACGAGCGAGCCCGCCTGCGCCACGTGGCTGCCGAGGATCCGGCGCAGCGCGGCGTGTAGCAGGTGCGTGCCCGTGTGATGCAGCTTGAGGCCCTGACGCCGGCGCGACTCGACGGTGACCGCCACTTCCTCGTTCTCGCGGAACCGGCCCTGGGTGACGCGAACCCGGTGGACGATGAGCTGGCTGCCCCGGTAGTACGTGTCCTCGATCGCGCCCTGCCCCTCGTGCCCCACGATGCTGCCCGTGTCGCCCATCTGACCACCCGACTCGGCATAGGCGGGCGTGCGATCCAGGATGATCTCGACGGTCTGGCCCTGCCCTGCCTCGCCCAGCCGCCGGCCTTCTCCTACCATTGCCAAGACGTGCGCAGGCGAGGCAAGCTCGCTATAGCCAAGGAACTGAGGCTTGGGGAGCTGGGTGGAGAGCTGGCGGTAGATCTCGAGGGAGCCGTCCGCGTCGTGCGCGACCCCGAACGAGGCGCCGGCCCGCGCGCGCTCGCGCTGAGCTTCCATCTCGGTCTCGAACTGCTGCAGCGCCTCGGGTGGCACCGACCAGCCCTCATCCTCGAACACTTCCTTGGCGAGGTCGGTAGGAAAGCCGTGGGTGTCGTAAAGCGTGAACAGGAATTTACCGTCGACGATCTTTCGCTTGTCGCCCGCGTGGGTCTCGAGGTACTCGCGGATCTTGGCCATGCCGAGGTCGAGGGTCTCCGCGAAGCGCTCCTCCTCCTGCCTGACCACGTCCATGACGCGACCATGCGCCTCGACGATCTCTGGATAGGCGGCGCCCATGATTTCCACGACGGTCCTGGTCACGTCCCAGAGGAAGGGCTCGGCCAGGCCGAGCATACGGCCGTGGCGCATGGCCCGCCGCATGATCCGCCTCAGGACATAGCCTCGCCACTCGTTGGAGGGGGTGACGCCGTCCGTGATCAGGAACGTCGCCGCCCGCGCGTGGTCGGCGATCACCTGCATCGACACGTCATGCTCGATGCTGGCTCCGTAGGCGATCTTCGACAGACGCTCGACGTGGCCGATGAGCGGCCGAAACAGGTCGGTGTCGTAGTCCGACATCTTGCCCTGCATGATGGCCGCGAGGCGCTCCAGCCCCATGCCCGTGTCGATGGAGGGCTTGGGCAGCGGCGTCATCTTGCCCGAGGCGTCCCGATTGAACTGCATGAAGACTAGGTTCCAGATCTCGAGCCACCGGTCGCATTCGCAGGCGGGCCCGAGACATTTCCCTCCCGCCTGCTCCTCGGCGCAGGGAAGATGGTCGCCCTGGTGGAAGTGCACCTCCGAGCAGGGCCCGCAGGGGCCGGTATCGCCCATGGCCCAGAAATTGTCCTTCTCCCCGAGGCGCAGGATGCGATCGTCGCTCAGCCCGGCGATGTTTTTCCAGAGCTGGAAGGCGTCGTCGTCATCGGTGAAGACGGTCGCCTTGAGGCGCTCTTTGGGCAGTCCCCATTTCTCGGTGAGGAGATCCCAGCAGTACTCGATGGCCTCCTTCTTGAAGTAGTCCCCGAAGGAGAAATTGCCCAGCATCTCGAAGAAGGTGTGATGCCGGGCGGTGCGGCCCACGTTCTCGAGGTCGTTGTGCTTGCCCCCCGCCCGCACGCACTTCTGAGCGGATACGGCTCGGCGATACTCCCGCTTCTCCTCGCCGAGGAACACGCCCTTGAACTGGTTCATGCCCGCGTTGGTGAAGAGAAGGGTCGGGTCGTCGCCAGGCACGAGCGGGGAGGAGCGCACGATCGTGTGCCCCCGCTCGCGGAAATAGTCGAGGAAGCTCTGGCGCAGCTCGTTGCCGGTCATGGCCATGACGCCATTATACCGGGGGTCAGTCGGCGGGGGCGTCCCCGTCGGGCCGCGCGCCCGTGAGCGCGGCAACCGTTCGCATGACCATGCCGGGCGGGTATCCGCGCCGCAGGAGATAGTCGCGCAGTCGCGGCGCCGCGCGCTCACGGGCCGCGCGGAGAAGGGCGGGAAGCCGGCGGCGGCCGGCCTCGAGGCAGCGCTCGGCCTCGGCGACCTCGACGAAGGCGGCCTCGATGGCCAGACCCGCCACGGCGCGCGGGATGCCCTTCTGGCCCAGCTCCTGGCGGAGGCGGCGGCTGCCGACCTTCCGACCACGGGCTCGCGTCTCCGCCCAGAAGCGCGCGAAGGCCTCGTCGTCGACGTAGCCGCGGGTCTGCAGCTCGTCCACCACGGCGCGGACGATCTCCGCCGACGCTCCCCGACGCCGGAGCCGCCGGCTCAACTCGCGCGCGCTCCAGGCCTTCATGGCCAGAAGCTCGAAGGCCGCCAGCTTGGCGGCCTTCGCGTCCAGCTCCCGGGGCTCTCGAGGCGCGCGCGCGGGGCGGCCTCGCGGCGGCATCAGCCCTTCTTGAAGATGCCGGGGCGGGTGACCGAGGGGGCGCCGACGAACCCGGCGTTCGAGGAGTCCCAAGTCATCTCGCCGGTGGAGAAGATGCCCTTGACCTTGAGGTCGAAGTCGTCAGGGTTGGTGGCGGCGTCGCGCGCGGTCTCGTACGTCACCAGCTCCTCGCGATAGAGGCCGAGGAGGGACTGGTCGAAGGTCTGCATGCCGTACTGGGCCTGCCCGGCCGCGATGACCGTGGGGATCTGCGCCGTCTTGACCTTTTCACGGATGGACTCCCGGACGAGCCCCGTCATGATCATGACCTCGACGGCGGGCACGCGCCCCTTGCCGTCGGCGCGCACGACCAGGCGCTGCGAGACCACGCCCTGGATGACCGCGGAGAGCTGGGCCCGGATCTGGTCCTCTTGGTGCGGCGGGAAGATCGAGATGATTCGGTTGATGGTCTCCGTCGCGTTCAAGGTGTGGAGGGTCGAGAGCACGAGGTGGCCCGTCTCCGCGGCGTGCAGGGCCACTTCCATGGTCTCGGCGTCGCGCATCTCACCGACCAGGATGATGTCCGGGTCCTGGCGGAGGGCAGCGCGCAAGGCCTGGGCAAAGCTCGTGGAGTCCTGCCCGATCTCGCGCTGGCTGATCACGCACTTCTTGTCCCCGTGCACGAACTCGACGGGATCCTCGATGGTGACGATATGGTCGTTGCGGGTCCGGTTCATGAAGTCGAGCATGGCGGCGAGGGTGGTGGACTTGCCGGAGCCGGTGATGCCGGTGACGAGGATCATGCCGCGGCGCTCGAGGCAGAGCCGCTCGAGGACCTTGGGCAGGTGCAGGTCCTCGAAGGGCGGAATGTGCTCTGGGATATGGCGCAAGACGGCGCGGACGTCCCCCTGGCAGAGGAAGACGTTGATGCGGAAGCGGCCGATGCCGGGCACGGTATGGGCGAGGTCCATCTCCTCGCCTTCCATGAGGGCGTTGTAGCGGATCTCTCCCAAGAGGGTCATGGCCGTCTTGCGCATGAAGTCGCGCGAGATCGAAGACAGGTCGTCCTGCACTTCGAGGTGACCGTGCACGCGCACGATGGGGCGCGAGCCCGATTTCATGTGCAGGTCGGAGGCGTTGCGCTTCACGCACTCCGTCAAGAGCTGATGGAAATCCATGATCGCTCCTACTTGGTGACCTTCTCGGGCGGCGCCGGGGTCGGGGCGTTCCCCACGACCGGCTTGAGACCCAGCGCGGCCCGCACCTTGACCTCGAGATCCGCTAAAATCTTGGGGTTGTCCTTGAGGTACTTCTTCGCGTTCTCCCGGCCTTGCCCGATCCGCTCGGTCTTGTAGGTATGCCAGGTGCCCGACTTCTCCACGAGGTTCTGCTCGACGGCCGCGTCGAGGACCGAGCCTTCCTTCGAGATGCCTTCGCCATAGATGACGTCGAACTCGGCCTCGCGGAAGGGCGGCGAGAGCTTGTTCTTGACCACCTTGACCTTGGTGTGGACGCCGATCGACTCCGTGCCGTTCTTGATCGTCTCCTGCCGGCGGATGTCGAGACGAATGGAGGAATAGAACTTGAGAGCCCGGCCCCCCGTCGTGGTCTCGGGGCTGCCGAACATGACGCCGATCTTCTCGCGGATCTGGTTGATGAAGATGACGGCGCCGCCCGAGCGCGCGATGGCGGCCGTGAGCTTGCGCAGGGCCTGCGACATGAGGCGCGCCTGCAGCCCGGGGAGCGAGTCGCCCATGTCGCCGTCGAGCTCGGCGCGCGGCACGAGGGCCGCCACCGAGTCGATCACGATGACGTCGACGGCGTTCGAGCGCACGAGCGTCTCGGCGATCTCGAGGGCCTGCTCGCCCGTGTCGGGCTGGGAGATGAGCAGCTCGTCGGTGTTGACGCCGAGGTTCTTGGCGTAGATCGGATCCAGGGCATGCTCGGCGTCGATGAAGGCGGCGGTGCCGCCCATGCGCTGCGCCTCGGCGATGATGTGCAGGGCCAGCGTCGTCTTGCCCGAGGACTCCGGGCCGTAGATCTCGGTGACGCGCCCGCGGGGGATGCCGCCGATGCCCAGCGCCACATCGAGCGAGAGCGCCCCCGTCGGTATGACCGAGATCTCGTCGATCACCCCGCCCTGGCCCAGCCGCATGATGGCGCCCTTGCCGAACTGGCGGTCTATGGACGCGATGGCCAGGTCAAGGGCCTGCCTGCGATCGCTCTTCGCTACCTCTGCCATGGATGATCCTCCGGAGGCGCGCAAACGCCCGATTCGACAAGCAGTTCAATCATTCTAGAATTCGCCCCGCTTCAAAGTCAAAACAAACGGACTTCACGCACCCATCCTGACCCACCCGCCGGCGTTGTCAATGTCCTTCATGGGATACGGAGCATCCACAGGGCCCCTACTGGGGCCTGAAGGGCACGGCCGCGATGCCCGTGTAGCGCGCACCCGAGGAAAAGAGGTCGCTGCGCATGAGAGAAATGGCCTCCACGGTCATCGTCCCGAAGCCCAGGGTGGCTCCCCGGACCAGGCTGGCGCGGGTCTCGGCCATCCCCTCCCGCCGGGAGCGGCGCTCGTCCACGATGCGGCCGATGGTGACATGGGCCTGCCAGGCCCGCGTTTCGAGCGGGAACCCGCGGGTCTCGAGCGCCCGCACCACGCGCGACTGGAGCTCGCGCACCTCGGGGCTACCCTCGGCGATGCCGACCCAGAGCGTGCGCGGATGCTCGAGGCCCGGAAAGGCGCCCAGCCCGCGGAGTCCCATGGTGAAGGGCGCGATGCCCAGGACGGCCTCCTCGAGGGCGGGCACGATCTCGGCGAGCTGCTCTTCGGTCTGATCGCCCAGGAACCGGAGCGTCACGTGCAGGTTGTTAGGCGCCACCCAGGCGACCACACGGGAGAGCGGGCGGAGCCTGTCCATCTCGGCGGAGACGGCCCGCCGCGTCTGCTCGGAGAGGAAGATGCCGACGAAGGCCCGCGGCATCAGCCCAGCAGCCGCCGGCGCAGCATGTCGAGGGCGGCCTGGGAAGACTGCCACTTGATGGCGATCCGTCCGCCCGTGAATCGATGCCGCTTGACCTCCACTCCCTCGGGCGCGGCGCACGCGATGTAGACGGTGCCCACGGGTTTCTCGGCGCTGCCTCCGTCGGGGCCGGCGATGCCGGTCACGGAGAGACCGCACGGCGATCCGGAGATCCGGCAGATGCCGGTGACCATGGCCTCGGCCACGGGGGCGCTCACCGCGCCATGGGCCCGCAGGAGCGCCTCGGGCACGCCGAGCAGTTCTTCCTTCGCGCGGTTCGAGTAGACGATCACCCCGCGCTCCACCCACGCCGAGGATCCCGCGATGTTGGTCAGGCGATGACCGACGAGCCCGCCGGTGCACGATTCGGCCACCGACACCGTCAGGCCCCGATCCTTCAGCAGCCGGCCGACCACGGCCTCGAGGCCCTCGTCGTCCTGGCCATAGCAGTCGAGACCGAGAACCACCCGCACCTCGCCTTCCACAGGCCCCAGCGCGGCCTCGGCCAGAGCCCGCGTGGAGCCGCGCGCGACCAGCCGGACATGGACATCGCCCTCGACGGACACGCAGGAGACGGAGACTTCGCCGTCCTTGCCGAGCCACGAGCCGAGACGCTCCTCGGCCTCGGCCGGGCCGAGCCCTGTGGTCAGGAGCACGCGCTGCACGACCACGCCGTCGGCCGAGAGAGACGCGAGCGGCTTGAGAAAATTCCCCATCAAGAGCTCCAGATGGGGAGAGCCCAGAGGCAGGACCACGAGGCTCCCGGTCTTCCGGGCGAGAGACCAGCCATCCCAGCCATCGGGAGCCGACGGCACGAGCTCGGCGCCCTTGGGCAGCAGCGCCAGCCGGTCGAGCCGACGTGGCATCGCCTGCCCGCGCTGGGCGAAGGCGGCCTCGAGCAGAGTCAGCCGGCGCTCGTTGAGGACCAGCCGGGCTCCGGTGAGTCGCGCGACCAGCCTGGGCACGAGCTCGCCGGCGGAGCCGCCCGGCTGAGCGAGGACGACGAGCAGCCCGCCCGCCTCGAGGGCGCCCCGGAGGGCGGGCTCGATCGCCGACTCGACCTCCTCGACCACCTGACGCGAGGCGACGGGGATACCTTCGGCGGCGAGGACGCGCGCCACCGTCCGGGCCGCCGTATCATCCGCGGCCCCGTCGCTGACCGTGAGCAGCCATGCCGAGCTCAGCGGGGGACTCCGAAGAGCTGCCGGGCGCCCATCAGGAGGACGAGCGTGTAGGCGCCGGCGATCAGGTCGTCGACCATGACGCCGAAGCCGCCGCGCAGGGCCTGACTCTCGCGCGCGGGAAAAGGCTTCCAGATGTCGAAGAGGCGGAAGAGCAGGAAGGCCGAGATGAAGACCCCCAGGGTACGGGGCAGGAACATCACGGAGAGCATCATCCCGGCGAACTCGTCGATCACGATGACCCCGGGGTCCTTGTGGCCGGTCACCGTCTCCACTCGCTGAGCAGCCCAGATGCCCAGCAGGGTGATGATCACGAGGACGGCCAGGAACCACAGGCGCGAGAAGGGGATGAACCAGAGCGCAACGGCGGCGACAAGACTGCCGGCAGTGCCGGGCGCCACGGGAGAGTACCCGGCGCCCCCGCCGCTGGCTATCGCGAAGGCCAGGCGGTCGGTCAGGCCTATCGCCTATTCTCCGACGAGCTCGTAGCCGTCCACCTCGACGATGCGGACATCAGCAAAGCGTCCGGGGCTGAGATGAGGATCACGCAGATAGACGACGCCGTCGATCTCCGGGGCCTGCCCGGCCGTGCGCCCCTCGAAGGGGAAGGCGGAATCGGCGCTCGGGCCATCCACGAGGACCGTCTGCCGCGTCCCGAAGAGGGCCTTCTGTCGCGGCCAGGCGAGCCGGTCCTGAAGCTCCTGCACCTGCTGAGCGCGCTCCGCCATGACCTCGGGGGTGATCTGCCCCGGCATGCCCGCCGCCGGCGTCCCCTCCTCGACGGAGTACGTGAACACGCCCAGGCGATCGAAGCCCACGTCCTCCACGAAGCCCAGGAGATTGTCGAAGGCGGCCTCCGTCTCACCCGGGAAGCCCACGAGCACAGTGGTTCGGATGGCGAGGTCCGGGATGGCCGCGCGGAACTGGGCCACGACGTCCTTCATCCGCCGCGCGGTCACGGCCCGGCGCATGGCGCGCAGGACCTCGTCGTCGCCATGCTGCACCGGCATGTCGAGATACGGCACCACGCGAGCGCGCCGCCACTTGTCCACCAGGCGGTCGTTGACGTGCGCGGGGTGGAGGTACATGGGGCGGATCCAGGGCATGCGCGTGTCGGAGAGGGCGAGGATGAGGTCGCCGATATCACCGTTGCCGGGAATCTCGCGCCCGTAGGCGAGAGTGTCCTGCGAGACGAGGATAGCCTCCTGGATGCCCTGGCGCGCGAGACCCTCGACCTCGGCCACCACGTCCGGGAGCGGGCGACTGCGATGGGCCCCGCGAAACTGGGGAATCGCGCAGAAGGTGCAGCCCATGTCACAGCCCTCGGCGATCTTCACGTAGGCGTAGGGCACGCAGCCGGTGAGCAGCCTCGGCGTTCGGGCATCGTAGAGATAGCCGGGCGGGGCGCTCGTCACCCAGTCCTGTCGTCCTTCCGCCTGGTTCACGAGCTCCACTATTCTGTGCAGCTCGGAGGTGCCGAGGATGGCGTTGACCTCGGGGATCTCCGTCAGGATCTCGCTCCCGTAGCGCTGGGTCAGACAGCCGGTGACGATGAGGGCGCGCGCCCGGCCCGTCTCCTTGACGCGAGCGAGCTCGAGGATGGTATTGACCGACTCCTCGCGGGCCCGGTCGATGAAGGCGCAGGTGTTGACGATGAGGCACTCCGCCGACCCGGCGACGTCCGTGAGCTCATGGCCGGCCTGGGTGAGCATGCCCTGCATGAGCTCGGAGTCGACCTGGTTCTTCGGACAGCCGAGGGTGGTGAAATGGACTTTCATGCGAGGGCTCATGATCCCATAGACCCCAGAGGCAAGCAAACTGCCTGATCGGAACAAACCTTGACTGCCGGGGGTTGGATCGCTACCGTGAGCACCATGTTCGGGCGCCGCGCGCTTCTCGTCACCGCCTTCATGCTGTCGGCCGCCATGGTTTTGGCGGCGGCGCCAGTCCAGGCACACGAGGGCCTTTCCATTGTCCTGCCGGCGCCCATCGTTGCGCCGGCCGCCCCCGTCGCCTCTCCGGCGCCGCCAATCAGCGCGCCGGCGGCGCCGATCTCTCTCAGCTTCGGCTGGCTGGCCCTTCTGGCGGCCGTGGCGGTTCTCGCCGCCGCCCGGCGTCCCCGCTCCGCGGGCGCCTTCGTCTTCGCGCTGCTGCTCGGCATTTTCGCCTTCGAGCGGGGCGAGCATTCGGTTCACCATCTGGGCCAGCCGGTTCAGGCGCACGAATGCGCCGTGGCCGCCGCCGCCTCGCACACGGAGGCCGCAACCGACGATGGGTCGAGCCTGCTCGTGGCGCGGCCCGGACTCGCCGGCGCGGCCGCCGAGGTGTCGTCCCCGCGCCTCACGCCCCTCTACTTCTCCGCAGAACACGGACGCGCCCCGCCCGCTCCCCTCGCCTGATCGCTCCGCCGTCGCCGTAGCGTCAGCCTCCCCACGATCAAGAAGAGGAGATTCACATGCGCCGTACTCTCGCTCGTGCTGTCCTGTCCGTCGGCACCGTGGCCCTCGTGCTGACGGCGGCGGCGTCCGCCCATGCCCATGGCCTGGCCGGCAAGCGCTTCTTTCCGTCTACCCTGACCATCGACGACCCCTTCGTGGCCGACGAGCTCTCGCTGCCGACGGTGTTCCACATCAAGGAGCCCCGCGACGGCGATACGCCGGCGCGCCAGAACACCACCGTGTCCGGGGAGTTCTCCAAGCGGATCTTGCCCAACCTCGGCCTGACTTTCGGGGGAGACTGGACCCTCCTCGACCCCGCCGCCAATGGCAAGACCGAGAGCGGCTTCGGCAATCTCGAGCTGACGCTCAAGTACCAGTTCTTCACCAGCGCCGAGCACGAGACCATCTTCTCGGTCGCCTTCGGCTGGGAGGCAGGCGGTACCGGCCGGGCGAAGATCGGAGCGGAGTCCTTCGACGTCTTCAAGCCCGCCCTGCTCTTCGGCAAGGGCTTCGGCGACCTGCCCAACGCGCTCGCCTGGCTCAAGCCGCTCGCCGTCACCGGGATCGTCGAGGGCGTGCTGCCGTCACGGAGCGGCAACAAGACATTCATGCTCAACGACGACGGCGACCTCGAGATCGCCGTCGAGAAGAATCCGAACGTTTTCCACTGGGGCTTCGCGGTCATGTACAGCCTGCCGTATCTCCAGGCCTTCGTGAAGGACGTGGGACTCCCGCTCATCCTCAATCGCCTGATCCCGCTCGTGGAGATCGACATCAACAACCCGCTCGATCGCGGCTTCGCCGGCAAGACCACGGGCACCGTCAATCCCGGCATCATCTGGGCGGGCAAGTACTTTCAGCTCGGCCTCGAGGCCGTGATCCCCATCAACGAGCGCACGGGGAAGAACGTGGGCTTCCGCGCCCAGATCCACTTCTTCCTCGACGACATCTTCCCGAACACGGTTGGGCGGCCGCTCTTCGGAGGCCGATGAAGAGCGCGCGGCTCCTCGTCGTGATCTGGGCGCTCGCGGTGGCGGGCCCGGCCTGGGGTCATGCCTTCCTGGAGCGGGCCGAGCCGCGCGTGGGCAGCACGGTCAGGGCCGCGCCCGCTCAGGTGCGCGTGTGGTTCACCCAGAACCTCGAGCCCGCCTTCAGCACCCTCGAGGTCGCGAATGAACGGGGCGAGCGCATGGATCAGGGCGTAACTCAGCCCGACCCCGGCAATCCCGCCGCCCTGCAGATCGCGCTCAAGCCCATCGGGCCCGGGACATATCGGGTCAAGTGGCGGGTCCTCTCGGTGGACACCCACGTCACCGAGGGGGACTTCACGTTCAAGGTTCAGCCGTAGAGGGCAACTGATTTCGGCCCGAAGAGCCACCCTCTCCCCCTCGAGAGTGAGGGGGAGAGCGTGGGTAACGAGAGGACTAGCCGCCGAACTTGTCGGGAAACTGCTTGACGATGGCTTCGGCGAGCGGGTCGGCGATCATCTGCATGTGCCCGGCCGCCGTCCGCAGCGTGGCGAAGGTCTTCGCCTGATCCTTGGAGGCCTGGGCGTCGATGACGGCCTTGAGCGTCACCACGTGGTGCTTGACGAGGTCGGCGACCACGCTCTTGGGCAGATTGGGGTTGGCCGACTGCAGGAAGGCTCCGAAGTCCTGCGTGTAGCCGATGAGGTCGGCCACGGCCTTGTCCTGCTTAGCCTTGTCGTTGCCGGCCACGCCCACCGTGTAGTCCACCACCATGCCGATGTGCTTCCTCCACAGCGGCAGGAACGCATCCTCGGCGCCCTGGCCGTACACGTTGCCGATGGCCTTCGAGATCGCGATGGAGTTGGCGTCGAGGGCGCCGGCCGCCGCCTTGAACTCGGTCTCGCGCCCGCCGAGGGCGGCCCCCGTGGCCGCCGCGGCCAGGTAGATGTGCTCCTGGAAGAGCATGTTGAGCCCCGAGCGCAGGCCGGCCGCCTTGGTGCTCGAGGTCGCCATGGCGGTCATGGCATGGCCCGACTGGGCCTGCGCGGGATCGAAGTACGGGCCCGCCGACAGGGTGAGAACAGCCGCCATGAGGGCGGCGCCAACCAGCTTCCCGAACGTGTGTGTCATGGATTTCCTCCTTTGGTGAGCTACTTGACGTGGATCTCGCCGCGCATCGACCGGTGCCGCTCGCAGAAGTACGGATACACGCCCCGTTGGGTCAGCTCGACGGTGGCGGTGGCCCCCTTGCCGACGAGCTGGTGGCTGAACCTGCCGTCGCGGCTCTCCGGCGTGCCGGAAGTGACGGTGTGGGTGATGTCGTCCTGATTGGTGAAGGTGACCTTGCTCCCCGCCGCCGCCTCGATGGGCGTCGGCTTGAACTGGAAGGTCTGGACCGTCACGCCCTGCGGCGACTGCGCCGCCGCGCTGCCCGCGCCCAGCGCCAGCGCCACCGCCACCGCCGCCACCAGCCTCGTGCCTTGCCACCGAGTGCCCATCGCTGCCTCCTCCGTTGCTCCGGATCGTGTACTCACCCAGGACCTACGGAGGTGGGCGCTCCGCGGATTGGTGGCTCACGAACGCACAGGGCGACTCCGAGACGAAGGCAGCTACTTACGAACGAGAGGGCGGGATCGGATTCAGCGGAAGCTAGTTGGAACGATAATTCGTGAACTGGAGCGCGATGCCCAGATCCTTCGATTTGACGAGGGCGATGACGGCCTGGAGGTCATCCCGGTTCTTGCCCGAGACGCGCACCTGCTTCTCCTGGATGGAGGCCTGCACCCGGATCTTGGAGTCCTTGATGAGGCGCACGATCTCCTTGGCCTTCTCCATGGGAATGCCGTCCTGGAGGGTGATGCGCTGGCGCACCGTCCCCCCCGCCGCCGGCTCGGGATCCTTGATGGTCAGCGCCTTGAGGTCGACGCCGCGCCGGTGGAGCTTGGACTGGAGAATGTCGAGGACGGCCTTGAGCTTCATGTCGTCGGCCGAGGTGAGCACGAGGTCCATCTTCTCTTCGGCGATCTCGTTCTTTGAGCCCTTGAGGTCGTAGCGCGTCTCGACCTCGCGCTTGGCCTGGTTGACGGCGTTGGCGACTTCCTGCATGTCGACCTTGCAGGCGATGTCGAAGCTATTCTCGGCGGCCATGGCAGGCTCCTGAGCTCAGCGGGGCTCCAGCGGGACGACGGCCGCCCCCTTGGGCGGCGTGAACGCGAAGAGAGTATCAGGGACCCCCTGGTTGATGGCAACCCGGGTGAAGGTCATGGTGACGGTGTTCTGGAGCTGATCGTAGAGGACGGCCTGGCGCACGATGTGGTCCTTCGGGTCGATGGTCAGGATGAGTCGCGTCAGGAGCGGTGTCGGATGCTTGGGGGTGAGGTCGAGCACGGGGCGGCCCGCGCTGTCCACCTTGGTGGCGGGATTCAGGAAGCGGACGCTGAACTCCTCGCGCACCTTGCCCAGGCCCTGGAGAAAGCTGCCCGCGGGCCCCGCGAGAGCCTTGGGCGCCTCGCCCCGGTTCACCTGGTTGAGCTCAGGCGTGTAGACCCACAGATACGTGCCGTCCGAGACGATCTGCTGAGGCGAGGGACTCTTGTACTCCCAGCGCATCTTTCCGCCCTTCTTGAGGTACACGGTGCCCTCGGCCTTGACGTCCTGCCCCAGGCTCTTGTTCTTCGCCACCTGCGAGAACTCCGCCTTGAGGTCGTTGATCTTCGCGTAGGTGCTCTCGAGCCCGGACACCACCTGCTCCAGCTCCTGGGCGGGCGCCGGCGTCGGGAAGGAGATCGCGACGGCCATCACGAGCGCGGCGGCCCCCCTCACTGATCTCAGCCCTCGCCTCACCGCTGATCCACTCAGCTCTCGCCTCAGGGCTTCGCCCTTCAGCTCGAACTGCCACGCCTCCGGCTCGTCGGCAGCGTCTCGGCTCGAACTGCGGCCCTCTCCCCTGAGGGGAGAGGGATTCTCAGGGCGCATCACTTGCCCCGCTTCGAGAGGTATTCGGGCCCGACGAGGATCTCGCGCGGCTTCGCGCCTTGTCCAGGGCCGATGATGCGGTCCTGCTCCATCATGTCGATGAACCGCGCCGCCTTGGGATATCCCAGCCCCAGCCGACGCTGGAGGAAAGAGATGGAGGCGGCGTGCTGGGCGATGACGAGGTTGACGGCGTCCCAGTAGATGTCGTCGCGGTCCTCGCCGTCTCCCCCGCCCCCTTCATCCATCACGGGCAGCTCGACCTTTTCGTAGACGGCGGAGCCCTGCTTGCGCAGGAAGTCGCAGATCGCCTTGACCTCGTTGTCGGCGACCCAGGAGCCGTGCACGCGCATCTGCCGCGACGCCCCCGGGGGGACGAAGATCATGTCGCCGCGGCCCAGGAGCTGCTCGGCGCCGTTGCCGTCCAGCACGGTGCGCGAGTCGACCTTGCTCGCCACCTGGAAGGCGATGCGCGTGGGAAAGTTCGCCTTGATCAGTCCCGTCACCACGTCCACCGAGGGCCGCTGGGTGGCCACGATCAGATGAATGCCCACGGCCCGGGCGATCTGCGCCAGCCGGACGAGGGAGTTCTGCACATCACCCGCGGAGACCATCATGAGGTCCGCCAGCTCGTCCACGACCACCACCCAGTAGGGCAGCTTCTCCTCGGGCGGCACTTCCTTGTTGTAGCCCTCGATATTGCGCACGGCCTTGGACTGCAGGGCCTTGTAGCGCTCGTCCATCTTGCCGACGATCCACTTGAGCCGCGCCGAGGCTTCCTTGGCGTCCGTGACCACGGGGGCCAGGAGATGCGGGATGCTCTCGTAAACGCCCAGCTCCAGGCGCTTGGGGTCGATCAAGAGCAGGCGAACGTCGGCGGGGGTGGCCTTGTAGAGGAGGGAGCAGATCATGGTATTCAGTCCAACGCTCTTGCCGCTGCCCGTCGAGCCCGCGATGAGCAGGTGCGGCATCGCCTGGAGATCCGCGATGACGGCGTTGCCCGTGGTGTCCTTGCCAAGGGCCAGGGGGAGCTTGCCCTTGGACTCGACGAACTCCGGGGAGACCAGGATCTCGCGCAGGTAGACGGTGGCCGTCTCGGGATTGGGTACTTCGACGGCCACGGTGCCGCGGCCCGGGATGGGACCGATGATGCGCACGGCCGCGGCCTTCATGGCCAGGGCCAGATCATCGGAGAGGTTGACCACCTGGCTGACCTTGACGCCCGCCGCCGGCTCGAACTCGTACGAGGTGATCACGGGTCCCGGGCTTGCCTGCACGATGTGGCCGTTGACGCCGAAGTCCTCGAGCTTTCGCTTGAGGATCTGGGCGTTGGCCTCGAGCTCCTCGCGGGTACGCTTCAGCTCCGTGGCGGGCGGCGCCTGGAGAAGGCCGACGGGGGGAAGCTGGAAGGCGCGGGCGCCACCCTTGCCGAAGTCGAAGGTCTCCTGCCAGGCCAGGCCCTTCTCGACGAGGGAGCCCTTGAGCTTGGCGGGTTCTTTGACGACGAGGCGCGGCGGCTCGGCGGCCTCATCGGGCTCGACGGCGGGATCGATCCTGCCCGGAGCGGGTCGCGCCGCGGGGCTTGCCGGCTTCGCCCCGCCGAACACGAGCGCCCGCAGCCACCCGCCCAGCGCGCTCGACATGACGTGGAGCGAGATCCGCGTGATGAAGAGCACGGCCACCGGGATGAGCACGAGCAGGATGATCCAGGCGCCCACGGTGCCCACCGAGGCCCGGAGGGCTTCGGTGACGGCCCAGCCGAGCACGCCGCCCTTGTGGACGCGCTGCTCCGAAAGCGTGTCGGACATCCGCGTCAGGATGCCCGTGGCGCTGATGAGGAGGAGCGCGAGCCCGAGGCCGGCCGGCCAGCCCGTGACCATGCGCGAGCGGATGAAGGCCGAGGCGCCATAGCCCGCCAGGAGCAGCGGGAAAAGAAATCCCGCGTAGCCGAAGGCCCAGAAGAAGATCCAGCCGAGCCAGACTCCGACGGGGCCGACAGGGCTCGACTGGTCGAGGAGGTGAACCGTCGGCTCATAGGCGAAGAGGGCGACGCTGCTGAAGCCTGCGAGCGCGAGGGCGAGGATGCCCTTGACCTCGCGCACCCAGCGCCCTTGCTCGCGCCGGGCCCGGCGCGCCGCGCGCGTTGCCGCGTCGGGCCGCGCGCTGGTTCCTGGAACCGGCCCCCGCTCCGCTCCTCGATCGGCCGGTCGTTCGGCCAGTCGCTCGGCCATCAGACCTCCAGGACCAGCGGGATCACGACCGGCTTGCGGTCGAAGCGCTGGCTGATGAAGCGGCGCACCGCGCTGCGCGCGATGGCGCCGATGAGCTCGCGATCGATCACCTCGGGCTCCTCCCGGGCCGCCAGCGCCTCACGGACGGCCCGTTTGACCTCTTCCATCAGCTCGTCGGACTCCTTCATGTAGACGAACCCGCGGGAGGCGATCTCGGGCCCCGCGACGAGCGAGCCCGACACCTTGTCTATGGTGAGGGCGACCACGACCATGCCCGCGTCGGCCAGGAGCTGGCGGTCCCGCAGCACCACCTGCCCCACGTCGCCGATGCCCTTGCCGTCCACGAAGATCCGCCCCGTCGGGTATCCCGCGAGCACGCGGGCACCCGACTTCGACAGCTCGAGGCCGAGTCCATCTTCCACGAGGAAGACGCGCTCGGGGGGAACACCCGCGCCCTCGGCGAGCCGGGCGTGCTGGAGGAGATGGCGGTACTCGCCGTGCACGGGCATGAAGTACCGCGGGCGCGTGAGAGCGATCATGTGCTTGAGGTCCTCCTGGCTGGCGTGGCCCGAGACGTGGACGAAGGCCACGTCCTCCCAGAGGACCTCGGCGCCGCGTCGGAGCAGCGCATTGATCGCCCGCCCGATCACCCGCTCGTTGCCCGGGATGACCCGCGAGGAGAAGATCACGAGATCGCCCGCGCCCACCGAGACGTCCTTGTGCTCACCCGCGGCGATGAGGGAGACGGCGGAGTGGGTCTCGCCCTGGCTGCCCGTGGACAGGATGACCTGGCGGCGCGCGGGCAGCTCCCCCAGCTCCTCGAGGGTGACGAGAAGGCCGTCGGGCACCTTGAGATAGCCGAGCTCGGAGGCGACGGCGACATTGGCGACCATGCTGCGCCCGAGGAGGGCGACCTTGCGCGAGCACGCGGCGGCCAGGTTGAGCACTTGCTGGATCCGGTGGATGTGTGACGCGAAGGTGGCGACGAGAATTCGCCCGGGCGCCTGCGCGAAGCGGCCCTGGAGCGCCGCCCCCACTTCCGTCTCCGAGCCGGTGCGCCCGGGTCGGCCGACATTGGTCGAATCCGAGCACAGCGCGAGCACCCCGCGCTCTCCCAGCGCGCGGAAGCGCGCGTAGTCGGGCTGGGCCGCGTCCACGGGGCTCTCGTCCAGCTTGAAGTCTCCCGTGTGGACCACCGTGCCCGCCGGCGTCTCGATGGCGAGCCCGATGCCATCGGCGATGGAGTGCGTGACGCGAATGGGCTCGACCACGAGCCCACCCACCCGGATCTCGTCGCCCGGTCGATAGGGCCGGAGATCCGCGCGCGCCAGCGCGCCCAGCTCGGTCAGCCGGTGGCGGGCGATGGCCAGGGTGAGCGGGGTGCCGTACACGGGCACGTCGAACTCCCGCAGGAGATAGGCGAGGGCGCCGATGTGGTCCTCGTGCCCGTGCGTCAGGACCACGGCGCGAAAGCGGGCACGCTGCTCGCGGAGATAGGTCCAGTCCGGGATGACGTAGTCGACCCCGGGCATCTCGTCGTCGGGAAAGAGCAGGCCGCAGTCCACGGCGATGATGTCGTCGCCCGACTCGACGAGCATCATGTTGAGCCCGATCTCGCCCAGCCCGCCCAGCGGAATCAGGCGGACGGCGGGCTCGGCGGGCACATCGATCGGGACGGGTAGAGGCCTGTAGATCGTGCTCACGGCGGCGCACTCATGGTATCACCCGCTCCTGCTCAGGCGAAAAACCGAGACGTCAGCCGCGGGTCTGCGCGAGGCGAGAAAACTCCTCGATGGTGAGGGTTTCCGCGCGCCGGCCGGGATCCACACCGGCCGACTCGCACAGAGCGCGCGCCGTCTCGGCTGTGATGCCCAGGCCCGCCCCGAGAGCGTTGGCGAGGTTCTTCCGGCGCTGGCTGAAGGCGGCCAGCACGATCGTACGAAAGCGCGGAGCCTCTGTCGCCGGCACGAGAGGCCGCGGGCGGCGCCGAAGGTGCACGACGGCCGACTCCACCTGGGGCGGCGGCCTGAAGGCTCCCGGAGGCACCGTGAAGGCCAGACGCGGCTCGCAGGCCATCTGGGTCAAGACGGAGAGGCTGCCGTAGGTCTTGCCGCCCGGCGGGGCCTCGACGCGCTGGGCGACTTCCTTCTGGAGCATGATCGCCATCTCGTCCACCGCGGGCCCCGCCTCCACGAGGGCCTGGAGGATGGGCTTGGCCACGCTAAAGGGCAGATTGGCCACGGCGAGGACACGGCCGCCCGCCTCCGGCTTGAGCCCGGGAAGACTCGCGTAGTCGAAGCTCCGGGCGTCGGCGTCGCGGATCTCGACGTGAGAGGCCGCGGCGAAGCGCTCGCGAAGGGCGGAGGCCAGCGCGTGGTCGACCTCGAGCGCCAGGAGCCGACCCGACGCGCGGGCCAGGCGCCCCGTGAGCGCGCCCTGGCCGGGCCCGATCTCGATGACGAGGTCGCGCGAGGTGGGCTGGACGAGGGCCACGATGCGCTCGGCCACGGCGTCGTCGCGGAGGAAATGCTGGCCGAGCGCGCGCGTCTTGCCGGAGGCGGCGCGCCGGACAGGACGCGGAGCGACGGCCCGCGCGTTGCGGCGCGGGCTCACGCGGTCAGCCTGCCCTTGAGATCCGCGAGGAGCGCGGCGTAGACCGTCCGCACCTCGCGCTCGGTCTCGGCGCGCGGGCCGGAATTATCGATGACGTAGTCGGCGCGCTTGGCCTTGTCGGCCACGGGCATCTGGCTCGCGATGCGGGCGCGGCATTCGGCCTCGGGCCGGCCATCGCGCGTCATGAGGCGAATCAGCTCGGTCTCGGGATCGGTGTAGACCACGACCACGCGATCCATCCGGGACACGCCGCCCGACTCGAAGAGCAAGGCCACGTCCCAGATGACGATGCCCTCGTGGCCTTCCTCCTCGAGGACGGAGAGGATGCGCTGCTGGCGCACGCGTATGGCCGGATGCGTGATCTCCTCGAGCCGCTTGCGCTTGGCGGGGTCGGCGAAGACGATGGCGCCGAGGGCCTTGCGGTCCAGGTGCCCGTCCTCCTGAACTATACCCGGGCCGAACTCCTCGACGATCTTCGCGTAGGCGGGCTGGCCGGGCATGACGACTTCCCGCGCGAGCAGATCGGCGTCGATCACGCGCGCGCCCAGGTGCGCGAACATCTGGCTGACCGTGCTCTTGCCCGTGGCGATGCTGCCCGTGAGGCCGACGAGCAGGAAGCGCCTCACGCCTGTTCCCAGTCGGCTCCGGTCTTGATGTCCACCTTGAGCGGCACGTCGAGCGTCGAGAGCCATGGCCGACTCCATCACCTCGCGGGTCAGCGCCTCCAGCCGCACCAGCTCGTCCTCGGGCGCCTCGAAGAGCAGCTCGTCGTGCACTTGCAGGAGCATCCGCGTCTTGAAGCCGCCCTCCGCGAGGGCCTTGGCCATCCTCACCATGGCGATCTTGATGAGATCGGCAGCCGTGCCCTGGATCGGCGCATTGGTCGCCATGCGCTCGGCGAAGCCCCGGAGATTTGGATTGCCGCTCTGGAGCTCGGGGATATAACGCCGCCGGCCCAGCAACGTCTGCACGAAGCCGCGCTGGCGACCCTCGGCCACCGTACGCTCGAGATAGGCCTTGACCTTCGCGTCCTTGACCTTCGCGTGGCGCCCGAAGAACCGGTCGAGAAACTCCTGCGCCTGCTTGGGAGTGAAAGACAGCTGGTTCGACAGCCCGAAGGCGGTGACGCCGTAGATCACGGCGAAGTTGGTGGTCTTGGCGATGGCGCGCTGCTCGGCCACGACCGCGGTGACGTCGACCCCGAAGACCTCCGCCGCCGTGCGCTGGTGAATGTCCTCCCCCGCGCGGAAGGCGGCGAGGAGGCTCTCCTCGCCCGAGACGTGGGCCAGGATGCGGAGCTCGATCTGCGAGTAGTCCGCGGCGAGGAAGCGCCAGCCGGGCTCGGGGAGAAAGGCCGCACGGATGCGGCGACCGAGCTCCGTGCGAATGGGAATGTTCTGTAAATTTGGCTGGCTCGAGGACAACCGCCCCGTGGCCGCGACGAGCTGATTGAACGATGTGTGGATGCGCCCGGTCAACGGATGAATCAGCTCCGGCAGGGCGTCGGCGTACGTCGACTTGAGCTTGGCGAGCGTGCGGTGCTCGATGATCTTGGCGGGCAGCTCGTGGCCGAGGGCGAGCTGCTCCAGGACATCGGCATCGGTGGAATAGCCCGTCTTGGTCTTCTTGACGGGCGGCAGCTTGAGCTTCTCGAAGAGCACCTGCGCCAGCTGCTTGGGCGAGCCGATGTTGAACTCGCCGCCCGCGAGCGAGTAGATCTGGCGCGTGAGACCGACGAGGGTGCCGTCGAGCTCCTTGGAGAATTCCTCGAGCCGCGCGGGGTCGACCCGGATGCCGTGGCGCTCCATCACGGCGAGCACGGGTACCAGCGGCCGCTCGAGGTCCTCGTAGAGCGTGGCGAGCCCGACCTCCTTGAGCGCGCGCGGCAGCATGTCCCAGAGCTGCCACACCCAGGGGGCGCGCGTCCCGGGCGCGGCGAGCCCCGGCCCTTCCCTCAGCAGGTCGGCGCACACCTCGTCGAGCTTGTAGCTCGTGCGGGCGGGGTTGAGCAGATAAGCGCCGACGGCGGTGTCCTCGAAGGCCGGGAGGCTCCCCCCGCGGGCGAGCCACCACTCGATCGCCGGCTTGACGTCGTGGCCGATGAGACGCCGCCCGCCGAAGTCGGGGGCAGCCGTGCCCAGCGTCAGGACGGCCGCCCCCGCCGCCGGATGAAAGACGCCGAGGGCGCCGAGGGCCGGCTCGGGCGGCGCGGCTTCCCCCACCCAGTCGACGGCCACCGGCTCATCAGCGGGGACCGCGCCGAGCCAGCGCTCGAGCGCTTCGGGCCCCTCCAGGGTCGGGAGCGCGTCGGCGGCGACGGCGGCCGGCGCGGAGGCGGGGAGCTGGCGGATGAGCGTGTGGAACTCGAGCTCGCTCCAGAGGGTCCGCAGCCGCTCCCAGTCGGGCTCCTGGCGACGGAAGTCATCGAGACCCTGCGCGATGGGCACCCGCGTGCTCACGGTGGCGAGCTCGCGCGAGAGAAGCGCCTGCGGGCGATTCGCGGCCAGCGCCTCGCGGAGCTTGCCGGGCACGAGCGTGAGGTTCTCGTAGAGCCGCGACACGCCTCCGAACTGGCTGATGAGCTTGACGGCCGTCTTCTCGCCGATGCCCGGCACACCGGGAATGTTGTCGATGCTGTCGCCCATCAACGCCAGGAGATCGGGAATCTGCTCGGGGGTCACCCCCCACTTGGCGGTCACGGCCGCCTCGTCGTACCAGACGGGCTCGCCCCGGGCATTGGTGGAGAGCACCCGCACGCGCGGGCTCACGAGCTGGAGCATGTCCTTGTCGCTCGTGACGAGGACCATCTCGACCGGCTCGCCCTTCATGCGCTCCACCAGCGTGCCCAGCACATCGTCGGCCTCGAAGCCGGGCACTTCCAGAAGGGGCAGCCGGAGCGCTTCGAAGACGCGCATCACCAGGGCGATCTGGCTACGCAGGTCGTCCGGCATCCCGGGGCGCGTCTCCTTGTAGGACGGGAGCTTCGCCTCGCGGAAGGTCGGCCCCGGGGGATCCCAGGCCACCGCGGCGTAGTCCGGGCTCTCGTCGCGGAGGAGCTTCCAGAGCATGGTGGACATGCCGAAGACGGCGTTGGAGGGCTGGCCCTTCGAGTTCGAGAGATAGGGCAGCGCGTGGTAGGCGCGGTAGAGATACCCGGGGCCGTCCACGACGAACAAGCGCGCGCTCATACCACCTAATTGTTACACAGCCCGCGACTCCCCGGTCGGGACACTGCTGTCAGCTGGCCAGCACCAAGCGATCATAGAGCGCGCGCACCCAGGCCGTGCGACGGCGGTAGTCGTCGAGGAAGTCCTTGCGCGAGGGATACTCGAGGCTCTTGGCGAGTCGAGCCGGGATGGGCCCCGCCAGCTCGATGGTGTCGCCGGGGCGCGCGCCGAAGAGACGGAGATCGGCCGAGACGCGACGGAGGAACCGATAGCTCCCTGCGAGCTGGGCGGCCTCATCCGCCGGGAGCAGTCCGGCCACCCCGATCGCGCGCAGCGCCGTCACCGTGTGCGGGCTACGGATCGCGGGATGCTCGCGCCCGTGACGCATCTGGATCGCCTGGGTGATGAACTCTACGTCCACGAGCCCCCCGCGTCCGAACTTGACGTGCAGGCGCCCCGGCGTCTCCTTGCCCAGCTCCTTTTCCATCCGTCCCCGGAGCTCGCGCATCTCCTTGAGGTCCGGCGGAGGCGCCTCGGGCCCGTAGACGAGGGCCTGGATGGCCCGGCGCACGGACCGCCCGAGGCGTGGATCGCCGCCCACGAGGCGCGCGCGCGTCAGCGTCTGCCGCTCCCACGGGTCCGCCCATTCGCGGTAGTACTGGCCGAGCGCCGGGAGGCTCGAGGCGAAGCCGCTGCCCTTGGAGCCGGGACGAAGGCGCAGGTCCACGGGCACGACCACGCCGGCCGCGGTGACGTCGCCCAGGATGGAGGAGAGAGCCTCCACGGCGCGGTCGTAGAAGACGTGGGCCTCGACGCGCTCGGGGCCGTCCGTCTCCCCCGCCCCACCGTAGATCACGAAGAGATCGAGGTCGGACCCCGTCGACAGCTCGCGTCCACCGAACTTGCCGAGCCCGATGACGCTGGCGGGGACGAGCCGCCATGCTGCGTCCACGGGGACGCCGAGGGCTTCCGTCGCCTGCTCGAGGGCCATGAGCCAGCCCGCGGCCAGCGCCGCTTCCGCCAGCGCCGTCATCTCGCGAGAGAAGCGATCCGCGTCGGTGACTCCGAGAAGCAGCCGCCAGATGATGCCCAGCTCCTCGGCCTGCTTGAGCCGGCGCAGCCCGTCCATGCGCTCGAGCTGTGTCAGCCCCGAGGCCAGGGCCGGAGCCAGCGCGCATCGGAAGTCCGCCCGCCGTCTCGGCGCCGCGAAGGTGGCGGGATCGGCCAGCCGGTTCAGCAGCTCCGGCTGCGTCAGCAGCAGCTGGGTCAAGAGCTCGCCGCGAGCGCAGAGCTTGACGAGGTTCGTGAGCAGGTCGGGACGATCGGCGAGGAGCTCGAGATACGCCGTGCGCGGCCCCGCCGCGGCCACGAAGCGCTCGAACTGGTTGAGCGCCTCATCCGGGTCGGGACTCTGCCAGAGCGCGTCGAGGAGCACGGGGAACATGGCCCGGACGGCGCGGCGCATGGGCTCGACGTAGGGAACGAGAGGGCGCCCCTCGAGGACGAGCCGCAGGTTCTGGCGCGCGCGGTCGGGATCGACGAAGCCGGTGGCCTTGAGGGCCGTGTACGTCGGGACGCGAAAGGCCGGCTCCCTCGCCTCGGGCGGCGCGGCGAAGAAATCGGCGAAGGCCTGGTGCACGCCGTCGGTGACCCGCCGGTACTCAGCCTCGAAGGCGCGACGGGCCACCGCGGGAGGCAGCGTGGAGCCGAGCCGCCGGGCCAGCCGACTCAGCGCCACGGGGTCCTCGGGAAGGGTGTGAGTCTGGAACTCGTCGACGATCTGCAGCCGGTGCTCGACGGTGCGCAGAAAGACGAGGGCATCTCCGAGGAAACGCCCGAGGGACTGCGAGAGATATCCCCGCTCGGTGAGCCGGAAGATCGCGCGCAGGCTGTTCCGCTCGCGCAGCCAGGGATCATCGCCCGAATAGAGGAGCTGGAGCGCCTGGACGAGGA